>Ga0315903_10001087_pt1 | contig 41203 bp, 52 predicted proteins | sample LakEriMetagenome_7_FD_203524 | JGI IMG/M metagenome (GOLD analysis project Ga0315903, IMG submission 203524) | Freshwater fungal communities from buoy surface, Lake Erie, Ohio, United States - Buoy 2 MA119 | ecosystem: Environmental > Aquatic > Freshwater > Lake | place: USA: Lake Erie, Ohio... | reverse complement strand
CGCCCATTATTCCGACTGTGGCGCCTACTGAAGCTTCTGTGGTGGTGTTATGGTTTGTCATGAAGAAAGTAAAAAGGGCTAGATGCCATAGACACCTAGCCCTTTATTTTACTTCTCCTCTGAAGCGGCGGCGGGCTGGGCGATACCGGACGCCTGTGCAGCGGCCAGAATCTTATCGAAGATCGGCAGTCCAACCTTGGCGTTGGCGATACCGCCAGCCTTGATTGCGATGTCGATCAGTTGCAGAACGCCATTGGCTTCTTCGGGAGTCAGTTCGAGTTTGATCATGTGGGGATGTGTGTTGATGTTTAGCCGAGGATGTTAGTAGACATACCATCGACGCTCGGCGGAACGTCGCTAGTAGGAAGTTTGAAGGGATCGACGATTTGCTCGTCGCGCAGAGGAGGCGTCACCTGAGGCAGCATCGGAGGAACGATCATCACAGGCGGCAACCACGGCAGCGGCGGAGCGATGATCGGAGGGTTGATCTGGTCAGCAATCTGCGCGGAGACGTTCGCTTCAATCGCGCTCTGATCGACGCCATTGGCGTAGCACCAGCCAAGCACCTGCGCTTCGGTCAACTGATCGTACGGCGTGAAGTTCTCGGTCGGCGGAGCGAACGATGACGAGCCGTAGCAGGTGCCGCTGTAGGTCTTCGCGTCGTCGCCGGTTCCGGTGGTTTCGGTGCCGTTGCACCTCCAGTCGGCGGTGATGACGACATCGGTTTTGTCGCCTTCGGTCGGTTTGACCAACAGGCGTTCAATGATCCAGTTGATGGTAATCATGGGATATTAGGCTTCGAGTGCTTCAACACGGGCGGTGAGTTCCTGAATGGCCTTCACCAGCACAGGAATGAGGTCTTGGCGAACGGACTTGTAAGGAGCCTCTCCTTCAGGGGCAGGATCTTTCCACTCGTCGATCAGGTTCGGGAACACGGTTTCAAACTCCTGAGCGATGAAACCACGGTCTCCCTTGATGTTCTTACCTTTTCCAGTCTTCCAATCGAACTTGCGGGGCTTGAGGGCGAGGATGGCATCAAGACCAACGTCGATGTCCTGCACGTTCTCCTTCAAGCGAGCATCTGAGATTGCAGAAATCGTCGTGTTGGTGGCGTACACAGTGCCTCCCATTCCGACATAGAAACGATAAGCTGATGCACCAGTTGAATAAAGTTGATAGCTTGTATCAGTATTAACAGAAGAAGACATCGTTGCGGTTGTGATGCCATTCGGTCTGACATACCAACCAACAGTGGTATCGCTAAGAGCCGTCTTCCCCACCAACAGATTCCCACTCGCATCCAGCGTCATCCCGGTTGTCCAGGTGATCGTAGATGCTGCCGTCCCGGTTCCTGCGTAAAGCCATTGATGTTGTCCCTGATTTTGGCTGTATGCGGTAGCAGCAACAGGAGTTCCAGCGGTTCCGATCAATCGCAACCAATTTGTTCCATCGTAATACGCATTGTTAAGGAGAAACGAATATCCAGTGGTATCAGTCGTGTATGCAACAGATCCACCAGCACCAATCTGGAACGCCTTGTAAGTGCTATGCCACGCACTCGGCGTAACCCCCACGCCGACGTTGCCGGAGGAGTCGAGCAGAAGTTTGTCGCCTCCAGTCCTAGATGCAAAAGTGACAGCATCCGAAAGCACCACCAACCCTTGAGCAACCGTTGCATACATCGACGCTGTACCGGAAGCAGCAGCTACTGAATAAGTGCCAGTGCCGATTGTAAACAGATTGGTCGGACTCGCAGTGCCAGCACCCACACCAGTCGAAGTAACCGCCAGCTTGTTCGTTCGAACCGTCAGGTCGCCGGTGATGGTGGCGGAGGCGAGGGTGGCGGTGCCGCCGGCTCCGAGGATCTGATTGGAGGTGATCTTCTTCGTGGTGCCCGACGCCGCCATCGACGTATCGGAGACGTCCACAATCGGCAGAACGTCTGCCGCGGGATCGACGGTGGTGATGGCCGCCAAGGCCGTGATTTTCGTGTCTGCCATATGCTAGTTTGCTTGGATGATCAGTTTGCCTGTGTCCTCCTGGAGCAGGAAGTCCCCGCTTTCCAAGAGCAAAGAATCGAAAGTGCCGAAGGTGATGACGATCTTGTCAGTGCCATTCTCCAGCAGAACAAAGAACTCGTCCTCCTGCAGCAAGTCACGCCGCAGTATGGGATAGTCCGCACCGCCGCCGCCGCCAGCGAACCGCTGGACGTCAACGCCGAGGCCTAGTCCCAGTCTCATTGATTAGACCCACTTGCGGTTGTACGCCACGATACCGCCGCTGCTCAGAGCGAGCGAGGTGAACACACCGGAGATCGAATCGCCGGCCTGTATGGTCACGCCAGAGCCCAAGCCGGTGATGTTGGACGTGCAGCCCGACAGGATCGACGTCGAGACGGCATGGATCTCCATCCAGTTGCCGCTCACCGTACCGTCGGCCGCGGTGATGTATTTGCCGCCGAACTCGCCGGCGAGCTGACGATTAGAGCCAACATTCATAAAGTGAACTTCTGACTGCTCCTCTTTGTGCCACCTTGCCAACCGACCTGCAAGCGTGTACCCCCGCACTTAACCCTAACCTCCGGGTTGTCGCGCTCGATCTCCTTCAGGAACTGCGAGTCCTTCCAGCAGTCGTAGCCGTACTTCGTGCCCCAGGCATGGTACAGCGTAGGGTCGATACGCATCCGAAGACGGCCGATGCCGTCCACACTGCGCAAGTCGGTCTGCGAGTCCTTGGCGATCCGCTTCTGCTGGATGCCGGCCTGCACCCAGTCCTTCTGGATGCCTTTTTCGAACTCCTTGATGACCGCACGGCGCAGATCTCCGGGAAGATCGTCCAGAGCGTTTGCAATGACTGAGGAAGCGTTCTGATTCATGGGCAGAGAAAAGGGGAGGCTGCCGGGTTTGTCCAGCAACCTCCCCGTGTTTGGAGCAATTAGGTCGCGCCGTTGAACATACCGAAGCCAGACGGGTTCTTACAAACCAGACCGGCAATGGCCTCGACGAGACGGGCAGGGCCGCCACCAGCGTCAGGCAGAGCCTTCACCTGCGGCAGCTTGGCGTAGCGCACCTCGACCATGTCCATCGGGATGACGTAGCCCTTGTTGGCCTGCGCGTCCAAAGTTGCGCCAAGTTTGCCACCGATGAAGGTGGTGGGGTGCAGGATCAGACGGCCGAAGTCGCCTTCGAAGATGTCGATGCTGTTCTTGAAGGTGTCGTTGCCCAGCTCCTGATTGAACGTGCGCACCGAGGTCGCAGCAATCGTGTTGGTGTTGGCAACTTGGGTGGTGCCCGAGGCAGTCAGGTTGGTGAACGCACGCTTCAGCGTGGTGCCCAAGATACAATCGTAGTCGCGGAAGGTGCCGGTGTTGCCGTAGATGGCAGTCAGCACGTTCTGCGCGGTCGCCTCGGTGAAGGCGGCGGATGTAGTGGTAGAGACAGCTCCAGAAGCAGGCTTGAACTGCGATCCAGCGGCCACCGCGCCAATATTGGCCGGAGAATCAGCGGTCAGCCAATTACCAAGCGAGCCGGTCAGGTAGGGAACTGAACCGTTGTCAGCCTGGGCGCCCTGGTTAGTACACATAAATGTACTTTCCATATCCCGTTTAATCAAAACGAGGGTCTTAGCAATGCCGTTGGCAAGCTCATCGGTCACGCCAGCAATTTCCTGAGTCTCGGCGATGAAACCGATACGAATATCGCGGCGGAAGGCCTGGGCGTAGTTGTTCAGGCGGGTCCGGTTGGTCACCGGGTTGGCAGCGGTGGACACGGTCACATCGGAGCCGTCGATAACGCCCTGCAATTGAGGAGCGCCGTAATTATCAACGAGCCAAGAAAACTGCATATTTCCGATGTCTTTTCCTTTCGGAGACATCGAAACAAACGGAGTCGACTTGGCGTCGACGATGGCGATGTAGTCCGCCAGATCTTCACGAGCGGCGGAGGTGGAAGCGAGCGGCACAGAGCCGCCCTGGTTGGGTTGGAGCAGGGGCATGGTTAGAGCATCCTTTTCAGTACTTGAGCCAGTTCACTTTGACTTCCGGTCTTCGAAAACTTCGACTTCGCCTGCTGCAGGCCGACCGTAGCCGCATCCTTTTTCACAGGAGCAGCAGTAGGTTTGCCCGGCTGACTCGGCGCCTTCACGATGGGCTTCACCGCGGGTTTCCCCTTCGATGCCTCCAACCGCAGCTTCCGGCCAGCAATGAAATCGCCGATGAGCACCTGGTACTCCGGCAGGCTTGAGAGCTGCGGCAACTGCCGCAACACCGTCTGCGCCTCCGTGTACTCGTTGCTTGAACGGTCCTTCCACCAAGGATAGAGCTGCTCGGCCACCGGCTTGATCTGCTGATAGTTCTGCAAGAATCTAGCACGATTCGGGATGTGCAGATCCAGCGCATCTTCGACACGCCGTCTGATCTGCTTCACCTCATCCGCGCTGTACTCCTTGCCGTCTACTTCGCAGCCGTCGATGTTGTCCTCGCACCACCGCTTCAGGTTACGGGCTTTGCTCCACTCATCGTTGAGTTTGGACGCATCCCAGACATCAGCGAATGGATCGTTGGACGCTAGCGCAGGCACAGGCCGCTCGGCTTGAGTCTGCTCCAGCTTGCTCTTGGCGTCGTTGAGTTCACGCTCCAGCGCCTCGGCCTTCTCCAGCGCCTCTTTCTTCTGGCGCGTGAGCTTGTCGATACGCTTGCGGAAGCCCAACGACTCGTCGTTGTCTTCGGATTCCGAAAGAACTTCATCAGGCGGCTCGGCCTGACTCTCCGTTTCTTCAGCGGTCGGTTCCGCTGCCTGTTCCTCGTCCGCACTCGCGGCCACAGGCTCAGGCTCCGACTGTTCGACGCTCTGCTGCCTTTCCTCCTCCCCGCTGAATCGTGTCTTCAGCAGCTTCGCCAACGCCGATTCGTCGAACTGCATCGGGTTGATTGGGGGCTGTGCCGTGTTTTGGGCAGGTTGCGCTTCCTGTGTCGTATTCGGGATGTCCATGCTGTTTTGACCCTGCAAGTCGGGTATGGTTCGCCAGGGTGGTTAAAGGCCCACCAAGAAGCCGTTGTTGTAGTGAGATATCAAGAATGACGAGAAGTCAAATCTTTCTCACTTCTGAGCGAGCTTATTAGCAAGCCCAAATCTTGTATGGCAGCAGCCCTGCCGCAGTTGTAGGCGCGGTCTTCTGCTGACAGGTTAGGCATAATAGCAGAACGACTCTCGTCCTCTGCCGTATCTGCAATGATCTGCAGGAATGCCGCGATTACCGGGTGCTCGTCGGATACCGACAGAGCTTCGGCCAGTTGTTCTTGGTTGAGTTTCATTGCACTCCAAGGCGGCCAGTGACCGCATTCTGCTGTTGCTGAACCGAGAACTGCAGGTTCTCGATGTACTTCTGCAGGTTGGCTTGGAAGAGCTGATCCTGCTGCAACTGGGCCTGATACTTCGGATTGCTCGCCAGCACCTGCTGGGCGAACTGCAGGCGCATCGCAGCCGTCGGGTCGTTCTCGCGCAGCATCGGGGGATTCCCGAGGCTGATCAGCGCAATCTCGTCGTTGGTCTCGCCGAACATCTTCTGCGCAGCCGGCCCCTGCTGCATCACGAGCTCGGAAGCGAGGTTGGGGTCGATTGAGCGGAGCGCCACCGAGATCAGCTTGGCCCGGTCGATCACGCCGGCAGTGTCGAGAGGCAGCACCAGGGTGCTGATGGCCTTGAGCTTCTCCGTCACCAAGTCGGTCGACAGCTCGCGGATGTCGAACTTCAGCATCACATCGAAGTCCTGCACGTTCTCCGGCAACGGCGTGGTCGAAGCCGTGATGCGCATGATCTCCGCGGGGCCGACGTACTGCAGCGTCAAGGCAAGCACCTGGCGGAAGGCCTCGGTCCACCCGTGCAGCCAGTTGTTGATCAGGCGCTGCTGGCGCATCTGGGTCACGGCAGGCGGCACCTTCTCGGTGGGGCGCCCGAAGTACCGATCAGTCTGCGCCATCACCGAGTCGATCAGGTTGAAGGCAACACTCGGCTCCCGAGCAGGAGGCGCTAGGAAGCCAATCTCGCCTCGGCGCAGCACCGGCACCTGCACGGCCGGGCCAATCTTCAGGTTGCCGCCACGAGTCTTTGGCACCTCGATGGGCGGCAGCGTCGCCAAGCTGGTGTAGTCGAAGATCGAGTCACGCTGGGCCTTCACCTCATGCTGCCAGGTCGAGCAGATATCGGGCACGCCGCGGCTCTCGGTGATCTGACGATGCACCACCTCCGAACGCCACACCACGAAGGGGTACTGTCCGTGCGAGTACTCCAGCGCCTCGAAGTAGCCCCACTTGTCGCCCACCTGAGGGCTGAAAACCGTGTAGAACACACCCGGGATACCGTCGCTATCCACGGCCTTCTGGTAGGCGTAGACCACCTCGATCAGGTTTTCACGGTCGAGCAACGAGTTCTCAGCCAGCCCGACGCTGTACGAGAAGTCCGAGTAGTCGCTGAAACGTCCCATCGTGTTGATCGCTTCCTGCGCCCACTCGCTGTCCCAGCCCTCCACCTCGACCTTGTTCAGCAACTGAGCTTCGGTCATGTAGAACCGGCGGAAAATCACCCGTGCCGACTGGATATCGGTGGTTTCCGGCGGGAACACCATCTCATCCCACGGCGCCAAGGCCGCGATCATCGGCTTGTTTGTAACCATCGTGGGCACCGGGAAGTCACACTCGCCCTCGTCGCGCAGCTCGCGCACAGCCTTCAGAGCCCGACGCTTCTTGAGATTCGGGAAGGCAGCCATCAGCAGCTCCGCGGACTGATCATCGGCCTCCGGATTGGCAATCAGGTTGGGCAAGTCAGCCAGAACCGAGCCCTCGGGCGACTGCGCAGCCAAGGCCATGATCTGGTCCATCGTCAGATACTGCTCCTTCTGACCCAGCTCCTGCTGCCAAGTGACGTGCACACCAGCCCACCCGTAGGTCCACAGGTATTGCGACAGCAACTCAACCTCACGGGTCAAATCGTTGTACATCTTAGCGTTGGTCGCCCAGTCCATCAGGTTGTGGGCGGTAACAGCCTGATCGAGCTGGCTCACGTTGCTCGGAGAAACTCGGAGCATCGAGCGCCAGAAAGACGTCGAGCACAGATCCACAAGGCCATTGATCACCTCATCGGCCAACGGGATACGCGTGTCGCTCGCTCCATCCCAAGGAAACGCCGGCTTGTTACGGTTGGCGTCGTTCCACTTCTTGCCATCGTCGGTCTGCCCAGCCCACCGGCAATACCGCACCTGCTCGACACGGTCGACACGGGCAAACACACCGTAATCGGTAGCACTGCGCCGTAGCTCCTCGGTCAATGCCGGCACATTGGGCTCCTCGCCGACCCGGGCCATCACGTCTGTCGCCGTCTTGTAGGAATCTCCTTGCATAGTGTCTTGTGTTAGTATCCACCGCCGCCGCGACTATCAAAGCCCCCACGGCCGACAAAGGCAAGGCCCGAGACCAACAACATACCTAGGCAATCAATGGGGTCCTTAGTAGCACCCTTCTGCCCATCCCTGCCCGTATGCTCCGACAGCGCATAGATCAGGTTAGTGCAGTCGTTCACAACGTACAATTGTGGCTCGTTAATCGCCGTCAGTTCCTGCGTGGCATCGTAGGAGAGCTGCGAGTTGATCGCAGACGTCCGCTGGTCCACAGGCACGCCCGGAGCCGGTATGAAGGCCATGCCATCATCAGTCGGATCTTCGGATTCGGCCAATAGGTCGATCAGCGTAGTGCCTCCAGCCTCCGATAATGCTGGCGATCCACCCGCTTTCGGGTCGATCAACCGCATCACCGGCTCGCCATAGCCCAAGTCGGCCTCAATCTGCCTGAACAGCTTCCGGTACTCCGAGATCGACCGGCCAGCCTCCAGCGTCTGCGCAGGCCCGGGCTTACCGTCAGCCTTCTCGCTAGGCAGCACCCACTCGCCATAATTGCTGAAGTCAGGGAACTCCCGCACCACCACCCGCTTCCCATCCTCGTACACCAGCATCCACAAGGCATACCAGTTACGCGCACCCGCAGGATCGCAAACCATGTACAGCGTCCCGCCAGCAGGCACCGAGGAAGCCGGGATGCAATGAATCTCAGGCCTGAACCGCGCAAAGGCCTTCCCAATGTTGTCAGAAGCCCACCCATAGGCCCGTGTCAGTATCTGTCCCATAGGCGAAGCCACTAGCTTCGACTTCATCTCGTCGAACGGGTTGTACGGGTTGTCCTCCGAGAAGAAGAACACAGTCCGCCTATTGGTCTGATTCTGCACCATAGTGCGTGCAGCCTTACCCACAGGCCACGTCGGCAGTCCTTGTTTGCCTTTGAGCAACTCAGCGTCGTGGAACTTCGTAATAGCAGAGCCAGCAGTGAACTCCTTGTACACACTGGCAACACCCTCCAGCGGCGTCTGTGTGATCAACAGCTTGCCCCTCCTTGTAATCAACCGATACCGCAGCGTCTCCACCCAGCTCTGTGGCACCAACTCGTCGCACCAGATCAGATCAGCCTCACGGCCCTCAATCGTGTTCTCCGATTGCGTGTAGTTCAGAAAGTCGCACCTAGAGCCATTAGGCAGAATGAATGAGCCATCGGTGAAACCATTCTTCCTGCTGTAATTCAAATAGTGGATACGGCCCTTCTTGGTAGCTCGTAGTGCGACAGGCAGATAGTTGTAGATAGCAGGCTGCTGCACAGTGACACTAGTGGCATGGCTAGTGTGACAACACAGTACACTTGCGTTCTCCTTCTCCAGCAGCGTTTGCACAACACGCCTAGCTGCCCACAAGGTCTTACCAGCACGGTTGCCGCCGCTGATCAGCAGCTCCTGGGTGGCGCCATACTCCGCATTGGCCACCTCCCAGTGGTCCGGGATGTAGCCGTAGGTGTACGGATCAGCCTTCTCCAGTAGGACAAGCTGGGTGCGCTTCTGCTTCAGCTCCAGTGCACGGGGGTGGCTGGCGTCGACCTTGGGGATGACAGGGTGCTGCGGCTGTTCGTTCCACCAGGCTATGTTGCACGCCTCGTTGCAGAAACGCTTCTGCTTAGGGCCGCTGTGCTGTTTGATGACTTCGAATGGCGCATTGCAGGTCATGCAGCGCGGTGCGGAGACGACGGCGGAGGAGGCGGAGTTCACGGCGGAGGTGTGTGTTTTCTAGGGTGAGGTCGAGGTTGTCCTGGGTGGCGAGGGTGAGGGCGGTGTGATAGAGGCTTTCCTGATATTTTTCGTTTGAGGAAACCCGTCGCCTTTTAGGCGTTGCCGCAATCCGCCGACCCCCTCCCCCGGGGGGTGCCGCGGTGACTGCTGTTCCACCTGTCGTAACGGGGTAGGACACTGGCTTTCTGCTCATGGTGCAACGTGCGTTTGGCCCAATGTTTACGCTGGTTTGCTGCGTGTTTGCGTGACCAAGTGAATATAATACGGATTGTGCATCAATGCGTCGAAACAGGCCTAAACTCGCGTGTTTCGGTGGTTGCCGCGGTGGAGGGGTAGGACATTTGGAGCTACTACCTAAACCGCATCGGGCAGTTGCTCGTCGTTCACGGGGGTCACATCGCGCTCCTTCAGGTCCTTCATTAGGTCCCGGTGGTTGACGCTGGCTGTCATAGCGAGGTGAATGCTGGTAGGCTGGCCCTTCAGCATGGATAATTTATCCAAGGTGACGCCTATTGCGATGGGTAGTGTTCTATCGTCGATGTAGTTGATAGATGTTTCTGCAAGTCGCTTAGTGCCTTTCCAAATAGCTACCTCCATGAACCCCGTGACATCCTTACGCCACTCTTCCTCAGTCTCGGGATAATCTATCGGAACCTTGACGCCTCTTATGTATTTGAACGTGGCTCCCTCTGTTAAACCAGCTTCCTGACTGATGGTCTGCAATGACTTGTTGTGTATCACGCCTTCAACAATGGCGTCCGCCTTCTCCTGTGTCAGTGTCGAATTGAAGTGCTGGTTTGGGTTCTCTGTTTTCTTGTATCCTAGCTTCTCTGCAGTCTTGAGCACCTTCTCAATAGTCTCTTCTGGGTAGCTCCTTATGCCTTTGAGGATACGGTTGACGTACACCTCGTTGACACCAGAGGCCTCTGCGATGGTCCTCTGTGACACTCTGCCTTCCCGCTTTCTCTTATCGGGCTTACCCGGCATAAGGCGCAAAGCTGTAGGGGAACTCTCCCCAATGGTTGAGTTGTTTCTTGGGCATCATCGAGTAGTGCGGCACTTCGCACAGGCTCATCCTGAAGGCAGCAGCGAAGTCCTCTGAGAGGTACTCCAGTTGCCCCGGCATGGTGTCTACAGCGAACGGCATCCACAGCGTGGGGAACTCCTCGACGCGCACGTCCTTGCACCAGTCGATTCTATAGGGGGGTGCTATGTCCACCCTCCCGAGCTTTTCTAGCGTCTCTACGAGGCGTTTACGAGGGATTGCGAGGCATCCGCTTGCGAACATCTGAATCGGCACCAGCTCACTAGCCGACTCTGCGTTGGCAGTTTGGAACTTCAGGGCCTGCAGGTGCTCTGCTTTCGGACGCAGGGCTGGCCTAGGCGGCAGTGTGCGGCACGGGTAGGGGATGCACACGGTTGCCTGGTGCTGATGGGCGAGCTCTGCCATACGCACGATGTCGGCCGCGGCGAACTCCACGTCATGGTCGATCTGCACCCATACGTCCTTGCCGGAGTCGAGGAACCACTTGGTAGCCCTGCAACGGCTGCGGGATATCAGGGCATCCTCGCGGATGGTGCGTAGGTCTGTCTGGCGATCTGATCGTGCGAAGGTGGCTGTCAGATCGACCCAGGACATGAGGCAGGCTGCTGAGATGCCTCCGTAGGCATACAGGCTGACATGGATGGAAGGCCTGGTGCCATCCTTGGTCTCGGGCTGCACCACCGACTTCGGCCTTGGTGCGTAGAGGAACGGGTCGTCCACTGTTGGATTGGTTGGGGTGCTCATTGGGATTGTTGGGTGAGGCCTGCTGCTTCTCGTTCTCTGGCTAGGGTCAGTTCGTGGCCTTTGGAGATCATGTAGACGATGGAACCGCGGGGCACATTGCAGGCCTTGGCAGTGCCATCGAGGCTGAGGCCCATATTACGGAGCTGGTAGGCGCGAATCATGGATTCGGGGTGGTGCCTGACTGCTTGCTGAGCGTAGTCCTCGATGAGCATGGGGTCCGGCGAACCGTCTTCGAGGAACTTCTGGTTTGCCGGGTAGGATATCCAACCGGCTTTGACGGCTCGTGCGATTATCTGCGGTGCTTCAGATAATAGCCTGAGGTTGTCGTTGTGTGTTCTGCTCATATCAATAGCTCGGCGATGGGTCTGTGAAGCGGCAGTATTGGCCTTCGTAATGGAGGTTCACGATTCCGCATTCGCCGTCTCTCTGTTTGGCGATGATGATGGCAGCTTCGCCTGAAGCTTCCGATCTGTCACGATTCAAAAGCATCACGAGGTCTGCATCGCGTTCGATCTGGCCGCTGTCTGCGAGATCGGTGAGGCGTGGCTGCCTGCCTTTTTCCTTCTCCGACTCTCGGTTGAGCTGGGCAAGGCATAGCATAGCGACTCCTGTTTGCACTGCGATGTCCTTCAGCTTGCCCGATACCTCTGCGACCTCGTAGGTGCGTTTCTCAGAGCGATCGGCTGCCTTGATCTTCTGCAGGTAGTCTACGATCACCAGACGTACACCGTGCTTGCGCACAGCTCGTCGAACATTGGCCATGATGTTGGAGATACTGTGAATGCTGGAGCCATCAATGAACCATAGTGGGCTGTTGGCCACCTTGCCCGATGACAGCATCATCGACTTCATTTCTCCCTCATTCAGGTTTCCGCTCTTGAGGCTCTGCATCGGGATGCTTCCAACGGTCGATATGGTGCGTCTGAAGATTGCCTCTTTGCTCATCTCTAGGCTGATGAAAAGAGTCGGCACCTTGGACTTGATCGCAGCGTGTTCTGCAATGGCGATTGCGATGGCTGTTTTACCGATGCTCGGACGGGCTGCGATGATGGCCATCTCACGGGGCTGCAAACCGTCGGTCTTTTCATCCAGATGAAAGAAGCCGGTGGGGATGCCGGAGAGCTGTCCCTTCCGGTTGAACCGATCCTGCATCTGGTCGATGAATGACCCGGCAACCTGTTTGCTGGTTGTGAGCGTCTCACGGGACACGTCAATGCTGAGCCCTGCTTCGGCATTGGAGACGATTTGATCGGGCTGGAGGGTCAACATAGCGGACTCGCGTATCAGGCGGTCCCCAGCGTCTCTGAGCTGGCGTCTGTGGGCAGCCTCGACGATTGCCTTGGTGTAGTAGGTCAGGTTGGCCGGGCTGGGGCAGACTTCCATGGCCTGATTCCAAGCATCGAATGGGGCAGGAAGTTGGCCATAGGCTTTCTTCCATTCCTTGTGCAGGTCGGAGAGCGTCGGGCTTTTGCCTTCCTGAACCATGCCGCGGATGACATCGAAGGTCAGCCTGAGTTCATCCCGTTGAATCCATTCGCTCCTGATTTCCGATACGGCATCCGAGGATGTGTCGATGGTTCCGTTCAGGCAGGCTCCGATCATGCCGTATTCGTCATCGTTGGCGTGGAAGGGGTCATTGGTCATAGGCTGTCCTTCCAGTTGAGTTCCTTTTTCCCAACCGGATTTGGCATGGCGCCGGCAGAGCTTTGAGGTCGGTAAAGGCCTTTCCAGCCGGATGCGATTGAATGCTCGACGATAGACGGGAACTCCGCAGGCGTGAACTCACGCGACCACTTGGTCAGTGCTGCGGTCAGGCCGGTCTTCTTGTAGGATTCACGCTTCTCCGACTTGTACTGCAGCCACAGCTTGACGGCATCGAGGCAGTTCTGGGTGCGGAGGCTGTCGGGCAGTTCGATCCCATGGGCGACTTCCCACGGAGACTTTGGTGTCGGTGTATGTATTATAGGAGAAGGAGATGGAGACGGAAAGCATGATTCTGGTACAGATTCGGCATGATCATCGGCATCTTCGCGGCAATGCGTTGGCAATGCGTTGGCATCCTTGTTCCACCGCAAATTGGCAATATCCCGCTGTTTTTCGCTTCTTTCCTTCTGTTTCGACCTTTCCTTCTCCAGCCGCTTGTTCCGGTAGTGACCATCGTCTCCAGCTTCGAACTTACTTTGGCATATGCCTTGGCAATGCGTTGGCATACCATGGCACATCCGCTGGATGTCGAGCTCGGTAACGAAGCCTTTCGACCATTGAAGGCACAGCAGGCTGATGTAGGCGCCACGCTCCTCGTTGGTCATAGTCATTGTGCCTGCTAGGAAGTCGTCGGCATAGAACTGGAAGGCTGGAGCCCTTCCTTTGGGTTTAGTCTCTTTCATGATTCAAACGAAAATCCCCACCAGACACAGGGTAGGAGATCGCAGGAAGGGACTGCGAATGCCTGTGGTGGTGGGGATAAAAGTTGTCATGTCCTTCGTTTGGTATCGACGCTCACCTCCTACAGCTCACGTCGACGTGGCCTCCCTATCGCACAGGCTTGGCCTTGTCCAGCCTGTCGTACTCCTGCGCCTCCTGGAGCGCTCTTATGTGCTGCTCATGTGTAGGCTCGTCTGTGCCGCATAGGATGCCTAGACGCTCATGGTATCGGTAGGCAGCCTCCTCGGACAGGTTGTCGGGTGTTGGAGTCATTGCGATGTTCCTAGCTGCCTTCAGGTGCATCCATGACCCAAACGATGTCTGCGATGCGTACGTCGATGCCGCGCTCTGCAGAATAAGCCACCATGTAGTCTGTTTTTTGTTTCAGACAACTATCCAAAGTAAGATGTATCCATTCATTGCTGATAATCTCTGCACCTGTGAACCTAATAACCTCACCTGTTCTGAGTTTAACAGCATAGTCGAAGCAGTTATCAATGCACGCCTTTGCAAGCGCATTGCTGCCAACAACCATCTGTATCAGTTTTCTGCGCTCTTCCGCTTCCATTATTGCTTGCTGCAGCAACGGATCTTGGATTGAAGTGTTATCGTTCATAGTTTCAATAGCTAGGCATCAGAACATCCGCCACCTGCTGGGTCAGGCGGACATCCTGCAGGCAGTAGTCGATGGCTGCCTGGCGGTTGGTTTTCCACAGGTTGGCGAAGTCGGCGCCATTGCCGGTCTTCTCCCCGAGCCCTAGATGCCTGCTGATGGCTCCGAGGCTGCCATGAGCCCGGTTGTCCCCGAGCTGCCACACCTCGCGCAGGTCGACGATCAGGTCGTTCCAGTACCGGCCGTTGCGTATCCAATAGGGTGGCGTGATCCGATGCTTCCACGAGCGCTTGATGAGGAAAGGCAGGTCGAAGGCCTTGATGTTGAACCCGATCAACCGCGGCTGGCGCTCCCAGGTGTTCAGCAGCTCCCACCATTGCCGGAGCATAGCGGCCTCGCCATCAGCGTCGGACGACAGGATGGCAGGCTCGTCGCGCTCTAGGCGGTATCCGATGCACAGCACCTGGCCGCTCAGGGCATCCAAGGCAGCGTTGCGGATGTAGTCGGTGACGTGGTTCTCCTCGGCCTGCCGGATACGCTCGGCGATCTTGTCGGGGTCTTTGGTGTTACCGAGCTTCACGTCGGCCGGGTTGAAGGCCGGTATGGCAAGCTCGCCAAACGGCAAGGCTCCGGTCTCGATGTCGAATATGATGGTTGGGTTAGCTGGCATTGGTTTTGGGGCGGTTGAGGCTGTAGTAGGCTGTTGATACGGAAACTTTGAAGTGCTCGGCGATCTCCCGGTAGCTGTGCCACGGGTTGGTTTTTCGCCATTCTTGGATACGGGCCATCATCTCCTTGTTGATCTGATAGCGGCTGTATGGCTTGCGGGTCGGTGGTTTCCAGTGCGGCTGGCGCTTGGTTTTCACACGGCGCTTCTTGAGTGCGTCGGGGTTTGGTGGAGGCTGTGGTGCTGGCTTGACGTAGCCAGGAGGCGGCGCACAAAGCGCTGCGATACGTTCTGCAGAAAGGTTGAGCTTCATTTAATTTGGTGTGCGTTTGTCCCCGGATGCGCACCCCCCGGAACGAACCATGAGTCCCCCAGCAGCAACAGGCTGCCGGGAAAGTGTTAGATTGGCTTGCCGCAGTGTGGGCAGTTGCAGCCCTTAATCGGGCGTTTGGTCAGCGGCTCGACTCCTAGCCACTCGCAGATCTCGTTGTACGACTTGCGGCCGAATGACCACACGGCGCCCGGGTAGAGGTGGCCTGTGCGGTATAGGGCCAGAGCGTCCTCCTTGCTCTGGATTGCCAAGGCATCAAGGATGCGGTGTGTCCGGTTGCTGAACGGGAATCCCCATTGAGCGGAAACGTATTCGAACCGTTTGGCGGCCTTGACCACCTGGCTGATCCGCTGCTTGGTCAGAGCCAGCTTGTTGCCGATCTCCTGCAGTGTACGACCCTCGGCACGCATCAGCACCACGGATGGTACCAGGTGGGCTAGGGGTGTGCGTTTTCTACGATTTGACATATGTAAGGTGCTCCCAGATTCGTTGGGTGCTGGTTTCATTGTGAAAGTAACGACAGCTTTTCTGCCTCTGCCTGGCGGGTTTCCAACATACTCTGAACGATCCAGAGTGCTTCTTTGTATGGTGCCCATTTCCCCCCATCCTTTGAAATGGTCACGTTGCTGTGAGGTATGATGTGCCAAGGAATCCAATAGGTTTCCCCGGTGTCGAGTTGATGTAGTGCCATCAGGTCTGCCTGAGGCGCTTTTCCGATTCGATAGAACCAACCTTTGCAGGCTCCATAGACCGCGAAGTTAGCCGATTTGACGTCAATTCGGAGAACCTTGTTGACGAGCAGGTCAAACGGCCACTTCACGGCGATGCTTCTCTCCACCTGAAACCCTGCTGATTCCAGTATCGTCTGCACTCTCTTTTCACCATTCCATCCAGTGTCTGAGTCGGAAGGTGCTCTTGTAATGCCAAGCCTGTCTGCCCATTTGAAGAACCCACCTTTCTTCGAAATCTGATTCGCCAGATCTCCTTGTCCTGTTGAGCGAAGGTACTGATTGGTGGGCATGAGCCCGGTGTTGCGGTAGTTCTCCATGATTCGGTCTGCGATCATGGCCTCTGTCCAAGTCTTTCTTGTCATCGGTGCTACCACTTACCGGTTAAAACGATCAATGACAAGAATCGTTTTAGAACGGCAGGTCGTCTGAATCAGTAATCTCCTTGTTGGCCTTGATCTCTTCCAGCCGAGCGTTGATTGCGGCGATGAGTCGCTTGTCCTCGGCCGTGATGTCCTTGTTGGCCATGGCCTTCGGCACCCACACCTCGGCCAGGCCGTTCACCGCGGTCTCGGTCAGCTCTGAGACAGGCGTGCCGCGGAACTTACCGACGTGCACCTGAATCTTGCTCAGGTCGAGCTTGGCGGGCGCCTGGGTCTGGCCCTGCTCGTCCTTGGGAGGCCTGTCCTTCAATCGCACCCACTGGCCGCTGGGCTTCAGCTCGCCCTGCTTCAAAGGCATGATGAGCTTGATGTTGGCGTAGGTCTTGGTGCCGTCCGCGCTCTGCTCGTGAGCGATCACCAAGGTAGCCGACTTGCCGATGAGGCTCTCGATGTCGAGGGCCTTGTTTTCTTGGGGCGTGAGCGCCCGGCCGAACCAGTCCTTGAGGAACTTGGTCAGGGCTGCCTTCTCGTGCAACGAGGGCACCATGGGCTTGGTAAACACCACCCAGGGCTGCACCGGGTCACGGGTGTCGTCGATCAAGTCGATCTCAAAGGCGAACTTGAACTTCTTCTTGGTGCCGTACTCCGTTTCGTACTCCTTGAGCGGAGTCACGTCGACGCACACGGCCTTGCCGGTGTATTCCGGGCACGGTGCGTAGTCCTTCTTACCGCAACTTGCGCTGATGATCATGCTATCGTCTTACGTTGTGTTGTTGTTGTTGTGTTATTTCGAGGCCTGCTTTTCGACCTCGGAAAGTTGCTGGGCCATCTTCATGTAGTTCGCCCAATAGTCCGGGAAGGCATCCCGCAGCTTCTTCAGGTTCACAGGGTCTGCAGCCAATGCCGCTGCGCCCAAGGCACGCACGAAGCTGCCGCCGTACTCCTGCATCGTCCTGGCCACATCTCGATCGGTGACGTTCACTTGGTTCCCTTTCCACGTTTGCGCGTCCAGTAGGACGTGTATTCCATCTTCTTAGCCTTGGTTGCCGCTACGATCTCGCTGATCTCGCCCTTGCGGAAGCGGTAGTGGCCTGTGCCTTCGTGTCGTAGTTTGTCTGCTTTGTTCATCGTCCCTCCAACCATTTCTTGAGGTCTTGAAGCTCGTCGGCTTTGGCTTCCAGCTTCTTGATCCGCTCACGGGCTTTGAGCAGCTCGGCGCGATAGTTGTCTGATCTAGTGCCAAGCTCGAAGATGCGCTCTCCATCCTCGATGAGCCTTGTTTTGTAGGCTTGAACGTCCAATTCCAGCTCAAGCACACGACCGTTCGCACCTCTGAGTTGCCGCTCTAGCTGCTTTGCGAATCCGATCTTCACGAACTGCTGGAAAGCCACGGTGACAACCGCCTGCCGGTCTGTGCGCGGGGTTTTGCTGATCATTTTCGTGCCGTCACGAAGATGATGGTTCATGGCTTGGCCTCCTGCTCACGCCACAGCAGCAGATCGGCGCGGAGAGCGTCGTTCTCACGCTCTAGTTGGGCGATGCGCTCACGCTGAGATGCGATGACCCGTGCAGCCACTTCAGGCCATTCGTTTGGATTGTTCTCATGCCAGCATTTGAAGTCGCTCGGCATGAGCGGCGTAAGAGCGTCGTGCCATTGCTTGATGCGCATATGCTGCTCCGCTAGTCGCTCCGCTGCTTCAGCGACTGCCGCGTTGGCCGCGCCATCCTCGGATTGAATATCCTGAGACAATATCCGCATGGCTGCGATCAGTGTTTCGGTTGAGCTTCTCACGGCTTGGCCTCCTTAGCTTCCTTCCAGTCACGCGCTAAGATTGTATCGCAATAAATCTCCATCTTATCGCCCACCTCCTCCAGCCGCTTGATGCGCTCCTTCATCTCACGCACCACAGCCACTCCCTGCTCGACATCATCGGTTCCTAGTAGTTCTCGAAACTCCTCGCGGATCTTGTAATTCTGATCAGCCTGTCGTCGCGCCGTGTCGCGCTCTGCGATGAGTAGATGGATGCGCTCGTTGCCCGCGTTGAGTTCGCGTTCGAGTTGGCGGGAGAACTCAGATTGAACCAAAGCATCTCGCAGTGAATCTCCAGCGAGTATTGCAAACCGAGTGCATGGTTTGCCGTTGATCTGCTCATCCGTCCTCGGTGTATCGCCGATCATTTTCGTGGCGTCAGGAATATGATCGCTCATTTGACCCCCCTCGCTTTGAGCATCGCGTCGGCCATTGCGTATGCATCTTTGGCAGCTTTATTCCATGCATCTTTGCCTTCGTAATAGCCAACATCGATTGATTGTCCTGCTAGATTCCCTTGCAAAGCCGCCGCCGCGAAGTAGTCGCGAAGGGTCATTCCAATGCTCAAACATTCGACCGGAAACGCCGGTCCTCCGTCGTTGATTCGTTGCTCGCTCATTTCAGTCCCTCCGCCAGCATCGCGTGCTCCAGGATGAGCACCGCATCCGCGGTCTTCAGTGTGATGTTGAGGCTAGGCTGCCGCTGCTGCGCCAAACCCTTCAGGTGGGCCTTCCAGCGCGTTCCATGGGTCTTGCTGGTGCCTGCCCCAATCGTCTTCTGCCAGCGCTGTGGCGGCACCTCAATGCACCTGGTGAGCATCGAAGCTATCAGGCCGTGAATAAATCCTACGTTGCGGCCGAACTGGAACATCGCGCTACCCGGGGCGCCCTTGCCGCCGATGTATCCGCCCACTTTCTCAATGTAGACCACATCCGACTGCGACAGGTAGTTGATCAGCACTTCCCGGACGTCGCCGTCGGTCGACGGCATGGGCTCTAGGGTCACCCGGTTGTTGGCGAAGTGCGCCAGGCCGCCGGACAGGCCGGGGTCGATAGCCAGAATGCGTTTCACTTGGCGTTCCTCCTTAGCCACGCCTTGATCGCCTGCTCGGTGACGGCACCAACCTTCAGGCCTGCAGCCTTGCAGTAGTCTCGGAGCAGTTTGTGGATGTCTGGGTTCACGTTGATGGTCTTGGTTTTACTCATTTGAGATGCTTGCGGACCTTGTTCCAGTAGGCCTCGGTGGCCTGCTTCTTATCGCCAGACGGGCCTCCATTCCATCGACGGGCGAGCTGCTCGGTGCTGGCGCCGCGGCCGTAGTGCTTCAGGTAGGCCTCGCAGACGGCTCGGGCCTGTGCACGGTTGGTCATCGACTCCCAGCGATAGTGGCTGCCGGTGATCCGGTTCACATCAAGCACAACGGCCTTGTGGATCTGCAGCGGCCCGATGGCGCGTCCGTTGTCGCCGATGGCCATGTCGTTGCCGGAGCTTTCGACGATGATCAGGGCGCTGATGAGGTTGGAGATGGTGGTCATGGTTGTTTGGTTCTGATGAATGCCGGCATCCGTTCTTTGCTGCAGGCACCCAGTTGATTGAAATCGTGGTATTCTACGGCTTCCTCATAAGTCATCCCGTCGGACTGCAGCTTGGAGATCACCAGTTCGTAGTCGTACACCGCGAACTGTTCACCGCCGCACCTGGTCGCCACTCCTGCGATGCAGTCATCGAATCCATCCATCAGAAGGATTTCGGAATCGAACTCAGCGACTTGTCTTCTGGTCATCACGTTGAGGAAGTTGCGCGTTGACCAGTCGCGCCCCTGGGCCTGTGTTTCCTCTCAGGCGGAAGGTGTGGCTTAATGGGCGCCACCGGCCCTGAAATCTTCAGCCTGCGATCACGCCAGCCTTGGCCATCAGTCGGCGGTTCTGGGTCGTCTTCGGATAGCTTCCGATGCGGTTGAGTGTCTCGCAGTCGTTCAAACCGCACATAGCACCGCTCTTCATCGCAATGTATCCGTTGAACGGTGAATCGCTCATCATCGAGCCAAACGGGTAGAACTTGTGCAGGAGGTTCAGGTTCTCGCCGACGCTGTTAATGACGTACCAGATCTGGTTGTTCTCGTCGGAGAAGATCGCCACCAGCTTCAACCGCTGATCGCGTTCCATGATGCGGATGGTCTGGCGAGCGTCGGCCTCGTTGTAGCTCAGGTCCATTCCAGTCGCTGCGACGGCTTCGGTCAGGTTGGAGTAGCGGGTGGTGATTTTGATCGTGTTGCTCATGGTGTTGATCTCGTTGACGGGATCAATCTGCACCATCACCCAAACACCTGCAACACAATTTTACTATTTTTCCCTCTTTTTGCAGAAACCCCAATGTTTGCAGGGGTGAAACGAGGGTCACTTTTCCGTGAGCGCGGCGAACTTCAGGAAGAACTCGGCCCTCGGACGGATGTGGATCGTGCCTGTCGAGATACGCCGATAGACGATTGCCTGGCGCTTGGTTTCGGCCAGCCGTAGCTCGGCCTCCGGATGCAGCACCTCGACCTCGATGGCCGGGTTTGCGCGGTTGCGGTAGATCATGGCCAGCTCGTGTAGACCACAGTGCCCTGACCATTGGCGTCCACCAGCTCCACAGCGTTCACGCCCTTGAGCTTGCCGAGTGCAGCTAGGAGCTGCGTGTCGTTGTTGGCGTTGGCAATGCAGGTGGAGACGATGTCGGCGTCGTCGTAGGAGGCAGCCAAGAGATCCTTGGTACGGTCGCGCCAGACGCGCACAACACGGCCGTTGCTGAGGTTCACGCGCCGCATCGACTCGACGCACGGAAAGGTGTGTTTCATTGGGGACTGCAGATTAGGTCAACGTCACGGACTTCCAAGTTGTTCCGTTGTGAATGTGCAGCGTGTTGCTGTTGGTGTTGAAGAACATCGGCACGTTCAATCCGGTGACGTTGGTCGGAGTGCCTGAAGGTCCGCTGCTTGCGGCAGGTATGTACACGAACCCGTCCACCATATTGTTGGCTCCGGTCGGGCCGATAAAGTCGCCGGCATCCTGCACCCAGCTCGCTTCCTTGATAACCTTGCCTGTCGTACCGTCGAAGATGGCAAAGGTGCCGTCGGTGCTGCTGGAAGGCCCAGTGACGTCTCCGCTGCCTGAACCGCTGTTGGCAATGGTGATCGACCCTGCGCCATTGGTAATTGTGATGCCGGTGCCTGCCGTCAGCTTAGCCTTGTTGAGCGTGCCACCCGTGGTGTTGCCAATCAGCAGGTCGCCGTTGGTGAAGCTATTGGTCTGGCCTGTGCCGCCGTTGGTCACTGCCAGCGTACCGGAGACCATCGAACCCAAGGCAATCAGAGGCAGGTCAACGGCCTGAATGGCCGACATCACGTTGTTCGTGCCGTTGCCTCGGAGGTAGGTGCCGTTGGTCGTTGCACCCGCAAGGAAGTCGATTGCCGACTGCGCCGAGGTGCTGCTGGTGCCACCGTTTGCAACCGAGAGCGTACCAGCCAGCGTAATCGTCCCAGACGACGTGATCGGGCCGCCGCTAGTGGTCAGGCCTGTCGTTCCACCGGACACACTCACAGACGTCACCGAAGCCCCCGCGGCAATGCCGTCGAGCTTGGTGGCCTGCGTGGAGGTCATGTAGCCGTTCTGCGTGGTCGTAGCCGGCACCTGACTGATCACCGGAGTGGTGCTGCCGGTAGCCACCGAGATGTTGGCGCCGCCCGAAGCCGAGACGTTGGTCACGGTGCCTGTGTTGCTGGTGTACCCAGCCGGGTTGCTGTTGGGGTAGGCCCCGAGGTTGGTCAGTGCTCCTGCAGCCGTAGTCGCTCCGGTGCCACCGTTGGCCACAGCGAGCGTACCGGCCAGCGTCAGCGTGCCTGTGGTCGTCACAGGGCCGCCCGAGAAGCTCATGCCTGTCGTACCGCCCGAAGCATCCACCGACGTCACAGTGCCGGCAGCAGAGGCCGACAGCGTGGTGCCCGACATCGACAGGCCGGTGCCTAGGCTGATCTCCTGCGTAACCCCAGCACCAGCACCAGCACCGCGGCCAAGCAGTCGGGAGGCAGCAGAGATGTCCTGGATCTTGGCGTAGGTCACAGCGCTGCTGGCGATGGTCTGGGCCGTACCACCGGCAACCTTGGTGACGTCCCCGGTGAACGCGCTGGTCTGGATGCCGCCGGAGCCTGTGAACTCCACACCGCCGCTTACCGCCAATTCCTCAACAACACCCGTTCCTGAGGAATCGCGGCCTAGGATCTTGTCTGTGGCAATCTGCTGCACCTTGGCGAAGGTCACAGCGTTGTTGGCAATAGTGGCCGCAAAGGACCCAGTGCCTGACCCTGTCACATCCCCGGTCAGCGTGATGGTCTGGTCGCCGGTATTGCTGCCAGACAGGTTGCTGCCGGTAACCGTGCCAGAGGCTGCCACCGAAGTCGGAGTGATGGCGCCCAATGACACGGTCAGGTTGGGCGTGGTCGTCGAGTTGGTGACCGTACCGCTCACACCGTTGGCATTGGTAAATCCGAAGGACGTCACCGTGCCGCCGTTCGACGTGTAGCCATTCGGATTCGACGCAGGATAGGCCCCAAGGCTCGTCAAGGCAGCCGCCTCGGTGGTCGCTCCAGTTCCGCCTGCTGACACGGCTACAACCCCTCCTAGCGTGATTGTGCCGCTGCTGGTGATGGGGCCGCCCGAGGTCGTAAGGCCGGTCAGTCCTCCAGAGACATTGACGCTGGTCACACCGCCGCCAGTAGGGCCAGCAGGTCCGGCAGGGCCAGTCGGTCCGGGAGGCCCTTGCGGACCCTGCAGACCACCAGCACCGAGCGGCTTGGTCAGGCCGGTATCGAGCCTCGTCAGCTCCAGCGTGGTGTAGATCTCGGACTGCCCGACGTTGGCAGCCAGACCCAAGCCGTCAGCATGGCCGCCGCGCTCGCAGTAGTACTCCAGCCGGTAGACGTTGTCCTTGTGCGGCGTGATGCGCACGTTCAAGGACACTTCCATGTCCACACCGTTGTTGATGTAGAGCGACGGGCCGTACCCGATGACCACCGAGTTGGTCACATCGTACAGCCGCAGCCGGGTGCCGCGGGTGTGGTGGAACGGGGCAAGCACCTTCACCTGGTAGGCTCCGGCAGCCACCTTCCACTCGTTGGAAGCAAGGTCGATGATCAGGCCATTCGGATCGCTGGAGACTGTGTTCAGCGTCCTAGCAGTCCACACAGCGGTCACCGCGGTGCCGCCTGCGACGTTGTTGTCCTTGATGTCCTGCAGCACCGCGATCTTGAGCGTCAACGAGTCGACGTCCTTGCGCAGCTTGTTGATCAGGATTGTGCTGGTCTGTGAATCGTAGCTCATTGCTTGGCCTTCTTTCGGATGATGCGCTGCGCCTCGTCAAGGCTGGCCGCGATGCCGATCAGGCTGCCGGCAGGGCTGTAAATCCGCAGGCTGCCTTTCGATTTTCCTGGAAGTGCGCGGTAGCCTCCGGTGAACGAGTAGGCGCCGGGCATCGAGGAGTCGGGGGAGGGCATGAAGGCAAACTGGCTGGGATCGCCATACACCGGGTTCTTCACGAACACCGTGTTGCCTACGCTCACAGACTCAGAGCCACCGATGACGGGCTGATCGGTGCGCTTGTCGTAGAAGTAGGCGTGTTCCTTCGGGTCCATACCGACTGGCACATAGTTCTCCAAGTCATCCGGGATGGATCTGTCGGCCATGATCTTGCCGTCGACAGTTGCCACCGGGAACTTGGCGGACTTGCCCTCGTAGATCCGTTGCACGCCGGGTTTGACCACAAACTTCGGGTTCTGCAAACGGGTCACGGTATCGTATCCGATCACCTTACCAGGTCCACCAGCAGCGCCATCAGGCTCGTGCACAGCGACCACATACTTTCCGGTTCTCAGGAAGGCCGGGATGTCGATGCGTGCTGCCACCTGAGTGCCCGGTTTGATGTTTCTGGCAGCACCAAACTTTGCCTTTTTCTCCGAGCTCAAAGCATCGACAGCCTCGGTGTCCGTAGGCGGGTTGGCGAAGTCCTGATTGCGGCCGATGTCGCGTTGGATGGACTCCGGCATGAACCGGATATCCGCGCTGCTCGTCTGGAAGCGCTGCGAGAGCGGGATGACGTTGCCTTGATTGTCGCGGGTGATTGGCTCGGCGGATTTGATCTGGGTTGGGTCGAAGGCAACGTATTCTGTACCTCCTTTGAATCCAGGCGCATCCTGAGTCCTAATAATAGCCCCATCAAACCCATCTTGCTTTGCCTTCATTCTGAACAGTCTCGCCTTCGCTACGGTATCCAATGCGGACTGCTCTCTTTCTGAGAGTTCAATTGGGTTTTCAATGCGCAGGAAATACGGAGCAGTGTTTCCGTATTGAGACGCGGTTTCTTCTGAATCAGAGAAAAATGAACCAAGTGCTGACGATTCGTGCCTTGATGTCTTCTCTCCGGCGCGAACGTTGAACACCGTCGGCTTTGCTCCACCATGCCACACCGGCCCAACCGTGTACCCCGCCGCATTAGCCGCCTCATCGACCATCCGCTGCGCGGCAGCCGTGTCGCCAGCTTTCACCGCGGACAGGTAGTCGGTGTCGGATGGCATGAAGCGCTGGCTGCCTACTTCCGGCGCACCTGCTCTGGAAAGGTTGCTTCCTCCTCCGGCGTTGGCTCCCGATTCTCCCATATTGCCAGCGCCAGGTAGTTGGCGCGGGTTAACGGCAGGCGCATTTTCCGCAACTGCTGCACCACCGGATCCGAACCAGCTTGGGTTGCGGATTCCGCCTGCCGTGTCGACGATGCGCTGTCTTGTTTCATCAATGGTGGCCTTTCCTGACTTGTACTCTTTCCAGATGTTTTCAACCAACTTTTTATTTCCAGCAGTCTTGAACTCTGGCGTGAACAGCCCTCGGACTGCCTCCCAGGTAATCGACTGCATTTCACGGGGAAGGATTCCGCGTTCCTTGGCTGCAAGTCTGTAGGCATCAGCGTAGATGCCATAGGTGCCGCTGGTTCCATAAACGCTGCTTCCAGGGACTCCCTGTCCAAAGTTGTGCGCCACATACACGTCCGAACCAGCAAGCGGCAGCATCAACGCTGCGGCCACGGCGTGCGTGTCGATGGTGACATCTCCATGCTCCGGGTTGTTTGGGAGCAGGATGTTGTCGTAGAACGAGCGGACCTTGTGCTCGTATCCTAGCGATTCAGAGATCGTTTTCTTCGTCGGATCTCCGGCAATCTTGACCGCTTTGGCTATCGAATTGAAGTCGCCCCAAGCATAGGTTGCAGGCGTTCCATCGGCCTTCCTAGCGATATCCAGCATCTTGCCTTCGGGAGACACGATTGGATAGGTCCTGGTGTTGTTGACCTCATCAAATGCACGAACGAAGACCGCCTTTTCATAGTCTGAAAGCTGAGAGAACTTCTTCCCAGCCATGCCGTTGATAACCTCATCCTGAACCAAGCGCTTCGGGCTTTGACCAGAGGTCATCTTGCTGCGTGCCCACTGCTCCAGTGGCCCAGTAAACGCCTCGTTCTGCTTGGTTTTGACAACCTCGAAAACCCTCTCCGCAAGGGTCACGTTTTGATACCAGTCCTTCTGAGGAGACAACGATGCGATCACTCCGGCAACACCTTCGCGGGTGGTGTCGAATCGCTTCGACCAATCCTCGGTCAGTTTTCTGGCTCCATCATACCAGAGCTTCGACCTATCCCTGATCTCAGGCTGAACGCTGTCGTGCAGGTAAATCAGGTTGTCTGCAACGAACCGAATGAAGTCTTTCGCACGGTTCATTGAGCCAGACCGCTCAAACTTGATTCCAGGATACTTCCCAACCGTGTTGATGATTTCTGGCAAAGCACCTGGAGTGCGCGTGATCGACTCAAGGTCAATCGACAACTGCTGTGTAAGTGGGTTCTCGGTCGCCTTCTTGGCAGACGGGTTGCGGGTGCTGATGCGCAAGTCGATGTCAGACCGTTCAAGATCCGACATCGGCATGAACCTCACATCCCCCGCTTGTCGAACCGTCCGGTCGGCTTGCCGGCCTTCTTGGCCGCCTTCCGTGCCACCGAGAGCGCGATTGCCACCGCCTGCTTCTGCGGTTTGCCGGCCTTCATCTCCCGGGACACGTTGCTGCTGATCGACTTCTGGCTGTAGCCTTGCTTGAGTGGCATCTGCTTTCCTTTCTGCTTGGGTTTGGGTGTCGTAGATCCCGATCAGCTTGCCGTCGGGACCGTAGAGTCGGTGCTTGGCGCCGCTGACAATGCGGTAGCCCTCGTCGGAGTTGGTGACCAGCTTGTCTCCGATGGTCTCGGCAGGCATCCAGCGCTGCTTCGATAGCTGGTAGGCTTCCTCGGAGAACTTCGCTTTGAAGTCCATCGGAGTCATCGAGCCAACACGATCCAGCCGGAAGCTGCGAACGAACTTGCTTCCGCTCTTCTCAGCAGCGCCTACGAAGTCACCGAGGAACTTGGCCTTCTCAACTCCGAAGATCTCAGCGGAACGGCGAGCACCTTCTTTCTGGTCGAGGTTGGTGAAGTACCTCGCCAGATCGGTCATAAATCCATCTGTGTTGCTCCACAGGCCACCGATGCTTCCATCCTTCTTCAGCAGCTTGCTGAGTTCGTTTCGGACCTTGGTGATGTCGATGGCCCTGACCACCGGATTGTCAGCCTTTGTGATCCAGAAACTGTACGGAGAGAACTCCCGTTCGCTGACTTTGATTCCGCTGCTGTATTTGGGCGAATCCTTACCAGTGAGCCTATTCCTCACTCGGCGAAGTGCTGCAAAGTAAGTGACGAACAAGCTGTTGCCATTCTCCATTGCCAAATTGACGGCACGGATCTTGTCCTTCATCCGGGAGCTGATCGTCTGCGATTGCTCGATGGCACTGAGCTGCTCGGGGCTGAATCGACCAGTGATTTCACCGTCGACAAGTCTGGCTCCAGGAATCTTCTCGGTAATGGATCGCAACGATGTCAGATCCTTGTCGTCGCGTGCTCGGATCTCTTCGCTAGAAAGGTTCCTGATGCTTCCATCGGGCATCTGCTCGGCCAATCCAAGGTCGACCAGTTCCTTAGCCGCCAACGGGTTAGAAACATCCTCCGGCTTCAGCACGCGGCCACCGCGGCTGTCGTCTAGCATGATCTTCTCGTCCAGCTTGCGACGGGCACGCACCAGGTCACGCAGCATGGCGTTGATCTGAGGCGAGGCCTGCTTCAGATCCGGGAACAGCACCGAGTCTGTCGGTTTCACGCCGAAGGTGCGCTCAATAGCCGCGGCAGCGTTGGCGATTGCCTTGCTGGCGTTCTGAGTCAGCGCAGCGTCAAGAAGCTGCCTAGTAAGACCTGAGAAGCCCTTGAGCATCGCATCAGGCTTCTGACCAGCAATCAGTGCTGCGAAGTGTTCCGCAGCCAGCTCCGAAGCGATGTAGTCGGCCTTCTTGTTGATCGTGTCGAACTGGGCAAGTTCTGCAGCACGCTGGGCATTACCAGCAGCCAGCTTGTCGCGGTACTCATTGAACCTAGCCTCAATCTCGGCGTCATTAAAAACGCCATCGGCCAGCTTTCGAATGACGTCGCCTTCCTGAATCCAGCGACCGACAAGAGCGTTCTTGATCTCGGTGGCACCACCTGAGAGCTGCTCGCTCTTTTCAAGAGCATGGAACAGCTCATGGCCCAGCGTGTAGAGGGGGCTGTCGCCTTTGCCTTTGCCGAGGATGTCGGCATTGATGACGATGGTCGGTCGGTCTCCAATCTCAACCTGCACGCCACGGGCACGGCCCTTGTACTGATCAACGAAGTCAACGTCCGACAGGTACTTGATGTCGACATCACCGAACCGGCCTTTGACCAGTCCTTCAACATCCATCAGCGCCGAGGCTGCATCGACTCCGTGCGTATCTCGGACACGCTCGAAAAGGCCTTTGGTCGTCGGATCTTGCAGGCCTTCAATGAATCGCCCCAAGTCTCCAGCACGGGCTTCCGCGGCAGCCTTGCCGGTGAGCTTCTGGTAAGCACGGCCACCGAGAGCACCAAGAGCACCTTGAGCAGCACCAGATCCGAGTCCAGCAGCAGCGCCTTCCTCGCCACCGGAAAGGTATCCGATGCCGGTTCCCAACACGGCACCCTCTAGTCCACCGGCAGTGCCTCGCAGAGCAGCGTCGACCGCGGCATCTCCGCCGTACTGACCGATCACACCCAGCATACGCTGGCGCAGGTTGGCGCCCGGAGCGGCACCGATGGCCTGCAATGGACCAACACGGGAAGGCTGGGTCATCAGGTTCTCGCCGGCCATTGCCAGTGCTTCACCAGCCTCGCGTGCGGTACGGATACCGGCAGGGATAGCGGCAAAAGCTGCGGCCTCTGGAGCAATTCCAAGAGCACCAGCAACACCGGCTGTTGAAGCAGCGGTGCGAAGCGCTTCTGGCGTCATTCCAAGCGCTTCCGCTGTCATGCGCTCGGCAGCGCCTGCAAAGCGCTCCAGAGGCTTTGCAACGCCAGCAACAGCACGTCCCGCAAGCTGTGCGCCCTTGCCGACAGCTTTTGCCGACAGTTTGCCAGCACCAAGGATCTCACCAACACCTGGAACGAACAGGGTCGGGTCGAGAATCAGCGACACGCCCTGCACATACTCCGGGTTGGTGTACTCAGGCGGAACAATCACACCCTCTTCACCACGCTCAAGACGGGCGGTTGTGTTGGCAAAGTCTCGCGCATCAAGGAACTGCTGATAGCGCGATTCCTCGGTGCCAGTGCCTGCCACTAGATCCTTGAACTTGAAGAGCGGTGACGATGGGTCTTGCGACTGAGCCGCAAGGCCATAGAGCTGGCGAGTTCCTTGGGCAAATCCCTCAATGTAGTTCAGAGGGTTTGCAGCAGCTCCTTGAGCTCCCTGAGAAACAGCACTGCCAATCATTCCGATGGCAGCATCAGCGGCCTGAGCAGCAGTGTTGATCCAATCGGTCTGCTTGGTCTTGGCGTACTCCTCGTACTTCAGGTAGTCACTCTTGCTAGGAGTGAATGACGGGTCTTGCATCGCCAGCGAGATGTCCTCGCCGGTCAATGGGGCATCCAGCAGGCTTTCGACGCTGTCTGCTGGTTCAGGCCCGAGCAACGAGTCGATGTCCGCTTGGGATAGGGTCATTGGATAGATTTAAGTTCTTGAGCGGCTTGTTGGCGGGTGATCGCGCCAGAAGCTGCTCGGGCGCGAATAGAAGCCACTCTCGGGTCGTTCAACAGTGATGAAACAGTCTGTTGCTGATCAGGCTTCAGCACCTCAAGTCCAATGGATTTGGCTCTTGATTCAATAGCCCTAGCAGACTTTTGCAGCATCGTCTCAAACGCCTGAATGTTCGACTTCTTCAGCGAGAAAATTGAAGTCGGATCTGGAATCACGCTATTCAGCAGCTTGAAATCTTCAGGAGTTATGGTTCCCGGACCAATAATGTTGATGCGTTCAATTCCTCGAAGACCTGAAGCTAATGAGTTGGCTCGTGCCCTCACCTCAGGGGTCTGCTGCATAGCAGTACCCATTTTTGCGATGTCCAACAGTTCAGCGATTGCCTTACGGCTATCAAGCACGTTGGAATATTGTTCGCGGAACTTGGAAGCCTCGGCTTCAGTAGGAGCAGTTCCGCGGAACTCAGGGAAGTCGATGGTCAGGCCCCTGACCTTCAGCATATCTCCAATGTTCGCCTCCTTTGCAGGAACGAACTGCTCCTTGTCATTACCAAAGCGAACCACAGAACCAATGTTTCCAACCTGCTCAACGCGGGTAGGCCTCTGCTGTCCGACCATAGACAGAATCTGCGGAACCATGGCAATCGTCTCAGGCTTGGCACCCTGTTGAACCAAGAACTGCGTCAGCCTCTTTGACTGGTCCTCATAGCTGATAGGAACCTGAGTCGAAACATTGCGCGTGATCGTCTCGGGAGGCTGCTGCATAGGAGCAGTCTCTTGAGCAGGCTGCAAAGTCCGAGGCCCAATCGTCTTCAATGCAGGCGACCTAGACATGATTCCAGCCTGCTGAAGAGCCGCTTGAGACTCGGCAAGCTGCTGTTCCTTCAGGCGGGTGTTTGCTTCAGCCCTAGCCGCAGCCTCAATAGGAGATTCAAACTGCTGACTGAGATACGCCTCATTGTCTTCCTGGCCGAGTGAAATAGGCCCAGTAAATCTTGGCGTTTGAGACACGTTCAATGCGTTTGCCTGTCTTCCAAGTCCGGCACCGTACTGCTGAAGCTGTTGAGCTGCCTGACCGTAGCGCCCCATGAAATAGCGTGCAGCAGTGGCTTCAGCCTGAGACGGAGTTGATTGAACGGCAGGCGTAGGAACACCCGGCATCGGTGGGAACTCAATCGTATCGGTGACCTGCTGCGTCTGAGTGGTCGTCGTCGGCTGTTCCAAGCCGTATCTGATGGCACTGGTCAGGATCTCATTCTGCCTGCGTTTGTCTTGAGCCTCCTGCAACTGCAACTCAACGAGTCTCAACTGCTGCCTAGCCGCCGCATCGCGCACCTGATTCTGCTGATCCGTCCGGTACTGGTTCAGCACCATCACAGCGTCCCCAAGAGCCGCCTTCTTCTTGGCAAGGCTCATGTCCGGAAACTTCTCACCGAGAGCCGAGAACTTGTTGAGCATCTCCCGGTCGGCCTGCACCTGCTGGGTGTACCGCGGGATATCCTGCTCGGTGACGCCTTGTGGGAGCGCACCGGTCTCCATGTACTGCTGAATGGCAAGGTACTTGGGGTCCGAAGCCAACTGCTGCTGCATCAGCCCGGAGACAGTCTCCCAGCTCTGTGTGGCAGCCTCGGTCTCAGCCTTCTTGGTGCGATACTGCTCGATGGCCTTCCCGAGGCCCTGACCCATGGCAGCAATGCCCATCGCCAGGTTGCGTCCAGGAGCGGTTGCGGCCTCCAGATAGCCGGGTGGCAGCGTCTGCACCTGCTGTCCGGTGTATGGTGTGGAATAGCCGTAGGTTGCCATAGATTTAGCTGTGCTGAGAATGATACGCGAACTCCCGCAGTTTCAAGCTGATAGCCCTCATGTGCTTGTAACCCCCAATGATCCAAGCCACTTGGATGATCATGTCGTTACCGCATAGCCGTAGGACATCTGATGTCTGACGCTTCCACTCCTCGTCGGCCTTCTCCCAAGCCACAGAGTCGGCATAGGTGCTGGTGATCTGGGCGATCACAGGCTGCAGCCGGAACCAGTTCTCGATGTAGAACGGGGTCGAGTAGAGGCTGTTGGCTTGCATCAGCACGTCGAGGAAGGCCTCGGGACTGAAAGCGACATCACCGTCGATCAGGTCGTCGATGGCGTGGCAATAGGCATGGAATGCCGTGATGAACACCACGGCGTTGTGGTTACCACCGGCTGCATCGAAGTAGAGCTGGCCGAGCTTGTTCACGCCGGGTGGAAGTCGATGGAAGCCGAGGTCGGCTTGGATTGCCACCGCTCAAGGTTCAGGAATACCGAGAAGCTCTTTGCGACTGCAGAGTGGCTGACTCCGGCAGGAACGGGCTTAGACCAGCCGCAGCGCCATGTGGTTACAACCTTGGACTTTCCGCCCATCGTCCAATGCATCGTCCCAAGGATGTGAATGATGCGCGAACCGAAGCCGTGATGGACGTGCGACGGGATGACCTCTCCAGCGGGGCAGCACCAAGCCTCAAGCTGCCAGGAACCGAACCTGAACAGCGTGACCCCAATGCATCGCTGGAACCTGTTGATCACAGAGAGGAAGCAAGGCCCTTGAGGCCTGCACCTGCAGACTTGATACCGCCACCGATAGCCTCCAAAGCCTGACCCTGCATCTCGTCACGCTTCTCGAAAAGGCCCTGTTTGAACGACAAGGCGTCGTCGATCATGGTGTCGTCGAGACCCAAAGCCTTCAGCCGCTTGCGCTGCTGCTCAACCTCGGCGGCGGTGTTGGCGACGTTGATCTGCGGCATCTGGGCGCCATATCCGGTGCCCGGCATCATGGCAGTCATCTGAGGAGCGAACTGCGTCATGCCGCCCTGACCGTAAGGCATCGCACCTTGGTATCCGTAGTTCATAGGCTGGCAGCGGCAGACATACCGGCGCCGATCAGCGCGGTGGTGTTGGCGGCAGAAGCGGTACGGGCGGCAAGCTGGGCCTGCTGGTTACCACCAATCAGGTTGGCGGCATACTGGCTCTCTGGGTTGAAGAGCTGGCCAGGGTTGAATCCTTGAGCCTGCCCGACAAAGCCCTGCGAGGCGCCAAAGGCCTGCGAAGGCCGTCCAAGCACCTGCTGGAAGACGTCGCCATAGACGCCCTGTGACGCCCCGAGAGCGCCCATTGCCTGCTGCTGACGCTGCTGCTGAAGGCCGGCACCAACCATCTGAGAACGGACAGCCTCCTGCAGCGCTCCTGTGGGGCTGCCAGCGAGTCCACGGGCCGCTAGGCTGCCTCGGGTCTGCTGCTCAAGCTGGCGCTGCTGCTCGGGCGTTAAACGCGATCCTGCACGCAAGGCCGATGTGGCCTGTGCGGTCAGCGTGTCGGCCAAGGCAGCCTGCTCCGGTGAGGCAGCCTTGATCGCAGCACGGGCTTGCGGCCCGAGTCGTTCGATGTCGGCAATGTCGCCAGCACGGGAACGGCTACGGGCGGCCGCCTCGACCTCGCCCATGGTCGGCGCGATCTGCTCCTTGTAGAGCGACAACAGTTCCGGGGTTGCACTACGCAGCAGACCGAGCTGCAGTGCTTGGTATTTCGGGGCGTATTGCGCCTCGGCTGCGTATTTCTCGGGCGCTAGGTCAATCTGGGCGCGGAGGGTTTCCGCAGTCTCCTTGCCGTAGTCCCGTGGTGCTGGTGCCTCAACTGATGCCATATTTTTTGTCCGCCACCCTGTAGATCGGCATAGAGCCTTTCTTGTAGGTGGTCAGTTTACCGTTTCGATAACCGATGGCCGGCAGAATCGCCGACTCAGGCCGGTCGTGGAAGAACTTAGCCGCTACTGCCATGGCAAACACCGCGCAATCCGCGGCGAATTGATGCCAGTACCAGTGGTCGCCATTGGGATCGGTTGCTTGCCACTCCCATGCCTTCGGCTCTGCACCCATCTGGCGCCAGCCTACAAGCACGGCAACCACCTGATCGTCCTGAGTGGCGATCTTGAGCGTGCCCTGCTGCGCGTGGAACAGCACATAGTCCTCCACGGCCTCACGGGTCCAGCCATTGAAGCTGTCCGGGAGCTTACGCAGCAGGTAGTCTGTAATGGCGGGGATCATGCCCAGGTCGAGGCGTAGAGCAGGTAGGCCTTCACCTTCCAGTTGGCCCGAGTCAGCTCTTGGTAAGCACCAGCGCTGGTCAGGACAAAAAGCCGAGAGGTTGAAGCCGACGCAAAAGGCGTTGGGTTGCCCGGGGTCTGGCTACTGAACCAGACATTCAGGAAGATATTGGAACCTGAAACAACGCCAGATGAAACCGTTGGGACGTAGTTGAAAATTGGGAAGTTATTCTGGAACCCCTGCATCACAACACTCTGAATGTCCACTTCATTACCCACAACGAACGGGCCGTCGTTGGTGAAGCATTCCAGGACCACACGCACCATCTGAGGCGCAACCGACAGCGATGGCAGCTCCGTTGAAGTGGTCAGCCATTGAACGGCCTGGCTACCGGAAGCAATCAGCGGGATGCTCTTGGCACTGGTGGTATACCGCAGGATGCCGTTGGTCAGCGCACCGCTGGCCAGTGACAGCCCGGACCCGACAGTGATCTCCTGGGCGACGCCGTTGGTGCCAGCAGAGCGACCGATCAGACGAGCATCGGTGACGTGCTGGATCTTGGCGTATGTGACGCCGGTGGTGGTTGACGAGGAGTCGGCCAGCTTGGCGGTGGTCACAGCCCCGGTGCCGATGTTCACCGTGCTTGCAGTGAACGCCAAGTCGGTCGAGGAAAGTTCCGCTGGATAGGCCGACACGGCGTTGCCGTTGCCGATAAGCCGACTGCCGGAGATCGATGCGAACTTGGCAAGAGTCAGCGAACCATCGGCCACCGAGAGCGTGCCGCCATCGACCGAGCCGGTGATGTCGATGCTGGGCGTGCCCAAGAGGTTGAGCGTCGAGGCCGACAGCGTGGTGGTTGAGCTGATCGTGGTGCCCGGGGTGACAGTTACAAAGAGTGGCATGGTGGTTTAGACGTCGTTCTTGCCGTAGAGTCGGAATGCGATGCCGATGACCTTGGCGCTGTAGATGTCGAGCGAGCCCTGATCGGTGGTGATCAGCGGCTGCACAGAGGCCGAATGCTTGCGCAGTCGGGCCTTGTGGCTGAAGAACTGGTGCAGACCGGCCTTCCATCCGTTGTTGCCGCAGCGGAACTGGGTGGTAACCGAGTAGTCCTCGCGGTACGGGGCCAAGAAGTTGTCGCCGGTGTTGTTCGTGTTGTAGGTGCCGCTGCCGTAGGTGTAGTAGGCCGTGCGATCCTTGGTCTGGTCGGTGGCGACCACATAGGACTCGTTCACACCGTCGAACTGCGCGGTGATGGAATAGCGGGTGTTCCAGTTGCCCAACTCGAACTGGATATCGGTCCACTGCTTGTGGTCGACGTTGTCCTCCCCGGTGTAGCCGCGGAAGCGAACCTCGGTCGACATCTGGATGAGGTTTCCGGCCAGGTTGACGTCCACGAGACCGAGCGGGTCGAACTGGTGGATCAGGCCACTCTCATCGGCCCAGCAGAGCGTGTCGGTGCCTGCTACGATGACACGGCACCAGAACCGCGGAACCAGTAGCGAGCCCTCCCAGTAACCCTCCCAGGCCTTGTTCAGGAAGTTGTAGACCAGCGTGCGCTGGTTGCTGCCGTCACCGCCTTCGACGGGCACGCTCAGGATGTAGCGGTTGGCGAAGTAGGTCGCACAGGCGTTGCCCCAGAAGGCCTGATCGATGTCGTCGACGATGTTCTGGATCTGGTCGGAGAGGGGCAGAACCACCGACTGACTAATACCAAACTCGGTCTGGCGCAGGCTGATGATGCCGCGTTGGGAGAGGAAGATGACGTCGGAGCCTGTGCCTGCGATGGAAGCCTGAGACACGCAGCCGAACTCCCGGGTAATCTCGGTCAGCCGGGTGGTCGACAGGTCGCCGTAGAGGTTCTCCACAGCCAGCACCGAGCGTTCCTTGAAGACCAGCAGCGTGGTGGTGTTGAACGGGTACAGGGCCACCACGCGGTCATTGCTGCCGGTGTTGAGCTTGAACTCGTTGAGCACCGGGCTGTAGTGCAGCGGATCCAGCACGTCGGAGACGGCCAGGTAGTCGTTGCCGTAGAGCAGCAGCAGGCGGTTCTGGAAGTACAGGCCCTCGCGGCCCGGGGGCACCGAGGAACCGGAAGCACTCGAGCGTTTGATGCTGCCGGTGATGTTGTTGTTGTCCACGTCGACCAGCGTGGAGGGCATGGCCACCGAGACCGTGGGTGTGGTCGAGTAGGTGCCGCCGTTGACGATTGCTACCGAGCTGACGATTCCGTTGGTGACTGTTGCAGTCAGGCTTGCGGCCACACTGGATGTTCCAGAGACCGTGATCACCGGGGCCGAGAGGTAGCCGGAGCCCTGATTGAGGATCGTGACCGCGCTGATCGTGATGTTAGGCGACGTGCCAGTGGTCGTGAGCTGGATGATGGCGCGACCAGCGTCGTTTAGCGAGTCGGTCTCCTCGGTCGTGCCGCTGAAGAGCTTCAGCGTGTTGTTGTCGACCGGGTAGACGTAGTAGATCTGGTTGTTGACCGTGGCGCTTCCAACCACGTTCGAGATCGAGACCTGGTCGCCCGGGATGAAGTTGTGGTTGTAGACCGTCAGCGTGTCTCCGGTGGAGTCAGAGCCAACGATGGACAGCGTAGACGGGATGCGGTCGAACCCGGCGTCGAGCGCCGACGGGAACGTGGCGTTGCCCTGCATCAGGATGGGCATCCCGTCGTTCAGGTTGTCGACGATGTCTTGCGCCAGGTCGTAGCCGGTCAGGTTGGCAGAGCGCTCAATGTAGTAGCGGGCGTTGTTCTCAGGACTGAGCGGCAAGGCGTTTGTGCCGGCGCGAGCATCAACCAATGTCAGGTGGAGCGAGACCTCCTCGTTGACCACGTTTACAAAGAACTGGAAGCCTTGACCAGAACCCGGTGTTGCAGTCCAGAGGGGGGCCACGTCGCCCACACCGCCGATGGTCACGATGTCGCCCGTGGTAAGGTCGGGCACCACGTTTAGGTTGACCTGTGTGGAGTCCTCGTCCGAAAGCACCGTGGAGTCCTCGCACAGGATATTGCTCCCGTTCTCCATCAGGATGTTGTCGTAGATTCCTGAGGCACTTGAGAAGTAGTATCGGGCGTTGCCCGGGCGCAGCATGACCACGCCGTTGGTGGCCTGGATGAGGCGCACCGGCAGGTAGATGTCGTGCCCGTTCATGGGCACCTCGACGGGCGACTGGTTGGGCCGGATGCACCAGACCTTGCCCTGGCCACCGTCGGAGGTCCGTGCCTCATTGACTGCCACCAGAAGTGCATTGGCCCCGGTGTCCGGGTCGCGGTAGGGCAGGACGCCGAGGATGTCCTCGAAGGGCAGCGTCTGGTTGTAGAACTGAACAGTGCGGTTGACCGGAGCCCCTGTGAAAGCCAGTGCTGCGGTCGACATCACGCAGTTGGTCCCATCATCCAAGAGACATCGGGTGCCGTTGGAAAAGACCAGCACGTTGGCGACTGGGTCTGAGGAGATGCTTGCGTTCTGAGGGATGGGCGTGCCGCTGACAGGGACTGTGGAAACAGAGTTGGAGGTCACCGTCACCACGCGGTTCAGCAGCTCCCACTTACCACCCCACTTGGGCTGCACAATGCCCCAGCGGTTCTTGATGACCTGATCCTCGAAGCGTCGGTTGACGGCGTTGGAAACGTAGGAGGCCGGGATCAGCGCAGGGTCAATGCGTGATACCACTCCAACGAATCCATCGTCGATTGCACCGATTTGAGGCAGGTCAGGCATATCAGCGGTTGGGCACGATTATCTGCCGCACATACTTCTCCTGAGTGGCAACCTTGTCGATCTCCTTGGTGAGTTCAGCCTCGCCTAACTCCAAGAACTGGTTACCCAAGTCGATCTTGCCGTCGACGCGCAGCATCTGGCCGGCAGCCTTCAGCGAGCAGATCTCCACGAACCGATACGGGAAGGCATAGGCACTAGCCTCGGCAGCATTCGAAAGCAACGGCGGCACCTTGCGGAACTCCAGCCACACATAAGGCAGCTCGTTCTCAACGAGGATGCCGTCGTCGGTGAAGGTGTAGGTGACCTCCTGCTGGCGCCACGTCACCCGAGGGTCGGAAGGCCACACCGAGAACGTCTCGCCGATCTCAACAGTGCGATCGCTGCCATCGGGCTCCAGCGTCTGCGAGATGTTGCGCAGGAACTTGTTCAGTTTGCCCCAATACGTCGCATTGGTCGGGACAGTGCCTGCAGCAGCAGTGGCGAAGAGCTGGTAGTACTCCTGAGTTTCAGGATACAGCACGATCTGACCGATGGTGTAGGTCGTTGTGCTATCCCAGTTTCCATCGCTGTTGCCGTAGTCAGGCTTGGCTTCAGCCCAGAACTGCGCGTTCAGCGTGCCATTCGGGCCATTCAGCGTCGGAGGATTGCCGCTGTTGATCGACCCGACGTACTGGTAGTACTTCTCCTCGGTCGGATAGTACACAACCATGCCGGCCGAGTAGACCTGCACGGCGCTGTAGTCGGCCGCAAAGAACTCCTGCTGATACACGGTCTGCTCGGGCCAGTCGAAGCACTCCCAGGCGCTCCGTAATGACATCGAGATGAACGTACGGAAGAAGTTGGACTCCTCGGTCGTCAGCGTAGAGAAAACGCGCCCAGTGAGCTCACAGGCGCGTTGCAGGACGTAGTCGTAGGTTACGGTTCTCATTTATTTCCACGCTGCGCACGACCAATACTTGGCCGATAGTTTCGATCCCGGATTGTCGCAACCGTGACGGGCACGGAACGACTTCTTGTGCTCCGGCAAATGAGCTTTGATCGTCATCTCAGGATCGCCGAAGCGAACCAAGGCAACCTTGTCGCCTTCTTTGGCGAGCACCGCGGACTTCTTCGACTCTCCGGGAGTTGCCTTCGGCTTGTTGTAGCCGCTGAACTTGTTGCCCTTGTAGTTGATCATTTGGCTTTCGGTAGAGCATACCACCCGGCAGGGATCTCGACCTTGGAAGGCCCGGAGAGCTTACCGTCACGGTCGAAGGCATACACGCTGGCCTTCACCGGCCTAGCGATCAGCACCGGGTCACCGTGCGGGACCATCACCACCTTTGTCCGGCAACCCAGGCAGATCGGCAATACGAGCAGCCAGATCATTCTTGAGAGGCTTGGGTGCATTGCCGTGTTGAACGTCTGGTGGAGGAGTTTCTCGGAACCAATCAAGGAACGCCTTGAGAATCTGGTAAATCCAGTTCACTCGGGTTTCTTGTCGGCCTCTTTGGCATCCTTCGCCATGATAAGTCCGAATCCTGCCGTAGCCGCAGCAATGGTCGACGCGATATCAACGGAGGTCGCAGGATCGCCATCAAACATAGCCTTCAGCGCACCGCCAATGGCGACGAGAATTGCGCCGATACCGGCCAGCGTGGTCTTGGTGTTTTTCATCTTTTGAAGAATAGTTTGTAGGCTCCGTAGAGCGCACAGATCAAGCCGATCACAGCAGTTGCTAAACGCACCCAATCTGTCAGCACCGGAATGAACGAGGCAGCAGTAACCCCGGCAGCGGCGGTGAGCGAAACAATCGGGCTGTTATTTCCAGAGTGATTGGTTGAGTCCATGGTTTACTCGGGCTTGTTCGCAGCGTTTACGATCTTGTCCACGATAGGCAGAGCAACCTTGGCGTTCTGTAGGCCACCAGCCTTGACGCTGATGTCGATCAGTTGCAGCAGTTGCTGAATCTCCTCCTGAGTCAGTTCGATGGTAATCATTCGGCGGGAACGATAACCGGAGCCACCGGCTCGCTCAAGTCTGGCGCGGGAGGAGCGATCACCGGAGCCTGGATGGTGGTTCCATCGACAACCGAGTCGCCCCACGGCAGCGGAGGAGTGGTGATCGGAGGATTCTTTTGATTCTCGATCTGCTGGGCCACAGCGGCTTCGGCAGCGGTTTTGTCCACGCCAGAAGTCCACACCCAGTTCAGCACTTCCTCCTGCGTCAGGCTATTGAACGCGATGAAGCTCGACGGATCAGGCGGTGAGAACGAGACCGTCGCATAGACCGATCCGCTGTACTGACCATCCGTAGCAGAGCAACGCCAAGCGGCGGTGACGACGACATCGGTCAGAGAGCCTTCGACAGGCTTGACCCACAGGGTTTCGATTTTCCAGAGGGGAGTCATAAGATTAGGCGTTCTTCAGAGCGTTGACTTCAGCGGCGAGTTCTTGGATGGCCTTCACCAGCACAGGAATGAGGTCTTGGCGAACGGACTTGTAAGGAGCCTCTCCTTCAGGGGCAGGATCTTTCCACTCGTCGATCAGGTTCGGGAACACGGTTTCAAACTCCTGAGCGATGAAACCACGGTCTCCCTTGATGTTCTTACCTTTTCCAGTCTTCCAATCGAACTTGCGGGGCTTGAGGGCGAGGATGGCATCAAGACCAACGTCGATGTCCTGCACGTTCTCCTTCAAGCGAGCATCTGAGATTGCAGAAATCGTCGTGTTGGTGGCGTACACAGTGCCTCCCATTCCGACATAGAAACGATAAGCTGATGCACCAGTTGAATAAAGTTGATAGCTTGTATCAGTATTAACAGAAGAAGACATCGTTGCGGTTGTGATGCCATTCGGTCTGACATACCAACCAACAGTGGTATCGCTAAGAGCCGTCTTCCCCACCAACAGATTCCCACTCGCATCCAGCGTCATCCCGGTTGTCCAGGTGATCGTAGATGCTGCCGTCCCGGTTCCTGCGTAAAGCCATTGATGTTGTCCCTGATTTTGGCTGTATGCGGTAGCAGCAACAGGAGTTCCAGCGGTTCCGATCAATCGCAACCAATTTGTTCCATCGTAATACGCATTGTTAAGGAGAAACGAATATCCAGTGGTATCAGTCGTGTATGCAACAGATCCACCAGCACCAATCTGGAACGCCTTGTAAGTGCTATGCCACGCACTCGGCGTAACCCCCACGCCGACGTTGCCGGAGGAGTCGAGCAGAAGTTTGTCGCCTCCAGTCCTAGATGCAAAAGTGACAGCATCCGAAAGCACCACCAACCCTTGAGCAACCGTTGCATACATCGACGCTGTACCGGAAGCAGCAGCTACTGAATAAGTGCCAGTGCCGATTGTAAACAGATTGGTCGGACTCGCAGTGCCAGCACCCACACCAGTCGAAGTAACCGCCAGCTTGTTCGTTCGAACCGTCAGGTCGCCGGTGATGGTGGCGGAGGCGAGGGTGGCGGTGCCGCCGGCTCCGAGGATCTGATTGGAGGTGATCTTCTTCGTGGTGCCCGACGCCGCCATCGACGTATCGGAGACGTCCACAATCGGCAGAACGTCTGCCGCGGGATCGACGGTGGTGATGGCCGCCAAGGCCGTGATTTTCGTGTCTGCCATATGCTAGTTTGCTTGGATGATCAGTTTGCCTGTGTCCTCCTGGAGCAGGAAGTCCCCGCTTTCCAAGAGCAAAGAATCGAAAGTGCCGAAGGTGATGACGATCTTGTCAGTGCCATTCTCCAGCAGAACAAAGAACTCGTCCTCCTGCAGCAAGTCACGCCGCAGTATGGGATAGTCCGCACCGCCGCCGCCGCCAGCGAACCGCTGGACGTCAACGCCGAGGCCTAGTCCCAGTCTCATTGATTAGACCCACTTGCGGTTGTACGCCACGATACCGCCGCTGCTCAGAGCGAGCGAGGTGAACACACCGGAGATCGAATCGCCGGCCTGTATGGTCACGCCAGAGCCCAAGCCGGTGATGTTGGACGTGCAGCCCGACAGGATCGACGTCGAGACGGCATGGATCTCCATCCAGTTGCCGCTCACCGTACCGTCGGCCGCGGTGATGTATTTGCCGCCGAACTCGCCGGCGAGCTGACGATTAGAGCCAACATTCATAAAGTGAACTTCTGACTGCTCCTCTTTGTGCCACCTTGCCAACCGACCTGCAAGCGTGTACCCCCGCACTTAACCCTAACCTCCGGGTTGTCGCGCTCGATCTCCTTCAGGAACTGCGAGTCCTTCCAGCAGTCGTAGCCGTACTTCGTGCCCCAGGCATGGTACAGCGTAGGGTCGATACGCATCCGAAGACGGCCGATGCCGTCCACACTGCGCAAGTCGGTC
>Ga0315903_10001086_pt1 | contig 41209 bp, 33 predicted proteins | sample LakEriMetagenome_7_FD_203524 | JGI IMG/M metagenome (GOLD analysis project Ga0315903, IMG submission 203524) | Freshwater fungal communities from buoy surface, Lake Erie, Ohio, United States - Buoy 2 MA119 | ecosystem: Environmental > Aquatic > Freshwater > Lake | place: USA: Lake Erie, Ohio... | reverse complement strand
TGCTCTTTCTTTTCGGATGATTTGGTCTCTTCGTCATTTTTTAACCTTGATTTTTCAACGGGGGCGGAAGGTTTGACCGTTGAATGATCTGACGATTTTGTCTGAGCCTGCCCCGGCTCTCCGGAATTGGAACGATCCCTGGCAGACGTAAGGGTCAAAGATTTTGCCCCCGAATCCTGACCGATAATTGGCAGTTCAGTTTCAGTATGGCTTGAAACAGGCGGTTTGACTTCCGGCTGGATCGGTTCCGGAACGTTGTCAGAAACTTCCGGTGCAACGCTGTCATCCGGTTTACTTCTTTTTTCCAGTTCGCGCAGCCTTTGTTCAATGATTTCCAACGGACCCGGTTGCCGCGAGTTTTCTTTTGATTGGTCTGTGAATTGGGCGTCGGCAATTTCATTGCTGCTGTTTACCGCAACGTTTTCTTCAGACAAGGACGCTGCACCGGTTTCAGATGCCGTATCTTTGACTACTGTCATAACCGGACTTTCAACTTCAGGGACATCATTCACAGTATAATCCGGTATATGAAAATGTTCTGAAGAATCATCCGTGACCTCCGGTTCAGGAGAGGGAATATGGATGACTTCATCCGGCACCTGTTTGATCAGGTGAAACAAAATAGAACGGTCGGGAGCATAGGCCGATGCCTTTCTTAAATGGCTTTCATATTTAATATTTTCATGGCCGTGATATTGTTTGGCCAGCAAAATATGTGCAGTGGAAAAATAAGGAAACCGACGGGTAATCTCCTCCAGATCGCTGATGAAGTTCAGATCGATCGTTGCAGGATTCCTTAAAAGCCGGTTGAATTGATCGCGTGTCATTTTACCAGTTGATTACAGCCTTATTAAAAATATCGTCTACAATCTGATTGCAGATTTCATTAATCAGCTCAGTCTCCACTGTTGCCAGGTTTTTTCTACTGTCGTAATCAGTGAATCTTGAAAAGCTGGTTTGGAAACTTTGCTTCTCGTCTTTTATATTGGTGAATTTCACGTTGACAGTGACTGTGAGCCTGTTCAAGGCAGCCTGCTCATTACCCTGTATGGCGGTTGGGATGGCAGTATAGTCGGTGATGGCACCCTCAAATTGAAGATCTCCGTTTGAAGTGACCTGTACAAGGCTGGTTTGTGACACAAATTTTTCCCTGAGTTTTTCGGTGAATACCTGGCTGAGGGAAGGCTGTACCAGAGAAGCCTGATTGGGGAACCACGCAATTGATACGGTTTTTACATCAGGAGAAATAGAGGCTCCGGTAAAGCTGTAAACCCTGCACCCGGCAACGGCTGCCACAGATACCAACAAGCATGAAAAAATTATATTTCGCATATCCCTGGCAGTTACTGAATGTCGTATTCTTTTATTTTTCTGTACAGGGTCCTTTCGGAGATGCCCAATTCCTGCGCGGCGCTCTTTCTTTTGCCTCTGTGCTTTTCAATGGCCTTGCGGATGATTTCCTTTTCCTTTTCCTGAAGAGACAGCAATTCTTCTTCGAATTCTTCATGAGGCTGTACTCTTGAAGCGGCAGGATTGGTTTGAATGGAAATGGCAGGTTGCGATATGGTTACTCCGCTGTTGATCTCCCTGCTGAATTTATCAATCAACTGAGCATGTTCACCGGTAATCGGTGTGGACTGCTGACCTGAACCGATAACATCCAGAACCAGTTTTTTTAAATCCGTGAGATCTTTTTTCATGTCAAAAAGCACCTTGTAGAGGATTTCTCTTTCGGTAAATTCCGAGCCTTTCTGCTCGTCCCTTACCAGTACAGGTAGCCTGGTGGTTGATTCTTCCGGGAGGTATTTTCTTAGAGTATCGGCATCGATATTTTTACTTTTTTCCAGGATGGAAAGCTGTTCGGTAACATTCTTCAGTTGTCTTACGTTGCCGGGCCATCTGTATTCAATGAGCAATTCCTGTGCATCCGGCTGCAACATGACTGAAGGCATCCGGTATCTCTCCGCGAAATCACCGGCGAATTTTCTGAACAGAAGATGTATGTCTTCCTTTCTCTGACGCAGAGGTGGAATCTGAATTGGAACAGTGTTCAGCCTGTAGTATAAATCCTCTCTGAACTTCCCGTTGCGGATGGCTTCCGGTATATTGACATTGGTGGCAGCAACAACCCTTACGTCTGTTTTCAAAACTTTTGATGAGCCCACCTTAATGAATTCTCCTGATTCAAGCACGCGTAGCAACCTGACCTGAGTGAGCATCGGCAGTTCTGCAACTTCATCCAGAAAAATAGTGCCGCCGCTTACCACTTCAAAATATCCTTTTCTGGATTCATGTGCTCCGGTAAACGCTCCCTTTTCGTGACCAAACAACTCCGAGTCAATGGTTCCCTCAGGAATGGCTCCGCAGTTCACAGCAATATAAGGACCATGCTTGCGGGCACTCAGCTGATGGATGATCTGTGGAAAAACCTCCTTACCGGTTCCGCTTTCACCTGTAATCAAAACAGTGATGTCGGTAGGAGCCACCTGCCGTGCCGTGTGAATGGCATGCTCAAGCAATGGTGAATTGCCGATAATACCGAAACGCTGCTTGAGGTCCTGATTGCTCATTGTACGAAACTAAGAGAAAGGAAATATGATTTTTTAACTAATAACTAATAACTAATAACTAATAACTAATAACTAATAACTAATGACTAATGACTGTTGACTGTCGACTGTCGACTGTTGACTGTCGACTATCTCCTACCTCACCACCTTCCCGATCAGCGTGGCCGGTGTACATTCATTCACGTACACATCAACATACTCTCCGGGCTTGTAATGCTCTTTAGGGAATACAACAACGGTATTTTCAGTGTTTCTTCCCATGAGAAAATCATCCGACTTTTTGGATACCCCTTCGATCAGAACGCGGTGTGTTTTATGATTCATTTCCGCTGTTCTTTTTGCGGACAACTTTTGCTGCATTTCTACTACTTCGGCCAGTCTTCGTGATTTTACCTCTTCAGGAATATCATCACTGTATTGACGTTCTGCCAAAGTTTTCGGACGTTCGGAATATTTAAACATATAGGCAAAGTGATAACCTGCCCATTCCATCAGTGAAAGCGTCTGCCGGTGATCTTCTTCTGTCTCGCCGCAAAATCCGGTGATAATATCAGTAGATATGGCACAGCCCGGAATGATCCTTCTGATGGCTTCAATACGGTCCATATACATTTCACGGGTATAACCACGATTCATGCGCTCCAGTACTACTGAGCTGCCGGATTGCACCGGCAGGTGAACGTATTTACAGATGTTTTCATGTTTTGAAATGACATGAAGAACATCATCGGTCATGTCTCTTGGATTACTGGTAGAAAACCTGATCCTCATTTCAGGAACAGCTGTTGCAACACGATCAAGCAATCCGGCGAAAGTCAATGCCTGCGCGAGCTGCTCTTCAGACATTATTTCTTTCTTGAGTCCGCCGCCGGCCCATACATAGGAGTCGACATTCTGCCCTAGAAGTGTGATTTCACGATACCCGTTTTCGAAAAGTTCCGATACTTCCTGAAGAATGGATTCCGGATCGCGGCTCCTTTCACGTCCCCTGGTAAAAGGAACAACGCAAAAGGAACACATATTGTCGCATCCTCTGGTGATAGAAACAAAAGCGGTGACCCCGTTGCTTCCAAGTCGTACCGGACTGATATCACCGTAGGTTTCATCTCTCGAAAGCAAAACATTGACTGCTTTTTGTCCGCCTTCAACGGTTTCAATAAGCTTGGGAAGATCACGATAGGAATCGGGACCTGCCACAATATCAACCAGCTTTTCTTCCTCCAGGAGTTTTGACTTTAACCTTTCAGCCATGCAACCCAATACTCCCACGATCAGATTTGGCCGTGCTTTTTTCAGTTTTTTGAAATCATGCAGTCGCTGCCTGACCCGCTGCTCAGCGTTTTCACGGATTGCACAAGTATTCAATAAGATAACATCGGCATTTTCCCAGTCGCGAATGGTCGAAAAGCCTTCGCCGGTCAGGATGGAGGCGATAATTTCGCTGTCCGAAAAGTTCATAGCACAACCGTAACTTTCCAGAAATAATTTTTTATTTCCTTGATTTTCAGTTGATTTATTTAAAACCATGGCCTCTCCCTGCCGTGATTCATCTATTACCTTGTTGGCCGTTTCCATGAAGTTATTACCTTCGTGCAAAGGTACGTTTTTTTCAAAATCTGACAAATTGTCACTTTTGACCCTCATTTGGAGGTTTAGAATTTTAATTAGTTACTTTGCCCGCCCCGAATTTTCGGGGTCTAACTTTAAAAAACCCTTTTTAAAATTTCAGAATGGCTGAAAACTTAGTAATTGTTGAGTCGCCCGCAAAGGCCAAAACCATTGAAGGATTCCTTGGTAAGGACTTCATTGTCAAGTCAAGCTATGGTCACGTCAGGGATCTGGCTAAAAGCGACAAGGCTATTGATATCGAAAATAATTTTACCCCAACTTATGAAATCAGCGATGACAAAAAAGCGGTTATTGCCGAATTGACTAAACTAAGTAAAAGCGCTAAAACAGTGTGGCTCGCAACGGACGAGGACCGTGAAGGGGAGGCCATTTCCTGGCATCTCTATGAAACCCTCAAACTAAGTGATGCAAAAACCAAAAGAATTGTTTTTCATGAAATTACCAAGCCTGCAATTCTTTCTGCAATCAAAAGTCCCCGGAAAATAGACAAGCACCTGGTCGATGCACAGCAGGCCCGCCGTATCCTGGACCGCCTGGTGGGATTTGAACTCTCACCTATATTATGGAAGAAAATCAAGCCATCCCTTTCGGCTGGGAGGGTGCAGTCTGTCGCGGTGCGGCTGATTGTAGAGCGTGAACGGGAAATCGAAGCACATAAATCTTCTTCTTCCTATAAGGTAACCGCTCACTTTAAGGTCAGCGACGGTAAAGGCTCAAATGTGTTGCTCAAGGCAGATCACCCTACCCGTTTCAAAACAAATGCGGAAGCGGAGGCATATCTGAATTCCTGTGTTGGTGCTTCTTACGGTATCACCAATCTGGAAACCAAACCGGGTAAGAAATCCCCATCGGCTCCTTTCACCACCTCTACGTTGCAGCAGGAGGCCAGCAGAAAACTTGGCTTTTCAGTTGCTCAGACAATGGTGGTGGCCCAGAAGCTGTACGAGTCCGGTAAAATCACTTACATGAGAACCGACAGTGTGAACCTATCAGCAACCGCCCTCGAAGCAGCGAAGGATGAAATCACAAAACAATACGGAGCAAAATATTCCAATCCTCGTCAGTATAAAACCAAATCAGCCTCTGCTCAGGAAGCGCACGAAGCCATCAGGCCCACCTATTTCGACCGGCCTACCGTTGACGGAGATGCCAGTGAACGCAGACTTTATGAACTGATCTGGAAACGTACCATCGCCTCTCAGATGAGCGATGCGCAACTGGAGAAAACCGTTGTTACGATTCAGCCATCTCCCGCTAAGGGAAAGCTTACCGACAACAGCCCTTACGCTGCTACCGGTGAAGTAATCAGGTTCGACGGATTCCTGAAGGTTTATATGGAGTCGACCGATGACGAGAGCGAAGAAACACAGGACGGATTGCTGCCGCCACTTAAGGTAGGTCAGTCACTCGATTTATCAGAGGTGGTAGCCCTCGAGAAGTTCACCTATCCTCCGGCAAGATATACTGAAGCCAGTCTGGTGAAAAAACTGGAAGAACTTGGGATCGGTCGCCCTTCTACTTACGCTCCTACCATTTCAACCATTCAGAAAAGAGGTTATGTGGTAAAAGAAGACCGCCCCGGTAAAGAGCGCAACATTGGCATGATCACTTTGAAGAAAGACAAAGTGATTCCTTCATCTAAAACAGAGATGACCGGAGCCGAGAAAGCCAAAATGTTCCCCACCGACATCGGGACTGTCGTAAACGATTTCCTGGTGGAGAATTTCAAGTCTATTCTCGACTATAATTTCACGGCCTACGTGGAGAAGGAGTTCGATGATATTGCGGAAGGAAAGCTGACCTGGAACGATATGATTCGGGAGTTTTATGATCCCTTTCATCAGACCGTAGAACACACCGAGAAGAATACAGAACGGGCCACCGGAGAAAGAATTCTTGGCATTGATCCGGTTACCGGGAAAACCATCTCCGCGCGAATCGGGAGATATGGTCCCATGGTTCAGATGCGTATGGATGAGAATGACGAACAACCTCGATATGCTAAAATCAGGTCGGATCAGCGGTTGGAAACCATCACACTGGAACAAGCCCTGGATCTGTTCAAAATGCCGCGACAGCTGGGTGAGTTTGAATCTAAGGAAGTAGTTATTGGAATCGGCAGATTTGGTCCTTTTGTCCGTCACGACAGTTCATTTGTTTCCATTCCAAAAACTGATGATCCGTATACAATCGAGCTTGACAGGGCCATTGAACTGATCCGTGCCAAGCGACAGGCTGATATTGATAAAGTGATTAAGGTCTTTAAGGAAGATCCGGAAATGAAAGTGCTCAAAGGCAGATGGGGTCCTTATATCGCTTACGGAAAGAAAAATATTAAGATCCCTAAGGATCGCGATCCGCTGACACTGACATATGATGAATGTATGAAGCTTGACAGTGATACGCCCGGAACCAAGGCGGGAGGCCGGGGACGTTTCGGGGCCCGTAAAGGTGGTGCATCCGAACCAGCTGCACCGGCTTATAAAAAGGCTGCTGCCGGAAAATCTGCTCCTAAAAAAGCAACCGCGGGTAAAAAAGCCGCGCCCTCCAAGAAGGCTCCGGCCCGCAAAACAGCTGCATCCAAATCGACTGCCGCCAAAAAGAGTTCACCTAAATCCGCGGCCGTGAAAAAGAGTGCACCTAAATCTGCGGCCGCTAAGAAAAGCACCACCAAGACTCCTGCAAAAAAGAAAACCACTGCAAAAAAGCGTTAAGAATACTCTATGCTGAAAGCCGAATTTTTTGCCCCGGTAAGTGATCCTTCCATCGACCTGATATATGCCGGTCAACCCGATTCACTGGCATCGGTCACCTCGGTTTATTCGATCAATAAAGGTTTCCCGGATATTCAAAATGCCCGGGTGGCTATTATCGGTGTGCCGGAACACAGGGGTTCGGTATTCAACAGAAATTTCAAACCGGCCACTGCAGCCATCAGGGAACAACTCTACAGGCTCAAAAAACACACGGGCGAAGGCATCAAAATGATTGATCTCGGTGATCTGCTGCCCGGTGACAATTTATCTGATACTTATTTCGCTCTTGCTGAAATTATTTCGGAACTGATCAGGCAATCTGTGATTCCGGTGATCATAGGCGGGTCTCAGGATCTTACAATGGCTCAGTATAAAGGATATGCCGGAAAAGGCAACCTCATCAACATTGTGGCGGTCGATTCCCGATTCGATCTCGGTATGCCTGACGAAGAACTTCAGAGTAACAACTGGTTGGGAAAAATTGTGATGCAGCAACCCAACTATCTTTTCAATTTCAGCAATCTTGGTTACCAGACCTATTTCGTGGGTACATCATCGGTAGAACTGATGGGTAAACTCTTCTTCGATGCCTACAGGGTAGGTGAGGTACGCACCAAGATGGAAGAAAGCGAACCGGTCATCCGTACCGCCGATATGTTGTCGTTTGATCTCTCCGCTATCAGACAGTCTGATGCTCCGGGAAGCTCTGACCCATCCCCTCATGGTTTCACCGGAGAAGAAGCCTGCCAGCTGATGATGTACGCCGGAATGAACGACCGCTTATCCAGCATTGGTTTCTATGAATATGACCTGGCCAGAGATCGCGACGGACAAACAGCTCAGCTCACTGCACACATGATCTGGTATTTTTTGGAAGGTCTGAATAACAGAAAAGGTGACTTCCCTAATAAGAACCTCGATAACTTTTTGATTTACAGGATTCCTGACTCTGCTGCCGGGACCGAAATGGTATTTCTGAAACATAAACTGACCGGCAGGTGGTGGATGGAAGTCCCCCGGATCAGCGAAAGCCGTGGCAACTTTATCAACCTGAATCATTATTTGCCCTGTTCAGGCACTGATTATCGACAGGCATGTGAAAATGAGATCCCGGAAAGATTCTGGCAGGCACTGCAAAAGCTCTGAGAAGTAAGGTTTTTCAATTTCTTGCATGGAAATATTTTAGTTTCTATCTTTATCCCCGAATCAATTTCCGAATTAACTTTATTTGCATTAAATATTTAATAATCAATCAAATAATAATCCAATTGGTTGTTGATAATATTCTGAAACCAGGTCGTCCGACCCCTTCAAAATATTGTCCGCACAAATTTGTGATTTGAATTTTGATTTGAAATTTTAGTTACTTTAGCCCCCTGATTGTACCAAAATTCAAACACTTAATACAGAGTCATTCAAACACAGACAGCACCGGCACTATGAAGAAACTTTTATTATCCGCGATCCTGGTCATCTCTCTTTCAGCTACTTCCTTTGCCCAGCAGGATCCCCAGTTCAGCCAAAACATGTTCAATAAGCTTTATACCAATCCTGCCTATGCCGGCAGTAACGATGGTATTTGCGGAACCTTGATTTATAGGGATCAATGGTCTGGTTTTGAGGGGAACCCATCAACTGGTCTGTTCAGTATTGATGCTCCCATCAACTTTCTGCATGGCGGTCTTGGATTAACCATTCTGGCGACAGATGAACTCGGATTTGAGAGTACATTCGGAGCAAAGCTGGCTTACGCTTTCCGATTTAACATCGGTCAAGGTAACCTGGCTATCGGTGCTGATATCGGATTACTTCAGAAATCATTGGACGGTGACTGGAAATACGATCGTGGACCCTCCAATATTGATGATCCTCTTGTTCCTACTTCAGGAGTATCCGGTAACACTTACACCGACTTAGGTGCTGGTATTTATTATAACTCAGACAAACTTTATGTAGGTGCTTCGATGGCGCATCTGCTTGAAAGTGAGATCGATTACGGTGATTTCACCACCACCATGGCCCGCCACATTTATGCCTCTGCCGGTTACCGTTTTGAATTCTCGCCAGCATTGTCACTCACTCCTTCCTTTCATTTGAAGAATGTGGCCGATCAGACTCAGCTTGACATCAACGCCAACCTTCATATCAATAACCGCTTCTGGATCGGTGGATCATACAGACTTGAAGACGCTATCGTACTGATGGCCGGATTGAATATTACTCCCAACCTGCGTCTGGGATATTCTTACGACATGACCACCTCCGACCTGAAGGATTACAGCAACGGCTCTCATGAAATCATGCTGGGCTACTGCTATAAGATCAAGAAGAAGATAACCCCCATTATCAGAAACGTAAGATTTATGTGATATTTTGCAACAAACCCTCGGTTGCGTAACCTAACTTTGGATTTAACGTAAGCAATTAGATTAAATCCCGGAAGGCTGACCGATCTGTTTGCATAATAACACGAAGGTTCCTCCGTTACAGGAACTGTTGCTAAGGCTACTTGAAACAAATATAAAGCGGAACATGAAACGACTGATCATTTATTCCTCCATACTGCTGATACTCAGTAGTTGCGGGAGTGGAAACCGAGGCCACCTGGTAGGGGTACAAGGGCGGCCTAAATGGTATCAGCCGGATCCTTACGGAATGGTATTCATTCCTTCAGGGTCTTATCTGATGGGTCCCAGCGATGAGGACGTACCTTATGCTGTCGTGGCTCAAAGCCGTTCGGTGAGTGTGAAGGCCTTCTACATGGACAACACAGAAATCACCAACAATGAGTATCGTCAGTTTGTAGACTGGGTGAGGGATTCCCTTGCACATCGCCTGATCGGCGGAGATCACCTCATTGATGAAGGTGAATACGGCGAAAGAATCAACTGGAGAAAACGTATTGACTGGGAAGATGAAGAAAACATTGAAACTCTCAATGAATTGTTTCTTCCTGAATCAGAAAGATTTTACCGTCGTAAGGAAATCGATGCCCGTAAACTCAACTTTGAGTATTACTGGATCGACCTGAAAGAGGCAGCTCAAAGATCGAACAGAGAACAGGGACGTATCGACCGTTCCGTTTTCATCAAAAGAGATGTGATCAATGTTTATCCCGACACCCTTGCCTGGATTCATGATTTCACCTACTCTTTCAACGACCCTATCACCAACATGTATTTCTGGCACCCGGCTTACGATGAGTATCCTGTAGTGGGCGTCAGCTGGAAACAGGCAACTGCATTCTGCATCTGGCGTACCCAGTTGCTCAACAGCTACCTGATGTCTAACGGTGAAACTTTTGTGCAGGACTACCGTCTGCCTACTGAATCTGAGTGGGAATACGCTGCTCGCGGAGGCTTGGAATTGTCTCCATATCCCTGGGGTGGACCTTACATCAGGAACAGCCGCGGTTGCTTTCTGGGTAACTTCAAACCAATGAGAGGCAATTACCTGGATGACGGTGGATTCTATGCTGTTACTGTTACTTCTTATTGGCCTAACGACTACGGTTTATACTGCATGGCAGGAAACGTTTCCGAATGGACCAGCAATGCCTATGATGAGTCGGCGTATAATTTTACACATGACCTTAATCCCAACTATGAGTACGATGCAAAGGAGTCTGATCCTCCCGCACTCAAGAGAAAGGTCATCCGCGGCGGCTCTTGGAAGGATGTTGGATATTTCCTTCAGACAGGCACCCGTTCTTATGAATATCAGGACACTTCCAAATCCTACATCGGCTTTCGTTGTGTGATGGATTTCATGGGACGCGACAAGTCGGACTTCTGATAACATTGTTGAAATTTAAAATTTTCGGGTAAGGACTTTTCCCTCATTGTCCCTACCTTCGTGAACTCATAACAAACAAAACAAACCAAATTCTAACTTTAAAACACTAAAAACACAATGGGATTAGCTTCATTCACCCAAAGTAAAGGGTTTAAAAACATGATGGCCAAGCTTTATGGATTCGGTGCTGCGATCGTTATCGTTGGAGCCCTTTTCAAAATTCAGCACTGGGAAGGTGCGGGCCTGATGCTTACAATTGGTCTTCTCACCGAAGCTGTAATTTTCTTCTTCTCTGCATTTGAACCTCCGCATGAAGATGTGGATTGGTCACTTGTATACCCTGAACTTGCAGGAATGCATGAGCCGGGACACGATAAGCACAAGAAAAAGAAAGCTGACCCTGTTGCGCAGGAACTCGATCGTCTGCTCAGCGAAGCCAAAATCGGACCTGAGTTGATCCAGAGCCTTGGTACCGGACTCAAAACACTTGGCGAAAACACTGCTAAGATGTCAGATCTTTCCAATGCAACGGTTGCTACCGATGACTACGTAAAGAATGTTCAGTCAGCTTCCAAGTCAGTAGGCAATCTTGCCGGTGCTTACGAAAAAGCTACTCAGGCTATGAACAGCCTTTCCACTTCCTCTGATGATGTGAAGGTATACAGCGATCAGGTTTCTGCTGCCGGTAAAAACATGGCTGCTCTGAATGCTATTTATGAACTCCAGTTACAGGATTCCAATAAGCACCTGAAGGAAACTTCCAAGTTTTATGATGGCATCAATGAACTGATGGCCAATCTGAATTCTTCAGTTGAGGATACCCGTAAGTATAAGGATGAAGTATCAAAACTTGCCAAGAATCTCTCTTCTCTCAATACTGTTTACGGAAACATGCTTTCAGCAATGAACATGAATCCTAACAAGTAATCAGTTACAGTTATCAATTTTCCCAACTAACCCTAAAAACGAGAGAATAGAATATGGCAGGTGGCAAACTATCCCCGAGGCAGCGAATGATCGGGATGATGTATCTGGTACTTACCGCGCTTCTCGCTCTGAACGTTTCAAAAGAAATTATCAATGCTTTTGTAACGGTGAACGACAGTCTTGAAGCGTCTAACCAGAATACTACTTCTAGAAATGAACGTCTGTATGCCGACTTTGCAAAGGCCATGCAGAATGACCCTACCAAGGCCGGTCCTTATAACCAGAAAGCTCAGAATGTGAAGAAGCTTTCTTCAGAAATGATCAAGTATATTGATGATCTGAAAACTGAAATCACTGTTAAAGTGGAAGGACTGGAACCTGGTGCAACAGTACCGGCACCAAAAGATATTGCCAGGAAAGATGATTATGATGTTCCTACCAATATTATGTGCGGCGATAAAGCCGATGGTCGCGGATTCAAGGCTACCGAATTTAAAGAGCGTATCGATAAGTTCAAGGCCGACATTCTGAAACCACTTTCAGCTGATGATCAAAAACTCTTCAAACCACGTTTGGATCAGTTGCTGAACACTACCGATCCTAAACCCGAGGAGGTGCGTGATAATAAATCTACCTGGGAAATGGCAAACTTCTACCACAATCCCGTAGTAGCTACCATCGCCCTGCTGACCAAGTTTCAGGCGGACGTTCGTAACGTTGAATCAGAACTGGTCAATCACCTCTTTACAGCAATCGATGCCGGTAGCTTTAAGTTTGATAACCTGGAGGCCCGTGTTATTGCTCCTACCAGCTATGTACTCACCGGACAGAAATATACCGCTGATGTATTCCTCGCGGCTTACAGCTCGACATCCAACCCTGAAATTGTGGTTGGCGGTTCTTCAATTCCTGTAGAAGGTGGTCTGGGTAAATATTCTGTAACTGCAACTTCCGAAGGTATCAAGAAATGGGGCGGAATGATCAAAGTAAAGGATCCTGCTACCAATCAGATGAAGGAATATCCTTTTGAAGCTGAATACATCGCAGCCAAACCGGCCTCCGTAGTATCTGCAGACAAAATGAACGTACTCTATATTGGTGTGGAAAACCCAATGTCGATTTCTGTACCGGGTGTTGCCGATGCCAATGTTACTGCTACTGTTGCAGGTGGTGGTGCCTCGCTCGTTAAAAATGTTAAGGCCGGAAGCAGCAAGTATACCGCGAAAGCCACTACTCAGGGAGAAGCTACCATCAACGTGACCGCCAAGCTTGATGGCAAATCGGTGCCGATGGGACAGTTTAAATACCGTGTGAAGAGGGTTCCCGATCCTGTTGCCATGATCAATGGTAAAAAAGGCGGCTCCATCAATAAGAATGAACTGGCTGCGGCTACTTCGGTTAACTCAATCATGGAGAACTTCGACTTTGAACTTTACTTCAAAGTAACCAAGTTCCGTATGACCCTGATTAAAAAGGGTCGTGACCCCGTTGAGATTGACAGTAACAGCAACCTGATCACTCCTCAGATGAAGCAGGCGATCTCAGGTTCCGGTCCCGGTACCAAGGTGTATTTCGAATACATCAAGGCATCAGGTCCTGACGGTACTACCCGTTCACTCAGTTCTGTGAACTTCGTTCTGCAATAAAAACCTGCCTGTCGGGTTATAGTATAAAAACAGAATACAAAATGAAAAGAATCACTCTCACTCTGTGCATGATCACACTCATGTTGACTGGCGCCTTCGCGCAGAATGTCCTTGATGGTGTTTATGTAAGAGAACACAATCCCACCCGCTCGGTGATTCCACTGGCATATCTGCGTGAAGCAGACGTGATGTGGTCTAAAAAGGTGTGGAGAATCATCGATCTGAAAGAGAAACTGAACCTTCCTTTCGGTCACCCCACTGAAAAAATCAACGACAGAAGAAGCCTGAATGATATCCTGTATGATGCTGTCAAGGAAGGAACCCTGACTTCATATTCAGATGAAGAATTCATGTTTCCAATGACCCGTGAAGAATTTCAGCGCGTGGGAGGTGCCGGAGTGGATACTACTCAGATCACTGATCCCGATCCTCCTTATCTCACCCGCGATACTGTTATTGTGAGGGAATTCTCTCCCGCAAATGTGGTAGCGTACCGCGTTAAGGAAGAGTGGTTCTTCGATAAGCAACGTTCAGTACTCGATGTCAGAATCATTGGAATTGCTCCCCTGATTTATGCCGTTGATGATAAAGGTAACCGTCGTGAAGGCGATCTTAAAGTGCCCATCTTCTGGATTTATTTCCCCGAAGCCAGAAAGATTCTGGTGAACCAGGAAGTATACATGAGAGGCAACGACTCCGACCGGCGAACCTGGGATGACGTTTTCCAGAAACGAATGTTTACCAGTTATATTTATAAGGAGAACAACGTTTACGATCGCCGTATCGAAGATTATAAAATCGGTATGGATGCGCTTCTGGAAGCAGAACGGATCAAGAACGAAATCACCAATTTGGAACACGATCTCTGGGAATATTAATCCCAGGGTCACCAATAAAAAAGCCGCTCTGAAAACAGAGCGGCTTTTTTATTGGTGATTATTCAATCAATGACTGTGTCCTTCATGATCACCATGGTCATGATCATGTCCTTCATGCCCGGCGGCTGCACTGTCACCGGCTGCAGGAGCCGTTTCAGCAACATAATTTGGATTAGATACCAGATCCATACCGCATACCACGCACTGTCCCATTTCCATTCTGGCACTGTTCTCACAGTTCATCGGACAAACAAACGCATGAGTGGTGTTCACTGCTACCTGCTGATCGGCCGGAGTTTCAGTCGCAGCCTCAGGTGCAGTGGTCTCAGTGGTTTCAGTTTTGCTTCCGCATGCACCTAACATCATTACAGACGCCAGTGCCATCATCATTAAAGTGTTTTTCTTCATTAGATATAAATTATTGGTTAGTATTAATCAGTTTTTAAATCAATCCATCATAAAAAATCCATCATAATAGATCATAACAATCTTAAAAATCCCTCTCACATGTTTCGCCGATACTGCCCACCCACCTCAAACAACGAATGCGTGATCTGACCAAGTGAACAGTATTTTACTACCTCCATGATCTTTTCAAACATATTTTCATTCCTGACGGCAGCCAGCTGCAAATCGTGAAGCAGTTTCTCCGACAGATCTTTGTTTCTTGAATGCAGGTTGGCGAGCGTGGAAATCTGATGCTGCTTTTCTTCTTCGGTTGCACGGATAACCTCCTGCGGCAATACCGTAGGCGATCCTTTGGAGGAGAGGAAAGTATTTACGCCAATGATAGGAAGTTCACCGGTATGCTTGAGTGTTTCATAATAGAGCGACTCTTCCTGTATTTTACCGCGCTGATACATGGTCTCCATCGCGCCAAGCACACCGCCGCGCTCCGTAATGCGGTCAAATTCCGATAACACCGCCTCTTCCACCAGATCGGTCAGTTCATCAATGATGAAGGAGCCCTGCAGCGGATTCTCATTCTTGGCAAGTCCAAGCTCACGGTTGATGATCAGCTGAATCGCCATCGCTCTTCTTACACTTTCTTCGGTAGGAGTGGTGATGGCTTCATCATAGGCGTTAGTATGAAGCGAGTTGCAGTTATCGTAAATGGCATAGAGTGCCTGCAGCGTAGTGCGGATGTCGTTGAAATCGATTTCCTGCGCGTGCAGTGAGCGGCCTGATGTCTGAATATGGTACTTCAGCATCTGAGAGCGCTCATTTGCCTTGTACTTAATTTTCATGGCCTTGGCCCAGATCCTTCTCGCTACGCGACCGATCACCGAATACTCGGGATCAACACCGTTGGAGAAAAAGAACGACAGATTAGGTGCGAATTCATTCACATCCATACCCCTGCTGGCGTAGTATTCCACGTAAGTGAAACCGTTGGCAAGAGTAAAGGCGAGCTGTGTTATGGGATTGGCTCCAGCTTCCGCAATGTGATATCCTGAAATGGAAACGGAGTAGAAGTTGCGGATGTTGTTGGTGATAAAATACTGCTGCATGTCACCCATTAATCTGAGTGAAAACTCTGTAGAAAAGATACAGGTGTTCTGCGCCTGATCCTCCTTGAGAATATCGGCCTGCACCGTTCCTCTGACCGAAGCAACTGTTTTCGCTTTGATCTGGTTGTAGATATCAGCTGGCAAAACCTGATCGCCGGTAGCGCCCAGCAGCATCAACCCAAGTCCGTCATTGCCTTCAGGAACAGGATAATTGTATACCGGCTTTTTGCTGTTCGGTTTCTTTGAATAAATTTCTTTAATCTTCTTCTCAGTTTCTTCCACCAGTCCGTTTTCACGGATGTATTTCTCGCACTGCTGATCAATGGCGGCATTCATGAAAAACGCGGCAACAATGGAAGCAGGACCGTTGATGGTCATGGAAACCGACGTGGCAGGATGACAGAGATCGAAACCGGAATAAAGTTTTTTGGCATCATCAAGACAACATACGCTGACTCCGGCGTTACCTATTTTTCCGTAGATATCGGGACGAAGATCCGGATCATGACCGTAAAGGGTCACCGAGTCAAAGGCTGTGGATAAACGTTTTGCAGGGAGACCCATCGAGACATAATGGAAACGTTTGTTGGTACGTTCCGGACAACCTTCTCCGGCAAACATTCTCGTCGGGTCTTCGTTCTCGCGTTTGAAGCGGAACACACCGGCAGTGTAGGGAAACTCACCCGGCACATTTTCCTGCAACATCCATTTTAGCAGATCGCCCCAGGCTTTGTACTTGGGAAGTGCTACTTTGGGGATGCGCTGGCGCGAAAGTGATTCGCTGTAGGTTTGAATTTTCAGTACCTTATCACGAACCTTAAACTCGTAAAAATCATTTCTGTATTGCTCCACTTTGACAGGGAACTCTTCAATCAGCTTTCTGTTGGTGCCGTCAAGACGGAGTTCGAGTTCACTATAACGTTTTTCCAGTGTGGCAATAAGGTCTTTGTTTTCCTGTTCACCGCTTTCTTTCAAGGACGCGATGGTGGTGCGCATCGCGTAAAGCTTTTGCGCAATATCCGACTGCTCATTCGCCCACTGATCGTAGCTTCGGTTGTTTTCTGAAATCTCGCTCAGATACCGTGTGCGGTGAGGTGGTATGATGTAAATTTTTTCACTGGCCTCATCCGAAACAGCGTAAGTGGATTGAAGCGGTGCTCCGGTTTTCGTGGCTATGGCATTCATCACGGTCCGGTACAATCGGTTCATGCCCGGATCATTGAACTGCGAAGCGATTGTGCCAAACACCGGGATCTCTTCATCAGGTGTATCCCACATCTGATGGTTTCGCTTGTATTGTTTTCTCACATCGCGCAAAGCATCGGCTGCTCCGCGTTTGTCGAACTTGTTCAGGGCAATGATGTCGGCGAAGTCAAGCATATCAATCTTCTCCAGCTGAGTCGCTGCGCCATATTCGGGAGTCATGACATAGAGAGAAACATCACTGTGGTCGGTGATCTCGGTGTCCGACTGACCAATACCTGATGTTTCCAGTATAATCAGATCATATCCGGTGGCTTTCACGATGTCGATAGCTTCCTTCACATGCTTCGAAAGCGCCAGATTGCTCTGACGGGTGGCGAGAGAACGCATGTAGACACGTGGATTGCGGATGGCGTTCATCCGAATACGGTCACCCAGCAGTGCTCCGCCGGTTTTGCGCTTGGAAGGATCAACGGATATGATGGCGATGGTTTTCTCTTTGAACTCAAGCAGAAACCTTCGCACCAGCTCATCCACCAGCGACGACTTTCCTGCGCCGCCGGTTCCGGTAATGCCTAGAACAGGGTGGATGCCTGTTTCGGTGGCTGAAGATATCTTTGATTGAAATTTGCTGTATGCTTCAGGATTATTTTCCGCAGCTGAGATGAGATTGGCGATGGCTTTGGGGTTTCTGGATGGCAATTCGTTCGCCTCCCCGTTGAGGTGAGCGCCGGTGGCAAAGTCGCATCGCTGCAGCATGTCATTGATCATGCCCTGCAGACCCATCGAGCGGCCATCGTCAGGAGAGTAAATTCTGGTGATACCGTACTGATGCAATTCTTCTATCTCTTTTGGCAGAATCACTCCTCCGCCGCCTCCGAAAATTCTGATATGTCCGCATCCACGTTCCTTCAGCAGGTCATACATGTACTTGAAATACTCCATGTGTCCGCCCTGGTAACTCGTAAGGGCAATGGCGTTGGCATCTTCCTGAATGGCACACTCCACCACTTCCTGAGCGCTTCGGTCATGACCCAGATGGATCACTTCAGCACCGCTCGACTGAATGATCCGGCGCATGATATTGATGGAAGCATCATGACCATCGAAAAGGCTTGCCGCGGTGACTACCCTGATTTTATTTTTCGGAACGTATATCTCTTGCTGCATGGTACAAAATTAGGAAATTTTGCCGTACGATTCGTGTTATACATAGCATTGATATACAATTATATAGGTATTATCACGGAACCTGTATACAGGGCGTTTTCAGGCGTTGATTTTTACTAAGTTTGCCTCCATGTTTTTCATCTTTTCAAAAGTGCTCGACTTTCTGATTTCGCCGCTCGTTTGGGTGGTGTTTTTTCTGTTGATGGCATTGAGGAATAAGGATGGAAACAGAAAATGGCTCGTGGCTGCTACAGTTTTGCTTTTGATCACCACCAATCCCTTTTTATCGAATCAGGCGGTGGCTCTCTGGGAAATTCCTGCCTATCCCTATACTCAAATTGACAAGCCCTATGAGGTGGGTGTTTTGCTTGGCGGAGGAATCAATATGTACGATGAGGAATTGAAACGTCCCATGTACAGTCAGAGTGTCGATCGTATACTGCAAACCATCAGTCTGTACAAAGAAGGAAAAATTAAAAAAATTCTGGTGTCCGGTGGATCCGGCCTGGTGCTCAATCAGGGTTTCTCGGAGTCGGATGTTACCAAAAAGATTTTCATGGATGCCGGTATCCCCGAAAGTGATATCATCATAGAAAATAAATCACGCAACACACATGAAAACGCGGTGGAAACTTCACGTTTGCTGAAAGAGCTAGGCATACAGTCCGCACCGCTGCTCATCACTTCCGCCTTTCACATGCGCCGCTCACTGGCCTGCTTCAGCAAAGCGGGACTCAAAGTCATTCCCTACCCAACCGATATCAAATCCGGCAGTTCAACCCTTACCCCCGACAAACTCATCATTCCCGATCCTTCCTGTATATCAGGATGGCGGATGTTGTTCAAGGAGTGGGTGGGATTGATTGCTTATAAAATGAAAGGATACGTTTGATTAGTTCATAGTTTATAGTTCATAGTTTATAGTTTATAGTTTATAGTTTATAGTTTATAGTTTATAGTTTATAGTTTATAGTTTATAGTTCACCGCTCAACATCTATCCGTAATCACCATCCGATTACGCCACATCCTTGAATCTGTATTCCTGTTGCCCAATTCGTAATTCACAATTAAACATTCAAAATACATCCGTAATCACCATCCGATTCCGCCGCGTCATAGAATCAGTATTCCTGTGGCCTCATTCACAATTCACAATTCATAATTCACAATTACATTGAAAAACATCCTCAACATCGTCTTACTCATTGCTGTCGCAGTCTTGTATTATCTTCACTTCTCGCAGCCGAAAACAGCCTCCGCGCCTGTGATCACCGGCAGCGGCATGCCTGCCAATGCCATTGTATTCATCAATTCCGACAGTCTGCTGGATGGTTATGATTATTTCAATTCCCTTAAAACAGAACTTGAAAACAGATCCGACAGTATCGATAAAGTGCTTCAGTCGAGGGCTGCTTCACTGGAGAATGATGTGATGAAATATCAGGAGCGTGCCGCGGGATTATCGCCACAGCAGCGTGCAGAGGAAGAAGAAAAACTTATGGGACGTCAGCAGTCGCTGATGCAGTTCAAGCAAACCATGCTGGAGCAGTTGCAGGATCAGGAGTCACAAATGAACGATTCGCTCCACGCCAACCTGACCGGTTACCTCAAAGAGTACAACAAAGACAAAAACTTTCTATTCATTTTCGGCTATCAGCGCGGCAGCGGCATCCTGCTGGCAAACGACTCGCTTGATATAACGAAAGAGGTGCTGGAAGGGTTGAACCGGAAGTGAAATAATTGAAGGTTTTTGATGAAGTCGTAAATTTTAAAGTTGAATAAAGTACAGACTTCATAATACCTTCTTCAGAGCCCTGCCAGCTGCTCCTCCAGCATCTTAATCTTCGATTCAGCGTCTGACTTCTTTTTGTTTTCAGAAGCAACCACTTCAGGTTTGGCATTAGCCATGAATTTTTCGTTGCTGAGTTTTTTGTTGACGCTTTCGAGGAAACCACGGGTGTAGTGGAGTTCTTCTTCGATGCGTTTGCGCTCTTCATCCTGATTCACCTTGCCGCGGATGTCGATCAGGTATTCGTGACCACCGGCAAGCATCGGTACCAGATCGGATGACTTTTCGGATACAACAGCAATCGGATTCAGATTACACAATTTTTCCACAACACCGTGAAAACGATCGAGTGAACCTTCGCGGGAAGCATAAACGGTCAGCGGCTCTCTGTTAGGAATGTTCTTCGATTTTCTCAGATTGCGAATCCCCGTCACCAAAGCCTGAACCGATTCAAAGTTTTTGATGATATCTGATCTGTCGACTGTCGACTGTCGACTGTCGACTTCATTTGGCCATTGCGCAACAATAATACAATCCCTCTCACCCCTCTCCCTGATGCTGTGCCAGATCTCTTCCGTGATAAACGGCATAAACGGATGCAGTACTTTCATCAGCGCTTCAAAGTAGTCAACAGAAACTTTAAAAGTATCCTTTGTCATACTTTGTCCCAATGTCGGTTTTACGATTTCAAGATACCAGGAGCAAAAGTCATCCCAGATCAGTTTGTAAATGGCCAGCAAAGCTTCGCTGATCCTGTATTTGGAAAACAGATCGTCGATGTTTTCAATTTCGGCAGCCAGTTTGTTTTTGAACCATTCCAAAGTGGCACTGTGATCGCGCTCATCCGGAGTGCCTGAGGCATCTGACTCATTCCAGCCCTGGATCAACCGGAACGCGTTCCAGATTTTATTGGCGAAGTTTCTTCCCTGTTCACATAATCCTTCATCAAACGGAAGATCATTTCCGGCAGGGGAGGAGAAGAGCATGCCGGTACGAACACCGTCGGCTCCGTACTTTTCAATCAGATCGAGCGGGTCGGGAGAATTGCCTAATGACTTCGACATCTTTCGTCCCAGCTTGTCTCTTACAATTCCAGTCAGGTAAACATTGGTAAACGGTTTCTCGCCGCGGTACTCGTATCCGGCTATGATCATCCGGGCCACCCAGAAAAACAAAATTTCGGGAGCAGTTACCAGATCATTGGTTGGATAATAATATTTGATGTCGGCATTGTTCGGATCCTTGAAGCCGTCGAATACCGATATCGGCCACAGCCAGGAAGAGAACCAGGTGTCAAGGACATCTTCATCCTGATGGATCTTAGTCTGATCGTTGAATGCTGCATCCTCTGCAGCGAATAAAGTACGTGCTTCCGGTTCAGTTTTCGCTACAACACAATTTCCCGATTCATCATACCAGGCCGGAATACGCTGTCCCCACCACAGCTGACGAGAAATACACCAGTCGTGAACATTCTCCATCCAGTGGCGGTAAGTGTTTTTGAATTTATCCGGTACCAGCCTGATGTTATCATTCATCACGTTTTCAAGCGCTGGTTTGGAGATTTTGTCCATCTTCAAAAACCACTGCATCGAAATGCGCGGCTCAATCACCGCGTTGGTTCTTTCAGAAAATCCGACGTTGCTTTTGTAAGGTTCTGATTTGACAAGATGTCCCGCAGCATCAAGATCCTTCACGATTTTCTTACGTACCACAAAGCGGTCTTCGCCGATGTAGAATCCTGCAGCTTCACTCAGCTTACCTTCCGGAGTGAGTGTATCGATTGTTTGCAGTTTGTGTTTTTGTCCGAGCTGGTAATCATTGATGTCGTGAGCAGGTGTCACTTTCAATGCTCCGGTACCGAATTCCATTGTTACATATTCATCCGTAATCAGCGGAACAGAACGTTTTGCAATCGGCACTATGATGCGCTTCCCGTGAAGGTGCTTGTAACGCTCATCATTCGGGTGAACGCAGACTGCAGTATCTCCAAGAATAGTCTCCGGACGGGTGGTTGCAATGGTGATCCACTCATCGGTACCTTCAACCTGATACCTGACATGATAGAGCGTGGAGTCAACTTCCTTGTAAATTACTTCTTCATCAGAAACGGCTGTCAGTCCGGCCGGATCCCAGTTCACCATGCGGGTGCCCCGGTATATTTGTCCTTTGCGGTACAGGTCAATGAATACTTCAATGACGGCGTCCGACAAATCATCTTCCATCGTGAATCGGGTACGATTCCAGTCGCACGATGCTCCCAGCTTCTTCAGCTGCTCGAGAATGATGCCGCCGTACTTTTCTTTCCAGTCCCAGGCATGTTTAAGGAATTCATCGCGGGTCAGATCTTTCTTGTTGATGCCTTGATCCTTCAGCATCGCCACCACTTTTGCTTCAGTGGCAATGGAAGCATGGTCGGTTCCCGGTACCCAGCAGGCATTTTTCCCCTGCATCCGGGCACGGCGAATCAATACATCCTGAATCGTGTTGTTCAACATGTGGCCCATGTGCAATACTCCCGTTACGTTTGGAGGAGGAATCACAATGGTATAAGGCTCTCGTTCATCGGGGACCGAATTGAAAAAACCTTGCTTCATCCAGTGGCTGTACCACTTATCTTCAGTTGCTTTTGGGTCGTATACTTTGGATAATTCCATAACAGGCACGATTCTTGATTTTCGTCAAATATCCGAAATTTAGCCCAACCGCTGCGTACCAAAACGGCTTTGGCGTTAAGGTGCTCCGTTCAAATATTTGATAAACAGTACGGTGAAATAAAGGTGTGGCGAATCACCACAGAAAGTAAAAAGGATGAGGGCTCATAGTATTTAGAATCAATCTTTAAATAGCTTTCATTGAAAATTCATATAAACAAAACTACCTTTGACCGTCATTTTAAGCATAGTAGTTTTAATTAGATCATTACAGCATCAGAAAACGAACCAATAAATTAATACAAATCCAAATGAGAAAAAGTATCTACACCCTGTTTGCCATGGTAGCGATCAGCTTTAGCGCAGTGGCACAGGAGGCTCAGAAAGCTGAAGCCGTCGATCCGAACGCCCCCGAGATCGTGTTTGAAAAAGAAGTACATGATTTCGGTACCATCCCTTACGGTGGAAATGGAACATACGACTTCAAATTCAGCAACTCCGGAAAGTCACCCCTGATTATCACCAACGCCCGCGGTTCCTGCGGTTGTACCGTTCCAAAATGGCCCAAAGAGCCTGTAGCCAAAGGCCAGTCCGGATCGATCAACGTTCAGTACGATACCAAACGCCCTGGTCCTTTTACCAAAACGGTTACCATTTCTTCAAATGCTAAAACAGCCAATAAGGTGCTAACCATTAAAGGTAACGTTGAGGCTGCGGAAACTACTGAAGATCAAACACCTGTGAAGAAGGAAAGCGCTGCTTCACCAATGGAGAAAAGCCGCTGATTCTATTCTGAACATTTAAAAACGATAACATGAAAAATCTCTTAATTGCGTTGGCCGTTGTTTTTGCAGCCGGTTCAGCAGCAGTGGCCCAAACAGCTAAAACGTCTGGTCCCGCTTTGACATTCAAGGAGGAAACCTACAACTACGGTACCGTTAAAGCCGGTACCAAAGTGGAGCATGTCTTTGAATTCACCAATACCGGAACAGAACCTCTGATCATCTCCAATGCTCAGGGCTCATGCGGATGCACCGTACCTGAATACCCCAAGCAGCCGATCAAAAAGGGTGAAAAAGCTTCCATCAAAGTTTCTTTCGACTCAACCGGTCGTGTGGGAATGCAGGAAAAAACCGTCACCATTACCTCCAATGCAACAGGAGGTCCAAAAGTGTTGTATATCAAAGGAACAGTCGAGCAGGCCCCCGTCAATACCGAGCCTGAAGCCCGTCCGATGGAAAAACCTCAGAACTGAGGCTTCAGAAAGGCTGTTAACCCTTAAATTATTAGTTTTGTACCCCCGGCATCTCACCGGGGGTACTTTATTTTTAAGTCATGCCATCCATTTCTTCCAAAGGGCAGCACATGCCCGCATCACCCATCCGTAAACTGATTCCTTACGCTGAAAAAGCAAAAAAATCAGGCGTTACTATTTATCATCTCAATATCGGTCAGCCTGATATTGAAACCCCCGAGGTGATGCTGCAGGCAGTTAAGAACAATACACTGAAGGTGATTGAATACAGCCATTCGGCAGGTATTGAGTCTTACCGCAGACGACTGGCAGAATACTATCAAAAGTTTGGCATTAAAGTCGATTATTCAGACATACTGGTCACCACAGGTGGGTCAGAGGCCATTGAAATAGCCATGATGACCTGCCTTGATGAAGGCAGTGAAATCATCATACCGGAACCTTTTTATGCCAATTACATCGGCTTCGGTACGCAGGCGGGAGTGAAGATCAAACCGATCATTTCAAGAATCGAGGACGGTTTCGCATTACCTCCGGTTTCTGAATTTGAAAAACTCATTACACCTGCCACCAAAGCCATTATGATCTGCAATCCGGGCAATCCTACCGGTTACCTCTATACGAAGGAGGAACTGATGGCCCTCCGCGATCTGGTGAAAAAACACGACCTCTTCTTATTTGCGGATGAAGTGTACCGCGAATTCTGTTACGACGGCAAAGAGTTTTTCTCTGTCATGAACCTGGATGGCATTGAGGAAAATGTGGTACTCATGGACAGCGTTTCCAAGCGCTACAGTGCCTGTGGTATCCGAATCGGAGCTCTGGTAAGCCGTAATAAACAGGTGATGGAAACAGCCTTGCGTTTTGCTCAGGCAAGATTGAGTCCGCCGACTTATGGACAGATTGCCGCGGAAGCTGCGATTGATACACCTGACTCTTATTTCGAGAAAGTTCAAAAGGAGTATGTGGCCAGACGGGATTTTACCATAGAAGCACTTAATAAAATCCCGGGTGTTTTTTGTCCGAAACCCAGCGGCGCGTTTTATTGTATCGCGCAATTGCCTATTGATAACGCCGACAAATTTTGCCAGTGGCTGTTGGAATCTTTTCAGTACAACAAACAAACCGTCATGCTGGCGCCTGCTACCGGTTTCTATTCTACTCCCGGTGCAGGTATCAATCAGGTTCGCATTGCCTATGTATTGAACCTTGAGGCGTTGAAAAACGCGATGAAGTGTCTCGAAGAAGCCTTGAAAGTTTACCCGGGACGAACCGAGATTACCGAAAGTGCAAAAGTCGGTTCAGCTGTTTAAGACGGTCTCCTCAAGCAGGGAGGCGATAGATGAGTAACTGTTTTGCAGAAGGAGCGGCAGCTCTTTTTTGTTGACCCACCTCACTTCCGTTATTCCTTCTTCGATTTGCGGGATCAGTTCATGATGATCACCTGAAGTCATCTCAAACCAGGCTGTTTCCTTCAGTACCCAGCGGTCTTTGTGAAAATACATGTGCCGTGTCTCGGGCAGTTTTCGGATAATTTTCAATCCGCCGATACCACATTCTTCTTCCACTTCCCTGACCGCGCTGGTCTCCAATGATTCATCTTTCTCAATTTTCCCTTTCGGGAGATCCCATTTTCCCAAACGGAAAATCATCAGTATCTCCTCTTCGTGATCAGACCTCTTCACAACCCCGCCCGCGGCACGGATCAGTTTGAAGTTTCCCGTGAAAAGTTTCAAAGCCTGCTCAGGCCTGTCTGAAATGATGCAGAAGCGTTTGCCGGCCGGATTTTTACCGTTTCCGGACGTGGAAGATAGTTTTTGTACAAGTGTATTCGGGTCAAAACCATCTGAATAACAGTGACTTGTATCTATTTCGGCAGGTGCACTCTCCAAAAATTCTAAAATATGGTCATTTATAAAAACTTTGTACTTTTGTTTCATACCAGTGGATACAACAGCCTCAAATATAGCCGATTTCCTGTTGCAGATCAAAGCTGTCAGACTACAGCCCAACCAGCCTTTTAAGTGGGCCTCCGGTTGGAATTCACCCATTTATTGCGACAACAGGATCACACTCAGTCATCCCAGGGTTCGAACCTACATCCGGCAGGAGCTGGTAAAAGTCATTGATGAACATTTCGGATCGCCTGACATGATTGCCGGTGTTGCCACAGGAGCCATAGCCCATGGGGTACTGGTTGCTGAAGCACTGGGTTTGCCATTTACTTATGTTCGCTCGGCTGCAAAAGAACACGGCCGCCAGAATGTGATTGAAGGTGAAGTTTCAAAAAATCAGACCTGTGTGGTGATTGAAGATCTCATTTCTACCGGTCAGAGCAGCCTCAAAGCTGTTCAGGCATTACGGGAAGCCGGAGTGATTGTGAAGGGGATGATTTCCATTTTTTCCTATGGTTTCGATATTGCCGGTGAAGCCTTCCGAAGCGCGAATTGTCCGTGCTACTCACTGAGTAATTATGATGTGCTGGTAAAACAGGCACTCAATCAGGGTTACATCAATCAAAAGGATGTGGAAAGTCTTAAGCTTTGGAGAAAAGATCCCGCTTCCTGGAAGGTTGATAAAGTTTAATTTTATTTTCCGATGACACAATTGCAGAGTGATAAGGCGGAGGTGAAAAGATCTCCATCAGAAGTGTTTTCCTTTTTATCTGACTTCAACAATTTCGAAAAGCTGATGCCGGAACAAGTGGTCGACTGGAAGTCGAATTCACAGAGTTGTTCTTTCACCATCAAAGGTATGGCCACACTTGGTATGGCCATTGAATCTACTATCCCCGAAAGGGAAATACGTATCCGCAAAGACGGAAAAGCGCCATTTGATTTTTTTCTTACCTGCAAAATTGAACCTTCAGCAACCGCCGGCCACTCACTGCTGCAACTGGTATTTGACGCCGATCTGAACCCCATGCTGAAGATGATCGCTGAACGGCCACTCACCAATTTTCTGAATATGCTGGTGAAGAAGTTTCAGGAAATCAGCTGAAGTTACAGAGTCCAGAAGTTTCAGCCTGATTCAGGCAGTGATTTTAAAATCACAAGTGTCATTGAGTTTTTCCAAACTCTCTTTTTTTATCCGTATATCTGTACATCTGTAATCCCTATCTCCGATTATCTGTACTCCGTACCCAATTTCCCAAAAGCTAAATAATTCTCATAATAATTTAAAAAAGGAACTTCACTTCCTTGTTCTTGAAGATGTATTCAAATCCATCTTCCTGAACAATGACCAGTTCACCCTGAGGCATGGTGCCCTGTATGGTTCCTGTGAACCGTCGTCCGGCAGTTTCATATTCGGCCTTGATTCCTTTTCTGAAAAGTGATTCCGAATAGGCCTCTTTGATCATTCGCTTGTTTCCGATAGTCAGTATGGTATACCACTTCGACAAGGCATTGCTGAGTTCGGCGAAGCATTCTTTGATATTGAAATACTGATCATTCAACATGGCAAGAGAAACAGGCTGTGGGGAGTAGTTGCCAAAACGCTGCTGATTGATATTTATTCCGATGCCCACTATACTCTGGTGGATCCGGCTTCCCCTAATGGAGTTTTCAATCAGGATTCCCGCAATCTTGCGATTACCCACCAGAATATCATTGGGCCATTTGATTTTGACGGGTTCGGAAACATGCTTTTGAATGAAGTCTTTGACGCCCAAACAAATGGCCTCGCTGAAGGTGAATTGTTCGTCGGCTGGTAATGATGCCGGAAACAACACGTAACTCACCAGCAGGTTGGAGCCTCTTTCCGACTCCCAGGCCGACCCCCTTTGTCCGCGACCGGCGCTTTGAAACTGCGCCATAATGGCAGTTCCCTCGCTCAGAGATGTTGCCTGCAACATTTTCGAAAGATAGGAATTGGTGGAATCTACCTCCGGAAGCTCAATCACATGGTGTCCGATCGGGAGTTGGATCATAAGGGTGCGCGACAGACCTGTAAAACAGTCACAAACGTAAAAAGTTGTACCTTTGTACCGTACCAAGTACAAACTTACGCAAACTCGTTGAATGGGTAAAACAAAACGCCTCAGCAAGGCCACAGTTGCCAATGACGCTGCAGAAAATCTGGTAGCAGCCATTATTACAGGAATACAGGAAAAGAAAGGCCATTCAATCGTTGTGATGAATATCGGTTCCACAGGCAGTGCCATCGCCGATTATTTTGTGATTTGCGACGGTAATTCCGGAACACAGGTTGCCGCCATCGCCGAATCCGTTGAAGAGGAAGTCAGGAAGCTAACAGGCGAAACCCCTTCATATCGCGAGGGTTATACAAATGCGGAGTGGATTCTTCTCGATTATATCAACGTGGTGGTTCATATTTTCCAGAAAGAACAACGCGAATTTTACGGAATTGAGCGGTTTTGGGCGGATGCCGAAACCCGAAGAGTGGAATGAACTAATTAAAGCCGGGGTTGTTATGGATGCAGTCGGTACACTGCCGGCTGACAAAAAGACGGATGGCACAATCATTGACTAGCCATCATCATATTGAACGAAACCAAAAGATGTCAGACAATCAAAATACAGAAAACAAAGACGAAAAGAAACGTTCGCTGAATCCGCTTGGCAAGGGTAATAAGCCCGGAGGACCGAAATTCAGTTTTAACTTTTACTGGATCTACGCGATTCTCATCATCGTCATTTTTGGAGTCAACTTCATGGACTGGGGCGGAAAGCCACGTGAAGTGACCTGGAATCAGTTTGAAAAGGAGATGCTTCGCACACACGATGTGGAACGGCTGGAGGTCGTCAACAAGGAACGTGTGAATGTTTACATCAAGAAGGAAAAACTGACTGAGGAAAAGTACAAGCCGGTTGCGAATAAGGCACTGAGTAAAACGCCTAATGAAGGTCCGCATTTCTACTTCACTATCGGTGATGTGGCCACTTTCGAAAAAAACATGGAGAAAGCACAGGAGTTGTATGCCGAAAACGACCGTGTGAGTATCAGCTACAACAACAATGAAAGAAGCTATCTCGATTTTCTGCTGACATGGTTATTCCCGATTTTACTCCTGGTTTTCATCTGGATTATCATGATGCGGAGAATGGGCGGAGGAGCCGGAGGCAGCCAGATCTTCAATATCGGTAAATCCAAAGCCACGCTGTTCGACAAAGACATGCATGTGAAGGTTACCTTCAATGATGTTGCCGGACTGGAAGAAGCGAAAGTGGAGGTAATGGAGATCGTTGATTTTCTCAAGAACCCTAAGAAATATACTTCACTCGGTGGTAAAATTCCCCGCGGTGCCCTGTTGGTGGGTCCTCCCGGAACCGGTAAAACGCTTCTCGCGAAAGCGGTGGCAGGCGAAGCCCAGGTGCCCTTCTTCTCTTTGTCAGGATCTGATTTTGTGGAGATGTTTGTCGGGGTAGGAGCCAGCCGTGTACGCGATTTGTTCCGTCAGGCAAAAGAGAAAGCTCCGGCCATCATATTCATCGATGAAATTGATGCCATTGGTCGTGCCAGAGGCAAGGCTCCTTCATTCAGCGCCAACGACGAACGTGAGAGCACCCTCAACCAGCTGCTCACCGAGATGGATGGTTTCGGCAGCAACAGCGGTGTGATCATTCTTGCCGCTACCAACAGAGCCGATGTGCTCGATCGTGCATTGTTACGTCCCGGACGATTCGACCGCCAGATTTATGTGGAGCTTCCCGATCTGAACGGCAGGAAAGAGATCTTTAAAGTTCACCTCAAGCCGGTTAAAACAGATACTACTGTTGACATTGATTTTCTCGCCAGGCAAACCCCCGGTTTTTCCGGAGCCGATATCGCGAACCTGTGTAACGAAGCAGCGCTGATTGCCGCCAGAAGAAATAAAAGCACCGTTGACAAACAGGATTTTCTTGATGCCGTTGACAGGATTATTGGTGGACTGGAGAAAAAGAATAAAATCATTTCTCCTCATGAAAAAAAGGTCATTGCTTATCATGAAGCAGGTCATGCTACCGTCAGCTGGTTGTTGCAGCACGCGCATCCGCTGGTGAAGGTTTCCATCGTGCCACGCGGAAACTCATTGGGCGCGGCCTGGTACCTTCCTGAGGAAAGACAGATCAATACCAAAGAACAGATTATCGATGAGATCTGTGCAGCCCTGGGTGGCCGCGCCGCAGAGGATGTTATTTTTGGTCAGGTATCTACCGGTGCTCTGAGCGATCTTGAGAAAATCACCAAGCAGGCTTATGCCACGGTATCCATATTTGGTTTGAATGAAAAAGTTGGTAACATCAGTTTTTATGATTCAAGCGGCAGCCAGGATTACACTTTCACCAAACCCTACAGTGAAAAAACTGCCCAGGTGATTGATGAGGAAGTGAGCAAGATGATAGAATCCTGTTATGTCCGCACCAAAGATATCTTGTCCAAACACCGAAACCAGTTAGATCAGCTTGCAACATACCTTCTTGAGAAAGAAGTGATATTCAAGGAAGATCTGGAATTGATATTCGGCAAGCGTCCATTTGAAGATGAGACATTGCTGGCTCAGGAAAATAAGCCGGCGCCCGTTATTTCCGTCAATGGAAACGGTCAACACACCGGTGCCGAAACAACGCATCCGAATGAAAGTGGTCAGGGTTTGTAATAGCCCTTTTTAACTGACTCCTTAATAATTTCATCCGCATTAAACTGAATGACCGGTTCAATACTCTGAACCGGTTTTTCATTTTTCAGGTCAGTGATGTATTGTTGAAGTTTCGCATTTCTGACGGCAGCTTCCGGATAGAAAAATATTCCGCAAAGCAAATGATATGCTACCGCTCCAGTAATGGAGTATTGCTTCAGTTTTTCCCTGAAATGGGCGTCTTTTATTTCATGCAAAGCCGTTACACAGGCAATGATGGCCAGAATGGAAAAGTAGGCATATCTGGATGAAACAGCCTCATGGGGTCCGTTCTGGGAGCGGTAAATGCCTGCGATCACTGCCGACAGCAATACAAACAGGAGCAGTGCCCAAACCGGAAAATTTTTGAGATAATATTTTTTAACGGTGAGGTATATGGCCACCATCCAGATCAATAATCCGGCAATGGCAGTAACAGCCGTACTGTACAGGAATTGAAATGCACTGCCGGTAAAACTCAGGATGAACACAATGAGGTTTTGTATGTCGGGCAATCCGTTGCCGGGAACACCATTTGAAATGTACAGGTAAGCAACGGCAACCGTGAAGCCGGTCCATGCTGCAGCTCTCCTGAAATCTTTTTTGATGAGAAATCCCAAAACAACGACTGGTAAAACCAGCAGCCCGTTCCCGAAAGTGCACACTGATATTAAAGCTGTGAGAATACTGAAAAGCTGATGTTTTTTATTCTCTGAAAATGCCAGGTAAAAAGTGGACAGCGCAGCAAGGGAGGTAACCTGATACGCGACAGCATTGGTGGCCCAGATCATCGAATCATACCAGGCGAAATGCAGCAGCATCAGGAGGATGAAAGCTGCCTGCCAAAGACTTCTGTCACCGTTTTTAATCATCAGCCATGCCATCAAAGGAAGGCAGAGGTTCGCCAGCATAATGATGTGCTGGAAGTTGACTTCACCTGTAAATTGAAAAAGTGTCAGTACAATCATTCGCAAGGTGATGAATCTCGATTCGGTATGATGCGCGGTGAATACATGAATTTGTTCAGTAAGGCTTTCTGCCGATTGGAATTCGTCAATGAAAATGAGAATGGATCTGAAGTCATCCATAACAGGCACATTGATCGCATTGGCAAATAACCGGAAGGCAAACACAGCTGAAAGTAATGTGAGACCGGTTATGGCGGATGTTTTGAGTCCTGCGCCGGCAGCCCGCATGATCAGCAGCAGACCCAGAATGATCAGTTCTGCACTGACGTACTGTAATCCGTAGCCCCAGAATTCAGGGTCGGGGTTCAGGTTGGAGACAGCCTTGATGATATTGAAAAATGCTATGTTAGACTGCTGAAAACCAGCAAGTAACCCCACGCATAGGAGAACCAGTCCTGAAATGGAAAAATATATTTTATGGGTGGTCATCCTGAGCGTTAACACCGGCGAATTTAATCCTTATCGTCCTGTTATTAACTCGGTCACACTTCTGTGATCGGTGAAATATTTATTTGGTTAAATTTGGCCATGCAGGAAAGTACACCCCGCGAAAAAGTATTGAAGAAGATCAGGGCGGCACTGATCTCTAAAACGCCGAACCCTTATCCGAACCTTGACTTCGACAGCCCCGTATTCCGCATGAACGATGATGTGCCGGAACTGATTTTTGCCCGCACCTTCCGGGAATCCGGAGGGAACTTCGTGTTTTGTTCCGATATGCTCGAGTTTGCCGAGAAACTTTTGCTGCTTGCTCAGGATAATCGTTGGAAAGGATTGGTTTGTGCCGAGCCCAATCTGTTTGATTTTTTGCAACAATGTGAGTTTCCGGTAGTCAGTGATATGAATGCGGTAGCCGGTGGCAGTGTGGCTGTCACAACATGCGAATGCCTGGTGGCCCGTACCGGCAGCATCATGGTTTCATCGGCACAGGCAGGAGGCAGGAGTATGCCATTGTTTGCGCCGGCTCATGTGGTGGTTGCTTTTCCCAATCAGCTGGTGGATGACCTGAAAGATGCGTTTCATTTTATGCAAAGCAAGTATAAAGAGCAGCAACCCTCTTCCGTCACTTTCATCACCGGTCCTTCACGAACAGCCGATATTGGTAATGAAACTGTCATCGGCGCTCAGGGTCCGCGCGAAGTGTATTTGTTTCTGGTAGATAAACCCGTCTGGTAGATTATGGTGCAGAACGATCCCGAATGGACGAGAGTATATTCTACTACCGAACCGTATAAATTGGAGATTGTTAAAGCCGTGCTTGCCGATAATAATATCGAATCGGTGGAGGTGAACAAGAAAGATTCAGCCTATATCTTCATCGGCGACATTGAGCTTTATGTCCATCAGAAAGACGCGGTGCTTGCCAGTTTTATCATTCAATCGAATCAGCTTTGAAAAATTTTAAGCAGAGAGCCATCACAGGTCTGAGTTTTGCTGCCATCATGAGCGCGGCGATTTTGTACAGCGGCTGGAGTTTTGTCGCGGTGTTTTTTCTGATCTCATTGCTGGGTCTGCTCGAGTTCTACAAGCTCATCCGATCTGAGCATACATCGCCACAGGTTGTTCCGGGAATGATTGCCGGACCGGGACTGTTCCTGCTGTTTACCTGGATTCTTTTATCGGAGGCCTCCATGGAGCTGATGCTGGTAGCCATACCGTTAGTGGCCATGATTTTTATCCGTGAATTGTATCTCAATCACCCGCATCCCTTTCTAAACATAGCCGTTACCCTTACGGGGATGATTTATTTCACGCTTCCACTGATGCTGATGCTGAAGATAGCGTTCGGATTTACTCCGGACGATGAGGTGCATTATCACGGCGGAATAATCATGGGTTGCATCCTCATCCTGTGGGCCAGTGATACCGGTGCCTACATGCTCGGTTCTCAAATCGGCAAAAACAAGCTGTTTGAAAGAATATCACCCAATAAATCATGGGAAGGCTTTGCCGGAGCGGTGCTGTCATCCCTGCTGGCGGCCTGGGTGGTTTCTATCTGGTTTCCTGATTTGCCTTTACAGGACTGGATGGTCATCGCAATTCTCATCGTAGTAGCCGGCACCCTTGGCGACCTCGTGGAATCAATGCTCAAACGCAGCGTCAATGTAAAAGACAGCGGCGTCCTCTTTCCCGGCCACGGCGGCATCCTCGACCGCTTCGACGGCTTACTGATCTCCATGCCGTTTGTGTTTTTTTATCTGTGGGTGAGGGGTTATTTGTGATGGATTGATGGGTTATGATTTTTATGATCAATTATGATGGGATGAGTGATGATTGATTTTGATTGAATAAAGGATCATTCAGTAAGGAGTATTAGTAACGGTAATACTGTTTAAAACTCAACTTCCTCCCCTCGCTCACTTTTCTTCACCACATCTTCCACCATCGCTCGCAAATCTCCATTGTATTTCTTTTCCAGCGCATCTCTGAAAACAGACTGGTCTTTCCTATAGCGTAAGTAGGCAAGAAAATCGGTGTTGTTGAGTTGCACTTTTCTGTCGAGCATTTTTTGAAACCGCTCCGGCTGGTGGTAGGGGAGATCACGAATTCCGTTGGTGATCTCAATGAGCATGGCTTGTTTTTGGGTTTCTTTCGTGTTGAGTGATGTTTCGGACGAAAATGTCTTGTACAGACTGTCGAGTCGCTGTGCGGATCGAATCATGTATTGGTGATAGATTTCATCATCCTGCAGGAATTGAACGAATCGGGTGTGCTCCATGCTTCCTTCTCCAAAATGATGCTTCAGAAACCTCCCGGCGCCTTCTTCTCCCACGAAAGTGGCAAAGTTCTCGTTGAAGTCGACACTGCTTTTCAGATACACCGTGGCGTGAGTGAGTTCGTGAATGATCAGATCCGCCAGTCGCCCCGGACCACGATAGAGCATGTTCGATAAAATGGGGTCGGTAAAATAGCCCAGCGTCGACCAGGCGTAAGGGGAGTAGATGTCGGTTTCGTAGCCTGCTTCTTTGACTTTCTCTGCTTCACGAAGGGCTTTTTCTTCTGTGAAAAAACCTTTGTACGATACGGTGCCAATCACCGGAAACCACCATTCGAAAGCTTTGAGTTCATAAGGCAAACTGGCAGTCACCACCCACATCACAGGTTTTCCCTGCTGATCGAACAGTGTAGTGTAGTTGTCTGAGTTTTTCAACCCCAGCGAATCCATCGCGTACCTTCGCACCTGATCGATGTAGATCAGTTTTTCTTTGACGGAATCAGGAGTGGCGGGGTTATTCAATACCTCCGTTACCGGCACGGCATTGCGGATGATGTGGAGTTGTCCGGAGAGCTGGGAGATGCCGTAACCGATGAGTTTGTAATTCCAGACAGCAGCGGCGGCGAGTAGCAGCAGCAGGAATTTTATTATGAACCTGAAATTTAGCTTCATGAAAATTTACAACGGATTTAACAAGATGAAACAAGAAAAGGAACGAGAGTAACTCTTGTTCCTTTTCTTGTTTTATCTTGTATTTTTCTTGTTGTTATTTTTTATCGAAGTACTCCAAAAAATCAAAAACAGTATTTGTTGGCATCAATCAGCTCCTTCGCTATTCTGCGTCGGGCTTCTTTGGCATTGAAGGGAGCCTGTTTGGTGAAACGCTTCAGTCCCATGAGCAGCATCCTGTTTTCATCTCCCTCCGACATGGCATTGATGGCGTTTTTGCCGGCGAGGTTCAAACGATCCACACTGTCGTTGATATAGGTTTTCATGATGTCGTTGTAAGCGCTCACTGCTTCCGCTCCTCTGATGCCGGTGAGTTTTTCAACACGCAGCAACACCGATTCACTGGTATAAATTTCAGTAATCATATCGGAGATGTTCATGATGATTTCCTGCTCCTTGGCCAGTTGCATCATATACTTCTGCACCGCCATGCCCGCCACCATCAGCACCGCTTTTTTCATATTGGCGATGGTTTTTTTCTCGGCGCTGAACGGAGCATCGTCCTCTGCACCAAAATCAGGAATCGCCATCAGTTCTTTCTGTACATTCTGGGCAGGCGTCATCAGATCCAGTTCGCCTTTCATGGCGCGCTTGAGCAGCATATCGAGCATGAGCATGCGGTTGATCTCATTGGTGCCTTCAAAGATTCTGTTGATTCGGGCATCGCGGTAAGCGCGGTCCATCGGGTAGTCGGATGAGAAACCGTAGCCACCAAAAATCTGCACACCTTCATCTACCACATAGTCGAGCACTTCGGAGCCGAATACTTTCAACAACGCACATTCAACTGCAAATTCTTCAGCAGCACCAAGCAAGGCTTTCGCGAATTCTTTGCCTTCCGAAAGCAGTTGCTTCTCTTTTTCATCGATCTGGAAGCTGGCACGATACAAAGCCGATTCCATCACATAAGTGCGGATGGCCTGCTCAGCCAGTTTATAACGAATGGCGCCGAATTTGGCGATGGGCAGCTTGAACTGCTCGCGGGTGTTGGCGTATTGAATCGAGGTGCTGCACGCCCTCTTGCATCCGCCCAAAGCGGCACCGGCCAGCTTGGCGCGACCGATGTTGAGAATGTTGAACGCGATGAGGTGACCTTTACCGATATCACCCAGCAGATTTTCTACAGGTACTTTACAGTCCATGAAGAACACCTGGCGGGTGGAGGAACCTTTGATTCCCATTTTATGCTCCTCTTCACCAAGACTCAATCCGGGAGTTCCTTTTTCAACGATGAATCCGGTGAATTTATCTCCGTCAATCTGTGCAAACACAATGAACAGATCAGCAAATCCGGCATTGGTGATCCACATCTTTTGTCCGTTGAGGATATAGTGCTTTCCGTCTGCAGATAGTACCGCCTTGGTTTTCGCGGCAAGCGCATCCGATCCGGAACCCGGCTCTGTGAGGCAGTAAGAAGCCTTCATTTCACCGGTGGCCAGTTTGGGAAGGTATTTGTCTTTTTGTTCTTTGGTTCCGAAATAAAGAATGGGCAAGGTGCCAATGCCGGTATGTGCAGCCATCGCCACAGCGAATGAATGGCCTGCTCCCAGTTTTTCTGTGATGAGCATTCCGGTGATAAAATCCTTACCGAAACCGCCATACTCTTCGGGTACCGATACGCCCAGCAAACCAAGCTGCCCGGCTTTGTCCATCAGGGAAACCATGAGCCCTTCTTCCTGGGCATCGATGCGGTCGAGCACAGGGAAAACTTCAGCATCCAGAAATTCATCCGACATGGAAGCCATCATCCGGTGCTCCTCTGAAAATTCTTCAGGGATAAAGGTGTCTTCAGCTTTACTTTCGTGAATCAGGAATTCGCCTCCTTTAATGGTGCGGGAAATGGTATTGGACATAACACGGAGTTTTAGTTCTTCAAATGTACGAAGAAGAGGAATGAAAAGTTTTGACAAAAATAGAACTACCGGCTTTTTGGGGCCGGCAATATTTTATTTGAAATTTCTATCAATCAGTTCAGGAACTCAAAAATTCCGGCAGCACCCTGTCCGGTTCCAACGCACATGGTGACCATGCCGTATTTTTTCTTTCTTCTGCGCAGTTCGTTGATCACCTGAACAGTCAGTTTGGCTCCTGTGCAGCCAAGGGGATGGCCGAGCGCAATGGCGCCACCGTTGACGTTTACAGTTTCGGGATTGAGTCCGAGTTCGCGAATAACAGCGAGTGACTGAGAAGCAAAAGCTTCGTTCAGTTCGATGAGGTCAATTTCCTCTTTTTTCATGCCGGCTCTTTTAAGTGCGGGAGGAATGGCTTCGATTGGTCCGATACCCATAATGCGTGGTTCAACCGCTGCCACGGAATAAGTCACAAAGCGGGCGATAGGCTGAACATTGAGTGCTTTGAGCATCTTTTCGGAAACCACCAGCACAAAAGCGGCACCGTCACTGGTCTGAGAAGAGTTGCCGGCTGTAACAGTACCCATCGCGTCAAAGACAGGCTTCAGTGTGGCCAGCTTTTCCAAACTGGTATCGGCACGCGGGCCTTCGTCGGTATCAACTATGCTTGATCGGGTCTTACGTTTTTCTTTTTCATCGAGATAGGTTTCTTCGATGGAAACGGGGACGATATCGTCTTTGAAAAATCCGTTGTTGATTGCATTGATGGCTTTACGGTGTGAGTCGTATGAAAAGCGATCCTGGTCTTCACGTGACACTTTAAATTCACGGGCTACTGCCTCAGCCGTGAGGCCCATGCCCCAGTACCAGTCGGGGTGATTTTTGGCCACCTCATAATTGGGGACAATCCTCCATCCCCCGAAAGGGATAGGCGACATGGTTTCAACACCGCCGGCAATGATACAATCGGCCAGACCGGCTTTGATTTTTGCAGCGGCGATGGCGATCGTTTCAAGTCCGGAGGAGCAGTAACGGTTCACGGTCATTCCGGGTATTTTGATGGTATCAAGTCCCATCAGAGAAATCATCCGGCCGATATTGAGTCCCTGTTCTGCTTCAGGAGTAGCGTTCCCTACGATGACATCATCAATTAAATCCTTGTCAAGAGACGGAACGGCAGAAACAAGATGCCTGACTACGGTTGCTGCGAGGTCATCGGCGCGCATGTTGCGAAAGCGTCCGCGGGGAGCTTTGCCCACAGCAGAACGATAGCCGGCAACGAGATAGACTTCCATAAAATTATTTCTTGGGTGTAGGAGCCGGAGTAGCTGGGGCTGCTGCAGGTGCAGCAGGAGTGGCAGGAGCAGCAGCTGCACCGGGTGCAGGAGCGTTTCCGGGAGCAGCTGGAGCCGCACCACCTTTTTGCTGTTGCTTCTTCTTGGCTTCAGCCGCTTTCTTATCCTCTTCGGCTTTTTGTGCAGCGGCTACAGCAATATCAACGCCATCCTTGTAAGTGGTGGATGAAACGATGGCACCCTTACGATTGTAAATTTTCCACTCTCCGTCGCGGTTGCCGTTTTTATAGGGAGTTTCGGATTGAATTTCTCCCGATTCAAAATATTTGGTCCAGCGACCATGCTTCTTTCCTTCCAGGTATTCGCCTTCCTGCTTGACATTGCCGGAGTAAAAATAGCGGAGATAAGTCCCTTCTTTTATACCATTTTGATATTCAGTTTCTTCCATAATTTTTCCGTATGGATAGAATCTTTTGGACATACCATGGCGCACATCATTCACGTATTCTATTTCATGAATCAACTCGCCGCCGGAGTTATAATATTTCCAAACTCCTTGTTTCTGACCGATTTCGTCAGTTTTGTTTTTGTGCTTCTCTTTTCCCGGGGCGTACTTGGGTTTCTGTTCCGATTGCGCAGAAGTTACCATTGGAATCAATGCTAACATCGTGACAATCAACATTAAACATTTCTTTATTGATCTGATCATGGTTTGCTGAATGAAGGCCTAAAGTTAATAATCCTAATTTAATTACGTAACGGTTTGCCGGTTGTTAAAATGCTTTGAATTCTTTCAAGTGTCTTTTTTTCTCCACAAAGCGACAGAAACGCCTCTCTTTCAAGGTCTAACAAATATTGTTCCGAAACCAAAGCAGGAGCAGAAAGATCACCTCCGCACATCACCCATCCCAGTTTTTCTGAGATCAGCTTGTCATGAGCCGACATATAATGACCTGAAAACATGGAGTTGGCGCCTGCATACACCATCCCAAGTCCCGAACGACCCAATACCCTGATATCTTTTCTTTGAACCGGTTTAACATAACCGGCCTCCGCCATTTCCAGTACTGCCGATTTCGCATCTGCAATCAATCGGCTTCTGTTGAGCGAAACATGGTCAATTCCCTGACGGAAAATACCAAGGTCGTATGCTTCGTGCGCTGAAGTGGAAACTTTGGCCATGGCAATGGTCAGGAATCTTTCCTTCAACAGATTCAGTTCAATGTCGCCTTCGCGAATGGAATCGCTGAAGCGGAGTGCGAACTCCTTACTGCCTCCGCCGCCGGGAATTAATCCAACTCCGAATTCAACCATTCCGATATAAGTTTCGGCAGCAGCCTGAACACGATCGGCGTGAAGCGACATTTCGCATCCGCCCCCGAGCGTGAGACCATGCGGCGCCACCACCACCGGAACGGCGGAATACCTGACTTTCATGTTGGCGTTTTGAAAGGCCCGGATGGCAAAATCAATCTCATCCCATTCCTGTTCGATGGCCATCATGAATACCATGGCTAAATTGGCTCCTGCCGAAAAATTGGCGCCGTCGTTTCCAATCACCAGACCACGAAAATCTTTTTCAGCCAGTTCAATGGACTTATTCATACCCTCCAGCACTTCGCCGCCGATGGTGTTCATTTTGGTGTGAAACTCCAGGTTGAGTACACCGTCGCCAATGTCGAACAAAGTGCAGCCGGAGTTTTTCCATACCACTTTGTTTTCGCGCAGATTGTCGAGAATGATATAGGTATCGGAACCCGGAACCGGCTTGTAGCTTTTGGAAGGGATATCATAGTATTCTCTGATTCCGTTGTTGTTTCTGTAAAAAGAATTGATTCCCGCCGACAGCATTTCACGAACCCAGGCGGCAGGTTGCTTTCCTGCTTTTTCCATGACAGCAACAGCATCAGCAGCGCCTACAGCATCCCAGGTTTCAAACGGACCCAGTTCCCAGCCGAATCCTGCTTTGAGTGCTTCATCGATGCGGTAAAGTTCATCTGAAATTTCAGGAATCCTGTCGGATACATAACCAAACAATCCCGCGAAAGCGCTTCGGTAAAATGCACCTGCCCTGTCACTGCCGTTGAAAAGCATCTTCATTCGCTTGCGCAGATCGTCGACCGGTTTGGTGGCTTCAAGAGTGGCAAATTTTACTTTGTTCTGTGGACGGTATTCAAGGGTCTTAAGGTCAAGCGCCAGGATTTCGGTTTTCCCTTCGGCGTTTTTTGTTTTTTTATAAAAGCCCTGTTTGGTTTTATCACCCAGCCATTTATTTTCGACCATTTTGGTGATGAACCCTGGCAGTCTGAAAGTTTCACGCTCGCTGTCACCGGTACAGTTGGCATAAAGTCCGTTGGCAACATGCACCATGGTATCAAGTCCAACTACATCCGTGGTCCGGAAGGTGGCTGATTTGGGACGGCCGAGTACAGGGCCGGTGAGTTTATCAATTTCCTCTACGGTGAACCCCGATTTTTCAACATGGTGCAGCAGTGCCATGATCGCGTACACTCCGATCCGGTTGGCGATGAAAGCAGGGGTGTCTTTACAGAGAACGGTTGTTTTGCCCAGGTTCAGATCACCATAGTGCATCAGAAAATCAATAACATTCTGAGCGGTTTCCTTTAAGGGGATGATTTCCAGCAGACGCAGATAACGGGGAGGATTAAAGAAGTGTGTGCCGCAGAAATGCTCCTTGAAATCATCGCTTCTGCCTTCAGCCATCATGTGGATGGGAATGCCTGAAGTGTTACTGGTGATCAGCGTTCCGGGTTTGCGGTATTTCTCCACTTCATCGTAAACCTTTTTTTTAATCTCCAGATTCTCAACCACCACTTCAATGATCCAGTCGCACGAAGCAATATCCTTCATGTGATCGGTAAAATTGCCTGTTGTGATTCTGTTGGCGTATGATTTTCTGTAAAGCGGGGAGGGGTTGGATTTTACCGCGGTCTGAAGCGATTGATTAACGATTCTGTTTCGGAAATCAGACGAGTTTTCATTCAGTCCTTTCGCTTTTTCTTCATCATTCAGTTCTTTTGGGACAATGTCGAGCAGGAGGACCGGAACTCCGGTGTTGGCAAAATGACAGGCGATACGCGACCCCATGATTCCTGAGCCCAGGACGGCCACTTTCTTAATGGTTCTCTTCATGTGAAATCAAAAATAGGCTGATAACTGTGTTGGAAACCGTTGTTGAGACGGCATATTCCCAACCTGCTCAAAAGTATGGAAAAAAGGTCAGGCCG
>Ga0315903_10001085_pt1 | contig 41223 bp, 62 predicted proteins | sample LakEriMetagenome_7_FD_203524 | JGI IMG/M metagenome (GOLD analysis project Ga0315903, IMG submission 203524) | Freshwater fungal communities from buoy surface, Lake Erie, Ohio, United States - Buoy 2 MA119 | ecosystem: Environmental > Aquatic > Freshwater > Lake | place: USA: Lake Erie, Ohio... | reverse complement strand
ACAACAAAGAAGCTAAACCTAACTTCTTTCAACGACGTTGACTCAGCTCTTGCTGACATCATCGCGTACAACGCAGCAGATTCGATTGACAACGTAGTAGGTCAGGTCCTCTCAGCAGGAACCAACGCGATCTACGCTAACGGTCCATCAGGAACTGCTCCAACTTCATCTGCAACAGTTCTACCAGTAGATACAATGTCAGTAGCGGATATCCGCAACGCTGTCGTTTCACTACGCACAAACAAGGCATTGCCTCGTATGGGTGAACTCTACGCAGCATACCTCCACCCACGCCAGTCAGCCGATCTTCGTGCTGAAACCGGTACAGGTGGATTCCAGGAGCTAACAAAGTACGTAGAGCGTACACCGTTCGTTGCTGGTGCAGTAGGAGTTATCGAAGGCGCTTTCATCGTTGAGACACCACGTGTCCTTAACGGTCTAAAGCTCGCTTCAGGTATCACACCTACAGTTGCAATCACAAACGTTGCATTGACATCAAACGTCGCAACAATCACAACAGCAGTTGCTCACGGTCTTGGCGTAGGCCAGGTCGTAACAGTTGCTGCTACAACTGCAACAACACTTAACGGTACATTTACAATCGCATCTGTACCATCAACAACAACATTTACCTATGCTCTGACAGCAACTAACGTTACTTCAGCAGCAGATACAGGTACTGTTACATTTACCAACAACTACCGTGCGATCATCGCAGGTCGTGAAGCATTGGCTGAAGCACAGGCTGCAGACATCTCAACCGTTATCGGTCCAGAGATTGATGCACTCCGTCGTTTCCGCACAATCGGTTGGTACTACTTCGGAGGCTTTGCACGCCTTCGTGAAGCAGCGCTCTATCGCATTGAGTCTGCAGCAACAAACGGATAATTCCGCTAGTGCAACGGCAGGGGTGGGGTCAAACCCACCTCTGTCACTTAGGAAAGGTTAGATATGGCATACACATTAGTAACACCCTACCAATGGCAAACCTGGGGCGCAGGTACTGGTGAATACACCGAGTACTCACGTCTTGCTGGTCGTCGCTTTAACGGTGGCACTATTGATGGTCCTATTCCAATCAGCCTTACAGATGTAGCACGTGGTCAGACACTTATTGTTAATGGAACCAACGTCACCCTGACATTGACTCCTAGCCAAGATGATCTAGCAGCGGCTAGTTATTACTTCCTTGGTGGTCACGAGTACGAGATCAGTGATGGACAAGCACAGGTTCTTATTAACGCTGGCTACGGCGATTGGGTTACTCCAGTATGAAGCATTGGGAAGATCATCCTGAACCAGTGGCTACCTGCTTTGGATGCAAGGTTCTAGGTTTACAAGTTAATGAAGTCTCTTTGCGAGCTAACGGTATTCCTACTGCTAAGCAACACGATAAAGAACTACAGTCTTATTACGATGCAACACGTCAAGGTATAGAACCACGTTCTACAAAGTCTAAAGATATAGATGCAGCAGTTAAACTTTCCAACGAGGCTGGTAAGGCTTTCGATGGAATCGCAATGACCTTCAAAAACTAAGGAGCAATAATGGAAAACTACGCAAAGATGGAAATGGAATCAGACGAGTACATCACAAAGTACCCAACACCTGATAAGCAATACGAAGGTGCTATGAAGTACTGCACCTACGAATCAATCCAGACAGGTGCAATGGGCAAGGCTGCCAAGTAATGAACAAGGCAGCTAAGAAAGCCAAGATTGCTAAAGTTATGAAAGAGTTTAAGGCTGGAACTCTAAACTCTGGTTCTAGTAGAGGACCAGTAGTTAAGGGCAAAAAGCAAGCAGTTGCTATCGCTCTATCACAAGCAAAGATGTCTAACAAGAAGATGGGCAAGAAGAAGTAATGGCTAAGTCTCCAGCGTGGCAAAGAGCAGAAGGCAAGAACCCAAAGGGTGGCCTTAACGCAAAGGGTCGTGCCTCTGCCAAAGCGCAGGGGATGAACCTCAAGCCTCCGGTCAAGAAGGCTGAGGCTGCCAAGTCACCTAAGTCTGCAGGACGGCGCAAGTCTTTCTGTGGTCGTATGTGTGGAATGAAGGCAAAGAATACTTCTAGTAAGACTGCTAAAGATCCGAACTCAAGAATAAACAAGTCACTTCGTGCTTGGGATTGTAGTTGCAAATGAAAAAGAAAGTAGCATTTTGGGATACAAAGAATCCTAAGAAGACATCAAAGGCGCTAACGCCTGCACAAAAGGCAGCAGCAAAAGCACGGGCTAAGGCAGCAGGACGACCATATCCAAACTTGGTTGATAACGCAGCAGCAGCCCGCAAGAAGAAGTAGAGGAGATATAGGTGGCACTAGGAGTATACGGTACAACGCTATTGGACGAACTTAATCGTCTTGCCAATGGTGGCACCTATAGAGCACCAGGTGAGATGGTAGATGAAGCACTTGCTGCTCGCCAGTGGGCTGTCCAGCGTTCAGTAAGCACAAACTTAACAGACACAGTAGGAGTATTAAATGCGATTGCGGGTACCACTAGCGAGAACCGCCTTGATTACAATGGCGTATGTAACCTTATCGCTGGTACTTTTCAACTACCTGCAGCGCAGGCTCTCAGAGCGGTGTCAGAATGAGTGCTAAATTTAATCTAATCTGCGAACAAGCAACAACATTTAACTTTCAGTTCTCGATCAACAACGATGCTGTTCCGATCAACCTTACTGGTTACACCGGAACTATGACAGTACGCCCATTCGTTGGGTCAACTACTACCACCATCACTGCCACTACAACCAATGGTCGTATGGTCATTACTGGTGCTACTGGCACCGTGACTGTGACCCTGTCTGCAGCTCTTACAGAGCCAATCGTTCCTGGTCGCTATTCATATGACTTAGTACTAAATAGTGGATCTACTATCACTAGATATCTTGAAGGTTTATTTATCGTAACGGGGGCTGTAACGCTATGACCACTTATGTAGTTATTGAATCTATTACCCCGAACCAATCCTTAGTATTCTCAGCACAGCAAGGTCCTCAAGGTATCGGTGGAGCCACAGGTCCAACTGGTCCTAGTGGTCCTGTCGGTGCAACTGGCCCTACAGGAGCAACTGGTGCAACTGGTGTAACAGGTGCCACAGGCCCAACAGGTGCTACTGGTGATACTGGACCTACAGGTGTAGGTGCTACTGGTGCAACCGGTCCTACGGGCGTTACAGGTGCTACTGGCCCAACTGGTGCTGATAGTACAGTTGCCGGTCCTACGGGCGCTACAGGGCCTGCAGGGGCTACAGGAGCCACAGGACCTACAGGTCCTACGGGTGCTGACAGCGTTGTTCCAGGTCCTACAGGAGCCACAGGACCAGCAGGAGCCACAGGTGCTACTGGTCCAGATGGAGCTACTGGTACAACAGGTGTGACAGGTGCTACTGGTCCAGCAGGTGCTACAGGGCCTACAGGAGCCACAGGGCCACAAGGTGTTACAGGAGATATGGGACCTATTGGTCTTACTGGTGTTACAGGCCCTATCGGTGCTACGGGTGACATCGGCCCTACTGGACCTACGGGATTAACAGGTGCTACTGGACCTGCTGGTGCTACAGGTCCTACAGGACCAACAGGTTTAACTGGTCCTACTGGACCAACTGGCGCTACTGGTGTTGGTAACATCGCAGGGTTTAATACCCAGACTGGTACTTCTTACACACTTGTTATTGGCGATCTCAGCGATATCGTTACTCTTAATAACGCTGCTGCTATCACACTTACAGTGCCACCATCAGTCTTTAGCGCTAATGACCAGATCCATATAGTTCAATATGGAGCAGGTCAGGTGAGCTTTGCTCAGGGTGCTGGAGTAACTATCCTTTCAACTGGTGCCACAACAACTGCTCCCAAGTTGAGAACTAATAAGTCTGCCGCCACAGTGATCTGTACGGCCAGCAACACCTTCTTGATCGTTGGGGACATAGTATAATCTCGCACTATGAGATTCCACGTCATAAGCCTGCCACATACACAAACAACTAAAGATTACGTCAACTGTGCCTATACTGAAAAGGTAAGGCGCTTTTGTATAATGATGAAGAACCTAGGCCATACGGTCTATCTTTATGCTGGAGAAGATAACGAAGCGCCTTGCGATGAGTTAATTACCTGCATCACTAAAGAACAGCAGGATGAAGCACTCGATGGTAAGCACTACACAGAAGCTGCCTTTGATAATGCACTACCGCATTGGCAGATCTTTAACAGTAACGCAATTATTCAACTAGGCAAGCGCCTGCAGAAGAAAGACTTTATCTGTCTTATCGGTGGCTATTCACAGAAGCCTATTGCAGATGCTTACCCAGACTATATGAGCGTAGAGTTTGGTGTTGGTTATGGTGGAGTCTTTAGCCAGTACAAGGTTTTTGAGTCTTACGCTTGGATGCACAGCATCTATGCAATGTTTAAGAACCCTACGCTGGTAGATGGTAACTTCTATGATGCGGTAATTCCTGGTTACTTAGAGCCAGAGATGTTCCCGCTACAGGAGAAGAAAGAAGACTACTACCTATACGTAGGACGTATGGTAGATCGTAAAGGTTTAGTTGTAGCACAACACGTCTGTAAAGAGCTAGGCGTTAAGTTGATTATGGCAGGCCCAGGCAATAACCCAAAGATTGAATATGGTGAATGGGTAGGACCTGTTGGTCCGGAAGAACGAGCAAAGTTAATGGGCGGTGCTATTGCCCTATTTGCTCCAACGCTTTACATAGAACCTTTTGGTAATGTGGTGATCGAGGCGCAAGCCTGCGGAACTCCAACCATTACTACGGACTGGGGAGCCTTCACTGAGACTAACCCAAATGGAGTTACTGGATACCGTTGCAGAAATGCAATGGAGTTTGCAGTAGCAACAGAATGGGTCAAGGACTTAGACCCAGTAGCAATACATAAGAGAGCAGTAGCGTTGTATTCATTAGATGCTATTGCACCACAATACGAGCAATACTTTGCAAGACTGCTGACTCTATGGGGAGATGGCTGGTATGAGAGGAAATAATGCCAACACTTAGCGATATGATAGATGAGGTTCGCTCATCTTTAGCAGGTTATACCCTGCGCCAAGATAGAATAACCTATCTCAATAGTGCTATATCATCTACTGCTACTGCTATAACTATCGGCTCAAGTTCTAACCTAGCCAAAGGCATCATTGAAATTGATGACGAACTGATCTGGATTGATAACTTTAGCCAAGCAAGCAGCACGCTTAATGCAGCTCCAGGATTTGGCCGAGGCTACCAGAACACACCAGCCTCACCTCACGCACAATATGCTCAAGTAACTCTTAGTCCAACCTTTCCACGATCAATGATTAAGAAGGCTATCAACGATGTAATCAATAGCCTGTATCCTAAGCTCTGGTCAGTTGCCTCAACTACCTTTACCTTTAATGCAAGCCAGACAACATATACCCTGCCAGATGATGTCGAATCAATCCTTTATATGTCTTGGCAGACAACAGGTTCAAGCCTTGAATGGCTACCTATCAACCGTTGGCGTGCAGACCCAATGGCAAACATTGCAACGTTTAATACAACAAACACAGTAAATATCTATGAGAATATCCAACCTGGACGAACAGTACAGGTCTACTACACAACTACTCCTAATACTTTAGATAACAACACAGACGATTATGCAGATGTAACAGGGTTACCTAGTTCATCAGTTGAGGTAGTAATCCTCGGAGCCTGTTACAAGTTGCTCTCATATGTAGATGCTGGTCGTATTAACCTGAGTTCAGCAGAGGCTGATCTTAACGATACAAAGATTCCAAGCACAGCAGGCGTTGCTTCATCTCGTTATATCTATGCTCTATATCAACAAAGACTCAATGACGAAGCGCTTAAACTTCAAGATAAGTTCCCCATCCGTATCCACTATACAAAGTAAGGCAGATAAATGACTAGACAGTATTCTTCTATTAGCGTTGAGACAACGCTGGCTGGTAGCATCAACACAACTGCTACTACTATGACAGTGGCAACGGGTACCGCTACAGCCCTAATGGGTGGTATTACCTTAGCCGGTGGTAACGTAGACATCTTCACCGTTGCACTAGATGCAGATACGGTCAACGAAGAGATTGTCTTCGTCACGCAAGTATCTGGTGACACACTAACAATCAGTCGAGGACAGGCTGGAACAGGAACTGCTGGAGTATCTGGTTTATCACATACTGCTGGAGCATCCGTCAAGCACGTACTGACCTCATCTGACTTGATCTTCTTCCGTAACAATGCCTCACCTGTAGCATCCTTTGGATTTAGCGGATCAACTTCTGGAACTACCACAGTGCAGGCAACTGCAGTAGCTGGTACTACAACCCTTACGCTACCTGCTGCAACCGATACCTTGGTAGGTAAGGCGACTACAGATACTCTTACTAACAAAACTTTAACTAGCCCGACAATTAATGGTGCCACTATCGGCACATCAATTATCAACCTTACCCTTAATGCACAGACTGGAACTACTTATACTCCAGTCCTTGCAGACAATGGCAAGTTGGTAACTCTATCTAATGCTTCTGCTATCACACTGACAGTGCCAACTAATGCTTCGGTTGCCTATGCAGTTGGAGCACAGATCAATATTCAAGCAATAGGTGCAGGACAGGTAACAGTTGCCGGTGACACTGGCGTTACTGTAAACGGTACTGGCACCAAACTGCGTGTACAGTGGTCTGCGGCTACGCTGGTGAAGGTAGCAACCGATACTTGGACCTTGATTGGAGACATCGTTTAATGCCAATTCTAGGAATTATGGCTTCAGCAATGTCTGCCAACCTATGGCAGCCACAAGGTGCCTATGATGCTTTGAGTACTATTACGGTAGGTGCTACCTCTGTTTCAAGTATCACCTTTGCTGGTATTCCAAACACCTATAAGCATTTGCAGGTTAGGGCTGTTGGTCAATCATCTCGTGGAACTTATGGTAATGACCAAATGACTATGAGAATAAACGGCGATACGGGTAGTAACTATTCAGCACATATTCTTACTGGAGATGGAACGGGAGCAAGCGCAAGTGGTGTTTCATCACAGACATCAATTAACCTTAGCTTCAAACTAGGAACTACCGTATCAGGCGCTTTCGGTGTTTTTATTATTGATGCACTAGATTACGCTAACGTATCAAAAAATAAAACTATTCGCAGTCTTGCTGGCGTTGATATCAATGGAACAATCGCTGGATATGGTGGAGAAGTGCAACTATCATCTGGTGGATACTATTCAACAAATGCTATTAATTCTTTTACGTTTACGCCAAGTAATGGAAACTTTACTCAGTACACTCAATTCACATTATACGGGGTGAAATAATGCCAAACACATACGTCGCACTCGATACTAAAACAATCAGCACAACTGTTGCTTCCGTTACTTTCACTTCTATTCCAAGTGGATACACTGACTTAATCTTAGTAGCTGACGCTACAACTGCTGTAGCAAATGGTTCTATTACCCTGCAATTTAATGGCGATACTTCAACCAACTATTCTTATACAGCGTTATACGGTACGGGATCGGCAGCTGGTTCTTTAAGAGCATCAAATGCAGCGATTATTGGATTCCTTGGCTATGCTGCCCAAGTACCAGTCGGGACTAGAGCAATGGGAATTGCTCAGATACAAAATTATTCAAACACTACAACTAATAAAACAGTTTTAATTCGCAATACTCCAGCTGTATCTTCTACAGTTGAAGCAGCTGTTGGTCTTTGGCGCAGTACTGCTGCTATTAACTCAATTACAGTGTTGCCTATTAGTGGTGCATCTATTGGCGCAAATTCTACTTTTACACTCTACGGCATAGCAAATGCCGATCAAGGAGCTGCCAAAGCAACTGGCGGTATCATCACAGAGGATTCACAATACTGGTACCACACCTTCGGTGCAACAGGTGCCTTTATCCCTAAGCAATCTTTGTCTTGTGACATTTTAGTTGTTGCAGGTGGTGGCTCAGGTGGTAACTTTAACGCAGGTGGTGGTGGTGCAGGTGGCGTACTTACACACACCTCACAGTCACTAACTGCCACAAATTACACAGTCACTGTTGGAGCAGGTGGTGCGGGAACCACATCTGGTGGTGCGACAAGCAACGGTACAAACTCACAATTTGCAGCACTTACTGCATCAGTAGGCGGTGGTGGCGGTGGCTGGTTTACAGGTGGTGCAAGCCTTGCTGGTCAAAACGGCGGTTGTGGTGGTGGCGGTATGGGTGGAGCAGGCTCCTCTTCTTTACTAGTTGGCACAGGTTCTCAAGGATTTAACGGTGGAACTGGATCATCTTCTGGCTCCGGTAACGGTGGCGGTGGCGGTGGTGGTATGGGTGCAGTTGGCGGTAATGCAACTAACGGTGCCGATACAGGTGGAAATGGTGGAGCAGGCGTTACATCCACGTTTATCAATGAGATTGGCGCCGTAACAGGAGTTGGCTTTAATTCTTCTGGTGCTTATTACCTTGCTGGTGGCGGCGGTGGTGGTGGCTATAATGCTGCTGGCGCTGGTGGTATAGGTGGCGGTGGCATAGGTGGTTTGCAATCTGTTGCTGGTGGTAATGGGCAAGTCACAACAGGTTCAGGTGGTGGTGGTGCTCGAAATGGTAGCGCACTGTCTGGTTCAGGCGGTTCAGGCGTAGTCATAGTTCGTTATGCGAAATAATAGGGAGATTAAATAATGCCAAACAATTATATTCTTTTGGAAACAATCGCCCTTACCCAAAGCGCAGCCTCGGTAACTTTCGACAACCTGCCTACTAGCGGTTACACCGATTTGAAGATTGTTGTATCAGCACGTTCGACTGCCAATGGTGGTCAGAATATGAACCTAACGTTTAACTCAACTACATCAGGTTACTCAGACAGAATTTTGTCTGGCAACGGTTCGGCTGCATCATCATTCACCTCAGGTAACACATCACGTGGTGGTTCTTGCGTTATGCCAGGTGCAGACTTTACTGCTAATACCTTTGGCAACGGTGAGATTTATATTCCAAACTACAGGGGTTCAAACGCTAAGTCGTTTTCATCTGATTCAGTATCTGAAAACAATACAACCCTTTCCTATAACCAAATGCAAGCAACGCTATGGAATAACTCTGCTGCAATTACTAACATCCTAATTGATTTATCAGGTGGGTCTTTTGCAGCAGGATCAACCTTCTCCTTGTACGGCGTAGCTGCCCTTGGCACAACCCCTGTCCTTGCACCCAAGGCTACAGGTGGCAATATCGTTTCCAATGATGGTACCTATTGGACTCACACATTTCTTACATCAGGCAACTTTGTGCCACAAGTAGGACTTACCTGTGATGTATTAGTAGTTGCTGGTGGCGGTGGTGCGGGAGCAGGTGCTGGCGGTGGTGGTGGTGCTGGTGGATTCCGTGCCTCTACTGGCAATGCTGTTACGACCACAACCTATCCAGTAACTATTGGTGCAGGTGGTGCAGGTGGCGCATCAGGTGCTGCTAACAGAGGTCTTGTTGGTTCAGATAGCATATTTAGTTCTATAACATCAACAGGTGGTGGTTTTGGTGGAGCACACGCTCAATCAATAGCAGCAGGCAATGGTGGCTCTGGTGGTGGTGCTGGTGGTGGTGGTAACTCTAACAACACTGCTGGTAGTGCTTCTCCATCAGGTCAGGGTAATAACGGTGGCATTGCATCTAACTCATCAGGTGCTTACGGCGGTGGCGGTGGTGGTGGAGCTAGCGCAGTAGGCGCTAGCGGTTCTTCTACTGTTGGTGGTAATGGTGGTAATGGATCTGCTAATTCATATTCAGGAGCATCTGTAACTTATGCTGGTGGCGGTGGTGCAGGAACCTACTCTGGCGGTGGTGGAACATTCGGTGGTGGTACGGGTGGAACAGGTGGCGGTGGTAATGCTGCCACAACTACAAATGGAACAGGTGGAAACGGAACTGCAAATCTTGGTGGTGGTGGCGGTGCTGGTACTTATACTAGCGCTTATGGTGCTGGCGGCTCAGGCGGTTCAGGCATAGTAATTATTAGATATCCAATAGCATAAGGAGAAATAGAATGTCACATTGGGCAGAGATTGACGAGAACAACATTGTTCTCCGTGTACTCGTTGGCAATAACAGCGAGCCAGATGAAGGCGAAGCCTTTATGAAATCACTCGGCGGTACCTGGGTAAAGACCAGTTACAACGGGAATATAAGAAAAAATTACGCAGGAGTTGGGTTCCACTATGACCCAACAAATGACTGGTTCCGCGCACCTCAGCCATTCCCATCGTGGAATTTGGATGAGAACGCACAGTGGCAGGCACCTGTTGCCTACCCAACAGATGGCTTGATGTATGTATGGGATGAAGAAACAACCGACTGGAAGGCAATCACAAATGACTGATAAGAAACTTGTAGTAGATATAGCAAAGGGAACGTCATCATATATTGACCTAACCCCAGAAGAGATCGAGCAGCGTGCAGTAGATGCACAGGCTGCTGCTATTGAAAAGGCAGAGCGTGATGCTCAAGAAGCAGCTAAGGCAGATGCCAAACTATCTGCTCAGGCAAAGCTCCAGGCTCTTGGCCTATCAGGTGAAGAGATCGCAGCACTTACAAACAACTAAGGAGTCACAGTGCCATACGGCGACGACATCACCGAGGGAATACCCTACGTACTCTCCAACCCTGCAGGATCTACTTCGTATACTCCAACTGGACCAGCCTACGATGTAGCCTTTGCTGCTCTTCCGTTCTTTCTTGCCGCATCCGATGAGCAACCTTATCGTCGAGTAACAGCGCAGTATCGTAAGCAACAGATTGACCAGACGCGTGAACCTGGTGAGCAGACGCTCACCGGCTGGTGGGTTAGATCTCAATCCTCGTTCCACTTAGGAGCGGGGATTAAGTATTTTGAGCCTATTCAAGAAGAGTCTCTGCGCTTTCAGTATACAGAGTCTAAAGGAATAGATGTCTGGACTAGAGGACAGGCAACACTACTCAACGATACTGCCAGTTTTTATACTGGAGCTGCTCCTGCTCAGATGATCGGCGTCAATGATGGCACCAATGACTGTATCTTTGTAACAGATGGATCTGCACTCAAGAAGATTACTAGCGCTGGTGCTTCTACAACTATTACCCAAGCTGGCACCCCATCAACTATTTATAGCCTTACTACTAATGGCACTAGTTATTACTTTATTAACGGCACCCACGTTCACAAAGGTTCAGTCGGTGCTACACCTGCCGATGCTGAAATCTATAATGCTACTGTTACTCGCGCCACAATCCGCTATGTAAAACAGCGCCTTATCGCTGCCATCGGTCCTGCTATCTATGAACTAGATGCTACAAGGTCTTCTTCTACAGGATTACCTACTGCACTCTTTACCCATCCAAACGCTAACTGGGTATGGTCAAGTATCTCAGAAGGACCACAGGCCATCTACATCTCAGGCTATGATCCAAATGGAACTTCATCATCTGTCTTTAAGATTAGCTTGGATGCTACAAATCCTAACGCTTTAGGTTTCCCAACGCTAGAAACACCCACTGTTATTATTGATATGCCAAGTGGTGAACGCATCAACGACTTTGATGTATACCTTGGTACTTACGCCATCCTTGCAACCAATCTGGGTTTTAGAGTTGGTGTATCTGATGCGACTGGAGATATCCAGTATGGGCCATTGCTCTTTAGAGATGCCGCTTGTACTGCTATTGCTTTCAAAGATAGTTATGCCTACATTGCAACCCTTGTAGATGGTGAAGCAGGTCTGGTACGCACTGATTTATCTACGACTGTTATTGCTAATGCTCTGTATTTTCCTTGGGCTTGGGATCTTGTTGCTGCTGGGACCAGCGCAACTGCATCTCAGGTTGCCTTCTTTGGCAACTCAGACCGAGTAGCATTTAGTACTGGAAACAATGTGTGGGCTGAATCTACAACGACTCTAGTACCAAGTGGATACTTACGTACCGGTTACATCCGCTATAACACACTTGAAACTAAGATCTACAAACTGCTACAAGCTCGCGTTGATACAACTAATGGCGGTATCACTATCCAATCTATTGATTCGACCGATACTGAATACGCTATTGGTATCTTCTCACAAGGTGAGAGCGTGCCTGAGATTAACGTAAACTACCCAACTACTGCACAAGAGTATCTTGGCTTTAAGTTTACTATGACTCGCTCAACCAGCAATGCTGCTAAGGGACCTCTATTTACTGGTTATCAGTTGAAGTCACTACCTGCAGTTCCACGTCAGCGCCTGATCCAATACCCAGTCTTCTGCTATGACCACGAGAGCGATAAGTTCAGCAACGAAGTAGGCTATGAAGGATCTGCCTATGCTCGTATGTCTCAACTTGAGCAGGTTGAAAATGTTGGTGACACTATCCGCGTTCAGGACTTTAGAACCGGTGAGTCATACCTTGGCATCATCGAAGAGATGGACTTCATCAACAAGACTCCAGAGGATAAGAGATTTTCTGGCTTTGGCGGCACACTTCTAGTCACGATTCGGACGGTCTAATGCAAGCACAAGACTATGCAACGGTAGCAGTAGCAGTAATTACAATAGTTGGCGGATTCGCTGGCGGAGTCAGGTGGCTAGTCAAACACTACCTCAATGAACTTAAACCTAACGGTGGTTCAAGTGTTAAAGATTCGGTAAACAGATTGGAGCGACAAGTTGAAGAGATTTATCGCATCCTTCTTACTCGCAATAACTCTTAGCGGTTGTAGCTATCAGGGCTGGGTTAGATATCCTTGTCAGGAATATGATAACTGGGATAATCCAGAATGTAACCCGCCTCAGTGTATTGCAACAGGTGCTTGTACAAAAGATATTTTTCCGGAGGACACCTTCAATGGCTAGACAAAGATTTACCAACGAACAACTTAAGGCAAGACTTGTTGTTTTTATTGGAGCAATACTAGGTGTGGTATTTCTAGGCTCAGTATTTGGAATCCTTTGGGCATTGATATTTGTAACACAACCATTGGGTGACCAAGCACCAAACGACAGAGCCTTTATCGAACTACTTACTACGCTCACTGTATTTCTTACAGGAAGCCTAGGAGCAGTACTTGCAGGTAATGGATTAAAAGACAAACCAAAGAAGGAAGATGATGAGCCAGCGTAAAAAGTTTATTGAAACTGCTAGAGCAGAAGTAGGAACTATTGAAGGTCCTAAAGATAATGAAACAAAGTATGGAGCCTTTACTAAGGCTAACTTCCAACCTTGGTGTGGATCATTCGTAAACTGGTGTGCTAATCAGGTAGGTCTAAAGATCCCTAACTGTGTATACACACCAGCAGGAGCAACTGCCTTCATCAAGAAGGACCAATGGGAGAAGGCAGAAGAGGCAATTCCATTGCCAGGAGATATCGTGTTCTTTGATTTCCCATCAGATGGCGTTGACAGAATCTCACACGTTGGCATTGTCGTTAAAGATAACGGCGATGGCACAGTCACCTGTATCGAAGGCAACACAGCCCCAGATAAGAAGGGTGACCAGCGTAACGGAGGGCAAGTATGCCTGAAGGTACGCGCTTACAAAAAGAAGAATGGCTCCAAACTACGTAAGTCACAACCTGTGGCTGTCGTTGGTTTTGGTAAGCCAGTATTCAAATCCTAAGGAGATAAAATGAACAAAGAGAAATTGATCGCTATCGCATCAACATACCTCCGCGCAGGAGTAGCGTCAGTAATTGCGCTATACCTTGCCGGAGTTACAGATCCAAAGGCTTTAGCAACAGCAGGTATCGCTGCTATCGCAGGTCCACTGCTCAAGGCACTAGACCCAAAGGCAACAGAGTTTGGACGTGGAGCTAAGTAATTAGCCCATAAGCGCGAGGCAATGGCCCCCTGTCCAGGAGAAATCCTGGGTGGGGGGCTTCTTTTTTTTATGCCAGAAAAGAACGAAACCCCTACAGGCCGCGAAGACTGTAAGGGTTTTGTCCAGCACTCGCGGGTACTTGGTTTCCCCGCTTCTGTTAAAAAATACCAGAGTCGTTGTCGTTATGCAAGTGTGTCTTTAAGCGGTGACAGTTAGAACAGAGCGTCTGTAAATTAGTCGGGTCGTTGTTCCATCTATCCCCGTCAATGTGGTCAACGTCAAGCTGGCTGACGTGGACTGGTATGAAGCCACAGTGCTCACAGGATTCCTTCTTGTGGACTGCGTATGGGTACTGGCTCTTGATGATGTTACGTTTATAGACTGCCTTGCACCGATACCTGCCACGAAGGGGTCGGTTCTTATCTCTGAGTTTAATCTTGGTGGGACCACAGACTGAGCATAGACCAGTCCTGGCTTCTTCATTAATATTCGTTAGTTTGTGGTCCATCAGGGTTATCCACAGGGCAGGGAATTGTGAGCAGATTCCCGCAGTTGGCACAGGTTCCGTCGAGGTGCCACCAAGCTATGTCATAATCCTCAAAGGCTGCCATAATGTTGAATACGGTACAGCCACAGGTACAGGCGTGGACGGGGCCTAAACCCCTGAGATCGGCTCCAAAGGGCTTAGGAAGGCCATTGTAGGATCTGTTTCTGCCTATGAATTTCTGCAGGGAGAGTAGACGGAGCAGCATACTGTCGGGCCTCCATACTCCTCGGCCCGTCTAGGGCCGCCTACTGTTATTCGCCTACGGCTCATATTATACACGCCTATCTGCCAAAAGTGTGTCTTGCGACACGCCGTGATATGATCTGCCAATGACAACTCTGGTAGGTATCCAAGGACCTGACTTCGTAGTGATGGCTGCTGATTCGCAGATCACCGATAACGATCAGCGCATCATATCTACTCAGACACCCAAGATCGTAAGCGTGGGTGACTACCTGCTAGGTATCACGGGCGACTCACGACCTGGAGATATCCTCGCGTTTAATTGGAAACCACCAACGTATAAGAACTACGATCCGGTGGAGTGGATGGGCAAGAAGGTACTGCCTAGCATCTACGCTGCCTTTAAGGATAATGGATACGACGCATCCGATAAGGAAGCTAACTTTGCCTACCTTGTTGCCTTCGATGGGATGTTGTTTTCTATCGGATCAGATCTATCATTTAACGCCAGCGAACGTGGACTCTTTACAGCAGGTAGTGGTGGAGCATTTGCTCTTGGCTATCTCTACTCACTCAAGCCTAACTCCTACAAGTCCTTGCTTATGTCTAAGGTAGTAGCAGAGAAGGCAATAAAGATCGCGTCGGTACTTGACGTGAATACCTGTCCTCCGATTCAATTAGTTACTCAACAGAAGGGATAGGAAGATGCTTGAATTTTTCTTTGGATTACTCTTTGGCTTCGTCGGAGCTTATGCCTTAGATGCTTTTCTACAGTACAGAGATAGGCGATAATGGATAAGACACTGAAGTATGCGTTAGAGGAAGCAATACAATCTGGTCGCAGATCAGCAGCGCCAGTCTTTATGGAGATAGAACTTCGTGAACAGATAGCACAACAGTTAGAAGCAGCCAACTATCCAGGTGCTGCATTTATTGTAAGGAACCCGCAATGATTACAGATCCCAAGGAACTGCTATTAACAGTGCTCCACGCTAAGGATGCCTCTCGTGATCGCAGTACTCAGACACAGGTAGGTCCATCAGAGATTGGTGGTTGCCGTCGTAAAGTCTGGTACCGATTGAACAGTCAACCTGAGACTAATGATAACCAATCAAAGCTCGCAGCAATTATGGGTACTGCCATTCACGCAGCAATCGAAGAGGCAATCGGACACATAGATCCAGATGGTAAAGATTACCTAGTTGAAGCTGCAGTAGCACACGGTGATATGAAAGCACACGTAGATTTATTTATACCTAGCACCGGCGCAGTCATTGACTGGAAGACAAGCAAGGTTAAGAACCTTTCCTACTTCCCATCAAAGCAACAGCGTTGGCAGGTACAGATCTATGGCTATCTATTAACGCAGAATGGTCACACAGTCAACACTGTCAACCTAGTTGCTATAGCTCGTGACGGTGCTGAGAAGGATGTAAAGGTTCACTCAGAACCCTACGATGAAGATGTTGCACTAGAAGCAATGGAGTGGTTAACTGAGATCAAGAGGATGGAGAGTGCTCCAGAGCCTGAAAAGGACGAATCTTTCTGCAAGCATTACTGTCAGTACTACGACGCATCAGGTGAGATGGGTTGCGTTGGCTTAAAAAAAGAACATATCGTCCTTAGTGAAATAGTTATTGAGGACGAGCAAGTTGACAAGAACGCCTTGCACTTTCTACAATTAGATGCAAAGATCAAAGAGCTAGAAACGCAAAGAGATTCAATCAAAAGTTCTTTCGAAGGAACCGTTGGTGTTACAGCCAGTGGTATTGAAATCAGTTGGACAAAGGTTAAAGGTCGTGAGACAGTTGACAAAGAAAAGGTAAAAGAACTTATTGGTTATGTCCCAGTAAGTATTGGATTAGAGACAGCAAGATTAAACATCAAACCAAGTGGAGGAAAATAAATGTCAGCACCCGATACAACTAAGTTCCAGGTGAACTACAAGTTAGCCGACGGAACACTCATCAATCTGTACGCTGCATCAGTGTCAGAACTAGAAGCGGGACTAGCAGATCTTGCTATGAACGCACTCAATATTCGCGCTACTGGTAATGAACTATCAGGTGGAGCAGTCGCTGCCTCTGCACCAACAGTTGCATCAATCGCTCAGGCATTTAACGCAACACCAGTTGCTGCTCCTGCAACAGACGGAGCACAAACTTGTCGTCACGGTGTGATGGCTCTACGTTCAGGCACTTCAGCTCGTGGACCTTGGAATGGATATATGTGTGCTGCACCAAAGGGTGCGACAGACAAGTGCGAAACTATCTGGATCCGATGATCGGTGCGCGAGCCAAGGTTCTATGAGAATCCTGCTTGCGCGACAGTCGGTGGCGACTTCTGGTTTCCTGAAAAGGTAGCTGGAGGTTCTAATAGTACCGAGATGGTTATGGCTAAATCAATTTGTAGAAGGTGTCCACATCAAGCAGAGTGTGCTGAGTGGGGAATACAGAATGAAAGTCACGGCATTTGGGGAGGCGTCGCTGAAGGTGAACGCAGGCTAATCAGACGTAAACGACGTATAACATTAAAGGGGGAAGGCATTGCTTGACTTATCACGCGCTTGGAGTGGGGTGCTTACCAAAGCAACACCTCTTCCTGACGTGTGGCAGGGGCTAGCATACAAGCAGATCAAGTTCCGGCGAGGACAAGTCTGTATGGTGGCTGCAGCTCCTAACGCTGGTAAGTCTATGTTTGCTCTTATCTATGCGATGAAGGCAAACGTGCCAACTCTTTTCTTTTCAGCAGATACAGACACTACAACTGTGATGATGAGAGCAGCATCTGCTGCATCTGGTCACTCCCAGGTATCAGTAGAGTCAAACCTATCTAACAACAAGCACTACTACGACAAACACTTTGGCAAACTAGAACATATTAAATGGGTCTTTGATTCATCACCATCACTAGATGATATTGAGTTAGAGATCAGAGCATATGTGGAACTCTATGGTCACGCTCCAGAGTTGATTGTCATAGATAACTTAATGAATGTGGCAGCAGAGACTGACAATGAGTGGGCTGGCTTACGTGCGATAATGATGGAGTTGCACGATATGGCACGTAAGACTGAAGCCTGCGTACTTGTGCTACACCACGTATCTGAGCAGAGTGAGTATGGATCACCATCTATGCCACCTGCTAGACGTTCCATTCACGGCAAGGTAAGTCAGCTTCCGGCGTTGATCCTAACGCTGGGTTATGACCCAACTAATGGTGAGTTGAAGGTAGCTGCAGTCAAGAACCGCTTTGGGCCACACGCTGCAGATGGTAAGGATTACGTAACACTGTTCGTAAACTATGCTGCTTGTCAGATCTCTGATAAAAATGCCTGGGGTGTTATGCTAAGAAATGATGTAGTAAATGGATATCAAGGCGACTACATAGTCCAACAATAGATAGGGAATCAAATGGCTGAAGAAAGTTTATCAAATAAGTACCGAGATAATATTAAGATTGAAGCGCTACGTACAGACGTTGATGCAATCAAGGTAGATCTAACCAACTTCGTTGGTGCTCTGCTTCAGTCTGGAGTTGTCGAGTTAGTCAAAGATGAAGAAGGCAATGTGATCTATAAGATCAACAAGGTTGTACTGGTAGATGAGCAACCCCAAGTACAATAAGGCTAAGGGCGCTGCCTTTGAGGTAGATGTTATGAAGTTGCTACGATCTATGGGTCAAGTAGCTGACCGCTTACGTCTAGCGGGTAAAGATGACGAAGGTGATTTAGTATGTGTTATCGCGGGACAGACATACATACTAGAACTCAAGAACACGGCGAGACTAGACTTGCCGGAGTTCTGGAGGCAAGCAGAAGTTGAGGCGCTTAACTACGCTAAGGCTCGTGGTATTGGGGAAGTGCCACTGCATTATGTTGTAGTTAAGCGTCGCAACTCTGGTATAGATAAGGCTTGGGTAATCCAGGATCTAACACAATGGTTAAAGGAGAAGAAGATGCCAGTTCCGGAAGGTCAAATCACTACATCAGAGATACTTATTCCTGATGCGCTAGAAGAAGCAATCGCAGAAGCTGATGCTGAAGAAGCAGTAGAAGAGTACGTTGCTGAGAAGCCTGCTCCTAAGAAGAGGGCAACGAAGATATGATCTGCGAGAACTGTCTTAAGGCAGGTGAGGAGAACTCACTCAACCATCTGAAGCGTGCCACACACTGGCACGAGAAGTGCGGAGGATGTGAATGTCAACACAAGATTGGTCAAGGCTGGGTAAAGGTCGCGGGAGTTCCCGTTCCACTGATGCAAACTCAGTCCCCATAGGTCCTATCGTCTCCTACTTCGGTGGGGAAGTACGAGAAGGACAGGATGTATCAGTTAAGTGTTGTCTGCATAGTGATACTCGTAGGTCTGCTGTAATAAATACGTATAACAATTTATATTTCTGCCATACCTGCGGTAAGGGTGGTAATGCAGTGAGTATTGTCTGCATCATAGAGAACTTGGAGTTTAAGGATGGCCTCAAACGCGCAGTCGAAATTGCTACTGGAAGCGGCGCAGCGATACGCCCAAGAGGTAAGTCCGGAAACTCTAGTCGCGCTAGACGAACGTGGGATATCTGAGACAGTAGCTGCTCGCTTTGAACTAGGCACAGTAACTGATGCGATGAATGGTCACGAGATGTATGAAGGATGGATCTCTATCCCTTACATCACCGCCGGTGGCAGTTGCGTAGGCTTTAAGTTTAGACGCCTAGATGATGGCAAGCCTAAGTATGGCTCACCTACTGGGCAGAAGGCACACCTTTACAATGTTGCAGATGTGTTGAAGATGTCCCCTTACATAGTTGTCTGCGAGGGTGAACTAGATGCAGTCGTTACTAGCGGGATGCTGGGTATCCCAGCAGTGGGTGTCCCAGGAGTACAGTCTTGGAAGCCACACTTTCCCAAGCTATTTACTGGCTATGACACTGTCTTTGTAGTAGGCGATAATGATATTAAGGAAGATGGGTCCAACCCTGGCGCTGACTTTGCCAAGCGTGTCGCCAATGAGATATTGAACTCAACTATTGTTACACTACCACCAGGTATGGACATCAATGACTACTACCTAGCACACGGAGCAGACGCTACGCGGGCTTTGTTAGTAGGTGAATCGAAGGGTGAGTAAAGAAGAATGGCAGATGATTCTACAGACTATACAGCATATGGGCTTCCAGATCCTAGAAGTGGATACGGCAACCGAGACTATCTTGATACGACCTATCGAGACAAGGTAGATCCAGAGTTTGTTACAGATGTCTGGCGCATTATGGATACCGCAGGTAACCTACTCATTCGTAAGCATCACGACTACGGCCCAAAGAATATTGCTCACTCACCAGGTGGAGCACTTAATGGTCTGCGTGTACGTATGTGGGATAAGATAGCTCGCATCAATAACCTTCTTGACTCAGGCGTGCAGCCTAGCAACGAGTCCTTGCGTGATTCATTCCTGGATCTACTTAACTATTCTGCTATTGCAATGATGGTCCTTGACGAGACGTGGCCTGATGAGTGAACTCCACCCTATTGTCTATGAGTTAGCGCCATCGGTTGCTTATGCAGTCCACCGGCGCTACAAGCATTGGGTAGAGCGAGAAGATGTTACTCAGGAGTGTATAGCGTGGGCTGTTACGCGTAACGCCTACATCACTGAGCAGATGAGTGTTGAAGATCCTAAGCAATTAGAACATAACCAAAGTCGTATCGCTTGGCAGATGAAGCGTGCAGTTGAACGCTATGCACGCAAGGAGAAGGCTAACAAGTCTGGCTATCAGATCAACGATGAGGTTTATTACCAGACCTTTACCCTTGGTCAGCTACTGCCATTTGTTATTGCATCAGTCATAGATGGCACAGTATTAGAGCAAGTGCAGGAGATGATTAACGATGGTCAGCCACGCGGATCATCTAGCCCAGCAGAAGGTGGCAACCTACTCATCAGCCTGATAGATATTAAGAAGTGTTTTCTCAAACTAGACCAGCAGGATCAGGCTGTATTACGTATGCGCCACTATGAGAACGCTACTCTGCAGCAGATAGCGCAGTACCTAGAGTGTGCAGTATCTACTGCTGATCGTAGGTGTACCAACTCACTGCGTAGACTGCAAGAAGAATTAGGTGGGGAGACACCCTTCCGGTGAAAGAAGAAGAGTTATTTAACTACCTCAAAGGCAGTCTCTACCCTGACTTGGTTAAGAGTCCAGGGATGTATGATACTTATGACTGCACCAGTGAGAAGGCTGCTCACTATATTGAACTTAAGTGTAGGCAGACTCATTACCAAACCCTGCTTATCGAAGAGATTAAATACCGCAAGCTCATCACTCAGGCAGCAGAGCGAGATCTTATCCCGTACTACATTAACTCCACTCCGCTTGGTATCTATTCTTTTGATCTTATGGATCTGCCTGAACCTAAATGGTATACACAAGTGATGCCAGTGACTACCGAGTTTGAGAATAAGAATAAGGTTTACAAGTTAGTAGGTTACCTAGATATAGAAGAGGCAGTAAAGTTATGATCTACGCTTTCAAATGTGAGTGCGGTAGCACTAGAGAAATCGAGCAGTCTATCCACGCTCAGGTCCTTGAACCCGTCTGCACTGACTGTCATAATTCTATGACCCGTGTATGGTCCTCTCCTGCTATCACCTTTAAGGGTCCAGGGTTCTATAGTAACGGCGGATAAAGCACTAACCCCCACTGGAAAGAGGTTAACAGTGAGGGCTAGTCCTTCGAAAGGAGGGCGGTTCAGAGTGTATCAGATATACCCTGAATAATCCACTCAACTACTGGTACAGCTACCGCGTTTCCCATCTGCTTGTATCGTTGAGAGTCTGACTGTCCTTCTGTCCAGTCATCAGGAAATCCCTGTAATCTCTCACACTCTACCGGCGTTAAGCGGCGTACATAAGCGCTTGGTTCAGCTACTAACGGCATATTATTTCCACCTGTTCCCATACGGGCTTGTAAAGTATTTACTTTGTTATCCTGGATTCTAATATCGGCAACTCTGTTCCCGTAAAAGACTATCGGTTCTTCATACTTAATCAAATCTCTTGCCCTTCTACTAGTCATTGCTGGTGCTACCGATTCAGTTGGGAAATCCCATAGTTCAAAGCAACCTACTAAAATAGTAGTTCGGATGTCGCCATTATCAAAAGCGTTTAGTGTAGGCATTACCCCCCCCTGGACCCAAGTTTCATAGTCATCCACATTCTGCGCCCGTCTACTCTTTGTGAACCACAACATTGTCTTCAGGTCTTTTGTATGAGGTGGCAGTTAATGTGGTTACTCCTGGGCTGTACTTTGCGAAACCTGTCTGACCAAAGCTTTCTCCAACGCTTCCGGTAGTTTCTTGCCGCGCTTGCTTGCTCTCCGAAGGATCCCTTCGCAAGCCTTCTGACTTAAAGAGTATTTCGGCAACGCCTTCGCTAGTAGAACGTCGCCCAACGATGAAGACACGACGCCTTCGCTGGGGTACTCCAAAGTGTTGAGCATCAAGCACCCTCCATCCAAGAGAATACCCGAGGTCTGCCATCGTCCCGATGACGACTCCAAAATCTGCTCCGTTGTTACTGGATAGCAGACCAGGGACGTTTTCGATAACGAAGTATTCGGTTTGCGTTTCGTCCACAATTCTTGCAATCTCCCAAAATAACCCGCTTCTTTCGCCAGCAAGACCAGCCCTTTTGCCAGCGACTGAGAGGTCTTGGCAGGGAAATCCTCCTGTAATAATTCCTTTGCTTGGATTAAATCCTGCATTTATTAAATCCTCTCCCTTTACTGTAGTTACATCTGTAAATTGTGTTGCTTCAGGGAAGTGCTTTGCCAGCACCTCGTTGCATTTCTTATCTATCTCTACGCTAGCTACGACCTTAACTCCTTGACGTTGCATAGCCAAGTCGAAGCCTCCGACTCCAGCAAATAAACTAACTCCCGTCAGCATCAGTACCACCCTCTTCGGTCTGAGTGTTGGAGAGCACTGCAGAAATTTCCTCGATAGCGGTGTTCAACATATCGTATAGCGTGAAGGATTTGTAGTTCAGGTTTTCTACTACGCTCTCTAAGGAGCTGAGCAATTCCGAAAGCCGTTGATCTTGGGTTATCGGCGAGGTGGTCAAGCCTGCTCTCACGGGTCCATAGGGTGACGGCACAACTTCTTTGCTTCCCATCGTAACCGAGGGCGCGGAGGTAACTAACGATAAGTGCTTTATTTTCACGCTTCTCCTCCATCGTTGCTTTGGTCTGCACTGGAGCTGGCTTTGTCGCCCTCTCCTCCACCCGCAGGTGATGTATCGGAGTCAGGATCCATATACTGGTCAGTGCTGCCGTCAATATCAAGCCATTTCTTACCCATCTGTTCATCTACAATTTTCTCCTGTTCGAGCAGTTCTTTGTATGTTTCAGGGTAAGCAGTAGCTAGGCGAGTCATTGCCCTATCCCTTGCTCGCCGGTAATTTCGTTGACGTACTGCGCCACGCTTGGCCGTCTTTATCCTTCTAGCGATCTCCGTCATTAAACTTGTCCTCCATTACTATAAGTACATATGTTACCAGCAGAATTGCTAGTATTCCTAGGCTAAAAGTCATTAGTCTAACCCGTAGTATTCATAGGTCTGCCTCACAATATCGGTGATATCTATAGCTCTACCGATCATATAGGCATCCTCCTCGTCACTATCCCAGGCAGATACCAAAATTCGGCCAGTCTGATCCCCTTTAAGCCACCAAAGGACAGCCTCACCCTCATTGTTACCGCCCCACAGGGCTACACCCTGCTCATCAGTGACCTCATATAGGTTGATAAGATCATATTCTTTAGGATGGAAACTAGTCATAATCCTCTTCTCTCTTCTAGGTAGTTAATGAGGTTGATCTCCTCTAGCGCCCGTATCATCCGCTTAAGATTTTTGACGCCCTCTTCATTATCTCCATTGGTTAGCTGTTCAATGGCTAGATCCTTGCATAGGTCTGCCTTAGCGATTAGATACTCTTTATTCATTATGCCACTCCCTCTTCTGCCTCAGTATCGGTCTGTCCCTCTTTGATGCAGCCGGTACATACATACCAGCCCCCGTCTAGCCATTGAAAATCGGCTACGCCCTCACAATATACGCACTCATTCATAGTTCTATCCCCTTAAAGGCATCATAAGCGGCGTCAGCTATTGACGCACAGCCTCTTGCATAAGAGATTTCTCTCTCCTCATCCTCCGAAAAGATCTCTACCGAATAAACAATAGGCTTGTGATCTTCTGTCTTGTCCTCGTACTCACTTACATAAACGACGTAGGCATTACTCATAGCGCCTCACCTCTTTCGAATAAGTATCCACCCATTGACGCACCCAGGTTGGTGCGAATAGTGATTGTGCCGTACATATCTTCATAGACCTCCGCATTGGGCATATTCTCCTCCACCCATACCTTTAGGTCTTGCAATGTATCTATCTCTTGAAGTTGCATTTTCTCTCTCTTTCATCCGTTAAGCCCTGCCCTAACCATTAGGAACAGGCTACCACACTCTCCCCCATACGTCGGAAAGAGTGCGATAGCTCGCCTCTAAGCGTTAGCAAATATCCCTAGACCTCCTCTCTCTTTCACGCTCTCACGCGCTAGCCGCAGACTTTCGGCTTTCGTATAGCCGGAATAGATCCCCTCCCCTAGATAATCTTCTCCCCTCCACGCCGTTACGCGATAAAATGAGCCTATGATCGCATTTCCGTCACGGGTAGCCCGTAGCTCTAGCCTCTCTTTTAGCATATGACCGCCCCCTTTTGTGCCTCTTGATTGGCGCAGGGATAGCAGAAAGTCTCCGTAGGTACGCCCAAAAGAAAGGCGTCTACGCCACTAAATACCAATTCAACACTCTCACAGTTTTTGCATTGTTTCATTTCTTGCCTCTTTTCTTGTAGTTTCTGCCTAGCGACAGACCGCCCCGCAGGGTTTCCCCTGCGAGACAGTACGCCTCCACGCTATAAGCCGACGCAGGCCGTCATAGATCCGAAACAGTAGCCCTCGTCTGTCCACCATATGCGCCCCGATGCCCACAAGATGAAGACAACGCCCGCAAGGATCAAGACCGCCCGCACTCTTTTCCCTCTTTTGTTGAGTTTCATTTATGCCCACGCCTGACTCAATGAGTAGCCTGCGTCTACTTTGTCAGGCTGTCCCTCATACTTATCACGAAAGAGGGCAGATGCGAGGCTGTAGACAGTGTGAAAGCCCATATCCATCCCACAGCCACCGACGCGCAGGGCGCGGGATCCATTCTTCTCCACCAATGGCCACCCCAAAACAACGGAGGCAAAGTATGTAAGGTCTAGGATCTTTCCATTTCTTGCCACTTTGAGGGAGATGGTGCGACTCATACCGCTAGAAGAAACAGATCTCAAAACAGTGTAAACAGTGTCGCCCTCGTTGACGTAATACTCTAAAAGTTGTTTCTTTGCGTAGTCATAGTCGGCCTGCTTTTGTTCTTTCTTGCTCATTGTTGCTGTTGTCATTTCTTTCCTCTTTCTAGTTTCTGACCTCGTCAGGTGACGAATTACGCCACGACGCCCGAAGGCGTTTCGGTCTTAAATCTCCAATGCTTGCAGGTTTTTTGCTTTCATTGTTTCTGCGATCTTTTGTGCCTTTTCTGATGGCTTTTGATTTTTGAAATCGTCGCCAAAATAGATGCTTTCTGGTTCGTAATCTTCGTCGTTTTCGTAGATCCCAAATCCCTCTTCATTTGCATATATGAAAGAGTGTTCGCCAGTTTTGATATAGACACACATAGTAAAACCGCCCGTCTGATGCACATCGCAAGAGATTCCAATATCGAACAAAGATCGCGCTATTTCTGTTGTTCCTTGCTCTTCTGATGCTAAAGCCATTTGGCAGACATAACAGCCACCCTTGCGTGTTTCTTTGTATTCGCCACTCATTGAATAGATTTTCTGCTCCACGATGTGAGGATGTGAAACGAAATCGGCGCAAGTGCGGGGAAGGTTTGGGTTTTCTATTTCATCCTGCGCGGGGCATAGTTCGGCTTTATGTGTGAACTCTTTGAAACCTTGATTGAGAGACACTATTCCATCTTCAATCTCGCAAGATTCACCACAAGCACCACAAGACCAAAACTCAGGACATTGGTGGTCTTTTGTGTTTTCTGTGAGGTAATCATCAAAACAAATAAGACAGGTTTCTGTTGTCATTTCATTAGCCTCTCATTGTTAAGTTGTCGTAGGTGTGCAATCCGTCTATGTTTTGAGTCAATGAAACAACAATAGAGCCGTCTTCATTTTCCCATTTGAAGAATTGCTTTTCACATTGTGGACAGATGCCGTCTTGATCGTTGAGCATTTCCATAGTTTCATCGTTAGTAGTTGTCCATTCACAAGCGATGCAACTAACTTTGATTAAGCCGTGATATGTGGCCATTTCTTTCCCTCTTTCTTTTGGGTGTTTCCCAATAGGTAAAAGATACCACAGCCTCCCCCATACAACAGGCAGGCGCCTAGCTTTTATCTGTGGCCAATCTGCGGGCGATCTTGTTACTCATTGGTAAGTTACCGGCTCGCCCGTCTTAGTAACTTGAGAGATTCCTGAGAACTTGTAGAGCTAGACGGCGAGGGTGATCCAATGGGCGCAGGGTCAAGGGGTCAGGGTCAGGCAGATCAGGGCAGACAACGAGGGCAGATGATGAGGGCTAAGGCTTGCCGATTGTTTAACCTTTCCCCGCCGATAGTAGAGTCACCGCCCCCACTTTCCCCCATATCTCCCCGCTATCTCCCCCGCGCAGGGCAGGGCAGGGGGTAGGGGGTCACCGCGCAGGGCTAGGCACTACCCCATCATACCGAATTTTTGTGCGCATACATCTATAATCCCCAACAACAAATATTTGCTAAAGTGAAGGCCGAAAGTGGCCTCTGACCAGCACTTTTACCAGTGTGATAGACATCACAGAAATAAAACGGGAAATGCGTTAAATTTCCTGCCTTAGTATATAGTAGGGGAGCGAAGCGGGGAAGACCTTCGCGACCCGTACGGTTGCCTCTTACGAGGCCCCTAGGCCGAGTACTGACTTACCCCTCAGTTCGCTGTAGCTCCCTCGGGCGTCAAGCCCGATCCTGGCGGTGCCTTTTAGTCGGGTGGGGTCTATCTAATACCTAGATCCGCTAAATTACTCAGCCCGCTAAATAAAATCACTTCCGGCCCAGCCGGTCCTAGGAGACTAATGGCTGAGAACTCAGCAGACATCGCCAAGAGAATTATCCTCGGCGCTGTAGCAGAAGGTATGACGGTTGAGGCGGCTACTGCCTCTGCTGGCAAGTCCATTAAGACTTATGAGTATTACCGCCGCACAGATAAGATATTTGCAGATAAGGTAGATCGAACCCGCCTAGGTCTCAAGGATAAACAGTTCGCCTCTGGCGATGCTCACGACCTGACCTTCGCAGAGTTCCGCCAGAACTTTCTCCATAGCAAGACCTTCCCCCATCAGCAGAACATCGTAGATGTCATCGAAGGCAGAGAACCTGGGTGGCTACACCCCAGTATGAAGTTTGAGCCAGGACTTGCAGCAAACCGCGTCCTGATAAATATCCCGCCAAACCACGCCAAGTCCATCACGATCACTGTGGACTACGTCACTTGGCAGGTATGTAGGAATCCTAACTTTAGAGTTCTTATTGTATCCCAGACGCAGCAACTAGCTGCCGACTTTCTCTACGCCATCAAGCAACGTCTGACGCACCCAATGTATGCAGATCTTCAGAGCGCTTATGCTGCTGGCGTAGGGTTTAATTCCAAGTCTGCTTCGTGGCAGGCAACCCGTGTCACCTTTGGTGATGAACTCCGTGAGTCATCTGAAAAGGACCCGAACATTGAAGCCGTCGGTATCGGCGGTCAGATCTACGGTAAGCGTGCCGATATGATTATCGTAGACGATGCTGTGACCTTAAAGAACGCCAATGAGTTTGAGAAGCAGATTCGCTGGTTGACCCAGGACGTGCGATCCCGTCTTAACCCTACGGGTAAGTTGATTGTTATTGGAACCCGCGTGGCCTCTGTGGATCTATACCGCGAGCTACGCTCTGAGGACCGCTACCCTGGTGGTCAAGTTCCTTGGAAGTATCTAGCGATGCCGGCCCTTCTTACAGCCGATGAAGATCCCGACAAGTGGGAAACCTTATGGCCTTTCTCTGACGCTCCATTTGATGGACAGTTAGAATCTGACAAGAACGAAGACGGCCTATACCCACGCTGGTCTGGACGTAACCTTTACAATGAGCGTCAGGCTATGGACGCGAGTACGTGGGCGCTGGTATATCAACAGCAGGACGTTTCTGAAAACGCTGCCTTTGATCCTGTATGTGTCAAGGGATCTATTGACGGTATGCGTAAGTCAGGACCTTTAATTTCAGGTCACCCAGGACATCCGCGAGACTTAAACGGCTTTACTTATATTTGCGGTCTTGATCCTGCAATGATTGGCGATACCGCAGCTATCTGCTACGCCATTGACCGATCAACTAGCAAGAGGTACATAGTAGATGCTATCAAGATTAGCCGCCCGTCTCCAGCCGATATCCGTAATCTTATTTTTGATTGGACATCCCTCTACTCTCCCTCAGAGTGGATCGTCGAAAAAAACGCCTTCCAATCCTTCTTAACCCAAGATGAAGGTATCCGTATGCACTTAGCATCACGCGGAGTGCAGTTTAAGGAACACCACACAGGTTCTAACAAGTGGGATGCCGGATTTGGTGTGGCATCTATGTCTACCCTCTTTGGTACTAAGCAGTTTGATGGCAAGCACCATCGAGATAATTTAATACATTTGCCATCAGATCAGACTGAGAATGTCAAGGCTTTGATTGAGCAGTTGATTACCTGGACTCCAACGACTAAGGGTAAGACCGATATGGTGATGGCTCTTTGGTTCTGCGAGATCCGAGCACGCGAGATGCTCAACTACGGCAAGTATGCCACCCATCATATGAAGAATCCATTCCTATCTCGCCAAGAGTTAGGCAAGCGAACAGTCATCAACTTAGAAGAAGCGTTCGCAGAACAAAACAAAATGAGAGTAATCTAAGGAGATAGAAATGCCAAAGAAAGAATCAAAGGTTAAGATTACTGGAAAAGCCAGCACAAGTGGCGGAGCCGGTGCTAACTATGGAAAATCAATGAAGTTTAATGCTTTTGGTCAGCCAATGACAGTAAAAGATGCACCAGCTAAGCCTGGAAAGAAAGCATCATCAAAGTATTCACCAGCACCTATGTCTAATAAGAAGAAGGAAACAACTCGCCGTGCATCAGAAAAGAAGCAGGCTGTTACAAATATTAAAAAGGATCTTACTAAGATTTCAGGCGTTGCTGGTAAAGTTGCAGGTAAAGCAGCAGGGCTAGCCAAGGCAAAGGTCAAGGCAGACATTAAGGTTGCTAAGAAAGTTTCTAACGTAGCAGGCAAGGTTGCAGGCAAGGCAGTAGGAGCAGCAAAGTCAAAGGTTAAAGCTGATATTAAGGCCGCTAAGACAGTTGCTGGTTTTGCTGCAAAGACAGCAATGTCACCAGTAACCGGAGCTAAAACAGTTGCTCGTTTTGTTGCAAAGCAAGCAATGCCTCCATCTAGTAATCCAATTCTAAAAGGTGCAAAAGCAGCAGGTAAGGCTATTGCTGGCGATCCACTAAAGAATCTTATTAAAGCTAAAAAAGCCAAGAAGAAGTAATTTTACCAACCAAGGAGAATAGATATGGCACCAAAGAAGTTGAGCAAGCCAAAGGGAGCCTTCCCAAAGGTTGGCGGTGTTGGTGGAGTTAAGTTTACTGGTTCATCAAAGATGGACAAGTTTCAAAACTTTGCAATGAGCACTGACGAAACAACAGAGACACGCAAGGATAGATTTGAAAATCCTTCTCGTCTTTATGCAGCAGCCCGTAAGTTAGGTATTCCTGAAAAAGCAATAAAGAAGCAGATTGATGATATGGCAAAGTACCAAGCAAAATATGGTGCTGGCGTTGAGAAGAAGACTTCCAAGATGGATATGGAAGATATGATGCGACGCTCTAAGGCTAATGCTGCTGCTAAGAAGAAAGCAACAGTAAAGAAGTCAGCAACTGCAAGTTCAAAGGCTGGAAGCGCTAAGAAGGCTTCTGAATTGCGTAAGCCATTTGTTCCCGCTCAACCACAACGTCGTAAAGCCGATGCACCAAAGGCAAGAAAAATGGGTTCTGCCGGAAAACTCAAGCCAATGCTTGATTCAAAGAAACTTAAGCCAAAGAAGTAGTTTTACCCCACGTTATTAGGAGTTACATTGTTATCAGTCAAAGAAGTTGACGCGAAGTTATCGCGCCTGCGTACGCGCTCAGCAGCGCGTGACCAGCGTATGCGCGATGTGCTTTCGGTACGTCAAGGAGATATCTCAAAGGTATTTCCTTCGATGTTCTCAGAGGACTATCCAAAGCCTCTCGTTGCCAACTTCATTGACGTAGCAGCACGCGATCTAGCAGAAGCTATGGCACCACTGCCATCCTTTAACTGCTCAGCAACCAATATGGTTTCTGATACAGCACGTAAGGCTGCAGATACTCGTACACGTATTGCAAACTTCTATACTTCAAACTCTGATCTACAACTACAGATGTACACAGCAGCCGATTGGTATAACACCTACGGTATGTGTATCGGTATGGTTGAGATGGATTATGATGATAACAATCCTCGCCTTCGTATGCTCAACCCATTTGGTGTTTATCCAGAATTAGATCGTTATGGCAGAACCTTATCTGTTACTCAGGTTATTGTTACAGATGCTGAATCCCTTGCATCACAATATCCAGAGTTTTACGAGCAGATTCTAGGTCGTAACCAGTATCAATTATCTTCTCCTTATGTATCAATGGTCCGATATCACGATAAAGATCAGGATTTGCTATACCTACCTGAGCGTAAGAACTTAGTTCTATCCTCAACACCAAACATTCTTGGTAAGTGTATGGCACGTACTGTTATGCGTTCCTCCTTAGATGGCGAAGCACGTGGTCAGTTTGATGATGTACTCTCAGTCCAACTGGCTCGTGCTCGCTTTGCTATCTTGCAAATCCAAGCTGCTGAAAAGTCTATCCAAGCACCTATTGCTATCCCACAAGATGTGCAAGAGTTGGCACTTGGACCAGATGCAATTATGCGTTCTGCTAATCCACAAGGCATCCGTCGTGTACCACTAGAACTACCACCTGGAGTCTTTACAGAATCAGGTGTACTAGAGCGTGAACTTCGTCTTGGTGCTCGCTACCCAGAGTCTCGTTCAGGTGAAATGAGTGCCTCTGTTATTACAGGTCGTGGCGTACAAGCTCTACAGGCAGGTTTTGATACACAGATCAAGGCAGCACAAGCACAGTTTGCTCGACTATTTACAGAACTTATCTCACTCTGCTTTGAAGCAGATGAGAAAGTATTCGGCGGTATCCCAAAAACTATTAAGGGATCTGACGATGGAACACCATATGTACTCAAGTACATCCCATCACGCGATATCAAGGGTGAATATGGCGTAGATGTCCGTTACGGAATTATGTCTGGTATGGATCCTAACCGTGCCATTATTGCTTTGCTACAAATGCGTTCAGATAAACTCGTCTCACGCGACTATGTACGTCGTGAGATTCCTATGGATCTTAACGTTACACAAGAGGAGCAACGTGTTGACATTGAAGAAATGCGCGATTCTTTGCGGATTGCTGTTGCTCAGTATGCACAGTCAATACCTGCTCTCGCGGCGCAAGGCCAAGACCCTTCAGAGATTATCAGCCGTATCGCTGCTGTTATCCAAGGTCGCCAAAAGGGACAAGCGCTAGAAAACATTATCGAAAAGGCATTTACGCCAGAACAAGCACCAGCACCAACCCCAGAGATGCCACCTATGGCACCAGGTATGGAGCAACAGATTCCAGCAGCAGGTGCGGCCCCCGCCCCTGCCTCGCAGCAACCTACACAAACACAAGCTGGTTCGGCCCCTGCTGCTGGTCAACGTCCGGATATAGCACAACTACTCGCTGGTATTACCGGCGCAGCATAAGTGAGGGAGGTGTAAATATGAATAAGGGATCACGCGCTAAGGCGCCAATGGCAATGCCTGTAGAAGGCAAGAAGGATACTTCTAAGCCAAAAGGCGGCAAGGTTTTTTTCGGAATGATGGCAAAAGCTCGCAAAGGAACATCAGTAAAAAAAGGTTAATTATTTTGGCGGAAGGTGTGTAGGACGATGGACAATAATAGAATACGTCGTCCTATACGCTCTTCTGATTTTGTAGTAATACTTACAGAAACTATGTTTAACTTATCGCAGGTAGCATCAGGATTTTTTGAATCATTATATGAATTAAGTATTTACCATTCTAACCACAAGACTGAAACCAATCAGGCGTGGGAAAAGATGGCGCAAGACCTAGAGACTTTAGAGGAGGACCGATGACAACAGCACCAATGAATCCATTGGCTGGCCCTGCAGGTCCAGGTAAATATGCCACACGTACCGATGATCTAAAGATGGGTTCTATTGCATACGGAGAGGGTGTTGAGACGGCTGCTATACAGTCAGGTGCTCCACTTGCTAAATCTCCTGGCTCAATGCCAGCATCAGAGGTAATGCCAAAGGCAAGACCAATTACTTCACTTTATGCAGAGACTGAGTCTGCAGATGAGCCAATTACCACAGGTATTGATATGGGTGCAGGCGCAGGATCATCAGCAATGCAAATGCGTAAAGAAGACGATTCAAACTTCCGTGCAGCAATTCAAGCAGCTAAGCCAGTACTAGCATATGTTGCAGATCTGCCAGATACATCTCCAGAGACTCGTGCAATCATTAAACAGTTGTGGAAGATGTCTTGAGTATATGGAATCGAATTGGCGACGTAGCCACAAGCGTAGTTAAAGGTGTTGGAACTGGGCTTGAAAACACAGGTAAATTTGTAGAAGATATTGCCTACGGTGTTGGTGGTGTCGCAAAGATGGCATACGACATTGGAACTGCTCCTTGGAACGATGACGAAGATTACAACGGTTTTGTAAAACCATTTAAGTCTGCTTGGAATGAAAGTCAGAAAAACATTATACGTCCACTTGCATCAGCAGGTGGGGCGATTATGAAAGTCCCTGGCCTCCAACCTACTTTTGAAAAGATTGGTGAAATAAACCAAGAGTTTATTCGTGAACCTTTGGCAACCTTTAACCTTGTTCAAACAGATCAGACCCAATTTAAGGGTAGTTTCTTTGATCCTAATACTTGGAAAAAAGCATACCGTGCTGTTAACGAAGAACAAAAGATTGTTGATCCCGTAACAGGTGAAATAACAGTAGTCCCACCAATCTCGCTTGGTCAATCTATAGCAAGAAATTGGCGCTTGATTTATGATCCAGAATTTAATATCTATAATCCAGCAGAACGCCAAAACGCATTTTACGATAGTACCTTTGGCAAGGTTCAATCAGGACTTATTGATTTTACAGGACAGTTTGCATTAGATGTTACTCTTGTTGCTGGTAAAGGTATTAAGATTGCCTCTGAAAGCGCTGCTCTAAAAGGAACTCTTAAAACAGCAGATGATGTTGCTAAAGCGGCAGAAGATATTACCAAGGCTCAATATGGTGTTGAGAATCGTTTTACTAAAGTATTAGATGACTTTACTGCTAATGATTCAGTCTATGCTCTTAACCATCCTTTAGTCCGGTCATCCAATCAGCCAGCACTTCTTGCTCACTTGCTTGGTCAATCAGATCAGGTTGAAAATACAGCTCTCATTCTCCGATCAGCAATGGGTGATCCAAAGGCTATGGCTGATCTAACACTTCTTCGTGCAGATATGAGCGATGCTCTTAAAGTAGCACGTGGTGATATATCTGCAGTTGATGAGTGGAAGTTATTTGCTGCTCCAGATGAAGCCGGAATGATTCCATTCCTTAATGACTCACCAGGAATAATTGATGATGCGTTAGCAAACTATAATGCTTTGCTTAAGTCAGATGAAACATTTGCAAAGATGATGACTCTTGGCGAGGGTGGCGGAGCACTTAGCCGTACAACTGGATATCTTGCTCAGGGTGTAGAAGACTTTGTGGCTAAATCACGTTCTATTCGTTTCTACGATCAAAAGGTTGGAACCGCAAACATTGAGGTTTTCCAGCCAACACCTTTCCACCGTTTATACCAAAAGATCTCTTGGGGTCTTGGTGAGCGTCCAGCAGGTATCGTTGACTTTAACGATGCTGACTCTTTCCGCGAAGTAGTAGCAACAGTAGAGCGACTACGTCCATCCGATGCAATCGCTGGAGTTACACCTGTAAATCTACGTCGCCTTGGCGCTTTTTCAGATGAAGAAGCTAACAAATTATTAGATAATTATATGAAAGCAGTAACTCCTGAAGATCGTCAGGTTGCTGCTATTGCTATTGAAAGCACAGCAGTACGTGCTCTTGCTATAAAGCACGGTGTAGATGTAGAAACAGCAGATCTACTCTATAAGGATTTTTCTCAAGGTCGCAGATCTGCTCTAGCTTCTATTAAAGATAGAGGCTTTATGGTAGATACTGATGGTTCAATTCTCAAGGTACCACAACTTGAATCACAGACAGGCAACTTTTTGCCTATTATGGATTTTGAAGTATTAGATCGCCTTCTTCGTGAAAATGCAAACGCCCTTTTAGCAGTAAAGGGCTTCGTAGCCAATCCAGTACTTAAAGCAGCCGATGTATTTCAGGATCTATTCAAGGCAGCAGTACTTATTCGACTAGGTTATACAATACGTAACGGTATTGATTCACAAGCTCGTATCGCAGCATCGGTTGGCGCTATGACAACACTACGCCACCTTGGTCCAGGACTTAAAAACTTTATTTACAATACAGTAAAAGAACCTACTCGCCTAATTGATCGCTATTTGCCTAAGTTTGATGGTATGACAATCAAGAATGTTCAGCAATCAGCTAATATAGTGACTCGTGAACTCAATGAACTTAAGACAAGAATGGCTGCATTAGAGGCACGCCTATCAATTAAGCCAGATGACTTAGATGCAATGGGTGAACTGAACACACTCAGACTGCTTCAAGAAGAAAAACTTGCTATCTATAACCACTACAACGATATTATTAACCGTGTAGGAACCGTTGAGCCTAAGAAGCGTATTGGCACAGGATCTTTTGAAGTTACTGCCAGTGATGGTACTAGATACGAATTGTATGATGCCTTTGGTGGACCTTTAGGTGAAATGTTCCGCAGAACAGCATCATCTGCTAACTCATTCCAGCGTATGGTTGATAGCAACTCTGATATGTTTGGTCGTGCTTTACAGTCCAGAGGCTATGGCGTTGTAAAGCCAACAGATCCTGGTTACTTTGAGCAGTGGGCGCAGACATTGCGCCAGCAGTTTGGTAACTCAGAGGTAGTTAGAAGGCTTGTTGCCGGTGAAAGTGTTGATGATATCTCTCGATGGCTATCTGGATCTGCAGCAGGACGCGATCTACGTAAGCGCCTTGCTATTAATACAGAAGATTCAGCAGAATATGTTACAAAGATTAGTCGTTTCTTAGATCAGTACCTACCTGAGTCATCAGGTCTACGTACAAGTATCCGTGAAGTTACGGCAAATGATCTTCGTTCAGCATTTAGGGATCCAACTACTCTGCCTGTTATTCACGGTCACATCCTTGAAGAAGCAGTTTCTAATGGCTCAAATCAAATTGTAAAACGTTTTATTAATGGAGCGTTTAAGTTCCTTGCTCAACTTCCTGAAGATGCCTGGGCTAGAAATCCACTGTATATTCAGTTCTATCGTCAAGAAGCCAAGCGTCGTGTTGACATTGTTGCCGGTCTTAAGGGTGACAAACTTACAGCCCTAGATCAAGAAGCTATTATGTCAGCCGCTCATAAGGTAGCAGTGCGCCAAATGAAGGGCATCCTCTTTAATATTGAGCGTCGAAGCAATCTTGCTGGAGCAATGAAGTTTATTAGCCCATTCTTCTCAGCACAAGAGAACGCTTACAAGACTTGGCTCAAGATGGCCGTAGCCAATCCTGCCATTCTTAATCGTGGCTATATGATTTGGCAAGCACCAAACAATGCAGGCTTGGTAACAGATCAGGACGGCAATATAGTTCCACCAGGTCAAACTTCTGGTAGTGATGTTATCTGGCTTTCGGTTCCAAAAGGTTTTCAGGGTATACCTGGTATGGATTCACTTACCAAAATGGGTATTCCAAAGCAGTCTTTAGATATCATTTTCCAAGGTGGTATGGATGTTCTTTACAGCAAGGGCAATCCAAATATCGCTAGTGATATCTTTCCAGTAGGTCCATATGTTGCAGCTCCAATTTCTGAGATTGTTAAAGACAAGCCAGAACTTGAAGAGGCTTTCAAGTGGGCTTTGCCATATGGTGCATCAAAAAATCTTCTGTCTAACTTCCTTCCTGCTTGGGTACAGAAGTCTATTGCAGCAAATAAAGAGTTAGACGATGCCCAGTTTGCTAGATCATATAGCCTTATCTTTAGTACAGAGATGGTTAATGCCAAAAGAAATGGCACTAAGCCTCCTACTGCAAAACAGATTATGGATAAGACAAAGGATTACTGGAAGTTGCGTATCGCAGCAAACCTTATCCTACCTTTTGCACCACGCTTTGACAGCCCTTATCAGTATTACATTCAGAAGTCCCGTGAATATAAGCAACTCTACGGTATGGAAGCAGATGCCAAGTTCCTTAAAGACTTCCCAGAGTACTTTGCCTTTACAGCAAGTACTTCAGCTAACCCTGCCAAGGTAGACTATACAGTTGGTGCTGTAAAGAATGTTAAGAAGTATGGAAACCTTCTTAGCGAACTATCAACTATTGAGCCTAAGCTCATTGGCTTTGTGGTTAATGAGAAAGAAGGATATAAGTTTTCAGATGCTGCCTACAAGTGGTTTTACAATAATAAGATATCAGCCGATTCACCGAAAAAGTTCTTAGAGCCAATCAGCCCAGCAGAAGCACGTATGAAGAATGAAGCTGAAATTGGCTGGATTAAATATGGCGAAGTTATGGATAAAATTGACGAACAACTTGCCGCTAGAGGATTATCTTCAATTACCCAAAAGGGTGCAGAGGATCTTAAGGCATATAAAGAGATAAAACTTTTAGAGTTTTCACGCCAAAAGGATGCTAAGGATGAGTTCATTCTTGATCCTAAGACTGGTCAATTTGCCCAGACCCCTTGGTATGATGACTATCGTGATTCGGACGGATCTAAAACCAACCGAGTTATCTATGGACTCTCAAAGATTCTTAACGATCCAGACTATCGTAAAGATAATAAAGGTTCTACAACCTTTAAGAGTATTGAAGTGTATTTCGATATTCGTAAAAGATATGCCCAAGAACTACTAAGTAGAGATGCAAAATCTATTGATGCTAAGTCAAATATTGATGTTCGCATTGCCTATGATTCTATTATTAACAAATTAAAAACTGATGATCCAATAGGCTTTGGTCCATTCTACGATAGATTCCTAAGTCAAGATCTTATTACTGATAAGTATTTAACGCCGAAGGAGCCTAAGTGAGTACCAAAAATACAAAATTTCTTGATGAGCAATTAGCAAATGGTGAAATTACTCAAAAGCAATACGATGATGCAGTAGCAGCATTGCCTAACGAAGAAGAAGAAAAGCCTAAGAAGTCTGGCATCTACACAAGTACACAGATATCTTCTAATATACCTCCGGCTTCAACCCTTGCTGATTACGTCAACACAGTCTTTCAGAAGTACAAGGGCAGAGATGCTAACGCCACAGAATTAAAGACTTGGCTACCAGCAGTTGCTGCCCAGTATAAGTCTGAAAAGGGTAAGAGCAAGAGCACCATTAAGTACACCTATAAAAACGGTGAACTTCTTAAGACTGAATACCTTACAGCTAATGCTGAAGATCCTAAGTTATGGATTGAGAATAAGGTAAAGGAAGATGTTCTTGCCGGTAATCAGGATGTTAATACACTTGCAATCCCAGAAGGTCCATCAGGTAAGTACTTTGTAGCCCTCAAGAACTTTGCTACAGATAATGGACTGCGCCTCTCTGATGGTGCTGCAACTAGCTACGCTAACAGTATTGCTGCTGGAACTATTGACGAGAATACTGCCTTTAATGCCTTGCGTGAAAGCGCAGCAGAAGCCTTCCCTGCTTTAGCAGACAAGATCAAGGCAGGTATAAATCTTAAGACTTTGGCTGATCCTTATATCCAGTCAATGAGTGACATCCTTGAAATACCAGATAGTGGTATTGATCTATTCGATCCAAAGGTTCGTAGTGCTCTTGCCTATACCCTGCCTGATGGCAAGGTTGGAACTAAGTCAATCTATGACTTTGAGAAAGAACTACGCAAAGATCCACGTTGGCAGTATACAAATAATGCACGAAATGATGCAGCAAGTGTTGCTAGTACCGTGCTCAAAGACTTCGGATTTATGGGGTAAATGATGGCAGAAAAAGTAAAGGTAAAATCTGGCGATTCTATGAGTGCTCTTGCTGCAAAGGCAGGAGTGTCACTAGCAGCAATGAAGGCTGCCAATCCACAGATTACCAATCCAAGTCTTATTAAACCAGGACAAGTTCTCAATGTACCTACTGCTAAACCAGCAGCACCTACATCTGGAATTGTTTCAGGATTTACGCCATCTGTTACTATGCCAACACCAGCAAAAAAACCAGGAGAACCTGGGTTCGTTGGGCCTGTAGTTCCTAAGTCAACGCAGTCTAGTACAGATTCAGCAGCAGCAGCAAATGACTATTTAGGACTAGGGCCACTAGGTGGCTTGGGTTCTGGAGCAGTAGCTGGTGTCACTGGCAGTGTTGTTGACCAGAATAACAGCACAACAAGTAATGTTGACGATGATGGAACCTATGCTGGATCTGACAAAGATGTACAAGAACTTGATCCTGTTAAAAAAGGCAAAGCAGCAATAGATACTTTTGATGTTGAAAAATACACCAAAGATTATTTGGCGAAAGTAACTGAGGCTGAAAAGGACATTGAACGCAAGAGTGCATTTAATATTCTTAAGATGGAGTTTCAACAGTATGGTCTAGGAAGCCTTGTTGACAAGATCAGCAACCTACTTACAGATGGTACTCCTCCAGCAGAGTTTGCTCTACGTCTACGTGCAACCAAAGAATATCAGGATCGTTTTAAGGCTAATGAGATAAGACTTTCTAAAGGTCTTGCTGCCCTTAGCCCAGCAGAATATGTGGCGCTTGAAGATCAATACCAGAGTGTTATGCGTAACTATGATCTGCCAGAGTCTTATTACACAAAGGATGAAACAGGTCGTCAAGCAGGATTTGAACAACTTCTTGGTGGCGATGTATCTGCAAGAGAATTAGAAGATCGAGTCATTACTGCTAAAGAACGCGTAGTCAATGCTAACCCAGAAGTTCTTAAGGCTCTTAAAAGTTTTTATCCAGATATTAAAAATGGCGACATCTTGGCCTATACACTTGATCCTAAGAACGCCCTCAAGACTATCCAAAACAAGGTAACTGCTGCTGAAATTGGTGGAGCTGCAATGCAGTCTGGACTTGGAACTAGCCTTGCTAGAGCAGAAGAATTACAGAAGATGGGTGTAGATAAAGCATCAGCTACTGAAGGTTATTCCGCTATTGGTGCAGGACTGCAACGTGGTTCAGAACTTGCCTCTATCTATGGAGAATCACCTTACTCCCAAGCAACTGCTGAGTCAGAAGTATTCAAACTTTCAGGAGCACAAGAAGCACGCAAGCAACGCCAGAAAGTTACTGGACTTGAAAAGGCTACCTTTGGTGGTCAGTCCGGCGTAACCAGCGGGGCGTTATCACGTGACCGCGCAGGCGGAATATAATAAACCTGCCACTAGAACGACTGGCCTAGTGGAGCGACAATAATACCAGGAGTCAGAGCCATACCAAATCCCCATTTGGATATGAGGCTGGCGCAATCAACTAACTGATAGGGAGATGGACTATGTCCAATTACGAGTACGAGGATGACGACGACGATATCACTACAAACGATTCGTCTAATGACCTTGTAAAGCAACTACGCAAGGCTTCAAAGCAAAAGGATAAAGAACTACAAGAGCTTCGTGCTCAGTTTGAAAACCTAAGCAAGGGCCAACGCGAACGAGCAATTAAGGATGTCCTCGCATCTCGCGGGGTGAATGGCAAAATTGCTTCATTTATTCCGCAGGACATTGACCCAACTGAAGAGTCATTGTCTAAATGGCTAGATGATTATGCCGATGTATTCGGCTTTGAATCCAGCCAACCCCAGGCAACACCTAATGTAGATCCGGCTCAAGCGGCTGCGTATAAGAGAATGACTAACACTGCAGATGCTGGCTCATCGCCAGAACATAATGCAGACATAATGCAAAAACTTCTCAATACAAACAGTCGTGAAGAACTAGATGAAGTCATTAGATTGTCTGGACTCTAACATCCGATCCTAAAGAAAGGCTAGACCCAAATGGCTATCCCAACAGGTACCCCTACCTCTAGCTCGACGATCAGCAACCTCGTACAGGCAGCATACGATCAGTATGTAAGAATGGCGCTTCGCTCCATTCCTGTTATGCGTTCACTTGCTGACGTCAAGCCAGTGCAACAGGCAATGCCAGGATCATCAGTTGTATTCTCAATCTATTCAGATCTTGCACAAGCAACATCTACATTGACAGAAACATCAGATGTATCCTCTATTGCTCTCGGTAACCCTTCACAGGTTACAGTAACTCTGAACGAATACGGTTCAGCAGTAACAACAACAAAGAAGCTAAACCTAACTTCTTTCAACGACGTTGACTCAGCTCTTGCTGACATCATCGCGTACAACGCAGCAGATTCGATTGACAACGTAGTAGGTCAGGTCCTCTCAGCAGGAACCAACGTTATCTACTCAAACGGTCCATCAGGAACTGTTCCAACTGCATCATCTGCAGTTCTCCCAGTAGACACAATGACAGTAGCGGATATCCGCAACGCTGTCGTTTCACTACGCACAAACAAGGCATTGCCTCGTATGGGTGAACTATATGCTGCATACCTCCACCCACGTCAGTCAGCCGATCTTCGTGCTGAAACTGGTACAGGTGGATTCCAGGAGCTAACAAAGTACGTAGAGCGTACACCGTTCGTTGCTGGTGCAGTAGGAGTTATCGAAGGCGCTTTCATCGTTGAGACACCACGTGTCCTCAATGGTCTAAAGCTATCTACAGGTATCACACCTACAGTGTCAATCACCAACGTTGCTTTGACATCTAACGTAGTAACAATTACTACTGCAGTTGCTCACGGCCTCGGAACAGGTCAGGTTGTAACAGTTGCTGCTACAACTAACACAGGTGTTAACGGCACATATACCATCACAGGTACAACATCAACAACATTTACCTATGCACTTACAGCATCTAACATTACATCAGTTGCTGACACAGGTACTGTTACATTCACCAACAACTACCGCGCAATCGTCGCTGGTCGTGAAGCATTGGCTGAAGCACAGGCTGCAGACATCTCAACCGTTATCGGTCCAGAGATTGATGCACTCCGTCGTTTCCGCACAATCGGTTGGTACTACTTCGGAGGCTTTGCACGCCTTCGTG
>Ga0315903_10001083_pt1 | contig 41235 bp, 57 predicted proteins | sample LakEriMetagenome_7_FD_203524 | JGI IMG/M metagenome (GOLD analysis project Ga0315903, IMG submission 203524) | Freshwater fungal communities from buoy surface, Lake Erie, Ohio, United States - Buoy 2 MA119 | ecosystem: Environmental > Aquatic > Freshwater > Lake | place: USA: Lake Erie, Ohio... | reverse complement strand
GGTTCTAAATTCCCTGCAACTTTTAAATCACTTTTTATTTCAACTGCTTGATCTATAATAACATTACTACTGTCATTAGTTGTTATCACATTACCAGTAAAATCAAATGCACCAATAGATGCAGTTTCTTTATCATCCCAGTAGGCAAGGCTGTTCCAGGCAGTAGTACCAGTACCTATTTTAATTTTATTATTGGTCAAGTCAATACCAATCTCACCTTGAGCCAAGGTAGGATTAGTACTAGACCAATTCGCTGCTGTATCTCTTCTTAATTGTATTCTACGTGCCATGTTATGCTCCGCCCCCATCTAAAAGTGTTTCATCGTCATATACCGTGGAGGCTGCTCCTCCGTCGTAGTCCTGTGCTATTAGAATATTTAATTTATTATTTGCATCGTCATATTCTACAGTTGCACCTTCGTGATCACCATTGACTAACATTTGTGCCACATAGTCTTGAGCCAATTCAGTAAGATTACTAGCTCCAACATAGTTATAAAGCTCAGTAAAGTTATCGTTGACTTTACCAAATGCTACTCTAATGGGATCGCCATTACCTTTGTTTGCAGTACCTAAATTTATTATTTTTTGTGTCATTATAGTCTTCCTACTGCTACTTCGATTACACCTGGTTCTAGTGTAGTTTTATCTACAAGCGATTTTCCTATGATTGTTCCAAATGCCGGATTGTCAGCACGACACGCATACCCTGGTGTTGAGGATGTGCATACCATGTCTCCTTTGCTTATAGTTCCGATAAATTTACACGGAACACGACCTGTTAATGCTAACAGTACTTTTGTACCTGGACAATCGCCGTTCATTTGAAAACTTGATGCAGTACTTACTATACCTGCTACTCTAGAATCTGCTAGTGTTGTTGTAGTAGTAATTTCTTTATTTCCACCAAATATTAGTACAGTTCCGGATTCATATTCTTGATCGGCTTCATAGTATTCTGACAAGTCACCGTATGTAGATACAAGAGTACTTCCATCATCTGGTAGGTTAAAATTGCCATGCAGTTCAATAAGTGGTAACGATGAATCACTACCTCCTGTAGCACTTATAAAATGAGCTCCCTCATACTGTTGTCCTGCTGGAGTAAACAGTCTAGTTACCAAAGCAGTTTGTTCGATAGCAGTACCGGAAAAAATAGTAAATGTACCAGTATCCATTACTCGATAAGTATCAAGTTTTAGATATTTTATATCAATACCACCACCACCTTGCATTGTAGTTAACGTAGGTGATCCAGAAGCAGCTTCGGTTTGTATCAGTGCTCCAGCAACCCCTGTAGAGGTTACGCTAGTAGTACTATAGGTTATATCAGTGGGGTCTAAAGGATTAACAGTTTTTTGTAATAGACCGCTACCGCTAAATGCAGTGGCCACACCTTTTTCAACTACAGTCTTCATTGTTACTTCTGAAACAGACGCACTACTACTATTAGAATTTCCTAACACTGAAGTAGCTGCTATATTACCTAAAGATGCTAGACCAGTGGATGTAATGCTTACCCATCCATCGACGACAGTAAAGTTGGCACTGTTAAAACTAGCTATACCTTTAGTAGCTGCTCCAGCTGTGGTTGCTGATGTACTGTTTGATAAACTTAATTTACTTTGTGCAATAGCAGCGTCATTAGCGATTTGAGCGTTGCCAATACTGCCTAAAGACAAGTTTGCTACAATACTGTTTGCAGTACTGTCATACTCAAGATTTAAATCTCCGGTAACAGTAACATTGTGCCATTCTAATCCGCCTGGTACTTGTTTAGATGCCAGTAATTGTGCATCAAGATAAGGTTCATTAATTACAATATCTTGTAGTTCACTTAATTCGTTTTGAAGTGAAAGTTGTGTGTCAACATAGTCTTTATTGACTGCATCTAAAGCGTCAGTGGGATTTAACAAGTTGGTAATTTTATAACCGCCCCAACTAATATTAGATGAAGGTTGATTACTATTATCTAATGCAAGGAACCCTGGACCAATTGGACCAGTAACTGGTGCGCTAGCTTCTGTTAATCCTAATCGTTTATTAACATATCCTACAACTGCACTTTCAGTTGGAACAGTATCAGTGTCAGCATTAGTCATCGAACTGTCGTTACTAAATTCTTTGACTTCGTCACCACGCAGTAATTGTATACCTGCTAGTCTTCCAAGACTGATACTACCGCTAATCTGAACTGTACCTGTTCCTTGATCAACTTTAAAGAATTCACCGACTTTAAAATTACCGTCTTGATCAGTGCTTGAATAGAAAACTCGTCCTTCGCCTTCTTCAACTACCTCGTTAGCTTGAGTTGGTTGATTAACAGGATCGCCATAAATTTGTCTTGGGTAGTTAGTGTCATTAACACCGCCAGTACCGATGTCTAAGAAGTCATGACTAGTTACACGAGTAGTACTAATGTTAACACTGATTTCACCTGTACTGCCTGCCTGCAAGCCAGCTTGGATGCTATAAGCAATGCCGCTGTCGAAGCCGGAATAAAGACCTGCTGCACTAGCAGGACTATAAATTTCAGATATTGTACTAATGCTGATGTACGAAGGGTTGCTTATTACTATTGTACCACCAACGCCACTATAGTTATTATACAAACTAGTGTCTAATGGATTTAGTAAATCAGCATCTTCATATAATTCAAATTCGTCTGCATCTATCACCTTAGCATAGAGTGTCTGTCCATTTAATTGAACCATACCTCCTACGTTGGTAATATAAATTCTAGTACCGTCACTGTAGCCGTGATTGGTATTAGTTCTTATTCTTGTAGGTGATTCTATTTTACCACCAGTTGTGTAAGCACTGTATACAGTGGTATTCGAAGTATCAATACCTAGAGTTAGTCCGCTATCTGAATAAAGTTCAAACGTGTTAGGACCAGTAGATTTTGTATAACCTACAGTATTATTAAGTGCATACATACTGGCTATTGGCAAACCAAAAATTCTAACTCTAGTTCCGTCAGTATAGGTATGCGCCACAGAGGTTGTAATTTCTACCACTGAGCTGTTTGTAATGCCGTTAATTTCTCTTAGAGCCACTGATTTAGTAATTGCTCCAGCTGGGGAATTAATATATTTTACGCTAGCAGGATCATTTGCAGCTTGAGTTACACTGTCAATTCTATGTATTTTACCGTACCAGCCAAATGCATAATTACCGGAGTTAAGTTTATCAAGAAGTGTTTGAGAAGGACTTTCTCCTATATTAACTGCTATCTTAGTGTCACTAGATTGAGAACCTAATTTTTTACTTGCATTAGTTGGATCTACAACTGCAAGATTATTATAATCTAATGCTAGACTTACATAAGAATATGCTTCTCTAACTGTAACAGAAGTTTGTGTTAAATCTGACCACAATCCTCCATTGCCTGGACTTGATGTGCTAAATGCAATTGTTCTAAGAGTTTGATCTGTTTGATTGTCAAATACAAGTGCAGTAGAAGGTCTTGTAGGAGAAACTTCAGTTACACCAGTTAAACTAAATTGTGTTTGTGCTCTAATAATAATAGTTTGATTATTGTTTACATCGTCAAACAGTCCACTACTAGCACCTGCAATAATACTTGCTGCTAGATTTACTTTTAGAATTTCGGGCCCAGCACTAGCACTGCCGCCTGTACCGTCAAGATATCCTGTACCATCAATGCTGTAATCGCTCTTTAATGTTCTTTGTGAATAAAGATCAAATTGTGTTGCGTTGATATATTTTACATAATACGATCGGTCGTTAATTTGAATCATAGAGCTTACGCCGCTAATATTAACGAGCCAACCTGAACTAAAACCGTGCGGTGTTGTAGTTGTTATTCTAACAGGATTAGTATTATCCGCAGTTAAAATTGTTATTGGACCAACTTGATCTGCTGCGGCAATTTCGCCAGTTCCACTGGCACTACTAATAGTATATTTTACTATACCAATACTTGAACCATGATCAATTTCAACTTCTGATTGATTAAACGGAACATAAGAATAATTTCTAATATAAAATAAAGTATCACTTATGTCACCGTCAGTTAATAAACCTGACTTATAAACTCTAGCAACCTGCACAAAAGATTGTGCTAATGCTACAACATCAGGAACTTCATTAGGATCTCTTCCTCGAGCAACAAGCGCATAAACGCCATTACAGTTAGATCCAGCAACTGAACGAATTTGTCCGCCATTCTCAGACAGATATGAAATTTGATTATAATAACAGAAAGTACTTACTTGTTCAGTGTATCCATTATTGGTTGCAACAATACCATAGCCTAGATCGTTAACTTGAGTAAAGTCATTAGCCAACATACTACGATATCCTGCTGTTTCTATAATGACTCTAATACCTCCTGGCAGTAGTGGACTTAATAATCCAAATGTTGGATTTTCAACCCAGGGTGTAGTGTCATCAAGAACTACGAACGCTGTATTAGAGCTATATCTAATTACAGCATTGATTTGATATCGAAATCCGTTATAAAAGAAACTGGTAGGTGAATTAATATTCCGAGGTAATCCACTAAGTCCAATTCTAAAAGGTCCAGTGAATGATCCTGACAACGTAACAGTAGCACCAAGACGTCCAGTAAATCCGTCAATATATTGTCCGCCTGCAAATCTATGAGTATGAGTACTTTGACTAAAACTGGTAGCAGTTTGACAGTATGGTGACTTGTGTAAGATTTGACCCTCAGGATCAAGTACCATCATAAATCCACCGTGACCCTGTGCTGTGACGTTTCTTATAATAGTTGCATCATTCATTAAGAAAACATCGATCAGTTTGTTGTTTAGAGCCGGATTAGTGTTTGATAGAGCTAATCGAGGATCAGTCAGATAATGGTACCCATATTCAATAAATGCTTTGACGTAACCAGTACTTGGAGTGTACACACCGTACGCTGTACTGTCTACTCGACTAGTACTGATCAATTTTTCTGCATCGTGCAATTCAAACTGAGTAGTCCCTAGGGTGCTTGCCTTGGCATAATAAGTATTTCCATTTAACTGAGTCATTCCTCCAACGTCAGCGAATGTTATTCTATCTCCATCTTTTAAATTATGAGCCGATCCAGTAGTAACAATAGTACTGGTACCTTTAGTGATAGCTGATATACTAATTGCACATGTAGCACCTAAAGTGTTTAACGGTTCTGGTATTAAAGTATGAATACCACTGTTTAATCCAGTTAAATCAAATGCAGTACCTTCAGGAGTGTCAGATAATTTAAAAGTTAGTCCAACTACATCTCTAACGTAAAGAACTTTAGTTAGTGTAATACCTGCACTAGTAACTGCGTCTGTTGTTAATGGGGTTGGTAATGATCCGGTACTTCTTATTCGTATTCCAACCCCTGCTTTGATTGCAGTAATCGCAGTCAGTCTATCTGTAGTTAAATTTATAGTAACAGGCTGAATATCGTAACCTGATCTAGTTAATACATTGTCAATACCATCGTGTTCGATGTTTCTTCGGAAGAATATTCCTCTCCAAGGACTTTGACTTGGTCTATCTTTAGGACGAATAAGCACTCGTCTAAATTCGTCTCCTTTTAGAGAAACGTTAGCTGGAATTCTTATTGGATAATCTTCTTCATAAGATCCACTCTCAACTCTAATAGTGATCTCTGATTGATTGATACTTTCTGCATATTCAAGTGTCTCACCTACTTCAAATTCAATTGGCTGTAGTAATTGTACTTCAATTAAATCATCAATTCCGGGATCGTAGTCTGCTGTATAACTAACAATCTTACCTGTAGCACCTGACGTTTGACCTCTTAATATTTTGCCTGCAATAATATCTCTGTTTGCAGCAATACCTTGATCTACGCTAGAGTTACCGCCGTTTGAAAATTGAACAAGATATGTTCCGTTACCTGTGTCAACAGTAGGAGCAGCACTTAGTCCTGTATTTAAAATATCAATAATATCATTGAACTGCTCGCTTACATTATTTCTAATTGAGCTGTTAGGGATGGCGAAACCTAGATCACTTGGATACTGAATTGCTACTACGCCTTGTAAAGGTTCGTAACTTAAAGTTTCGCTTAAGATAACATTTGCTACTGTTTGTGCGTATGCGATACCAGCTGCGGTTTCTTCTAATTGAGTTGAACTTGCAAATCTAGCACTAGCGTTTCGGCGATAGCTTAACCCTGCATTAACTGTCTGATAATTTCCGCCAATACGTAGATCTAAAAGAATAGCCTGTACAATTAACCCTACATCTCTTTCGCACAACTCTTCATTATAAACTAGATCTTGATATTCAGTGTTTATATGTTCTATAACTTCTTTTTGAATGAATTCAATATTGCTATACAAAATATCACTGGCTTCAATATATCCTAAACTTTGTGTAGTGGTTAAACTAACTGTACTAATAATTGAAGATATAGCAACGTCGTTATTTGTATAGGTAATTGTTTGCTTATACGGTCCTGGTCTCGCTCGATTGTAATATATAACTTCTTCCGCTTTTTGTGCAGCTCTGTTTACTGTTCCAAATGCGTAAGCAAATGCTCGACCTTCTTTACCTTCTGGATAAGGAGGATCAGGATCATCCTGTCCACTGGTTGCTACAAATAAATTTGTTGCACTACTAAAACTAGAATTGTCAACATAAAGTTTAGTAGCTGCTTGTAAATCATCATCGCCGTTAATAATACCAACACCTGCAAGTGTCCCAGGATGATCTGATAGTGTTAAAACGCCGGTCATAGTATCGCCAGCTTTTTTAACTACTTCGCTAACTCTTGGAACTTGTGTTCCTGATGCCCCGGCTGGCACATTTAATGCACCAGTCATAGTATCGCCAGCAACATTTATATACCTTGAATCTGCATATCCTCTGTTGATGACTAAACTATCAGCAGTAATATTTGTTCCGTGAGTAGCATTAAAACTAATGACTGCATTATTAATAGCAGTAATATCGTTAAAATCTATTGTATTAGCTACACCTTGAAGATTAGCATTTAAAGGACCGCCTAATGTTGGACTAGGATCACTAGATACTTCACTAGAAGTAGAACTGATAATAATTTCGCCATCTTCATTTTCGTAATCTATGGCTATACCAGTTCCTTCAACTAAGGAACGCATTTCAATAAAGTCGCCTTCGGCTGAACTCATTGGAATTTTGTAACTGCCTAATTCGTCAGGAACATCATCTAGATCTGTAAAACTGATAGTATCGCCTTGATTAAAAATAGCATAGAGTTCTACAAAGTTTTCGTTTACTTTTCGAAAACTTTCTCTAATACTATCCCCAGTTCCGTCGTTCCCTTGGACTCCAATATCAATTACTCTTCTTGCCATTTTTTATTATACTCCGATATTATCGTAGAACTCTTCGTCAACGGAAAAGCTGCTGCCGCATCCACAGGTAGTTTTAGCGTCAGGATTTTTAACTGTAAACTGACTTCCTGTGATATCTTCTACGTAGTTTATTTCAGCGTTTTGCAAATACTGACTACTCATACTGTCAATAATTACTTTTACACCGTTAAATGTAAAATCAAAATCATCTTCGTTCTGTTCTTCATCGAATGTGAATCCGTATTGGAATCCTGAACAGCCGCCGCCTTGCACAAAGACCCGCAGTTTTAAATCAGGATTTCCTTCTTCTTCTATTAATTCTTTAATTTTTTCAATAGCACTATTGCTAAGATTAACCATTTTTTAATCTCCGTTGTCATTATTTATAGGAAAATTTTATAATCCGAATGTAAATACTTAATGTTTTTAACACTTGAGACTGAAGAAAAATCCTTTACAAGAGTCAGTAAACTTGGAGCATCCCATCAATACATTCGTAAAAAAACTATTGTAGTTCTAAGATGTGACAATTGTAAAACTATTTTTAAGAGAGACAAGGGAAAGTTAGATCCGCGACGATTGAACAACAATTTTTTTCATTGTTGTTCAATCTGTGATACAAAAAAGTTTGCTCAAAGAAAAGCAGTTGAGCGTAGAACAGTGTGGGACATGCCAGCTAGCAGCATGAAGGACATCAGTGAACTCTAGCGGAAACAATTTCCCAGTTAATAATTTTCCATTGATTAGCTAGATATTTTTTCTTGTCGCTACCGTAATCCAAGAACCAAGCATGTTCCCACCAATCAATTAACAGTACAATATCACTACGTGTTTGATGGTTCGGTATGCTTTTAATTTTGCCGTTCTTAGCTAAGTAAATCCAATTTGATCCTTGTAGCTTCATAGCTTCAACTTCAAATTTTTCTACAAAGTTATTAAAGCTTTTAAAATGTTTTTCAATAAATTCTAAAATTGCACCAGTTGGACTATTACTGCTTTCTGGTTTTTTGTATTGTGCAAATAAAATATTGTGCAAATAGGCGCCCGCTTCGTTAAAATCGGGGTCTCCTTCTCCTGCATTATAACGGTCTACATATCCTTTGGCTAATTTACCGTAGTGTACATCTAGTGTTTCTTTACTAATTGACGGGTCTAGATCAGTACGGCTGTAGGGTAAATCATAGAGTTCTAGTGTTTTTGGTTCATTTGTACTTTCTACAAGTGCCCATTTGATAAAATTGTATGTCATGGAATATTTATAACTAAATATTTTCCTAAGGAGATTTTTATGGAAATCATTATCGCTATTATAGCTTTGGCTATTATCGTTTATGTTGGGTACCATATGCTAAACAAAGAAAGTTCAGATGGTAAGCACCCACTAGATGCTGCTACGCAAGCACCTTACAAGATTGAAACTCCCTCTAAAACAACTAAAGCAGACGGAATTGGACACGAAAGTGTACCTGTTCAACCTGTTATTTCTAATGTATTAGATGTAAACGGAGACGGAAAAGTAAATCTAGAAGATGCTAAAGAAGCAGTAAAGAAAACTACAAAGAAAGCCAAAGAAGTAACAAAGGCAGTTACTGAAAAAGTCAAAACGTCCCGAGGTCGTAAACCCAAGGCACAATAAAAAAGGGCTCTTCGGAGCCCTTTTATTTTATCAAACTATGCTCATATAGTTTAAAACTGGCTAAGTTCTTAGCCTTCGATTCACACATAATATCAAATTGATCATTAAAAGTTAATGCCCAATCATTTACAGGCGTGTTCCAATAAAAATCACTATGTGCTCTAAGCTTGGCTTTTTTGTAACCAGACTCTAGTAAAGATTGATAGTCCGGAAGAGTGTTTGAACAATGTCCGGCCAAGACGTCTTCTCTTGAGATGGAGTAATGCATAGTAGGACGAACACCGCGCCAGCTGTCAATGACCCGTGTAACTCGGGCGTCGCTAGGATCCAAATACTCCCCTTCGCGAACCCAATGATGATGAATATCAAGAACAGTAGGTATAAGATCGCTAAGACTGAGACAATCATCTAAACCCCACGAGTTTTCTTCGTTTTCGACGGTAATGCAATTTCTTGCTTCGGTGCTGAGTTTTTTGTAGGCACTGCGGATACCTTCTGGACCGGCTCTACCCGCAATGTGGACATTGATTTTAAAGTCTTGGAATTGTATACCGAACCCCATCCAACGGGCCATATCTGCATGATATTCAAACTCCTCTATAGAACGCTGAACAATATTTTCATTGTCAGATGCCAAAACAGTAAATTGCCCAGGATGAAAGCTGAGACGAACGTTACGAGCTCTAGCCAAATCGCCCACTTGTTTAAAATGTGTTTCGGCGTATGATCGTACATCAGCTTGACGCCAAAACCAGCTCCAACTAGACTCAGTATATACGGGAAGAAGATCACTGCTGATACGTACCATCCTAAGTGGTTCATCTAGATTACCTACTCTTTCTACTAGTTTACGGGTTGATTCAATATTCTGTTCCATCAATGACCAGAGCTTTGCCACTGCTACATCTTTAGTTTGACGATTAAGCCAAGCTACGGTTGTAGCACCAGTATTATATTTTTTACACTCGTCTTTTGGTTTGATGCCTTCCACTTGGTGCGGAAAGTCGATCCATTTGCAAGCGAAACCTATACGTTTAGTCATGATGTATTATAATACTTTTATCGCCAGTTGTCAATGATTATTGGATCTTTTACTTCGCTAGGTTTAGGATCACCGTGAAACACTAATATTGAAGTTTCGTAATCAACTTTTGGATTCTTTACTGTAGAGAATCTTCTTCCAGAATTTACACCTACTAGTTCACTTTTAGATCTTACTTCCCATTTATAACTCTGTATCCATTGATCAGGCCAAAAACTAAAGTTCTTGGTAATTTGATTATAAATCCAATCCTGATCTCCGTGCATTTTTTTAACAGGGGAGTAGTCAGAAATTAAATTATTCCATACGTGTGCATGTTGGCCTTTTTCTAATCTAAACACAGAGCTGTTAAATTTGTGCCAGTGCTTAACTCTACTTCTTGCAAAGTCTCGTATTATGCAAAACTTTTCAGGTTCGTAAGTCCATAAGTAATCAAAATTCCTAACAATTACTAGATCCAAATCTAAAAATAATATAGTTCCATCTATTGGAATTTCTGTTGAAAATACATAAGGCTTGTACCACCATCCACTTAACTTATTATCTTGAGGTAAAGGAATAATTTTTATATTTGGATCAAGCCCATGTGCGTTTTCTGTAATGCAGGCAAAATTAAAAGGCATCGTAGAATGCCTTTTAGTCATACTGTATAATTTGTTTACGTATTCAGAAGAATACTTTGTGCCATGTTTTAGGCAAACTACCCATCTTTGTGTCATTTACTTTTGGAATAATCTTCTAAAATTTGTTTTATTAGCTCTGTATCGTATGAATAAAATTTAGATTTTATCCAAGTCCAATCTACTAAACTTATAACTAAAAAAACTAGTACAAGTAACAACAAGGTAAACATGTTATCCTTCGTATATTGCTGAGTTACCAGCGTGTTCGAATACTTCTGCTGAACGTAATTTAACACCTTGCCCTACAGGATATCGTGCTTCAAATACACGACCATCTGGATGTGTCCATCCTCTGCCTTCCCTATAAGCTTCTAGTATTTCATTCATGGTACGATACGTTAATTCAGCAAACTTTTCGCAACCAACGGCTTCTACTAGTCTTAAATCACAGACACCGCCGTCTGCTTGTTTGCCTAGTTTAGCCATTTGTTTAAAAAGTTCCAGGTGAGGATCATCTAATGCTACACAAAGTGTATGATCAAATTGCCACTCACTCCATTCTTTGAACGCTTTGAGTCCGCCAAAGTCCATGACCCAATTACGATCGTCTAGTGTCTCTGATTCAAAAATTAGTTTGATACCAATCGAGTATCCGTGTAGTAATGCGCAATGACTATGAGTGCTACGCCATTGCCTAAAACAACAACTTAATCCTCTGTCAGTGCCATATGTTTTTGTTGAATAATATTTTGCCATTGATATCTCCTTAAAGTTAGCAATGGCATGCAGAATATTTAAAGAGGGTTGAATGCCTAAGTCCTCTGTACATACTTATCTATCATGCTACTTTAAGCAAAATAGTTTCTTCATTTAGTCGACCGTTTAATTTTGTATCGGTTGCTTTGATGTCTTCTAAAAACTTACGTAGTGCAACTTTACCTGCTGCCTTAAATTCTTTGAGTTGTTCAACAGGTTTACGTAGAGTTTTTTGAATGCTGTTAGCTTCACTAAAGCCTGTAATACTAGCACCTTTGACACCAAGTTCGTTAAAGTCGGCAGCTACATATTTGCCTAATTTACGAGTTTTAGTATTGTAGATCCACAATTCTTTTGAACCAAGAATGTCTGCAGGATTAATACTGACTAATTTTAAAGGCTCGTCGGTCTTTTTATATTTGAGTTTAGCAACAATCTTGTCAGCAGGTACTACTTTCTTAGCACGTGGCTTACGATTGATTTTACTTTCCTGCATGAGCATGGTGCAAGCAGAATTCACTTCTGTGTAAAAATCAATTAACTTGCGGATCTGTTTTTTACTGCGATGGCTGTACGCTTCACGTAACTGTTCGTCAGCTTGTCCACTAGCTAATTCTTCTAGTTCTGCTAAGTCTTTAGCATACTGGTCTCGAATAACGCGAGCATGAGCTGCCTTAGCATCTTTGCCTTTTAGTAAGTTAAGAACCTTAAAAGCCTTTGGCTCAAAAGATTCAGCGTCGGATTGCCAACTTTCGATAGCATTTTCGATATCTTCAGTCATTGACAGGGCAACTTCGCGTAGTCTGTCTTGAATACTAGGTTGTACAGTTGTAGTTTTAGCAACATCGTCTGTTACTTCTTCGATGTCGTACTTACCTTCACCTATAACTTTGTTAACTTGGGCTAACAACCAATCCGCAGTGTTTCTGCCGTTGTTAAAATCAGCTCGCTGTTCGGGCATACCCTTCAACAAGCAAGAAGCAATAGTGCCCATGGTAAGATGACTGCGCCAGTCTTTAGTACGCTTAAACGACGCTATAATGCTTTTGTCCACGCCTTTTTGCGTTAACCATTTAATAACTTGAGGCTTCAGTTCTTTGCCACCGTATTCAGAACGGTAGTACAAAGAACTGTTATGAAAATGTGCATAAAACTTGTCAATAGACCAAGCTTCGCTACCTTCCCAATTTGGGCTAGTATCACGTTTGGATTTGGAAGTTGTGGATTTTACAACAACTTTTTTAGCTTTGACGCGAGCCATAATCACTCCTGTTTGTTAATTATGAGTAATTATAGCACAGTTGGGTCTTTCTTGTCAACCGGTTCTTTTGGATATTCAGTCGGGTGCATTATAGTATTACGCAGCCATTTGGCTATGCCCATAGGCATATAAAAACGCATAATAAGATTGTTTATGATTATTATCCCAGCGATAATAATAATAAGGCCAAGTGTTAGTAAAAAAGCACTATTAACAAAATTAATGGCAGATATTACTGTAGAGTAGTCGTTCATATTACAATTTAAGAAGCCCGGACTAGGTCCGGGCGGTGGATAAAATTACTTCTTTTTAGGTTCTTCTTTTGGTGCAACTGGTTTTTCAATTTTTGGCATTTCTTTAGGTTGCTTTTTGCATTCAGTTTTGTCTGCATTTTTAGCATCCTTACAGTCAATTTTTGCTGATTTTGGTACACGAACTTCGTAGGTCTTGCCATCAACCTTTACATTTTTTTCTTCGGCTGCTGTTGCCAAGCTCATTGCTGAGGCTAATACTAGTGCTGTGATTAATTTCATAGCGGTCTCCTTTGTTGAATATTTATTAAGTCCAAAGACTTTCACGAATTTTAATAAGACGAATCATCATTTCTTCATCTTCTTTGTTATATGCTGCTTCAATTTCTTGACTCTTATCTAATGCAGTTCTACACATTTCAGCTTCTTCTGGTGTCTTATCTTCCATGTCTAAGAGATGGTAACCTCGTTCACGACGCATTTCGCAGTAGGCACTCCATCCACTGGCATCATACATGTCTGGACGTTTTGGATAAACTTCCTTCCACCAAGTATACAGCTCAAAAAGCTCTCGAGCAGCCTTAGCTTGATATGTAGGCTCGGCTTTGTGCTTTTCACTATCCTCAAGAAACTCCGCGGTAGTTAGTTCCATTTCCCATTTTAAATGGGCAATGCCTGCTTCTGGACAGCGCCATTGACGGAACCATCGACGCCACCAAGGGTATCCAAAGGTCTTACGTGCATCGTCGTCCCAAACACAATGTGTCCACGCTTTTTCTATCTCAATAAAATCCACCAAGCTGTTAAATAGACAAGGAAGAAAACGATTGCCAACGTCCGACCATTGTCCTGGTTTGATATCTCTAGGATGCGCCGTGAGGCGATGGCTATGAGAGACCCAACGATTATTAACATAATATCGTACATCATTAATCCTTTCCGGAATCCAGCACCAAACGTCTTGAATATGGTCTAGGCCTTCTTCGGCGATCCACCAACGAACAGGATACTTAGCTTTAGCAGCCTTTTCCCATTCATGCCACTCTTTGCCAGTGCCGCACTTTAGTTTAGTGGTGCCGCGAATCCAATCTGCAAATTTACTACAAGTCCAATAATTTCTCATTCGTTTTTACTTCCAAAAAGTTGTAACAAGTTAAGGAATATGTTAATGAAATTTAAGTACAAAGTCAATGCTCCTGCTACCTCAGCATTACCATTATTATCATAGCTAACCATTTCACGGATACGTTGTGTATCATATGCAGTTAGTCCCAAAAAGATTATGATAGCCAACGCACTGATCACAGTGGTCATTACACTACTACCTACAAAAATATTAACAATACTAGCGATACAGATAGCAATTAGTCCTACAATCAAAAATTGTCCGAAACTTTCTAAACTACGTTTTGTAAAATAACCATAAAAGGTCATACAACCGAAAAGTATAGCTGCGCTCATAAATGACATAACAATACTAGCACCGGTGTAGACGACAAAAATAGCACTGAAACTTAGTCCCATTAATACAGAAAATACCCACAATAACATTGTGGCTGTATCTTTACTAAGGTCTTCCATTTTAAAACTAAAAAATAAAATGAATCCAATGGGCGCCAACATAATCAACCATTTTAATGGCGTTCCGAAAAACAGTGCCATTAGCATAGGCGTATTGCCTACTATGAAACTAGTAACCATACTAATCAAAACGGCTATCATCATATTTTGATATACTCGAATCATTGCTGAATTAATTTCACCAGCAGTTCTATAACTTGTAACAAACATTTTTATCTCCTTTAATCAGCTTGTCTAGTCAGGAAGAACTCTCTCATCTTTCCTGCACCAAAATAATTTTTAACACTATTTTTTACAACATCAAGATCAAACTTTTTACAACTAAAGACATCTATATATATCTGTCCTGTAGAGTCAATAAAGTGTGCTACAATACTACTAGTAACAATTACTTGAATTGCTGTAAATCCTGCTTTATCTATATCATCTGCAGCCGTGTATTCGATACTCGGCTCACCAACTGGAATCATATCGATATCTTTAACTAAAGATGTAATCCAGTTGTAGACGTTTAGCCTATCAGCCATCAAAGAAGAGTCGCAGCCTCCTACATCTAAGATTAAATGATACCCCCAATAGCTCATTTAAAGTCTCCTACAAATGCTGCTAGATCAGGAGGAGTCCAGCCGATAGGTTTAAGTACCTTACCGTCCTCACGCTTACGTACTTTACCAGTCTCGCTATCAATCTTGGCAAAGTTAGTTTTCATAACTTCTTTCCAAGCACCTTCGGCATCTGCACCTATAGAATGGATAGCACCAATAGTAACAACTAGAATATCAATTAATGCATCTAATTGTTCTACATCGTCGTTGGCTACAACTGCTTGATGTAATTCTCCGACTTCCTCGTCGATTAATTTAAGATACATAGCATATTGAGAACCGTCATACTTGTCAACACTTTGGTCGCAAGCTTTCATAAATTTTTCTTGATCGCGAAATGGATTTGTCATATTTTTAATTTAAATTTTTTCTCCGTTTTCAAAACCTCTAAACGAAAGAAATCTTGGAAAACGTAAACTGTAGCTACCGTCTTGATTTTGAGTTATAGCATCTGCCCTTACTTCAACAATTCTGCCAAGAACATCACTCCGTGAATTCCAAAAAGTATTCCGATCATCGTCACTAAAACCGGAACCCACGTTAACCCTGATGTGCCTAGAATCATCATTGCCCTCGCAGACCAATGCTCCAAGGCGTCCAACATTCCTTCCAGTCCCTTCTTCAACATCTGTAACCTCCAATGACACTTCAATAAATGGTTTTAATTTTAACCAACTTGCAGTACGTTTACATTCATAAGGAGCCTGGGGATCCTTAATCATAATACCTTCGTAATTATTTTCAATAGCAGATTTGTTATACATACGAAATAAATTTTGTCCTTCAGCTGTATCTAAATCTACAATAGCTTGATCTAAGCATCGTACATATGCCATCGATTTATTAAGCTTATTGTTATACCAATCGTGTAACCAGCTGCTACGATCTTTTTGGATCATATTAAAAATACCTGATTCAAACGCCCGCAACGGTAAAATATCAAATAACCATAGAACTGCATCACTGGCTGCAACATTGTCTTTACGGTGAACCTGTTTCATCAAATCTTGGAAACTTGAACTCATAACTTCGCCATCAAGTACCATTGGTTCTGTAAATGTATTGGCATTTAGTGCAAGTTCTTGTTTAATGTGTTCAAAGTTTACAAGCTCTTTGCCATTACGGCTAAATTGAAGAACACGACCGTCTGGCCACACAACAGTAATAACACGCACACCATCCAGCTTGACTTCCACCAATTTTTTACCTGCGAGTTTTCCTTCATGATTAGCACTATCGTGAGCAAGCTGGCAAGTGAAAGTAGGTACAATGTAATCTGCATATTTTTTCTCCACCACTTTGTTAACAGTTTTGTCGCTTAATCCACAGCGTAAATCTTTAATAAGAATTCGGCGATACCAATAGTTCCACTGATCGGTAAATGATTTGTCTTTTAAATGATCTAGTATATCTCTGGCCAGATTACCAGTAACCTCGCGATTTTGAAGATCAACTAGAGTTTCTCTAAAATGACCCCAAGCTACTCCTAATCCATCATTTGGTTGTTTTTCATCAACTTGCTTTACACCAAACGTGATCATAGGATCAAGAGCAAATCGAAGTCCTTCAAAAAATAAATCATTTTGATCTTCAGCTTCTCTCAAAATGATGGCTTCTTTTTCCAAACGGCTATTAGTTGCTTCTAGTTCCTTGATAATATCCCAGGCGTTTCTCATAGTTTTAGATAAGGTAAAAAGTAATTTAAAGCAATTGTAACATCGCTTTAAAAAAAAGTCAAGTACTTAGTAGTTGATATGATCCGAAGTTTTAAATGGTTTACCAAACTCGGCGTATGGAAGATAGTAAGTTACTTTTTTCTTAAGTTTTTTAATTACTCTGTGAGAATGATTCATGTCAAAAGTTTTCAAATATCTAAAATAGTTAGTTCTTTTATGTCTAACACATTGATTTGAGTTTAGATATCGTTTGATCATTTGATAATTTGTACCAAATCGATCGTACATTTCGCAAGCAATGTTAAATGCATAAGCACCAATTTCATCCGGATGTCCGTAATAATTTTGATCTTTGCGCTGTTTGGCTAAATGGGCCATACTTTCATAACCTGGAAGTATTTTCCAACGCCTAGTTCGATATTGACGCATGTGTATTATTTCGTGCAAGATTGTATCTGCAAATACCGAACACATTCTGTTCCATTTACTTTGAGATATCTTTAAAAATTTATCAAACAAGCAGTAACTAAAAATTATTTCTATAAATCGATTGGTTTGATTTTCGTCATAATGTCCGTAATAGCAGCCACCTATGTAGATTTCCCTTTCTTCTTGCCCGGGATTTCTAATCATTTTAGTTTTAATTGGGAGATGTTTTTTGACTTGATGACTTAGGATTTTGTGAAGATCTTCAATAAGTAGTTTTTGCCCGACAATTTCTTTTCGGGCACCGTTAAGAACACTTATTAATGTGTATCGATCTAGCTTAGACCAATCAAATGCTTGACGCTTCATAGTCTGCTCCTAAACGTATTTAGTGCAGACTATGTAACCCAATTATATACGCATATTATCTTTTAGTGATAATTTCGTCAATTAGTCCGTATTCCAGTGCTTCTTGGGCACTCATGAACTTATCACGTTCCATGTCAGCTAGTAGCTGTTCGTAGGTCTTGCCCTTGCTGTTATGCTTGACATAGATTTCAGTTAAAGATTTTTTCATCTTTAAGATTTCTTCAACTTGAATCTGCATGTCTGTGGCTTGGCCACGAGCACCGCCACTAGGTTGATGAATCATGTGTCTTGCGTTCGGTAGCATTTTACGTTTACCAGGAGCACCAGCACAAGCAAGGAGACTGCCCATACTACAAGCTTGGCCCATAACGATTGTGGAAACGTCAGGCCGAATGAACTGCATTGTATCGTAAATAGCCATGCCAGCAGTAACCACTCCGCCGGGACTGTTGATAAAAAAGCTGATATCCTTTTCACTATTTTCACTTTCTAAAAATAACAACTGTGCAACGATAAGACTAGCTGTATGTTCGTTAACATCAGTGTCCAGCATAACAATGCGATCTTTTAATAAGCGACTATAAATGTCATAGGCACGTTCACCGCGAGCTTCTTGCTCAACTACCATTGGTACTAGATTAGGCATTTTCTTCCTTTACAAAATCGTAAGTCTTTTCAAAAATAGGACCGTCGCAGATATAAAGTTCACCATCGATACCACGCATTAAGTAGTCTCCGGGCTTGCCTTGTTTGTAGTTGCCTTCTAGCGTATTGACACGGAATTCTTCATCAATCTTTTTAGCGTGTACTACAATGGGACGCTTAACACACGCACCCATATCTTCAACTTTCTCGAATGTGTCAAATGTTTTCATTTGTTAACCTCTTTTAGCAACACTGGTTTTAAATACTTCTGGGCCTTTACTTACAAAATCTAAGCCGGCTTGTTTTCCTTCGTATTCTTTACCGTTCCATGTCATGTGCAATTTTACAGCATTTCCTAGTGCAACTACTAGTTTTTTCTTGTCCTTAAATTCTAGAACGTCTGCTTCTGCACTTTTATTATTTCCATTTACATGGATTACTTTGCATTTGTCACTGTAGCGTATTTCCATTTAGATAAAGTCTCCGATTATAAGTATGGTCACAATAGTAATAACAATATAAGTTAGTTGATGTAGTAATTGGTCAAGGCCTAGCCAAAACCAAAATCCCTTGTCTGAGGGAGTATAATTATATCTTTTATTGATATACATTCTAGCCCAATCAATATGATAGTGCAAACTAAAGTCAAGTATTGATAGCATTAACGCAAAAGGCATATCTAACATATGAATTAGAATAAGATATGTGAACAGTGCATGTAAACCAGAATGCTCCAATCCTCCCGATTTTAAGTATTGGCCTTTTTCTTCTAATTGTGTTTCTGTTTGCCAAACAAAGTCTACTAAGAAATGTTTAACGATAAAACAGAGTAATAATAAAATTTCGATCATGATAGTGTAAATGTTATTGTTTTTACTGAATCCCAGCGAAAGCTTCGCCACCCTTTTACATCAAGATCATAAACTGGCATAACCTCGTCGTTGATCTTTTTTTCTTTCTTATCATTTTTTTGATGTAGCTCTTCAGGAATATATCCTTCGTTGATAGTACAGTTCATAGATCTTTCAGTACCATCTTTTTTTATAAATGTTATAGTAGTTGGACCGTAGGCTAAATGGCTTTTGAGCCATTTCTTAAATATCTTAAGATCTTTTTCATTGGATATCATTTTGAACTTTTTCTAATTTCAATTTAGCTAATTCAGTTTTAAGTTTTAAATTTTCTTCTGTTAATTCGTTAATTTTTGATACCAATGCTTCTAACAAGATACAAAGATTTTCGCCGGTTTTTTTTGCTGCTTCATTTAAAGTTGTCATAGTTCCTCAATGTCTGTAAGTAATTCTACCTTTTTTCAAATCATAAACACTAACTTCAATCGTAACTGGATCTCCCAGAATTACTTTAATTTTATGTTGTTTCAATCTGCCGCCTATATAGCAGAGAATTTCGTGGTCAATGTTTTCAACTTTGACACGAAACGTACTATTAGGTAATACTTCTGTTACAGTTCCCCGTAGTTCTAATAAATCATCAGACTTAGCCATTAACTTTTGTTACGGTAATAGCACCGTCCTCTAATTCAATATTCAATGTGTCTCCTTCTTTCCACCCTGTTTGTTCTAATATTTCAGGAGGAAATTTCAAAATGACATTGTCTGGATCTCCAGGAATGTCTTCAAATATATCTTCTGCATTAAATGTATATTTCATCATTTGTCCTCGTCCATTACTAACCAACCTAATTCAAAAAGATCTTTTTGAATTTCTTCAGTGACAACACCTTCAGAAACAAACTTGGTACGTGCAGTCCACTGTTCAAAGGTCTCTACATCTTTATCCCACTCGCCTGCAAGCCCGCCCATGCCGCTACAATACCAATCAATGTAATCACCTTCTTGTCGCATGTCTGCGACGATGCCACCGGAGTAACGCCAAGTACAACTCCAAGTTTGTTCGGCTAGTATGGGCCACAACTCACGTTTTTGAAACTGGTTATTACACATGGCTGCATACAAGTTCTGAGCATAGGATTCACTGCTGCGCACTTTTTCCAATATCCAATCAGTAGTTACTAATTCGTACTCCATATTGTTTTTGTGAGTTTCTGGATCATCAAATTTGTGATCGTGTTCGTAAAGTATCTTTTCAAAATAATCAAGATAAGCTTCGCTAGGAGTTTCGCCTTTTTCGGCTAGGCGTTGTTCATAGCCTTCCTTTTGAAAGGTATGACGGTCTGGACTTTTAGAAACTTTACTCATGTGGGTATTATAACTACTTATTCTAACAAAGTCAAACAGTTTGGTTTTTAAAATTTATGAAGGTATAATTAGGTCTATAAATATTGCTTTATTTTTAGAGGCAACATGTTTACCCATACCGAAAACAACTGGCTGTATTATTGTTATGACAATGATCCAACCAAACTTAGAAGAACTAGTCCGGAGCAAAAATTTCAAGCTTTGATAAAACCAACCGATGATCCTATACAAGACTTTAGAACAGAATGTATTAAAGCTACTCAATCTATTCGCGATTGGTATCCAAATGAAAAATTTAGCTTAATGTTTTCTGGCGGCAGCGAAAGCGAAATGATGTTAAGATCGTTTAAGGCTGCGGGAATTGATTTTGATGTTTATATTGGACGTTATAAAAATGATCTTAACATCTATGATGTGAGCTATGCAGTTATTATATGTGAATCACTTGGTGTTCCATATAAGTTTATTGACTTCGATGTTGTTAAATTTTTTGAGAATGATGCAGCAGATTACAGTCTCAAATCTCAAATAGTCATTCCTCCTCTACTTCCACAATTGGCTCTATGCGACTTAGTTGACGGATTACCAGTAATGGCCGGTGGAGAATTGTTTATAGAAAGAACTGATAAAGATTATTCTAAAAAAGGAACATGGCTGGTTACTGAGTGGGAATATAATTGGGGCTGGTGTAAGTTCTTTACGCAGCAAGGACGATCGGCTGTTGCAGATTGGTGCCGATGGAGCCCTAATCAATTTTTAGCACTAACTCAGACTAATTGGTTTGATAAGATTGTTAATGATGGCTTCCCTGGTAAGTTAGGAATGAGTTCAACTAAACTTCAAGGATACAGAGAAGCTTGGCCGGAAATGATCCCTAGAATCAAGAAACACGGTATGGAAGATATTGAAACATGGATGATTGATGTGTCTGAAAGACTGTATAATTTACACGGTAAAGAATCTTATGGCGGCGGCCGTCATAAGTTTAAAACATCAGATGGATATCCTTTAATCATAAATGAGTTTAAACAAAATTGTAATTACTGGACCACTGAAGAATTATTAAAAATAGCCAAAACTACAAATTAAAAATTAATTTATGAAACCGTCACACTTCTATTTTGATGATCTTATTTTAGAAAAAGAACAAGTATTGTTCAAACAGACTAGATACTTAGGTCACGAGCTTTCAGTTGATAACTATCTAGTCATAGATCAAGATGACGAAGCAAGAGTCTTAATTAAAAATAAAAACGGTGTTGAATGTCTAAGCAACGTTTGCAGGCACCGCCAAGGAACTATATTAACTGGATCAGGAAAAACAAACAATGTTGTTTGTTCATTGCACGGTTGGACATACGATCGTGAAGGTAAACTATTAGGTGCACCTCAATTTGATCCTTGCCCGAATCTTAGCCTTAGAAAATTTAGTACACAAACATGGAACGGGCTTATATTTGATTCAGGCTTTACTAATATCAAAGAAAATCTTGCCGACATGAATTTAAGTAAGCATTTTAGTTTTGAAAATTATGCATTTCATTCTCGAATAGTTCAAGAATGTAATTATAACTGGAAAACATTTATTGAAGTTTACTTAGATGATTACCATGTAACGCCTTCTCATCCTGGTTTAGGAAGCTTTGTCAACTGTGAAGAGCTCGTTTGGCAGTTCAGTAAAAACTACAGTTGCCAATCTGTTGGCGTTAATAACGAACTACGTACACCAGGCACTCCAGTTTGGGAAAGGTATCAGAAAGCTGTACTAAATTATTCAGGTGGAAAGGTTCCTGAGTATGGAGCAATATGGTTAACCATATATCCAAATATTATGGTAGAATGGTATCCGCACGTATTAGTAGTATCCACGGTGTGGCCTGACTCACCGCAAAAAACAAAAAACATTGTTGAATTTTATTATCCCGAAGATGTTCTTCACTTTGAACCAGAACTAGTAGCTGCGCATCAGGCTGCTTATATGGAAACTACAGTAGAAGATGATGAAATAGCTTTAAGAATAGATAAGGGTCGAAAATTTAATTATAAAACAGGTATGGATGATTTTGGTCCTGTTCAAGATCCTTTAGAAAAAGGATATCAACATTTCTATGATTATTACGACAAATATGTGTCTAGTAACTGGAGTGATGGAAAATAATTTTTATCACGCAGTATGTAAATTTTTAACTATTTTAATTTTAGATAAAAATTTTAAAAGTACGTAACCAAAATCAGTCTCATCATTCTTAGAAGCTAAGTTAGCACTTTGACTTTGATTATGATGATTATTGTGTAGACTTAATCCCCAAGTTAAAAAACTTAAAGCTTTTATGTTTACACTGTTATCTTTGACTTCGTGATTTCTATAGCCGTATTTTTTCTGATGACAGAAAAAGTTAACTATATTACCTTGATTGTGCGCTAACAAACATGCTGGCACAAAACTTAACCAAAAAATTGTAGGACTAATTAAAAATACGGCTAGATAAAAGCCCCAGACTAACAAATAATAGTGCTGTTGTAAAAATAATTGAAACTTAGAAGTCAATAGGTCCTTACCTGCTCGAGCGAATCTAATTTTGTCTAAACTAGGCTTGTGTAACGCCCAACCAATATAACTCATAAAGAATCCTTGTCCAGGATGATGAGGATCAGAATCTGTGTCAGCGTAGGGATGATGTTGCTTGTGAATAGCTACCCAAAAAATAGGACTACCGTTCATAGCTAAACACCCCAAATAAGAAAACAACTTTTTAGCCCAGTTTGATATTTCAAAAGATTTATGACTTAACAATCTGTGGAAGGTCAATTCTATTCCGCAGCCGCCAATTAATGTCCAAAAAACAAAAAATAAACACAGACTCAACAGCGAGGTGCTTCCGATTTGACTGAGGGATCCTAGAAAGAGGAGATATAAAGGTAATACACTAAACCATGTATGTGTATGAAAGTCTTTAAGTTGTAATTTTTCTGTACTCATTTTTTAAGAATCCACATCTTATAATTAAATCTACGGGCCAGGGTTTACCTAATAACATTTTTTGATAACTGTACTTAGGCATAGTTCCTGCCGGGACAATAGCATCGTCTGCTATCTCATATTTAGTAATTTCTGGGATCCATTTTGCAAGCAATCTTGCGCCCACTCTGCTTCTATTCATCATCATAGGCATTTTTGAGTTAAAACAGATATAAAATCTTGTAAGATCTCTAGCTTCAGCTTCCTGAAACATCATACTTAACATGGTTCTTTCTTCGGGGAATGAGCAAAATGCTCCTGGAAGATCTCTAGTACACTGAATGATAGTCCAACTTGGTGCTTGATCTGATTCGTAAAAATTAATGGTAGACACTAACTTATTGTTATCGAAGCAGCCAATATTAAAAAAGTGTGGGTCTTTTAAAAAAAATCCTGCACGTTGAGCTAGTGTTTCCTGATACTCATCGTCTTCAATTTTCATGAGAGTTGGATTTTTCTGCATCAGTTCTAATAACTGTGCATGATCGTCAAATGTCAGTTCTCTTATAATCATAGTGCTTTATTTATAGAGCACTATGATTTGTAAAATTAAATGTGAACTGTATTAGCCTTGTCTAATAAATTGTGCAGTATTCTACTGCGGTCGCTAGGAGTTCTTGCACCTAACACAACTAACGCATATAGCTTTTGACCACGTTCAACTAACATGACTACACAACGTCCTGCTGGATTAGTAAAGCCTGTTTTGCTTATAATAACATTGTCCATTTTGTAAATGTCAGGATTAGTATTATGAAATTTAATTGTTATAATTCTTTTACCTTTAGGACGAGGAACTGCGATTTCGTGTCCTCTAAGATTAGCGATTTCTTTAATAACGTCATTATCTTTAATTGAATTTAAGAATAGTACTAAGTCGGCTGCTGTGCTAACATTGCCCGGAAGTAGACCACTACTGTCAACTATTTCTGTATGCTTTAACCCAATTCGTTTATTATAGTCATTTGCATCAATTATAAATTGTTTAAACCCTCTAGGATGATTGTTGGCCAATACTTCAGCTGCTAGGTTATCAGAATTAGTAACCATTGCTTTTAAAAGATCTATTCGACTGATCCACGAGCCTTTGATAACTTTGCCGCCGTTGTTACCAGTCACGTATAGTTTTTCGTTTAAGTCGGCTTTGCTGTTAACTACAGTTATAGCTGTAAACAACTTTGTTATACTGGCAATGCTTTTAATGTCGGTTACATTATGCTCATTGTCAAATTGAGAACTAGAGTAATCGTATATTGCATATGAGCTATTAGGCGAATAGAATTTTTTAGAAACCTTTAGTTTTTTCTTATAAACTTTTGTTTGATACTGTTTATATTTTTTAGATTTAAATTTTTTAGGTGGCTCGGCATAAGCCAGAGAACTCATAAAAAAAGATATTAGTAATAGTAAAAGGGTTTTTTTCATTTTAATTTTACCAATCCAATTAACTTGAAAATATTAAGGTATACCCAACCTATGTCGATTTCAAACCACTTGCGACTAAACTTGGGACTTGCAGGATCCATGTGATGATTATTATGCAGCTCTTCACCGCCAATTAAGATACCCCATGGACTAATATTTCTGCTTTGATCTTTAGTCTCACCGTTGCGATAACCCCACCAGTGTGCTAGCCCATTTATAATTCCAGCAGCCCAGAAAGGTATCCAAATCATTTGTATTACCCATATTAGTGCGCCCCACCATCCAAATAATAATAAGTCTATAACTAACATTACAAGAATACCATACTGATGGAATTTGGTGTAGATTTTACGCTCGACCCAATCTTTAGGAGTACCTGATCCATATTTTATAACCATGGCCGGGTCTTTGGTCGCTTCGTGATACAAACTCCATCCACCTCCGATCAATCTCCAGATTCCGAACATATGTGGACTATGTGGATCGCCTTCGGCATCTGTATTCTGATGATGTTTGCGATGCACTGCTACCCATGCTTTAGTAGTCATACCAGTAGTTAACCAAAGCCATGCACGAAAGAAGTGAGATAGTATTGGATGCATTTCTAATCCACGATGCGTAGCACACCTATGTAGGTATAATGTAACTGCTATAATAGTTACATGGGTGAATAACAATGACAGCGCAATGGCTGAATATAAATTTAAAGGAAACATAGTTTATTTATTGAGATAAAATTTTGATTTTATCTATACTTTTTAGAAATATGGGTAGATAAGTAGGATTAAACAGTTTATATAAACACCATTGTGGAGTATTTTTTATCATGAGGGGTTGTTCTATATCAGTCCATCCTCGATATTCATCAGGTGTTTTAATACCTAAAAAGATTCCTCGGCCACTACTAGCTCTCATAAGAGCGGTCTTCATCCATAAATTATATTGATTATATGAGACCAGGCCTGCTTGGTAGTTCAATTCCGCAACTTCCGACATTATTCTCGGAAATAAAAACTTACCATGTACTGCTTGATTCCTGGCTTTAGGTATAGTATACATCCTAGACATTAATATAGCAATATTAGGATCCGAATCTAATGGATAATATCCACCGGCTGCTATGATCTTACCGGCGAACTCTATACCAAGGTATGCCGACTTGCTAGGGTCATCATATCTTTTTTGTTTGTATAGTGTATACAATAAGGTATAATTTTTATTTTCCCAATCATCAATAGACATATTGATTGCACCAGGTAGCGGATCAACTTTAGAATGACTACAGAATTCTATTATCTTTTCTATAGGATAGTTGCTGTCGATACGATGAATAATCATTAGTGATTAAAGGTGTATCTACTGAGAACTCTTTCTTCTAAAATTTTAGGATCGTCAGTATCTCTTTTATGTAGAGTAAGAACTTGATCGCTGACAACAATATCTCCTGGTTGCCAAAAGTGTGTGTAGATAAACTGTGGTTGGAAGCAATGTGTTTTTAGTATTTCGAGAAGTTCTGGATCGCTAGGGAACGAACATTTATTCATAAAATGAAAATAAAGTCCGGGGTTTCCTGAATGACTTATGTTAACTAACGGCATTTCATAATATTCTTCTTTATTCTTTAACATATCAGAATATTGGTCAGGTGGAAGACCTTCAGCCCAAATTTCTGGACTATATTCAAATCTTCCAACTACACCTTCACATCTCTTTTTAAGCTCGTCACTCATAGCAGCATAGGCTAATGTAGTGTCCATCCAGCTGGTACTAGTTCCAATAATGCCTTTTGAAACTCCCTGGAGCGCGACACCTCGAGCTCGATTAAAAGGTCCATTCATATTCGAATGCCAATCTAGTTTACCTTGTCCAAAAATTCCAGTGCGCTGACCGTTTATTTTTTTACCAGTAACTCGTTGTACAGGAAACATATAATCTGGTCCTGTAAAGCTGAATGCATCAACAGGACTTCCTGTAAAAAATTTAGAAGGTTTTCCAAAAATATCCCATACTGCCTGTTTCCAATTGGCAATAGTTCCAAGTCTTTGAATCAATTTAGCATAAGGAACTGTAGCAACTTTTTGATTTCTGATAACAATTATCAAATGTTGGAGGTATATTTCTTTTATCTGAGCGTAGTCATCGTCTGTCAGATTGGCAAGATCGATGTCAGTTATTTCTACTCCGCAATAGTCTAATGGTTTGATTTGCATAAGTTCCTCTACTTTTCTATATTTATTGATAATAGTAGCAGATAAATATTTTCCATGTACGTGACCTATATAAATTTACCCAGAATACCTCAAGAGCTTTTAGATGAGATAACCGACGAATATATCTTGTCTCAAAAAAATAATGCGTTCCCAGAGAACGATCCAAAGTATAAAATTATGAAACATATATACAGTTCGATTCCACCAACTGATAATTTGAATCAATGGTGCAAAGAAAATATATGTAAATCAATAAAATGGTTTGTGCAAGTCATACGAACTGATTTACCAATGCACAAGGACATTGGAGCAACTATAAAATTTAATTACATCTTTAATCAAGGAAATGAAGATGTCGAAACAACATTTTATGAAGATGATAAAGAAACTATTTTGCATTCAGAAGTAATAATGCCGCATAGGTGGCACATGTTAAAAGTTGACACCATGCATAGAGCTTGGAACTTAACTCCAGGTAAAAAAAGATTAAGTATAAGTGGATGTATTTTTTAAGGATTAGAAATGAAATACTGGAAAAAAATTAAATTAAAAAATCTGGATGTTATTCAAAAAAAAGCAGAAGAGTTTTTAGATAAGGAAAAAGAAAAGTTTTTAACTAATCCTCAAGATCTAAGAAATATAGTTCCAGTGTTTTTATTTGATCATAAAGAGTTTAGAAAAGAATGTCCTGAGTTTGATCAAGCATTTGAAGAATTAGGGTTTAAGGTAAAATTTGTTATTGCTTACATAATGTTGAGTAATTATGAAGGCGCGATTCATGTTGACTCTGGTGCAGATAGAGCAAGAGTAAACATTCCTATTGTAAACTGTGAAGAAACAGTTACAAGTTTTTATGCTAATGTTAAATTTAGCCAAGAGATTTTCCCTAACGGGGCAGTATTCTACAGCGTTGTAAACACTGATTATAATCTTGTAGATGAAGTAACAGTTGACGAACCAACTGTTTTAAGAATTAGTAAGCCGCACGGAATCAAACTTAATGATGAAGCAAAAGTTCCTCGGGTAACTCTGTCTGTAGGATTAGATCCTGATCCAATTATTCTTCTTGAGCAGGATGATTCTTAAGAAATACACAATATTGTATCTCGCTGTTTGCAGGTTTTTTAATATCTAGAAGGTTATTAGAGAATATTTTTTTGGCACGTTCTATCGAATAAAAGCTTACAAAGAAATCAGAGCTAGGCAACGGTACTGGCTGATCTACACCTATAATGATATCTGAGTTAATGTAATAAAGACTATCTTTGTGTGCTGCGGCCTTGCTTAATAGTTTTGTTATCTCAATTAGACTAAGTCCTCGTTTTTTAGCAAAATAAACTAAAGCAGAAGGTTCTAGTAATGTAAAAGCTAGAATACCGTTTGTATTAAGCAATGGAAATAAATCATGATATATTATGTCTATCATGTCTTCTTCTGTGACATGTGTTACTACACTGAATGCAGTAATCAGATCAAATTTAGTTTCAAGGCTAGGTATTTTTAAACTCTTATCTCCGTTACTGTTGTAGCAATGATTCCATTTATTGTAATAGTACCAATGTGCATTAGGATAATCTTGTTTACCTTGATTGATAGCATCTTCACTTACATCGATGCACCAGTAATTTTCTTGGGGTATAGTACTGCTAGGATCTCTTAACAGATTACCCCAGTTACCTCCGTAGTCTAAAATTTTACTGTTAGTCCAATCGAAGTTTTCTAACTGCTGATTAAAGTATGTGAATCTTGGATAATAAGGATGTGTGCTCATTTTTTATTCTTTAAGAAACTTTTTACTACTCGATCTCTAGCCTTTGCTCCCGGAACACCGTGTATGATTATATGATAACGATCTTCATTCGAATTATTATACACATGATGACTGTTGCTAACATCTAACAAAAATGTATCGCCTTTATTAAATGGTATTGGACCGTGTTCTGTCATTGTAAACACACATTCTTCGGGTTGATTAAGAGCTACATTATACGCAAATAATCTAGACTGATCAGTGTCAGTATGTTCAGCAATAAATCCGCCAGCTTCTAACAACATAAATCTTACTCTAAAAAGGTGTTCAAATTCTAAACTTTCTATCCAACTCTTAGTTACAGGACATAAGTCTGCTATTTCTGTCCATGCATGTGGTGCTTGCATTATATCGTCGTAGCCATATGATTCGTGGGCCAAAGTACATTCAGGACCAAGGCCATGCACGACTAAACTACTCCAACCTTGATGAGTCTCACCGGTAGTATATCTATGAGCTACAAATCTTGACCTAACTGCCCGTGCCTCGGCTAGCATCTCGTCGTGAGGACAGTCTTGCATAATCTTTAACCAAGGTAATCTACTTTGAAATATAATCCAATTATATAGATCCATTAAAGTATTCCTTGAGTGAAGTAGATGGTAATAACTCTTGTCGATTATCGTAGCAACTGAGTGTTATGATATTTGGATCTCGTTTGTAGAGATCTTCTATCCAATGTTTATAGCACACTGCTGATCCTTCTCGTCCTTTTAACATAAGACTGTTAAATGTATTAAAAGCATGGCTCCACCAAATAGCATTGTTCTTTGTTGGATCAATTACGTTAATCAGATAGTTTCTTTGAAATCCTACAATGTCTACTAGCAAATAACTTATTTTACAACTGTTAAATTTTTTCCAGTGTAGAGCAAACTTTTCTTCACTACCAAAATAATTAATTACTTGACGCCAGTGATCTTCTACATCTGCAAATTTAACACTTTCAAATAGTGCAGGTATCATGGTAACATATTGTCGAACAGTTTCTACATAGTTTCGACCATCCCAATTCTTATGCAACCATCTTTTAAATTCAAGTGCATTGCCGCTATAGTCTATATAACAAATGTTTGTATTATTATTAAATCCGCAAGCTTCGGCAATAACGTTTGGTTTGAAACCGCTAGCTACTAGATAAAAATTATCAATATTAGACACAGATTCAAATCCACTTATACCTTCAGTATTATCAAAAAATACTTTAGTACGCTCTACTGCTAGAGAATGAAGAATCATACTCTGCATATCATACCATAGGTGGTCTTTATCTGGGTACAAGAAAACTTTATATTGTCTCATATCATGTGTAAAGTTCCGTACGATCAGTCCTGCTTCTAACGCAGAGTTAATCCAACCCCACCCAGGCTGATAATCACTGACAGCGGTTGTATTCTTAGAAGGCAATATCCATAAAGGCGTATAATCATCGTGTATATTGCTTAAACTTTTTTTTGGTACAATTAAATCTATTGGACTATTAGGAGCGTGTTCTTGATAACTAGGTTGTCCAATACGATTCCAATTTTCTACATTTACAAAAATGGTTTGGGGGTGTATGCCTGTTGATTCTTTGGCAATGATGTGAGCAATTGCAAACCAATTGTCATTATTAAGATAGGGTGCTAGAGTTTTGTAGAAACTATGATCAAAGATCATATTTCCTGATTCTTGAATAAGGCAATACTTTTTGCCTTGCGCTAATGCAATTTTTAAAAGTTCATCAATGTCTGCAGAGACCTGATAAGTTTTTATATAAGTTTCTGTCCAGTATTGTGTTATTTCAAAACTTTGATTAGCAACACTTTCGGAAAGATACTTATCAGGTCTGTGTAATATACCAAAATGTGTACAGTCTCTAATATCTACGTTCATACACTATTTAAGTGTGCTGGTAAGACTGTCAAATTCTTTTTGATATTTGGCTACTACATTTTTTTGAAAAATAATTTTTTGATCTTCGTCTAACACAGCTTCAATATTTTTTACTGTGGCTATATAAGTGTCCATTGTTCGACCATAAGCATTAAAAAAGGTCGAACACATTAGAGGATTTTGCCCCCATGGAATTTCAGCATTAGTCATAATCTTCCACATGGTCTTACGTCCTTCGCTTTTAGCTTCGGAAGTATCCTTTCTTGCTTGCTCAAGTTCGGACAGATAATCGTCAACTTGCTTTCTTTGTTCTTTAGAAAGTTTTATATTCGATGTAAATGATCTAGTGTCTTTGATTTCTTTGTCTAGAGATCTACTCAACTGATCTGTCATTTGGTCATATACCCATGCCCAAACATCTCTAAAATGAGAACGAAATTGTCGACGTGTTTTTATATCTAGACTATTATCAAATTCCTCCATTCGAATATGGATGTCAATGTGAGCTCTAATAACTCGATTATAATCTTCTACTGTGATAGTAGAATATTTGTTTACTAGATCACTAGCAGGGTCACTAGTGTGCCTAACCACGTACCAATGCCCTGGATACTGTACCCAAGGTGCGCCAGCTTGAGCGTACTTACCCCATCCACCTAACTTTTCATGTAGACGAAAGATGGTGCTGATAACAGCGTCCCATTTCTTCTTTTGATCGTCGTTAAGATCTAGTCTATTAACTCCTTGATTAAAGTCACGCATAATGACATCTCTTGGTCGTTCTGCTTGTACATTGTTGGAAAAAAGAGTTATGCCTAAAATAAAGATGCTGATAAGTTTTTTCATATTTGCCTTAAGGTTAGTTAAACATTGATAACATTCTACTGTGCTTGGGTAAAAAGTTTTTCAAAAACTCCATTTGATCTACAAGTATGTTTCTATTACGCAGTATTAATCCTTCTGCTCGATCTGGAATATACGGCACATACTTTAGTAACATATTTGCTTCTTCAGGAGTTCTATCGTCCTTTTTGTTGTTACAGCGTTTACATGCAGTAACGCAGTTCATCCAGTTAGTAACTCCGCCTCTGCTTTGTGGTTGAATATGATCTTTGGTAAGATCAATTTCTTTGTGTGTTACGCCACAGTAAGCACATACGCCTAGATCTCTTCTAAAAAGGTTTCGATTGTTAAATGCCGGTGTTCGATTTCGGTTAGAAAATTTAGATTTGAGAGCTATAATCGAACTGATACTAACTTCAGAAGGTAGCCCAGTCATACGGTTAGTACCGCCTCTGAAAACGAATTCTTCATCACCAAATTCCCAGGCGATAGATCCCTTACACTTCAATGTAACGGCATCTTGCCAAGTAGTCCAATCATGAGGTAATCCGCTGCTGTCTAAAGTTAAAATTAAGTTTCTCATTTGTATCTCTCTTTAATGGCTACCCCACACGGATTCGAACCGCGACCAACGGTTTTGGAGACCGGTATGCTGCCGTTACACTATGGAGTAGTAATAAATATTTTTATGAACAACCACTATATTACAGCCTTTTATCAACTTTTGCAAGAGGCTAGCGAGTTTTATGGCTACGAGCTCCCCAAATATGTTGAAAGTTATATACTGCTGCTATTGGCAGATCATATGGAAAAGAGCGATTGGTATCCAAAACCTAGTATTGCTGAAAATTATTTAACAATACAAACGGCTAGTGATGCCAAGCATCTTGGTGACGAATGTTTGTTTCTCTGCGGAGTATTCCCAACCTTTGGTAAACAACGAGGAATGGATATTGGTTATTATATCAATATTGGGTCAACAAGCTATAGTATAGCCAGTAGATCTTTAAATCCGGAATTGTTTACAGCATTGAGTAAAAATTTTGAATTTGCTAGCAAGTTTATTAACATTGCTCTGAGAGAAACTAATTACTTTAAGTAATTGGAGCGGGCGATCAGGTTCGAACTGACGACATTTACCTTGGCAAGGTAACGCTCTACCAACTGAGCTACGCCCGCATCATCTTGTGAATCTTCTAATAAATTTAATCCAATAGTATTTAATACCTCTCACTGGACCAAACTCATAGAGATTTATTCTAGGAACTTCTTTTGGAATATTACCATACGCTTTATTTAAAGTTTCACCAGTCTTCATAGTAATACTCCATATAATAATTTATCTTTGGTTGCGGAAAACAGGAATCGAACCTGATGTTTCTGGCTTATGAGACCAGCGTGTAAACCGTTTCACCCTTCCGCCACTGTTTAAAAGTATGGAGCACAGGGTCGGATTCGAACCGACGGCTTTAGAGTTTTGCAGACTCTTGCATTGGGCCTCTCTGCCACCTGTGCATGAATTAAGTGCTCTGCGAACCCCGGTGGTAATTATACCATAGTTACTTGCGTACCCATGGCCTCCACCCACTCCCCGACGGGTTCCGTTCTCGCATTGCCAGCGCCACTTCGGTAGGAGTGGTACCACCCTTGGCTATCACACCACTTCTCATCCTGCGGGTCACAGTATCTGCTGATTAGACAGAACGTCTTGGTCGGAGTACAAGGATTCGAACCTTGGACCCCCTGGTCCCAAACCAGGTGCGCTAGCCAGACTGCGCCACACTCCGAAATGTCTGGAGCGGAGTGAGAGAATCGAACTCTCAACAACAGATTGGAAATCTGTAGTTTTACCATTAAACTAACCCCGCATACTTTGATAAAACACACTCACGTTTCTTATGTCTCTGTTGGCTATGAGCCAACCGAATGTGTTCTATAAAAGTGCCTAGCCACTAGTCCTCACTAGCCCTAGACTGAGCTGTTACTCTGTCCGCTACATTTACTTCTGGTAAGGTGTAGAACCCACCTACGATTTTTCTTGCACCCATATAGCGGGTTCTGAGGCACATCGCATGAGCCTTGGCGTTCTGGTTAAGCCAACAGACCCCCATTTATAACGTAGATGGGCCTACGAGGTTCTTGGTGCCCCTTGATGGAATCGAACCACCAATTGATGATTACAAATCAACTGTTATACCATTTAACTAAAAGGGCAATTTCTTACGCAGTACGTTTGATTACGTGAAAACCAAACTGTGTCTGGACTGGCTCGCTGAGGCCACCAACATCAAGACCAAAAGCGGCATCTTCAAATGGTTTAACCATTTGTCCACGACCAAACATTCCTAGGTCACCGCCATTGCGGCCACTGGGACAACTGCTACTGTTTCTTGCTAATTCAGCAAAGTCTTCGCCTGCTGAAATTTTGTTGTGTAATGCTTGTGCTTCTGTGAGCGTTGGTACTAAAATATGACTGGCTTTAACCTGCATTTGTTGTTCCTTTATCTTGTTCTGCAATATACGAAGCTAATTTTGCTTGATACTCCGATTCGCTAAGACCGTGCCAACCAATACAATTACCTGTTGGGCTACGACCACAGCCACACGTACCAATTTTTTCTTGAACTCTTACTTGCATTGTTTTACCTTTATTAAAAATATTATCCCAGTTGCTAGCAAACTGATTTTGACTTATGCTATAAGGCCTAGGTCTAGAACCTTTGCCAGCCATTTATTCTGCCGCCTTAGCTGATCGATCTGCTTTATTAGTTTTAGGCCTAACGGCTGCTGCTAATTCTGCTTGAATCATTGCTGCTTTAAAAGCATGACTACGTGGCGGCAACATACTGGCCATCATCATTTTACTAGACTTACTTAGTTTAAAACTTGAATTAGCTTTCATATTGTGACCTTTTTGTAAATGTTTCAAATGCAATAACTATCCATCCTGTTAGTGCAATAATGTTGGCATTGAATGCCGCATCGTTGTCTGCTCCATAACTTGCAATTAAATTAATAATTATTGCGAATACTATGAATACAGGTGTCCATTTTTTAAAAAAATTTAACATTTATTATCCTATGATAAAATTTTGGCGGAGCGTGTTGGATTCGAACCAACGATCAGAGTTTTAGCCCCGATGCTTTCTTAGCAGGAAAGTGCCTTCGACCAACTCGGCCAACGCTCCATATTCTTTACTTTTGATATTTCTCGTTCATTTTTTCTACTGCTTGATCAAACTTCAATCCAGCAAGTGCTAGATTATAAACTATACCTAGGGCAAAAACAATAGCAATAACTCCTACTACCCAAGTAGGAAATTGGCTTAAAATAAGCCCTGTTAAAAATGCGCTGCCCATTACACCAATTGAAATTAATGCTGCTTTGAGTTTCAAATTCATTTTTGTTTCCTTTCAAGAACTTAACTAATGAACCTATATATTACATGAAGTTCAAAAAAAATTCAAGAACTATTTTATCAAATCTGGCGGAAGCGGTGAGATTCGAACTCACGGAACCTTTCGGTTCGTCTGTTTTCAAGACAGGTGCAATAAACCAGACTCTGCCACACTTCCATTAAATTGGTCCCCCAGGCGGGAGTCGAACCCACATTGGCCAATTATCTGTTGCACACGGGATATAAATCCGCTGTTTTACCGTTAAACTACCGGGGGACATATTTGGTAGGAGGTGACGGGTTCGAACCGGCGACATTTGCCTTGTAAGGGCAACGCTCTACCAACTGAGCTAACCTCCCATATAGGAACACACTAACCTGGCTTCAGATTACGTCACATTAACTTAGCCCAATCTTTACTCGGAGGGTACCGTTAATGTGTTTCTATATGGTGCGCATGGAGGGACTCGAACCCCCACCCCGAAAGACTAGTTCCTAAGACTAGCGTGTCTACCATTCCACCACATGCGCAGAAGAAACTTAATTTTTAATGAACAATTAAACTATTCTTCTATTATATAGTCTTACCAACAGACTGTCAAGCTTTTATTTTATCTATTTTTTTCAAACTGTCTCTACGAATAAGAAACTTTCTTTGGTTATATTCTCTATGTACTAATAGATATTCGACACCGTCAATGGCTTGAATGTCTTTAGGGTTATCACAAATTACAACTTCTTTAGTAAATAGATTTTCAAACAATGTTGGTTTCATAATGTTCTCCTTACATAGTAGGACCGTTGCCGTTTTTAAATCCAACGGTCCCACCTTCTTCTTCAATACGCTTGATAACGTCTTCAAACAAGATAGGTGTGTAGTCGGTTTGTTCTACACATACGCAATGATAACGAGTATCAATTTCGTCACTGTATAAAACTTCTCCCGTTTTAGCATTTATACCACGTGCTTTTTTAACACGACCTGCGTGTAAGTGTCCGTGAATGTTGACACCAAACCGACCTAAACTTGCTTCGTGTACTGGAATATGACTTAAGATCATTCCGTTCATAACGTGGTATGCACGTAATTCACGAAAGTACATTCTATACTCGTCATCCCTAAAGATATCGTGGTTACCACGGATTAACACTTTGTCTCCGTTTAAGCGAGATAACGTAGATAATGCTTTACGATTAATCACTACATCACCTAAGTGATAAACTTTGTCGTTTGGGCGAACACGTTCGTTCCATCGCTTGATCATAGCCTCGTCCATTTCGCTAGGATCATCCCAAGGACGAAGTTTGCTTCCATCTTCACGCAAAAATCGGCACACACCAGCGTGTCCAAAATGCGTGTCGCTTACTAAAAACACAGCAGGCATAATGCTCTCCTTTTTTATTTCTATTATTATACTATCAAACATTAATTTGGTCAACCTAATTTTAATTTAGATTTTGCTAACTCAATAAATATTTGACAATGAACTCAAATCTTTACATAGTTTACAATGTAGTTAAAAGAACTACAATTGATGAAAATCCTCATAACATCAAAGATATTATAGAATTATACAAGCTGTTGCTCAAATCAGACGCGATTGTTAACATAGAGCAACATTGGACGCCAAACGGTTTAGAGTCCGAACTTCGGGTGATATTCTGGTCGGAAGCAGAGTACGACGAATGGGCTGCTGAAAATAGAGTCAAATATGATGATCTCATTCTTAGTTTTCATAATGCACATTCTGCAGCCGATGTAGAGTTCAATCGATATACATCTAATGATGAATATGTCAGTAAATTTCCATATACTTACTACCCGCCAAAAAATCAAATAATTTGTTGGACCTTGTTACCTTTACATTTAGATTGGTTTGTCAAACATATAATACCTATTGGTAATATGATTGACTACAAAGGAAATGGTATTTGGGACAAGAGCCCTGACTTAACTGGTTCTCGTTTTCTTAAAGAAAGAACCAGTAGTATTGTACGCAGACCGCATGATCTGTCTACCCACAAAGGTAAAATTCCTACTTGGCTACTTATGTACACGTTTGATCATGCTATGCAAACTGCTATGTATGATCAGCCTTATATCTACAGAAGATTCATGCAGTTAACTAGAGATGCAGAAACTCTTGCAGAAACTTTTATAGAAGATTGCGATCACGCTGCTGTATTAATTGGACATGAAAGTTTGGACAATGAATTTATTGTACATACACATCGCGTCACGGAAGAAAACAGACTTACACTAACAATTGCTGTTCGTGTAACTTTTAATGGCACTGGACTTACTTATAAGTTCTGGGATCCAATCCCAGATGATGATCCTAATCTTTTAGGCTACTATAGTAGTCCTGCGTTATTAAAACGATCTTACACAGATCAAAGACAACCGCATGAATTTAAAATTACTGCTAGATCTAGTATCCTAGTTTTTTCAGGAAGTCATGTACCGCACAGTGTTACATTCGATAATGATCTGTATCTTTTCTATGTATGGGACAATGTAAATTTTAAACCAGGCATGTTGGAAAAGATAAAACAAAATAGTCAATACACTTTCTTTCAAGATCAAGAACAAGTTAAGCGACTGTATTTTTATAATCTTTAATTACCAAATAAATGATTTGCTGTAGTGGTTATCTACTACCATTTCTGGTATATTAATCCACTCAGGCTGTTCTATCATCCATCTAACTATACTAGCGATTTCTTGAGGTCTTGCCCAACAAATACTAGAGTCCCAATTGTAGTTTTGATAGTCTTCGTCTTTGACTCTATACTCAGTGAGACTTCTAGCCATGTCAGTATCTACTGCTGACGGGCTTAGACACATAACTTTAATTGGCTTCATTCTACTGTTGCTCAGTGTCAAACTACTGTCTTTTAAAAACTTTTTAGCCAGAGCATAGGCAGTTCTTGGCTCACCTTCTTTAACACCGGTCAATCTTTCTGCACTAATACTTGACAGATTAATAATTTGTCCTTGATTCATTTTGTCATAGAATTTAAACAGTAAGTCTACTGCAACTGTACCATTGACGTGAATCATTTTGTATTTGTCTAAAAACAATGCCGCAGCATTGTTGATAAACAGATCAGGAGTATACGTTTCAACAAGATAATTTCTAAAATTGCTATCAGTTAAATCACCCTGTTCTGTTGCGCCGGCACTACGACCAACAGTGACCACTTTGTAGTCAAGACTTAAATTGTCTGCAATGGCAGCTCCGATGCCTCGTGTGCCGCCTGTGATTAATGCTAATTTTGTCATAAGCTGGCCGGCCCTACAGGAATCGAACCCATATCTCTGCGTTCGAAGCGCAGCATCCTATCCGTTGAACGAAAGGCCGTCATTGTTCTTGTTCCTTCTTTTTTTGAGCTCTAAGTGCTTCTTCTTCTTTATAACTGACGAAACCTTCTATTGGTTTCATATCTATTACTGGGCTTTGATAAGCCACTTCTTTTAATCCTAAATTAGCTTTTAAGGCCAGTTCCTGATGTGCATGAAGCTGCTTAGGTAACTTACCTCTTACAAATGCAGGTATCCTAAGTTCGCGTATAGGATTATATTTAGGTTGTATTTCAAGACCTAATCTTTTATAACTGATATCTATCATATAGATCAATCTTCTACGTCCTGTATAATTGTGTGCAGAATGTATCAACTGATTATTAAATCCCCAAAGGTCTGTCCAGTCTATTTCTACTCCCTCGCATTCAAAGAAAATGTCTCCTGCAGGAGTATGCAGCGGAACATGAATACGCAGGTATTCGTTGTCTCTATTTTCTTTCCCGGTGTGTCTTGGAATAATGCCCGGTTCCAGTGTTGAATATAAGCTACTAGGACAATCGTCAAAATATTTTTCAGTTAATGCCGCAGCAGTTGGAAATGCAGCAACAATATCTGGTTGTTCTAATCCATTAAACACAATTGGAGGTTCTGCATAAGGATGAGTATATTTTAATCCTTCAGTTTTCCAATTGACAAAATCATGGCTTCTTCCTTCTTTAAATCCGCCTGTAAGCCAATCAGGATGAAAGTCCAAAAATTCTTGTAGTAGTTTTGGTGCCAAGGACATTAGTTCTTCGGCAATAGGTATTTCGTGTTTTAACCAATATTTTTTCATAATCAACTCCTCCAGTATTTATGAGGTAATTTAATCCCCATAAATATAAATTTAGAGTAGCATTATGAAACCCCTACCTAGTTGGCATAGAGTGAATATAAACACGCAAGATGCGTTGAGTACGTCCTATAAATGGTTTTATAGAGAACCGAGGTTCCTGCCTAATTTTAGAGTTTGGACTGTAGAATCGAATAAACTTTTTAAAAAGTCTTGGATAGAATATGTAAATTCTCTAGGCCTAGAACTTGCATATAAATCAATCATTTTTTATAGACCTATTGGTACTACTGATCAAATGGCACATATAGATCTTGATGCTAATAGTACACAAGATCAAATTAAGTCGGTACCCTTTGCAATTAATTGGGTAATTGGCGGCAAACACAGTCAAATGCACTGGTATGAGTTACCTGAAGGCAAAATGCATGTAACTAAAAATGCACCTTCTGTTTACGATGTTAAATGGCCAATTGAACAACTAACTAAGATTGATTCTGTAGAAATTTCTGATCAAGCTACATTAGTTAGAGTAGACTTACCTCATGCCATTACTAATGATCATGAATATCGATTTTGCATAAGTGTAAGATTCAATTTAGAAAATTATCAATGGGATGATGTAGTTAAACATTTTGAAGAAAAAGGTTTACTTCTATGAAATGTTATCACTATCTTAATCTTCCATTTGAATTCAAGCCTTACAAATTTCCACCTATCAAGGTTCATGTAGAATTAGAAATTAAAGAACACATGATAGATCAAAATTTTAAAAATTGGTTAAGTTCCCTTGGACTCGCTTATGACATTCCAAGAATGTTAATTGCAGTACCTAATCAACAGTATACCATACATAGAGACAGTAGTCCAGAATATGGTTGTGTAAAAATAAATTTTATCTACAATAGCCAACAGGCTAAAATGATTTGGTATAAAATAAAATCAGGACAGTCTATAAAGACTTATACTAATACGCTAGGAGAAACTGTTGAGGGAGGTTACACTCTTAACGACTTAGATATCTTAGACCAAGGCATTTTAGATTCAGTGTCCTTAGTTAATGCACACGATCTACATTCTGTACACAATGGCAATACTTTTAGACAGTGCTATTCTTTTGCATTAAAACATATCAACACAGATAAAAGAATAACTTGGGAAGAAGCAGAAAAAATATTTCTTCCTTACTTTACTGGTAGCCTTAGCAGGTAACGCTACTACGTCTTTCGATTATCAGTCGAGTGCTCTACTTTTGAGATATGAGGCCATATTAGTTGGTGCTGCCTCGTGGAATCGAACCACGTTCAACGGCTCTTCAGACCGCCGCTATGACCACATCAGCTAAAGCAGCAAATTGGTGCTCCTATCTGGTAACGATCCAGAGTTTCTACATTACCAATGTAGTGTAATACCTTTATACTATAAGAGCATTGGGGTGCCATACCGGTATCGATCCGGTACTACTGCTTTCACAGAGCAGGGTGCAGGCCACTACACTAATGACACCATTGTTTGGCACCGCCATCAGGAGTTGAACCTGAGACTCAACCTTCGCAGGGTTGTATGATATCCTATTTCACTACAGCGGTATTGGCAAGGGAGACAGGACTCGAACCTGCAACCTGCGGGATCAAAACCCGTTGATCTACCAATTGATCTACTCCCCAATTGTATGGTGGACCGTGTGGGAATCGAACCCACCGATAACTGCTTGCAAAGCAGCCAAGAACCCCAGCTCAATCACAGCCCTAATTATTTTAAATCTTTAGAATCAACACAGGTTCCGCCTTTAAAAACATAAATGTCGGAATCTATTCTAAGTTGTTCGAATACATGATTGTTCACGCAGACGTAAGGATCTTTATAATTTTGCGTCCAATAGAATATGCCATATCCTAATCCGGCTAAAATCATAATGATAGGAATGTACTTAAGATACTTGACTATTTCTGGTAGCGCAGCTAGTAGCTGCGGCAGACTTTTTAGTAGCTCTTTCATACTGTTATTTAATCGGTCTAGGTTGTTTACCGCACAACCTAGTAAAGCGGGGGTCTGTAGACTGTTGACAATTTGTCCTACTCTACGCCGTCAACAA
>Ga0315903_10001081_pt1 | contig 41273 bp, 30 predicted proteins | sample LakEriMetagenome_7_FD_203524 | JGI IMG/M metagenome (GOLD analysis project Ga0315903, IMG submission 203524) | Freshwater fungal communities from buoy surface, Lake Erie, Ohio, United States - Buoy 2 MA119 | ecosystem: Environmental > Aquatic > Freshwater > Lake | place: USA: Lake Erie, Ohio... | reverse complement strand
AAGAAAAACGCGAATCCGAACATCGATGGGGGTGTAAACACAGCTATCATGTACGACAATATGATGAACAAATTCCAATGGGGTAATATGGATAAGTTACCTATCTACATGGATGAAAACAACCGTCGTATGACCACTAATCTGCGTCTGCAATTTGGTCACTTGGCAGAACAACTGATTGAAGAAGGTGATCTCGAAAAAGCTCGTGAAGTTATTCAACGCTCGCTCGATGTGATGCCCGAATACAACGTGCCCTACGAGCAACCGCAGATTATGTGGCAAGTTGTTGATCTGATGTATCAAGCCGATTTCGACGAGAAAGCGCTGGAACTGAGCAAACGCATGATTGAGATCAACAACCAGGAAATAGACTTCTATCACAGTCTCGATGAAAAACACCGTACGTTGATAGAAAAAGACATCACCATGCGCATTCAAATCAATGACCGACTGAGCACCATGGCTGTAAACAATGCACCTGATAACGCCGATTTCAAAGCAATCGACGAGGTTGTGCGGACTCAAATGGAAGAATTCCAATTACCGTCCTACAGGGAATTCCTGGAACAAGAGAAGAAAATGGAGGAAATGAAGCGCAAACAAGATTCGCTCATCAAGGCCAATAATGCCTCTCGCACAACTTCCGTTTCATTGGAGGGCCCCGGTGGTATTGTGAAGAAATAAAGAAGATCAACTCTTCTGCGCGCGGGAACTTCTCATTCCCGCGCGTTTTTTTCATAGCCTCTACTAACACTATCTTCGACCCCGATAACAATTACGCTACATGCTCGACGCATTTATTGAAGTTTTTACCACGTTTGGTGGAATTTTCAGCCTCTTCACTTTGGTTATACTGGAAATCGTGTTGGGCATCGACAACATCATCTTCATTGCCATCATCTGTGGCTACATCCCCAATAAAAAAGATCAGCAGCGTGCGCGGTTCTTCGGTTTGATGCTGGCGCTCGCAGTGCGCATCCTATTACTGTCGACTATCAACTTCATAACGAAAATGGTGGACCCGTTTTTCTTCATCGGGCATATACCGATTACAGGCCGGGGTATCATACTGTTTGGCGGAGGAGCGTTTCTCATCGTAAAAACGGTTACGGAGATTTACCACAAATTCAAAATTGCTGATAAGGAGGAAACGGCAAAATCACGTCAGCTCACTTGGACACAGGCGATTCTCCAAATCACCCTCATCGATATAGTTTTCTCGTTTGACTCTATCATTACAGCTGTTGGGGTGACTGCCGATAATCCCAATGCTGCTCTTGCATTGGCAACGATGATAATGGCGGTAGTAGTAGCCATGATAGCCATGTTGATGTTTGCTCCGTATGTCAGCGACTTTATTGAAAAATATCCGACCATTAAAATGCTTGCATTGGCCTTCTTGGTTGTGATTGGGTTAATCCTGGTGCTGGAAGCCTTAGAGGATGCGCACGTCCTTCATCTGCCTGAAGGGGTCAACATCAAGACATATGGGTACGTTGCACTATTCTTCTCGGTTATCGTAGAGTCGCTCAACATCCGATTGAAAAACGTGAAAGAAAAGCGTGGTCAATAAATCGCTGGTACGTTTACACGAAATAAAAAAGCCACCTCGAAAGATGGCTTTTTAATTGTTTTCAGTTTAAGGAATCAATCCACGTTGTCGTGGAGGAAAGGGTTCTCACGAAGCTCTACCTTGCGCTGACCGGCCTCATCAACCGACTCGTTCAACGAGTATCGTGAAATATTACTATCCGAACTGTGCGGAGCACTGTCGAGGGAAATCTTCTTACGCGCATAAGCGGGCTCGTTCTCCAATTCACTCAATCCATTCGGAGTCTTCAACTTAATCGTGAATTCGCGAATACGCATTTCACGCTCCTTGTTACGCGCCACCAATTCGTTGCGGTTCGGACGATCACTTACTACGCTCTCCTCTTTGTGAACCAGTGAAACGGCAGGAACTTCATCACTTACTTTCGAGGCAATATCGGTTATGTTGCTACCCAACTCCATGAATACAGGCTCATCAAGCGGCAATTCTTCCTCACGCATTTTCAGCGAGGAAAGCATTGGCACATCCTCAATATCGGTAGCCTTTTCATCGATTTTATTTTCTACCTCAAACTCAAACTCGACCGGATTTTCGACCGTCTTCAAGAATGGCTCGGTAGGTATTTCATCCACTTTTTCGGGAGCTGTGTTTACTATCGGTGTGTCTGCAACCGGCATTTCAACCTTGGCCACAACCTCTTTCGCACCCTCTGCCTCAAGCCACAATTTCTTAGGCTCTTCCGCACGATCGCTCCAGCTGTCTGAATTTCCGTTGCCGGTAAATCCGGTAGCAATAACAGTTACACATACATCATCGCCCAAGGAAGCATCTTGACCATAGCCCCAGATTACTTCTGCCGACATACCGGCCTGTTCCTGGATGTAATCCGTGATTTCACTGATCTCATCCATCAGCAACTCATTGTTGCCGTGCGTGATGTTCAGCAATACGAAGTTGGCTCCGGTAATGTCGCGATCATTGAGAAGCGGTGACTCAAGCGCGGATTCCACTGCCTTGCGCGCGCGGCCTTCACCACTTGCACGGCCCGATCCCATAATAGCCTTGCCACTATCTTTCATGACGGTCTTCACGTCATTCATGTCGACGTTTACAGTACCAATGAGAGTGATAACCTCAGCAATTCCTTTGGCTGCTGTGCACAGTACTTCATCGGCATGACCGAAAGCAGCCTTCAACGTGAGATTGCCATACAATTCACGCAATTTATCGTTGTTAATCTCCAAAAGAGTATCAACATTGGCGCGCATTTCAGACAAACCAAGCTCTGCCTGACTAGAACGCTTTTTTCCTTCAAACATGAACGGCACGGTTACAATGCCCACGGTCAGGATGCCCATATCACGGGCAACCTTCGCTATTACGGGAGCAGCTCCGGTGCCGGTGCCTCCACCCATACCTGCTGTGATAAATACCATCGTAGTATTTTCACTCAACAACTCCTTGATTTCTTCCAGGCTTTCAATGGCCGCATTGCGACCTACCTCAGGAATAGAACCCGCTCCGCGTCCTTCTGTTAGGGTGCTGCCCAACTGAATTTTCAGCGGAACAGGACTCTTGTCGAGCGCCTGAGCATCGGTATTGCAAACAATAAAATCTACTCCTTTGATACCTTGTTCATACATGTAGTTGACAGCGTTGCTGCCACCTCCGCCTACTCCAATCACCTTGATGATGGATGAGTTGTTAGCGGGCAAATCGAATTTGAATGAGTTTTCCATGTTGGTTGATATGGGTTTGGCTCTCGTTATCAGCACCTTTAGGTCAACGCCGACAACGGTAATTTGATTGGCCTAATAACGAACAACAAACGAGGCCTTTGCAAACTGACTTTTCAAAAAAGTGAACCTAACAATGTTAGTAAAAGCGCACTGAATTTTGGCTCCAAAATCAACGTTCCGTTCCGGATTTTCAGTATGGTTTATCGTTTTTAAGTTCTTTGGATTACTTTCGTGCTATCATTCTTTTTGAGTTTCCCCTCGCCAACATGCAAGAGACTATCAACGATAAGCTGAATCTTCAGCCTTACAACAGCAACCGACCTCATCTCATCATTCCCGAATACGGAAGAAACATTCAGCGCATGGTAGAATATGCGCTTACGCTCGAAGAACGGGAAGAACGAAACAAATGTGTTCGCGCCATTCTCAGTGTTATGGGACAATTATTTCCACACTTGCGCGACATCGAAGACTTTAACCATAAGCTTTGGGACCATTTGCATATCATGTCGGGCTTCCGTCTCGATGTGGATAGCCCGTACCCCAAACCCGACAAAGAACATTTGCAGAGCAAACCGGAACCTATGCCCTACCCGAATAACCAAATCAGGTTTGGACATTACGGGCACTATGTAGAATCCATGATTCGCAAATGCGCGGCTATGGAAGAAGGAGAGCAAAAAAACGCATTTGCGCTGAACATTGCCAATGTCATGAAATACAACGCGACCAACTGGAATCGCAACATCGTGCACGACGATGTCATTTTAAAAGACCTTGGCATGCTTTCAAAAGGCAGCATCCGCTTGGAAAATGTAACGCAGCTCCAAACCGTGAAACCGCTTACCGCAGGTGGTTTCAAAGAATATGAAACAGAGCGCTTCGGCAAGAAGAACAAGCACAAATTCAACAAGAACAACAAGAAGAAAAAGTTCCGCCCGAGATAATTGACAATTCTCATGGCATGCATTGACTTTCTTGTGACAATAGCCCGAGTAGTCTGAAAAATCTTTGCAGCAAAGAATCACCGTTGTGAACGATCTGCGAGTTGTTGCCATTACCCACAAAAACTTTCCTCTGGAAACTATCGGTAAATTCCATATTTCCGATGATGTAAGAAAGAATTCCCTGTCGAAGATTAAGGAAAATTGTGGTCTGAGCGAAGTGATGTACCTCTCCACATGCAACCGCGTAGAATTCATTTTTACTCTTCCTCATTATGTCTGTCCGGGAGTAACGGCACAAATACTCAATGCCGTTGGCGTCGATTTAACCGAAAATGAAATACGATCCATTGCCGCTCGTGCTGAACGATACAACGGCATAGAAGCCGCTGAACACTTGCTCAACGTAGCGTCTAGCCTCGATTCAGCTGTTATTGGAGAACGTGAAATCATCACTCAGCTGCGTAAAGCCTACGAAGAAGGATCAGCATTCGGTTTAACCGGAGATGATCTTCGCCTCATCATTCGTCAGTGCATACAAACCGCCAAAGAAGTATTTACCTCTACCGACTTGGCTAAAAAGCCCGTCAGTGTTGTATCAATTGGCTGGGAACAATTTAGAAAACACGAAATACCGACTAATGCGCGCATTCTTCTCATTGGCGCAGGGCAAATCATTCGCAACTTTTCCAAATTCCTTTCAGAAAACGGATACACGCGCTTGACATTTGCCAACCGCACTTTCGAAAACGCTGAAAGCTTAGCCCAAACCTTTGGTGGAAAAGCACTGGCACTCGAAGATCTTCATGCTTACACAGAAGGATTTGACGCGTTGATTTCATGCACCGGATCTTCCGATGTCATCATAGACGATAATCTGTATACACTTCTTCTTCAAAACGAAACAGCTGCTAAGATCGTCCTCGATCTTGCCTTACCTGCCGACATAGATTCAGTTATTCCAAAGAGCCACGCCGTGACATACTACGGCATGGATCAAATCAAACAATGGGCAAGTGAAAACATACAGTTTCGTGAACAAGCAATTGCCGACTGTATGCCCATTATACAAAGTGGCCTCAGAGAATTCGAAAAAGTGCACAAGGAGCGGCAAATCGAAAAAGCCATGGTTTCCATTCCGGAAACGATCAAAGAAATTCGCAACACCGCATTGGGTTCCGTTTTTGCAAAAGACCTCGAAACGCTCGACGATCATTCACGCGAAGTACTTGAGAAAATTGTGAGCTATATCGAGAAAAAATACATCTCTATTCCTATGAAAATGGCAAAAGATGTATTACTCGATGAAGTAAAAAAGAACTGACGACAGCCTTACTTTCGCACAAACTTTTCTGCGTGAAAAATCCCGTCATTATTGGTTCTCGTGGCAGTGACCTCGCCCTCTGGCAAGCTCATTTCGTTCAAAGAAAATTGAGCGATATTGGCGTGAACTCCACTATCGAAATCATCAAAACGAAGGGCGATGCCATCCAACACCTGAGCTTCGATAAAATTGAAGGTAAAGGTTTTTTCACGAAAGAAATTGAAGACGCTCTGTTAGCCGGAACAATTGATCTGGCGGTTCATTCACATAAAGATCTCGAAACACAATCACCCGAAGGACTTACCATTGCAGCCGTTAGCGAACGAGCCGATGCCCGTGAATTGTTGCTGATTCATCCCGACGCCTTTGATGCTGCTGCTGCCTGGCAATTCAAAAAAGAGGCTCGTATCGGCACTTCCAGCGCGCGCAGAAAAGCGCAACTTCTGCACGTCCGGCCCGATGCTATACCCGTCGATATCAGGGGTAATGTCCCTACACGCGTTGATAAACTGCGCCGGGGCGAATTCGATGCTATTCTTCTCGCCAAAGCGGGAGTTGATCGACTAGAGCTAGACCTTACAGACCTGCGCGTGCTAGCTCTCGACGTGCGGGAATTAGTGCCTGCTCCCGCTCAGGGAGCTCTTGCTTTGCAAACCCGAACAACAGACATAGCTTTGATTAATGCGCTGAAAACCCTCAATGCAGAGCAAGTGCAACGCAACATCCTTATAGAACGCCGAGTGCTGAATCGCATGCAGGGCGGCTGTCAGTTGCCACTTGGTGTGCATGCTAAATATCAGGAAGGGCAATTTCACGTTTGGGTAGCTTTCGCCAAAAGCTGGAATGAGCCGGTCCTTAAATTCGAACTCACCGGCAACGACGAATCACAGCTTATTGAACAGATACTTCAACGCATTCTGCCATCGTGAAAAAAAAAGTCTTCATATCGCGAAAACCAACCGACTGTGAAGCCATTCATGCCTTTCTTCCAAAAAACATTGAAATAATCGCTCAGTCCCTCATTGAAACAACACCCATCGTATTCGATCGGAATATTCCACAAACGGATTGGATTTTCTTTTCATCGTCTAATGCTGTGCATCACTTTTTCGAGCAACAGCCAATATTGAGACAACAAAGAATCGCTGCTATTGGAGATGCAACTGCCAAATCTATCGAGCACTTTCATTCGGTCGACTTCGTGGGTGATGCAATCGATATCACAGACTCTGCCTATCGATTTGCCGAGATGGTTGGATCAGGGTCTGTGCTTTTTCCGGGAGCAGTGGAAAGCCTGAGACATATTCAAGCGGTTTTGCCTGTAGTGCAGGTAGTTGATTTGCCTGTTTACTCCACTCAAGAAAAAACCGTTGCTGTTTCACCTTGCGATGTGTACCTATTTTCGAGCCCAAGCAACGTTCGTTCATTTTTTAGAACCAAGCATGACAAGGCCGTAAATAGCATGAAATGCGTTGCCTTCGGCGAAGCTACCCGCGATGTACTGTTGAAACATCACATTACCGAAGTTCGGATTCCCGATTCATTGGAGCCTCATTCCATCGCTTACACAATAATTCAGTTGCTGGAGGGTTAAGGCTGCGCCATATTATTTTTGAACCTATGAACCAAGCGCGCATTTATAAAGCCATTAGCCGAGCAGCCATCACCATTTCGATGTGCGCTTGCATTGCCGGCAACTCAATTGCTCAAACCAGCGACCTCACACCGAAATACTCGAACGAGTTCCTTAACATTGGCGTCGGTGCTCGTGCTCTGGGTATGTCCATGGCTCAGGTTGCCACTGTAAGCGATGTAACCGCTGGATACTGGAATCCCGCCGGAATCAATCACCTCAGCTCGCGAATACAAGTAGCCGCCATGCACTCCGAGTACTTTGCCGGTATTGCAAAATATGACTACGCCGCCATTGGAAAAGCTATCGACTCATCGAGCGCTGCCGCATTTTCAGTTATACGATTTGGCGTTGATGATATCCCCAATACCACTGAGCTCATCGATGCCGGAGGCAATATCGATTACGACCGCATCACCCGATTTTCCGCAGTAGATTATGCTTTCATTTTCTCCTACGGCCGAAAAGGATGGCCGGGAAAAAACACAACATCCAACACGCATCAAACCATCATCGATCCGCTGCAAAGAACCAACCGATTTCGCTGGGGTGTAAACGCAAAAGTGATTTACCGACACATAGGAGAATTTGCACGCGCATGGGGGTTTGGTCTCGATGCAGGGATGCAGTATGACTACAACCGCTGGCACTTCGGCGCTGTTGCAAAAGATATAACCTCCACATTCAACGCATGGTCCTACTCGCTCAGCGACCGCACCAAAGAAGTGTTTCAGAATACCGGCAATGAAATACCACAAAACGGTTTGGAAGTTACTCTGCCTCGCTTGGTAATAGGTGCCGGACGCAGTTTCGATATCAAAAAAATTACATTGCTTGCTGAAGTAAATGCCACTCTTACGACCGATGGAAAACGAAACGTACTCATCAGCGCCAATCCGGTAAGCGTGGATCCTAACCTGGGAATTGAGGCCATTTATAACAAACTGATTTTCCTTCGTGCCGGCATAGGCAACATACAGCGAGTAAGCGATTTCGATGAAAGCACCTATCTCACTCTTCAACCCAACATTGGTCTCGGGCTTCGCATTCGTAACCTGCAAATCGATTATGCTCTTTCAGATATCGGAAATGTGAGTGATGCGCTATACAGTAATGTTTTCTCTTTACGCATCGACATTACAGGAAAAAAGAAGTAACTCAGGCACGTCTGAACTGAACACGCAACCCTGAGTAAAACACCAAGGCAAAGCAAAGAACACCGAGCAATAAGTGCAAAGGCTGCATCGGTGCCGGCATATCTAAATATGCAAGCACAATTCCAACAAGCAACTCAAGCATCAATACAAGCATAGCCCAATTGAATTGAACAATTCGAAGGGATTCCTTGCTTTTGAAATACAACCACCCGGCGAGCAACAAGATTATAATTGAAAAACTGCGATGGAAATAAAAGATCGACGGCAACATTTCAATCCAGGTGCTCCTGTCGGTATTCATCTTCGCCACTACATCCACTTGCTCACGTACTTGAGTTCCCATTAAGATCTGACCAAAGAGAAGCACCACAAGCATCCACATGCCCAATCTGAAGCCACGCTTGCTTTGGAAAACTTCCTCTTCCTTGCTTAACCGAAAGACCATAATCGACAGTAAAGCAACTAGCGCAATACTGCCCACCATGTGGTAAGTAATAGAATTCTCTACCAAATTCCCATCTACAACCAGCTTACCCAGCCACGCTTCAAATCCGACCATGACATCGGTTAGAAAGGCCAGCGAAAAAATTATCCAATCACGTTCCCGAATAAGAAGCAACAAACTAAACAACGAAAGCAAGAATACCGGAATACCATAGACCACGGTTGCAAGTCGGTTGATGTATTCTACCCATGTATGCAAGACGTTGAAGATGGCGTAATCATGTTTCGGATACTTATGCCAATCGGCTCGGTTGAAATCAGATACCGAAGTGAAGTTGCTATTCGCAACCCAAAGTGTATCATGCCTCAAAATCATCTGGCCGTTCTCATAGGCATGACCCTCTTTGAAAAACAAGACTTCTTCATCAGTCGGGGGAATCAGGTAACCAAAACACTTAGGCCAGTCAGGACAGCCCATACCACTGCCTGTCATCCGGACAATACTTCCCGCAACAATAACAACGAAGGTGAGCACAAGAGAAACTTGCGCCAGCAATCGCACACTGTTTCGGATATTCATGAGTTAGACAGCGGCACCGCCATTTGTTGACTTATTCTGAAGTCCATGATAGTGGAGCACTTCCACCTTGGACACTGCATACTTTCCATCGGCAATGCCTTGCACGCACTCTATAAGTTTCTTTTCATCGGTGACCGCAGGATCAAATTCCACCTTAACCGTATTCTCCGGACTATTTTCGGTGAATTCGAGTTCAGTTCCTATCACACCTGGCAATGCGCGCAAATCCTGCTGAATCTTGCCACCACAACCATCGGCACACATCATTCCGCCAATCGACATCTTGGCCACAGTCTTAATCACTTCTGAATCAAGATCCCGATGAACTACGACAGTTTCAGATTTGACCGGAGGTGCCACTTCCCCGCAGGAGTTTAGCACTATGGCAATTGCAAGCAGAGTAATAACCTTCTTCATGATTTCCAATATTTCCGTGCAAATGTAATGGCGACGTTTACTCCACAGCACGGTAACTTTGCCTCGCATGCTCAAACAATCTCCGCGCTCCCTGCATTTTTCAGCTATCGCTCTTTTAGCCCTCACCTGGGGAAGCTCTTTCATACTTATGAAGCATGCTCTGAAAGACGAATTTAACAGACCTGTATTGGCTCCCGATCAGGTAGCAGCCCTGCGCATGGGAATTGCTTCGGCCATTCTGCTCCCCGTTTCTTTGAGAGCTTTTAAAAAAATCAAAATTCGTGAATGGAAATACCTGGCCGTTGTAGGGCTTTTGGGCAGTGGCATTCCCGCTGTACTTTTTACTACCGCCCAGCAGCACCTAGACAGCAGCCTGGCGGGCATCCTCAATACCCTCACGCCTTTGTTCACTCTTCTCATCGGAATCACCTTCTTTCAAAAGGAATTCAAACGATTGCAAATAGCAGGAGTTTTGATTGGTTTGGCCGGCGCTATAAGTCTTATCACCCTGCAAGGCATGGGCGGATCTCAAAGTCCGCTATTCTCGTTACTCATCATCGTAGCAACCCTATTATACGGTATCAGCGTCAATACCATATCTGCTAAAATTCCGCATATCCACCCCCTTCATATTACTGCCCTTTCATTGTTGCTGGCTGGCATTCCATGGACTATTTACCTCTCACAGACAAATATTGCGGAAGTCGTAACCACTCATCCACATGGGTGGCAATCGGTAGGTTATGTTGTCATCTTGGCTATTTTCGGAACTTGCCTTGCCAATATGCTCTATTTCTGGCTTACCCAGCAAACCTCGCCTCTCTTCGCCTCCTCGGTTACGTACATTATGCCTATGGTAGCTGTCGCCTGGGGCCTCGATGATGGCGAATCGTTCGGATTTTTGCATCTGGCCTGCGCCGCAGTGGTGCTCACAGGGGTATGGCTAGCCAACAAAAAGTAAGATTTTCTTGTTTTTCGAGGCCAATCGTTTGGTGCATTGCGCTTTGGCTCCCTATATTTGCACCCCTCTAAAAAAATTTTGGAGGTAAATCATTAAAAATCAATACCATGTACGCTATCGTAGAAATAGCAGGGCATCAGTACAAAGTACAAAAAGATCAACAGATCTTCGTAAACCGTCTTCAAAGCGAAGAAGGTACGAAGGTATCGTTCGACAAGGTTCTCCTAGTCGACAATGCCGGTAAGATCACCGTTGGCGCCCCCGCTGTAGAAGGTATGAAGGTGACCGCTCGCGTAGAGAAACACCTCAAAGGAGACAAAGTAATCGTATTCAAAAAGAAGCGCCGGAAGGGTTACCAGAAGAAAAATGGTTTCCGTGCATATTTGACTTCTATCAAAATTGAATCAATCGGTTAATTTCAACATTCAGAATCCTATAACACCCCCAATACAATGGCACACAAGAAAGGTGAAGGTAAAGTAAAGAACGGTCGTGAGTCGGAAAGCAAGCGACTCGGAGTAAAACTATACGGTGGTCAAGTATGCATTGCCGGTAACATCCTCGTGCGTCAGCGCGGCACCCGTCACAATGCTGGTCTCAACGTTGGCATCGGTAAAGATCATACGCTCTTCGCGTTGGTTGCCGGTACCGTTGAATTCCGCAAAAGAAAAGACAACAAATCGTACGTTTCGGTTATCCCTGCATAAGGCGTAGCCGGGCTCGATGATATTCCAACTCCCGCTCTCGCCACGCCGAGGACGGGAGTTTTTTATTTTAATTCGCACTTAAGAATCTACCCATGCTCCTCGTTCCAAACCTTCGCGAAAACCGCGAACACATTCTGGCCGGTCTCGCCAAACGCAATAAAGACTTCAGTCAGCAAATCGACGAAATCATTCGCCTCGATGAAGTGCGTCGTAAAACACAAAACGACCTCGACAACAACCTGGCAGAGGCCAATAAACTATCGAAAGAAATTGGTGACCTTTTCAAAAGCGGTAAAAAAGACGAAGCAGATGCTGCAAAACCCCGCGTAGCAGCATTAAAGGAAGCTGCAAAAGAATTGGAGCAAACACTCCAGCAAACGGAAGATGCTCAGAAACAACTGCTCTACACAATTCCCAATGTTCCAAATGATATCGTTCCAAACGGCAAGGCAGCCGAAGACAATGTTGAGGTATTTATATGGGGTAACATGCCGCAACTTGGCGAGCAGAAAAAACCACACTGGGAGCTCATTGAAGAATACGACCTCATCGATTTCGAGCTTGGTACTAAAATAACAGGAGCCGGATTCCCTGTTTACAAAGGAGCCGGAGCAAAATTGCAACGTGCACTCATCAACTTCTTCCTCGATGAAGCTACCAAAGCCGGTTACCGCGAGTTTCAGCCACCGCTGATGGTAAACGAAGCAAGTGGTTTTGGCACAGGACAGCTGCCCGATAAAGAAGGTCAGATGTATCATGTGGGGGTTGACGATCTCTACCTTATACCAACAGCGGAAGTACCTCTCACCAATTTATACCGAGATGTCATTTTGAAGGAAGATCAACTTCCCATTAAAATGACCGGATATACACCTTGCTTCCGCCGCGAAGCAGGTAGCTGGGGCGCTCACGTGCGTGGCCTCAATCGTTTGCATCAATTCGATAAGGTGGAAATAGTGCAACTTGTGCACCCTGATCTATCCTACCCAATACTGGATGAAATGGTAGAGCACGTGAAAGGAATTCTCAAAAAGCTTGAACTGCACTTCCGCGTCATCCGGCTCTGTGGTGGCGATATGGGTTTCACTTCTGCTCTCACCTACGACTTCGAAGCATGGAGTGGCGCACAAGAACGCTGGCTGGAAGTAAGCTCAACCTCTAATTTCGAAACGTTCCAAGCCAATCGCTTGAAATGTCGTTTCAAAAACAGCGAGGGTAAAGCTCAGCTGGTTCACACACTCAATGGAAGTGCGCTTGCCTTGCCTAGAATTGTGGCGTCGCTACTCGAGAACAACCAAACCCCTGAAGGAATTCGCATTCCGGCTGCACTCGTGCCTTACACCGGATTCAATATGATTCGAAAATAACTGGCCCGTTGCATTGCTACTATCGGCTCCGCTTGTATACAATGGCGGCCGATCCGGTTTTTGATTTTTTGATAATTCCATGCAGCTGAGCATCTCCGCTTCTGTTAACTTTACTGCCATGCGCCTGGTCAAGCCTCTAACGGTTTATTTCATTTCAGCAATCCTTCTTGCTTTCAGCGCTTGCACTGAGCCTAGAAATTTCGACGATGAAATCCACGTCATAGATTCGTTGCATGTGGGTATGGATAACACTATAACAACACTCGACTCGGTCTCATTGCAAATAACCGATTCTATTACTCGTCAGCTTAAGTATTTTCAAGCGAACTATGCCGGTATTATGGAGCAATCCATGGCTGAAACACTTCTTCGATTTGGTGATTTCCGAAAAAAAGCCGCCACACTTGAACAGTGGAAAGACTCGTTACATTATCGAAAAGACCAACTCGAAAATGAACTCTTTGCTTTCAGAAACACAATGGCTGATCGTGCTACACATGACCGAATGAACAAAGAGATTAATGAGTTATACGCCGATACTGTTTTACAATCACTTATCGGAAAACAACAACAGTGGCACACCAAGATCAATGAGTGGATGCAACAACAACAAACGATATACAACCATTGGAACGCTCTCAACGATACGATTTTGAATTGGAGAGAGAACATGCCCAAACAAAAACAACCATGATCAGGCATTTCATATTCATTTTAGGAATCATGCTTTGCGCATTCGCTGCGAATGCTCAAGAAACCGATATGGAATTGGCTGATTATTACTACAACCAAGGCATGTTTGAACAGGCTAAGTTGTACTACGAAAAAATTTACAAGACCAATAAAACTTCCAAGGTGTTCAACAATTACCTCAACACCTTGATAGAATTGCGTGATTTCGAAGAGGCCGAGAAAATGGCCAAAAAGAAAATCAAGGAAGATTCAAAAGACGGCGTAGGATATGTGAAGCTTGGTGATCTCTACCGCAAATTCAACATGAATGAAAAGGCAACCGAACAGTTCGATGAAGCAGTTAAACGGGTCGAGCCAACTCGATCCAACATTCAGCGCCTAGCCAACGAATTCGGGCTCATCAATGAGTACGAGTTTGCACTTAAAGTGTACGAGAAAGGTCGGGCACAATCAAAAGACGGATACAATTTCACCTACGAGGTCGCCAACATGAAAGGAAATCTCGGCGATCAGGCGGGGATGACTGAGGCGTTCCTGGACCTCATCGGTGAAGAACCACACTACCTACAAACCGTTCAAAATTCATTCAACCGATTACTGAATTTGGAAGAGAATGCGGAGAATATGGACATGCTGAAGACAGCTCTTTTAAAACGTGCCCAGAAATTCCCCGATAAAACAATCTACGCGGAAATGCTTGCATGGCTGTTCATGCAAAAGAAAGAATTCGCCTCTGCTCTAGTACAATCGATTGCTCTCGACAAGCGCCAAAATGAAAACGGAAGCCGACTAATTAACTTAGCACAACTCGCTTTAAATAATGGCGACTACGACACGGCACGTAAAGCATATCAGGCAGTAATAGAAAAAGGTCCTGCATCGGACTACTACATTACGGCGCGTATTGAAAAACTTCAGGTTTCTAAAGAAGAACTCGCACAAAAACCCGGCAGTGATTCCAGTCTGTATACCCTGTTGGAACTTGATTATATCGCGGCTCTCAACGAAATTGGTCGGTCACATGAAACGGCTATTCTCATGAAGGAGCTGGCTCATGTTCAGGCCTTTCACTTAAAAAAATCTGTTGATGCTGTAGGGCTTCTCCGCGAGGCTATATCATTGCCGGGCGTTTACAATAAAACACAAGCATTATGTAAGCTCGAACTCGGTGATGTGCAAGTGTTCAATGGCGACATCTGGGATGCCTCGCTCTTGTTTTCCCAAGTAGAACTCGACTTCAAAGACGATATGCTTGGAAATGAAGCCAAGTTCCGAAACGCCCGTATATCATACTATACAGGCGATTTCGAATGGGCTCAAGGACAACTCGATGCACTCAAGGCTTCGACTTCGAAACTCATTTCGAATGATGCCATTGATCTATCACTGCTCATTACTGACAACTTCAATATGGACACAACCACAGCTCCCATGATGATGTATGCCCGTGCTGATTTGCTCGCCTATCAAAATAGATTTACGGAGTGCATAATCACCCTCGATTCCATTCTTACTGAATATCCTGCTCATACGCTTACCGATGAAATCAAAATGCTGAAAGCATCCATTTACATGAAGAGGGCTCAATTCGATTTGGCGCGTGAACTTTACCAAAATGTAGTGGACTTGCATTTTGCCGATATAACAGCCGACGACGCGTTATTCAAACTTGCACTCCTGGAAGAGCAGGTATACCTGGATAAATCGAAGGCAATGGCCTTATTCGAAAAACTCATTACCGATTTTCCCGCTAGTCTTTATGTGGTGGAAGCTCGCAAGCATTTCAGGGCATTGCGCGGAGACGAATTGAATTAACGAAACAATCCAGCCTCAATACCCCGAGTAATCTGCTCAAGGGCTTTATCAAAATTAAAATCTGTCAAAGAGAAGTGCACCTCCTTGAGACAATCGAACATTGCCCCCTCGCTTAATTCCGTTAACGCTTCCTCCGCTATATCTATAGCTATGGAATCATTATCAGCTATAGCTGACTTTAAGCGACCGGCTAGTTCATTCCAATTCCTTTGAACATCAGCTGAACGAACTTTTTCTATGTTCTCAAGCTGGATGTTTTCAAGAATTAATCTTATCAATTCTTCCAGCTTAACCGTTAACAGCTGCATTTGAGAAATCAAATCAACGCGTACTTTTTTATCTCCTGCTTCATGCGCTGCCTTAATATGAACGGATAGTTTGCTCGACAACTCATATACATCGGCCGCTCCTACATTACCACTTACTCCAACCAGGGTATGTAGATATTCTGCCAGACCGGAAATGTCGCTGCTCATTACCATTGTTCGCATTTCCGTCGACACATTCATATACCGGCTACAAAACTTGTGAAGCAGCGTGTGGTAAGATGCGGTTTTCGAACCTGAACGCCTCAAACCCTCATCATACTTCAATCCCGTAATAGAAATAGAAGATTTTCGCTGATTACCCGCCATAGAACTTGATGAGTCAAGGGAAACACCTCGGATATGCTTCACCAAAGTTTTGTACAACACATCGGGGTCAATCGGCTTGGTTATGTGATCATTCATTCCGGCCGCAAGACTCTTTTCATATTCACCTTTGATAGCGTGAGCGGTCATGGCAACAATCGGCAACTGGTCAGCCACGAGATGTTTCCTTATCTCGCGTGTGGCTGTTAGCCCATCCATTTCAGGCATCTGAATATCCATGAGAACCAAATCATAGGACTGTCCTAAGGCCATTTCAACCGCCATCATTCCATTCACCGCGGCATCAACATTTGCCCCTACATCCTCCAGCAACTCAGTAGCAAGATCCATGTTTATCTCATTATCCTCCACCAACAACAAACGAACACCCTTCAAATGTTGTCGGTATGACTCCATGAAATCAACCTCCTCACGAGAAGACCGGATATGCCGCTGGTCTTGATGGAGCACGTCTGCTATAGTGTCATTCAATGTTGAAATACCAATCGGTTTAATAAGAAGTCCGTCGACTAAATTCTTATTCAATGCATCTCTAACCGCCTCTGCACCATGAGAAGTGACCATCACTACGGAAGGAACTTTTTCCGGTCCGCCGTCCTTTATATCTCTGACTAACTCCAAACCCGTCATACCGGGCATCTTCCAATCAACCACAAGCAATGCGATTTCATCGCCGCGTTCCAATACCTCATTCCAGATTCTTTTTGCATCGGGCGCATTGCTGGCGACAAGAACATGAAAGCCGAGCGACTCAAGCATTTCCGTCAGAACCATTCGAGCACTTTCCGAATCATCAGCAAGCAACGCAGTCAAACCATAATTAGGCATCGGTATAGCCTCGGCAGGTTCCTCGGCATGGGAGAAAAACGCATTAAATGAAAACTCAGAACCTACTCCTGACTCACTCGCTGCAGTCAACTCACCATCCATCATTTCCACTATGCGTCGACAAATCGTGAGACCAAGACCTGTGCCTCCATATTTGCGCGTAGTCGATAAATCGGCCTGCTGAAATGGATTAAAAAGGTTCTGGAGTTGTGCTTCCGTAATTCCAATTCCTGAATCACGAATACTGAAATTCACAATACAACCATATGGTAACGACTTCTGTAATTTGGCCATCACACGGATCTCACCGCGCTCTGTGAATTTCGCGGCATTGTCCGTTAGATTAAGCAGAACTTGACGTAATCTGAGACTATCCCCTAACACATACCGAGGTATCGCAGCATCTATGTATGTTACGAATTCTACGTCTGCTTTGTGCTGAAGCTTTACGTTGACCGCATCGGCAACTTCCGAAACCACTTCAGCAATGGCCATAGTGCTATTCTCCAGTGTTAACTTACCTGCTTCTATCTTGGAAAAATCCAATATGTCGTCAATAATGCGCAGTAAGTTTTTCGCGGACACATCAATTTTTCGATGGTAATCGATTTGCTTTTCACTCAATGAAGTCTTACCCATCAAGTAGTTCATACCTATGATGGCATTCATTGGCGTGCGAATTTCATGCGACATATTCGCTAGAAATTCACTTTTCGATCGGCTCGCACCTTCGGCCATTTCGCGCAAAATGACCATTTGCTCGTAACGCTCAGTGGCCTGCGATGCCACACGATTAGCTAGGTCAATTTTTCTGCTTCCATACCATGAATAAAAGGCAATTGCAAATGGCGCCATATCCGCAATCCAACACGCAGGAGTGTTGATGTGGACCTGCCACAATCCTTGGATGGTAATTTCAGCTAATGCCCATTCTGCCTCAATGTAGGTAATCAAACCTGCAATCAAACAGCCTAAAAGAAATCCCAACGCTATGTGGATTTCCTTTTCTGTTTTAAATGCCTTTCGAACGATTGCGCTATCTTCCAGAGCCATAGTAAAGGCTTAGACTTGCTTAATCATCTGCACATTGATTAGCAGCTTAACTTCATCAGCTAAAACAATAGTACCATCCTCAGAATTTGCATTCCAATGCAAACCAAAATCTGCTCGTAATATGGAACCGGTAAGTTCAAATCCGGCGCGAGTCAAACCCCAAGGGTCGACCACTAATCCCTTGTATGAAACTTGCAAGGTGATAGGCTTCTGTACTCCGCGTATAAGTATTTGACCAATCAACTGATATTCCTTATCTCCGACCTTCTCCATCTTGGTCGAGTCAAAGCTCAACTTAGGATGGGTCGTTGCATCAAAGAAATCATTCGTGCGCAAATGCTCGTCACGCTGGCTATTACGCGTATTGACAGAAGCAACTTCCGCTTCGAAATGCAACTCAGCATCGGAAAAGTCCGCTGAACTGGAATGCATCGTTCCGGTGCTATTCTCAAAAGTTCCACTAACGTTTGTAATCATCATGTGGCGCACTTTGAAGGTAACTTCACTATGCGCTGGGTCCATTATCCAGAGTTGCTTTGACATTTTATAGGGTGATTTAATTTGCAACAAAGATGCAATCTTTTGCCTTCACTCGTATGAGAATTCCGGCATTAAAAAACCCCGAAGTTTCCTTCGGGGTAGATCAATAAATCAACCGTTGATTACACAGTTGGAGTTCAGTTACGGCTCCTGCTGTTCAACCTGCGGTTTTCTAACCACTACACATTTCACACGCATCAGGATTATCAAGTGAGCAGGAAATCGCTGCTTGATTGCGCTCAATTTCTTCTGCACTCATTCCTGTTGACGCTGACATATCAATGGTCATTTGGGCTGCTTGTGGCTCAACCATAGCGGGCTCAACGGCATATGCAGCTGCTGTTGCCTTCGCCATGGCCGATTCAGCCTGTGCGGGAATAGTTTCCGTTTTGTATTTCTTATCAACGGTAAACTTGATTGCATCTGTTGCTGCCTTCGTACGCAAGTAGTACATACCGGTCTTCAAACCGCGTTCCCATGCATAGAAGTGCATCGATGAAAGTTTACCGAAATTCGGATTCTCCATGAACACATTGAGCGATTGGCTCTGACAGATATACGCTCCACGGTCGGCTGCCATCTCAATGATCGCCTTTTGCGAAAGTTCCCATGCTGTCTTGTATAAGGCCTTCAGGTTGGCAGGAATCTCCTCGATATTCTGCACGGAACCATTAGCAGAAATCAACTTGTTTTTCAAATCCTCATTCCACAAGCCTAGATTCACCAAGTCGCGCAGCAAGTGCTTATTCACAATAATATACTCCCCTGCCAACACGCGACGTGTGTAGATGTTGCTGGTGTAAGGTTCGAAGCATTCGTTGTTACCCAATATCTGTGCGGTACTTGCCGTCGGCATTGGAGCCAACAACAAGGAGTTACGCATACCGTGCTCCTTGATTTCTTCTTTCAGCACATCCCACTCCCAACGCGAAGTTGGAGCTACATCCCACATATCGAACTGAAGAATACCCTGGCTAGCCGGTGATCCGGGGAACGTTTCATAAGCACCGTCAACCTTGGCCAAATCTTTCGATGCCGTAGCAGCAGCGTAATAAATTGTCTCAAAAACTTCCTTGTTCATCTGACGCGCCTCAGGACCATCAAATGGATAACGCATCAAAATGAAAGCATCTGCCAATCCCTGAACACCAATTCCGATAGGACGGTGGCGCATGTTGCTCTTCTTCGTTTCGGGAACCGGGTAATAATTGCCGTCGATAATCTTGTTCAGATTAACAGTAAGCTGATAAGCCACGTCAAACAATTTGTGGTGATCGAACTTACCGTCTTTCACAAACTTCGGCAAAGCGATAGACCCCAGATTGCAAACAGCAATTTCATCCGGAGCTGTATACTCCATGATCTCAGTGCAGAGATTGGAACTCTTGATGGTTCCCAAATTCTTCTGGTTGCTCTTGCTGTTGGCAGCGTCCTTATAAAGCATGTAAGGAGTTCCCGTCTCGATTTGTGACTCAAGAATCTTGAACCACAAGTCTTGAGCCTTGATGGTTTGACGGCCTTTACCTTCTGTTTCATACTTCGTATAAAGCGCTTCGAAATCTGAACCCCATGTGTCCGACAAACCGGGACACTCGTTAGGGCACATCAGAGTCCATTCACCATCTTCTTTCACACGCTGCATGAACAAATCAGGTATCCACAAGGCATAGAACAGATCGCGAGCGCGAGCCTCTTCTTTACCGTGGTTCTTTTTCAAATCTAAAAAATCATACACATCAGCATGCCATGGCTCGAGGTAAATTGCAAAAGAACCTTTGCGCTTACCACCACCTTGATCTACATAACGTGCTGTATCGTTGAACACTTTCAGCATCGGTACGATTCCATTGCTAGTGCCGTTTGTGCCTTTGATGTATGAACCCTTCGCGCGCACATTGTGAATGCTTAGGCCAATACCACCTGCACTCTGAGAAATCAGAGCAGTTTGCTTCAGTGTATTGTAAATCCCTTCTATACTATCGCTCTGCATCTGCAAGAGGAAACATGAACTCATCTGAGGTTTCGGAGTTCCTGCGTTGAACAGTGTTGGCGTTGCGTGCGTAAACCAACCTTCGCTTAACATGTTGTATGTCTTTATTGCCTCAGCTATATCCTCCTTATGGATGCCGACCGCAACACGCATAAATAACTGCTGCGGACGCTCTGCTACCTTACCGTTTATTTTCAGCAGATAAGAACGCTCCAGTGTTTTGAAACCGAAGTAATCAAAATTGAAATCGCGATCGTAGATAATCGTGCTATCCAAAATAGGAGCATTATCAATAATCACTTTGTATACATCATCCGCAATTAAACCGGCATTTGCACCCGTCTTCGGATCAAGATAATAATACAAGTCTGTCATCACCTGACTGAACGACTTCTTGGTGTTCTTGTGCAGATTGCTTACCGCAATTCGAGATGCAAGCAACGCATAGTCAGGATGTGTTGCCGTATTTGTTGCAGCAATTTCGGCTGCAAGATTATCAAGCTCACTGGTTGTAACACCGTCGTAAACCCCTTCGATTACCTTCATGGCAACCTTCACCGAATCTACAATCGGGTTCAACCCATAGCACAACTTGGCAATACGCGCGGTGATCTTATCGAACTTCACCGTCTCCTTGTGACCATCTCTTTTAACAACAAACATATAGTTAGTTTTTTTTTATTGTGGTTGGCCGGGATTTCCCAATTTATACCGAAGAGATTCCCGTTTCTTTTCGGTAACCGCCTGCTGCGGTATTGGTTAATTCCCTAACATTATACGATAGGGAAACTTCGCTTTTCGGCAACCTGTTGACTGAGTCAACTGCCGCTCCCAAACGAGAGTGCAATAAAAGTGTTTAGGTATTGAATTCTCAAAAAATCAACCGGGGTTGTTTTTAAGAATCCCGAGGTAATTATTCACATCGATAAAATGTGAAAACTTATTTTGTATGCTCTCATTTTTTTGTTATGAGAACTCCTTATGCATTTAAAATTCTTCGTTGAGCGAAAAGGTTTGCTTGTCCTTATCGGCCATCACTCCCGCCTTTTGATAATCGCCCACACGCTTTTCAAAGAAATTCGTTTTGCCTTGGAGAGAAATCATCTCCATGAAGTCAAATGGGTTGCTCTTGTTGTATACGCGCTCGTTACCAAGCTCCGCGAGCAAACGATCAGCTACAAACTCAATGTACTGAGCCATCAAATCACTGTTCATTCCGATCAACTTTACCGGCAACGCATCAATGATAAACTCCTTCTCAATTTCTACTGCATTCGTTATTATCTCCTGTATACGCTGCTTTGAAAGTTTATTGATGATATGTTTGTTGTAAAGCAAGCACGCAAAATCACAATGCAATCCTTCATCGCGGCTGATCAGCTCATTGGAGAATGTTAAACCCGGCATCAAACCACGCTTCTTCAACCAGAATATACTGCAGAAAGAGCCACTGAAAAAGATCCCTTCTACCGCTGCAAAAGCAACTAGGCGCTCAGCAAATGTTCCGTTCTTAATCCAACGTAACGCCCAATCAGCTTTCTTTCGGACACAATCGAGCGTATCAATCGCATTGAACAGGTGGTTCTTATCCTTCGTGTCCTTTATATAGGTGTCAATCAACAACGAATACGTTTCGCTGTGGATGTTTTCCATCATTATCTGAAAACCATAGAAAAACTTCGCTTCTGTGTATTGAACCTCGCGCACAAAATTCTCGGCCAAATTCTCATTCACGATACCATCACTCGCTGCAAAAAACGCCAAGACATGCTTGATAAAATGGCGCTCATCATTGGTAAGCTTCGTATTCCAGTCAACCAAGTCCGCCTCCAAATCGATTTCCTCAGCTGTCCAAAAGTTCGCTTGACTCTTCTTATAGAAGTGCCAAATGTCATGATGAACGATCGGGAATAATACAAATCGATCCGGATTCTCTTTGAGAATGGGCTCCTCTGTGTGTAGAGTCATGTTTTCTTGCAATGCTAGTTCGGCCACTGATTCCATTTCGGGCATTTTTGGTACGGTTAACTTAAAAAGGTAAATTACTTCAACAATCTTTTCCTTCGAAAATCAATCAGTTAGGCTGCTTGGTGTTCCTCCGGTTCGATGTTGTCAAAGGTTACCCAAATTCCTCCTAAAGTCAAAAAGAAACAATTGACAACGGGCTTTACTTTTTAACATGACAACCATCATACATGATTTTCAAGACTTAACCCACAATTCCACTCTATGCCCGACAGCCTGTCAGTTTACCGGCCGATGGCACTATTTTTCGCATCGGGGCGGGCCGCAGCGCATTAAATTTGCGTCCGCTCTATTAAGAACAGGTTACACACACAAATATGATTGGTACCATCAATAAAATCCTCAAAAAAATCCTCGGCGACAAGTCGAAGGAAGATCTGAAGGATATCAACCCGATTGTCGAACAAGTGAAGCAAATCGGTCAAAACCTAACATCCCTATCGCACGACGATCTGCGGAACAAAACAGAAAAACTCAAAGAACTCATCAAGACCCGCATTGCTGCGAAAGAAGAAGAAGTAGCAGACCTCAAAATCCAAGCTGAAGCCTTACCGGGCACAGAACTCGAACAAAAGGAAGCCATCTTCGCCGAGATTGATAAGCTCGAAAAGGAAACAGACAAGCAAATTGAAGAGGTCCTAACTGAAATTCTGCCTGAGGCATTTGCCATTGTTCGCGAAACAGCCCGCCGTTTAAAAGAAAACTCGGAATTACGGCTCACCGCATCCGAATTCGACCGTCAACTCGCCACCACAAGCTCCAAGGACTATATCACTATTGAAGGCAATACGGCCATTTGGAAGAACAACTGGATTGCCGCAGGCAATCGTACTACCTGGGAAATGGTTCACTACGACGTACAGCTTATTGGTGGTATTGCACTGCACCGTGGTAAAGTAGCCGAAATGGCGACCGGAGAAGGTAAAACCCTCGTAGCCACCTTGCCGGTTTTTCTTAATGCCCTTGCCGGACGTGGTGTACACGTTGTAACCGTAAACGATTACCTGGCCAAGCGCGACTCCGAATGGATGGGCCCGCTCTATGAGTTTCATGGTTTATCTGTTGACTGTATCGATAAACACCAGCCCAATAGTGCTGCTCGCCGCAATGCTTATCGCGCCCACATTACGTTTGGAACCAACAACGAATTCGGCTTCGATTACCTGCGCGACAATATGGCGGTTGAAGCTTCGCAACTCGTGCAACGCAAACATCACTTCGCCATTGTGGATGAAGTTGACAGCGTGCTTATCGATGAGGCTAGAACGCCACTTATCATTTCAGGTCCAACACCCAAGGGGGATGACCAGGAATTCGATGCCCTCAAGCCCAGGGTGCAATTGCTCATGAACGCGCAAAAAGCAGCCTCAACCGACTTTCTAACCCTAGCCAAAAAGAAACTGAGCCCAGAAAACGGAAATGCTTCCAAAGAAGATGTTACCGAGGGTTCATTGGCTCTTTACAGAGCATATCGTGCGCTACCAAAAAATAAGGCTCTGATTAAATTCCTGAGTGAGGAGGGGGTCAAATCACAACTTCTCAAGACAGAGGGTCAATATCTTCAGGACAACCAGCGCGACATGCACAAAGTTGATGCTGAACTCTTTTTTGTCATTGATGAAAAGCACAACCAAATCGAACTCACGGAAAAAGGGATTCAACTGATTTCCCGAAATATGGAAGATGATCAATTCTTCTCCTTACCCGACTTAGGAACTGTGCTCGCTGAAATTGAAACCAGTGGAAAATCTGACGACGATAAAACAAAAGCCAAAGATGAGTTGATGCGCGAATACAGTATCAAGAGCGAACGTATTCATACCATACATCAACTTCTAAAAGCCTATGCGTTGTTTGAAAAAGATGTTGACTACGTTCTCATGGACAACAAGGTCAAGATTGTTGACGAACAAACGGGTCGTATCATGGAAGGCCGCCGCTACTCCGATGGTCTGCACCAAGCTATAGAAGCGAAAGAGAATGTTCGTGTGGAAGCAGCTACCCAAACGTACGCCACGATAACATTACAGAACTTCTTCCGCATGTATCACAAACTGGCGGGTATGACAGGAACGGCTGAAACAGAGGCGGGTGAATTATGGAGCATATACAAACTCGACGTAATGGTAATACCTACCAATCGTTCCATTTCTCGCAAAGACATGGAAGATAAGGTGTATAAAACCAAACGCGAGAAATACAATGCTGTGATTGAAGAAATTGCTGAACTCAGCGCTGCCGGCCGTCCGGTTTTGGTTGGTACCACTACCGTTGAAGTGAGCGAACTATTATCGAAAATGCTCCGACTACGCAGCATTGACCACCAGGTACTGAACGCAAAACTCCATCAAAAAGAAGCGGATATCGTAGCTATGGCGGGCCGCTCAGGTACCGTTACGATTGCCACCAACATGGCTGGGCGTGGTACCGACATCAAGCTTACTCCGGAAGTAAAAGCAGCAGGTGGTTTGGCTATCATAGGTACCGAACGTCATGACTCTCGCCGTGTCGATCGTCAGCTTCGCGGTCGTGCAGGACGTCAGGGAGACCCTGGTTCCTCTCAATTCTACGTTTCTCTGGAAGACGACCTCATGCGACTTTTTGGTAGTGATCGTATCGCAAAAATGATGGACAGACTGGGGTTAAAGGAAGGTGAAGTTATCCAACATAGCATGATTACTTCCAGCATTGAGCGTGCTCAGAAAAAAGTTGAAGAAAACAACTTCGGCATTAGAAAGCGTTTGCTTGAGTACGACGATGTAATGAATGCTCAACGTGAGGTTATCTATAAAAGAAGAAAACACGCATTATTTGGTGAACGTCTGAAACTGGATATTGACAATATGTTCTATGACCTAGCCGCTTCAGCAGTTGAACAAAACCAGCCGGTCAAGAATTATGAGGGTTATAAGATTGACGTTCTGCGCCTATTTGGTATTGAGCCGGCTGTAAGCCAAGAGGAGTTTAGTACGGGCAAACTGGACGAGATCACTCAAAAAACATATCAAGCCGTTGAGGCTCGCTATAAAAATCGCGTGGAATTGATTAAACGCGAGGCATTCCCGGTCATTCAAAATGTCTTCGAAAACAACACACAAGGATTTACTAATATCGCTGTTCCATTCAGCGATGACCGCAAAACAATTCAAGTTGCTGTCAATCTGGAAAAGGCTTATCAAAGCCAGTGCAGTGAAATCGTTGACGCATTGGAAAAGGGTATTACCCTTGCCATGATTGATCAGAGCTGGAAAGAACATCTGCGCGATATGGATGACTTACGAAGCAATGTTCAGTTTGCGTCTCATGAACAAAAGGATCCGCTACTGATTTATAAACTCGAAAGCTATCGGCTGTTCAAGAATCTCATCGCTAAAGTAAATGGAGAACTTACCGGGTTCTTGATGCATGCCCGCTTACCTCAAGGCCAGCAAGGTCAGGTGCGACAAGCACCTGCAGCGAAAGCACCCGAGCCGACTCGCATAAATACCCAGAAAGCAGAAAGTTTAAATCTGCAACAACGTGTAGCGGTTACGCAACAACCCACTTTACAGCCGCAACAAGGTATACCGCAGGGTCCGCCCCCAAAAGCAGAACCCATCAAAGCTGAAGTTCGAATTGGGCGCAATGACCCTTGCCCCTGTGGCAGTGGGAAAAAGTACAAGGCCTGTCACGGACAGGAAGCATAAATAATTTTTCGAAAATCAGAAACCGGACAGCAATGTTCCGGTTTCTTCCCATTGCTTCATTACTAGATCGAGTTCAGACTTGAGACTCGCGTATGTATCTAGTTTTTTCTTGGAAGCATTCGCATCTGAATAATCGAATAAAGCAATTTCCGCATCCAGCTTTGCTAACTCGCCCTCGAGTCGCTCTATTTCTCGTTCTTGCTTTTGCAACTGCGATTCAAGCTTCTTCTTTTGCTTTTCTCGCTCCCGAAGTTCATCGCGTGAGGGTTGGTTTCCCGGAGTTTCCGCAACAACAGCGGGCTTCTTCTCCACGGCAGCAGGCTTGGCTTTTTCAAACAAAGCAATCGATTCAGCTTTTTTCTCCTTGAGAAAGTCGAGAACATCACCCTCCCACATGCGCAACCTGTCAGGTTTAATTTCATAAACCATGTTGGTGAGTCCATTCAAAAAATCGCGGTCGTGGCTTACAACGAGCAATGTTCCATCGTACCGCATCAACGCCTGTTTCAGCACCTCTTTAGAGGCAAGATCCAAGTGGTTTGTAGGTTCATCCAAGACCAAAAAGTTATACGGCTGAAGCAGTAGTTTACACAAGGCCAATCGAGCCTTCTCGCCGCCGCTTAATACCCTCACCTTCTTATCCACATCATCACCACTAAACAAAAATGCTCCGAGCATTGATCGAACACTCTTTCGAACATCTCCTACAGCCTCATCGTCGATGGTCTCAAAAACAGTCTTGGTACCATCTAGCTCATCGCTCTGATTCTGCGCATAGTAACCTACACTGACGCTATACCCCGGAGTAAAGTCACCCTCGTGCTGCTCCTTTCGCATAATCATACGAATCAGCGAGCTCTTTCCGACACCATTCTTTCCGACCAACGCAATTTTTTCACCGCGCGCAATGGTAACGTCGACTCCGCTGAACAAGCGATTTTCGCCATAAGCTTTGCCGAGCGCCTTGCCCTCGAGAATAATCTTTCCGGCATGCGGAGCCGGTGGAAAACTGATGCGCACTTTGGTGCCATCAATATCATCCACCTCAATTTTATCAAGTTTCTCCAGCTTACGAATCAAGGTCTGGGCAAATGCTGCCTTGTCCTTCTTGGCGCGGAACTTATCAATAAGCTTTTGAGTGTCTTCAATATACTTCTGCTGATTCTTTGCGGCCGCTTCCTGGCGCTCAACTTCATCTTGACGCTGAACTATGTATTTGCTGTAAGAGAACTTGTAGTCATATACCTTTCCCTTCGTAATCTCGATTGTTCGAATGGTCACATTATCCAGAAACGTACGGTCGTGCGATATCAGCACAATGGCTCCGGCATAGTCCCTCAGAAACTCTTCCAGCCACTCAATACTTTCAATATCCAGGTGATTCGTAGGCTCATCGAGCAACAATAAATCGGGATTTTGCAAAAGAATCTTTCCCAGCTCCACCCGCATCTTCCAACCACCACTGAATTCCTCCATCTTTCGATTCATATCCTCAGATCGAAAACCCAATCCTTTGAGGACCTTTTCAATCTTTTCCTCCAAATTACTGCTCCCAAGAACTTCTAGGCGGTGCGAAACCTCTTCCAGCTCATCAAGTTTTCGTGCGTAATCATCGCTGGTATAATCATGGTGGTCTGTTATAGCAACAGTCAATTCTTCCAAACGATTCTTCATTTGTTGAACTTCTCGAAACGCGGTCCCGGCCTCTTCATAAACAGTAGCGTTTTCGCTATGCTTCATCTCTTGAGCCAAATAGCCGACTGTTGTGCCTCTTGCTAAGGCTATACTACCCTCATTTGGTGTTTGAATTCCCGCAAGTGTTTTCAGTAGAGTGGATTTGCCGGCACCGTTCTTTCCAACCAAACCGATACGGTCGCGTGGGCCAATAAAAAAACCAATTCGCGAAAACAATTCGCGAGAACCGAAATGAATAGTGAGGTTGCCAACTGTTACCATGGTGAAATCGGGCGCAAAAGTACGACCTCTATGCAGGTTTGGTGAATACAACAACAAACAAAAAGCCCTTCCGGGGTGGAAGGGCTTTCAATATCTGATTCACGTTCTTAATAGTGCCACAAATCGTGCTCAAGCGTAAAGAGATCGTTTTTGATACGTTCACTTTCCATCAGTGCATCAACACCTTTCCAGGTTGGCGAAACACCGCGGTTATAAACGTTATCTTCCTTCACGATGTAACCCTGGAACATGCGCATTTGAAACAATTGATCAAACGTCATCTCCTGTGAGCCATTATGTGTGTTAAAAACATCGTAATTATTGAAGATATAGCGACATTCCGGGTAGTATAACCAGAAGAGTTCCTTCTGTCCCTTCACCTCTCCGCTCTCCGAATAACGCAACACAATAGGCGCGATACCGATAATACGCACATAACGTTCTGAACGCTGCTTATCAAAAATCCAGTCTTCCTTGATTTTATAAGCAACTACGTCACGTGAAGTCACTTCTTCAACATTTCGAACTTCTTCCTTTTCCCCTGTATCCAAGTTTTCGCGATAACGGATTACAACGGGATTAAGCATTGAATCCAGTTCTGCCTGTCCGAGCGGATAACGAAACTCGTCATCCTCCTGGGTCGGCCCTGTTCCATACGCGGTAATCGAACCTTGGTCGATAAGACCAATTCGGATTACATCAAACAAGCTTTTGCGATTCTCCAATTCATCGATTGGGAAATACATCGTTTGATTGATTTTTTGGCGTAGATCAATTACTTGCCATATACGCTTCGCCCACATTACGTCGGCCTCACGCAAATAAGGATAACCAATCACCTTTCGTGTAGGGTTGTGTTCGCGAACGTAAGCACCATCGAGCACAGTTTGAGTTTGTGCCAACAGAGCGTCGGTTACGGACAACATACAGAGCAAGAGCAGAAACAGATTTTTACGATTCATAGTATTTCGTTTTTACTGCAGTTTCAACGTAATAGCCGCCAGTTTACGGTCAGTATTGTCGGGCATTTTACACATGATTTGCTCAATGAAGATTTTTTCACCTTTCTTCATTTTGCGAATCGCCTGGCTAGCCTCATCAGAGATGCGGTTACCATTGCATTTGTATTCCTTCAATACGCCGTTGCTGGCCAATGTTACCATAAATGATGTTACCTGAGCAGTAACAGGGAAGTCAAATCCTTCCATATCGGCACGAACACCGGCAGCTACCGAAGCATCTCCCTGTGGTATCATGCTGTCGTATGGCTTTTTACCACCGAATGACGGTATCGGGTCTGGAATACGCTTGATACGGAATTGACGAGCCGGCATTTGCACACTTTCGCCGTTGATGTTAGCTGTTACGTTGATAGTAGCATCCTTTCCTTCGCCCGGCTTCACATTGTATGTTCCGTCAGAGCTCGGGGAAATAGAACCACCACTCATAGTAACAGTAAGCGCGCTGCGATCCACACCTGGAACAGAAATCTCCACCGGATTATCCAAACCACGATAGAATACGTTCATGTTTACAGGAGATACAACCAATGCCGGTTCACCAACAAAGAATGGCTGAGTAGCGAACGGAATGAATTCCATCTTACCATCCTTCTCGTATCCGATCTGTCCGGTGTATCCGTGTGGGCCTAGACCTAAACTACCGGTATTGACCTTGAAACGGCACTTTCCGTCCGGGTCAGCAGCTATACCATCACCTGAAGCAGCGAACGTGCTTGGCGTGGGCACCTTATCGCCATTATATGCTCCTCCCATGTAAAGCTTGGTGTTGCTTGTTTTGTTGTAAGCGGCAAGATAAACTTCCAACTCGTAGTCCTTTCCCTTCAATACGTAGCTCTGAAGGGGAACGGCTGCTACTGTAACGTCAGAGAATTTCAAGTCGGTTGCGTTAATGCTCGATGCAAGGAAGCTCATCACTGAGGTCTTCGCATTCAAAACATCCGTTTCAATTTTCGACATGGTTGCAACAACTGCAGCCAACGGTGAGTGATAAAACTTGTTGGTCTCCCAAACTTCCATTTTACCCTCCGCATCCGGCTCTTCGCTGTATACAAACGTGCTGTCAAGTGAAGACAAAATCTCTGAATCAAGCTTAATAATCTTTCCATCGATATTGGTTACTTCGATGGCCTTCATTCTATCCTTGAATTCTGTGAGTTTATTTCTCAATTCTGTTGCTGACCATGGCTTGTCGTGCGGTGCCTGCGGATTAGGACCTACCAGCAACGTAGTGTTATTTTGGTTTTCGTCCAATTTCGTCACCTTTTCACGACCTTCCTTAGAACCCAAGTCGATAGCCTTCTTTTTGTCTTCGGTCATATAACTTTCGAACTGAGCTCCCTCTGGATCGCCATGCATAGAGCAAGCGATGGTTCTGGCTTTCAGGATTTCGATATACTCAATGAGCTCATCACCCAATTTCGAAACTTCCTCCGCCTTAGCCAAGAATGGCGCAGCCTTGTCAGCCTCCTTAGCATTGCGCAAGCCGGCCAATGTAGCCTGAGCCTTGGTTTGCAATACTTCCGAGGTTTTACCCAAACCCTTATTGATTTGGATAAACGCATTCAATACATCTTTTGATATGTTCATCGCAAGAAGAGCGGTGAGTACGAGGTACATCATACCGATCATCTTCTGCCTGGGGGTTTCTTTTCCGCCTGCCATTTTCTATTCTTTAATTGGTTGTTTGGTTGTTCTTTTTCAGAGCAGCGCTAAACAATTACTGGCGGGCTGTACCCATTGCGTTAAGCATGTTTGCGTAAACCGTGTTGAGTGACTTCAAGTTACGAGAGAGTTCAGAGATATTCTCTTTGTATTGCTTGGTATCTTCAACCGAGTCTGCAAGATTCTTAACGAGTTCATTCATGTTGCCATACATGCTGCGAGTTTTCTCGAGCTCCTGTAGTTGCAATTCGTACATGCTATTCAATGACTGGAGGTTCTCAGTCATCTTTTGCAAATGCACTCCAGCAGCCTGACCATTCTTGGCCTGATCAGAAAGACCGGTCAATGATTCAGATGCTGCAGCGTATGTGTCGGCCAACGAAGATACTTTCTCAGTGGCTGTTTTCAATGTAGATGCATATTCCTTAGATGCTGTTGCCGGAGCTGAAATGTCCGACAAATCCTTAGCTTGTGAACTGAATGCGCGCATGCCATCTCCAAGACTTGCGATCAATTCAGGTTCAATTTTGGCTTCCTCCAACATGTTATCAAGTTGGGCAGTAATGCTTCCGCCGCCGCTGAGTTTGCCCTTGCTACCCTTTTGGTTTTGCTCCTTCAAAGAGTGCTTTGCTTCCTCCGGAAGCGCCAATTCGGGGTATACCAATGACCAATCCGGCTCTTCGTGTAATGGTTCGAATGCAGAAAAGAAGAAGATTACGGCTTCGGTACTGAGACCCACAACCAACAGCAGAGAGGCGAAAGGCCAGTGCTGAATCTTAAACATCGCACCAATGATTACTACTGCAGCTCCAATACCATAGAGCTTTGCCATAAACTTTTTCCACGCTTTACTTCCAGGTTTCATAATTTTCTAAACGCTTGTAAGGGTTAATAAAAAGGTTGGTTTTTGAATGATTATTCTTCGTTAAAGTCTTCAGGGGCAACATTCTTTCCGCGTCCCAGGTAACTCATCACACAACGGAAACCGATGTATGACTTAGCAGTATCCTGGTACTCATATGAACGTGTACCATTCTGAATAAAATACCCGATGTCCTTCCAGGAGCCACCGCGTATGACTTTACGTTTCATGCTTGGAGGGTCATCCTGCTGAGCGCGGTATTCGTATTCCGAACTCATGTCGTGCGTGAACTCATACACCGACTCATCATAAGCTGTGTTGGTCCATTCCGCTACGTTACCGGCCATACACCACAAACCATAGTCGTTGGCTGAGTATGATTCCACCGGAACAGTATGACATCCATTGTCTTCCACATAGTCGCCTCGCATTGGCTTGAAGTTGGCCAGCGGGCATCCCAGGTTATTACGAATATAAGGTCCTCCCCATGGATATGGAGAAAGCTCAAGCCCTCCGCGTGATGCGTATTCCCATTCTGCCTCTGAAGGCAGACGGAATCGCTGAACGTATGGCTCGGCAACCAAATATTTGAATTCATTTAAAATTTGCGTTCTCCACGCACAGAATGCTTGGCATTGGCCCCAAGTAACACCTACTACAGGATAGTCATCATAAGCCGGATGCCAGAAATAATTTTCGGTTAGCGGTTCATTGAAACCGTAGGTAAAATCGGCTACCCAACAAAGTGTGTCAGGATAAATATTGGTCTGCTCCTCGATTATAAACTGCGCGCGGTCACTGTGGCCTCGAACAGAATGCAGCTGATTCAATGCATTCACCTCACCGTATTCTTCATCTTTACCGGCCTTCACGGCTGCACTCTTGTAGTCGATCCACCAGTAGCGGTATTTCATTTTACGGTTATCTACTTCCAGACGGTCATAATACTTGTCCGCCCCTTGCAGGTAGAACTCATTGAAAATGTTTTCGAATACATCTTCATTTTGCATGTCAATGGGCTCCTCCCAGTTGAGAACATACCCTTTATTTACAAAAACTTCCCAGTCGCGACCATCGTCACGATCAGGCTGCTTGTAGCCTTCCACATCGGCGTTAGCCAAGAAGTCTCTCATCAGCGAGTCTCGCACATACTCTACAAACTGGCGGTACTCGTTGTTTGAAATCTCGGTCTGGTCGATATAGAATGCGGGCATTGTTACCGTCTTCGCCTTGTTATTCAAAGCGTAGGGAACATCCTCATCGCTCGGCCCCATAGTAAACGAGCCGAAGTGTATGTAGTTCATCCCATAAGGGTTGATCTGCTCCCACTCCGACGCTCGATAGGCGCCTACGAGCTCACCGTTAGAGCCATATCTGCAACTGGCTAAAACTGCGGCAATAATTAAAAACAAAAACGACTTTTTCATGATTTCCGATTTTAGTAAACAAACATCTCTTTGATTCTACAGTAGGGTTGATTATTACTAAAAAATTTGTTCGCGGTGTTATCTAAAGCTTTCAGTTAAATCCTGCTCTACGCATAACCAACTGAGTATGTTTCAATTTATTTTACAAGAAGCGAGGATTACTATGTCCAGCTCCATTGTCCATCTTGTTAAACTTCATGCTGTAAGTTACAAATATTTCATGAGAACCAGCTGAATAGTCCTTCAACAATGAAGTTGTAACGTCATATGAATATCCCAATTTAATTCCGTGATTCATCGTTCTCACGCCCTGATCGATTTGAGCAAAATCTTTCTGGAATCCGACGTATGGAGCAATCGCATCACCAAGACGATAAGCCAAACCACCCCAAAACATTTTCTTGAACATCACGTCTGCGTTTAAGTCGAATTGACGAGAAGCTGCATCTGTCTTAAAAAGAACGTTAGGACGGATTACCAAATCAGTACCCACTGCTGCTTCGTAGCCTCCCATTACATAGAAGTGAGGCACCATTTGAATACCAACATCCTCCAAATTAGGACCCGCCAAATGGGTCGCAGAAACTCCGAAATAATACTGATTCGGCTTGTATACACTCAAACCTAATCCCACATCTGCACCACTCTGGTTGCGTGAGTTAGTTGGAATTGTCGGGTCACCGGAGTCGATAAATACCCAGTTGGCACCGAGTTTCGCCTGATACATACCCACAGAAACACCAGCAGAAAAGAAATTACCGTTGCTCATGGACAAATGGTACGAGGGTGAAAAGCGTACAACCGTATTCTGCTGTTGACCCAAAACTTCAGAATAAATAGTAGATCCGAAACCAATGTTTTGCTTAGCCCCGAAAATTCCGCTGTAATTGAACAAATAGGTCTTAGGATCCTTGTCAAGACCATCCCATTGGTCGCGATGCAACGCAGTTATGTTGTGCATACGATCGAAACCGGACATAGCAGGGTTAACCGATAATCGGTCAAACTGCCACATGGTAAACTGTGGGTCTTGTTGCGCAAACCCCACTAAGGCAGCGAAAACAAAGCTTACAGAGAGTAAAATTCTCTTCATAAAAGAAAGTAGTTATTGCTTGGTTTGGTTTCTAAAAACTGGTTGCAAAAATGCTAATATAAGTCGTTTTTCAATTAGGCAAAAAAAAATCATCGGAATTGACCGATTATCATGAGCAAATCAAATCGAAAAGTGCGCGTCATTCCTGATGTTTATACAAGCTTCTGATACGTTTTCCACCACCTGTCCGGCATTTCCTCTGAAGATGCCTGCTGAAACTCTTCGTAGGTGCAGGGTACCATATGATGACGTTCATACTTAACCGAAGATCCGGCAGGGTAAGGAACATCCATCCACCAGCGGTCGCTCAAATTGCTTTTGTAAAAAACCAACTCATGACCATCATGTGTGATTGGCACCATGTATTTGAAGTATTCCGAGTAATCGCCCGTCGGATAGTCGCCCTTTCTTTGAGAAACTCCTTCCAGAAAACACCAGATTAATTGAGCTGCCAAGTGGCTGGTGTGTCCGCCCAAATCCATCAGCGGATCGACTTCGTACAACCCAAATGAAGTCAGCTTATCGCTCATGCCGGCATAACGACAAAGTTGAGCTGCCTCATCACCATAAAATCCATTTGGTCCTGCACTGGTCGTTCCCGGGCATTCACCCATTCGAATGGAACTCATATCCAATGATAAAATATCAGCATTGCGAATAATCGGTTCACTCCGGTGAATAGCCGACTGAATCTCCCCCAACCGATGGGCGTCAAAGTACATATTCCCCATCAATTCTAGCAGGTCACTCTCTACCAGATAGCGCTGGTTACCAATGTTGCTGTAATTGAACAAGTAATTCGGTTTATGAAGCACAACCTTGTTCAAATAATTCTTCGAATGAATATCCCCGTCGCTTTTACCAAAATCCAAACGATAATCAATGGTTACCAGATTTACCGTTTGTTCCATGTGCTCATAGGCCTGGTAATTGGCGAATGTCAAATCCTGGGTGCCGCCAATAATGAGAGGAATAATTCCTCTGCGCAGCAATATTTCACAGGTCTGATTCAGGGCATAGTAGGTATCCTTTAATTCGTTTCCCTGAAGTATATTACCTAAATCGATGACCGAAAGCTGACCATCGAACCAATGCAAGCGGTATAAATATTTACGTATCGCATCGGGCGCATTTTCGGATTGACAATCCGATTGTGAGCCTCGGCTCTCACATACGCCAATAATAGCTACTTTTTTACCCTCTAGCTCATCCATGTCGCCCTCAAAAAAATGGACATGCTTCTCTACATGTGAGGGCATAACAGGCGACAAAAGCCCATCACGAAAATCGCTTCGCGACAAGAAAACCGAAATATCCATGGTGCGAAAATGCAGCGCGGGAAACAGGTTCAGAGGTTCCGCTTCGGGTATTCTGAACGAGCAGTTGTTGAAACTGCTTGTTTACTTCTTCGCTGATTTTCTGGCTGCCTTTTTAGCCGGAGCTTTTTTGGCAGGAGCCTTTTTGGCCGTCGGTTTTCTTGCGGCTGCTTTCTTGCGAGCAGATGGGTTTGCCTCTTGCTCGGCTATTGCTGCTAGGACCTCCGGCAAGCTGATGGTTTTAGCATCGCTTCCCTTGGGTAACTTGAAATTATCCTTTTCGCGCTTGATGTAAGGCCCGAAACGTCCTTGTATAATTTGAATTTCCGGTCGTTCGTCGTACTTCTGAATAAGGGCTGCATTCACGCCGTTAATCTTATCCTCGATGAGCTTTATAGCCCTATCCAACTCGATGGTGAAAGGATCATCGCCCTCTTTCACCCGGAGCGATGCATAGAGGCTTCCCCATTTCACGAAAGGCCCGAAACGACCAATAGCGGCCGTCACCATCTGACCTTGATATTCTCCCACCGCGCGAGGCAAATCAAACAATTTCAAGGCTTCCTCAAGTGTTATGGTGCCAATACTCTGGCCTGCCCGCAACGAAGCGAACTTTTTATCTTCATCCTCGCTGCCTCCCAGCTGCACAACCGGACCAAAACGGGCAATACGGGCAAGAACCGGCTTACCCGACTTCGGGTCTACACCCAGTTCACGCTCGCCCGATTGGCGGGCGGCATTCTCAATGGTATGAGCCACATTTTCATGAAAAGGCTTGTAAAACTTCTTCATCATTTCCTGCCAGGGAAGTTTTCCTTCCGCTATTTCGTCGAACTCCTGCTCTACGTTGGCAGTAAAGGCATAATCGAGAATTGTAGGAAACTGGTCGACCAAAAAATCATTCACCACCATACCAATATCCGTTGGGAATAATTTCGACTTCTCGGCTCCGGTGAATTCATTGCTCATGGAAGAGGAGATACTTCCGTTTTTCAATACCAACAGCTCGAAACCTCGCGGCGTTCCCTCTTTATCTTTCTTTTCGATATACTCACGCTGCTGAATGGTTGAAATGGTCGGTGCATAGGTGGACGGTCTTCCAATACCCAATTCTTCTAAACGCTTCACCAGAGCAGCTTCCGAATAACGTGAGGGCTTCTGGGTGAAACGCTGCGTGGCCGTAATATCCATCAGGGATAGCACTTGGCCTACGCTCAGAGGTGGCAGCATACCACTTCCTCCGTCTTCATTGTCCTCGTCGTCTGTACCTTCTGCATACACTTTCAAAAATCCATCAAACTTCACTACCTCACCCTTCGCCAGAAGGACATCATCCATCGTGCTGATACCCACAGTAGCGGTTGTCTTCTCCAGTTCTGCGTCGGCCATCTGGGAAGCGAGTGTTCGCTTCCAAATTAGCTCATACAGACGCTGTTCATCGCGCTCTCCTTCAACTTGATGAGCACTCATTTCCGTAGGACGTATGGCCTCGTGTGCCTCTTGAGCTCCTTTATTCTTGTTGGTGTATTGGCGTGTTTTGGAATAGCGCTCACCATATGAACGGCTGATTTCCTGTTTAGCTGCATCGAGGGCAAAATCAGAGAGATTCACGCTGTCCGTTCTCATGTAGGTAATCTTACCGCTTTCATACAAACGCTGGGCAATAACCATGGTGCGTGAAACGCTGAATCCCAGCTTTCGGCTCGCCTCCTGCTGCAGGGTAGAAGTAGTAAACGGTGCTGCAGGAGTTCGTTTAGCAGGTTTGGTATCAATCTGCGTGATACTGAAACTTGCACCATTGGCCTTTTGAAGAAACTGATTGGCTTCCTGACCATCCTTGAGCTTACGACTTAAATCGGCCTTTAAAACTGCACTACCCAAGTCGAAACTTCCCCGCACATTATAGAATGACGCTGCTGCAAATTTTTCAATCTCACGTTCACGCTCCACAATAATGCGTACAGCTACACTCTGCACCCGTCCGGCACTTAGACCGGCCTTCACCTTTTTCCACAAGACCGGTGACAACTCGAAACCTACCAAACGATCGAGCACGCGACGTGCTTGCTGTGCATTTACCAAGTCGATATCAATCGTTCTTGGCTTGGCTATCGCGTCTTGAATAGCCTTCTTCGTTATTTCATGAAAAACAATTCGCTTCGTTTGTTTCACATCCAGGCCCAACGCTTCGGCTAAGTGCCAAGATATAGCTTCTCCCTCGCGGTCCTCATCCGTCGCCAACCAAACATCGTCTGCTTTTGCTGCCAACTTTTTAAGTTCTCTGATTACCTCCTCCTTGTCGGGCGAAACAATATAGACGGGATTAAATCCCTTTTCTACATCAATGGCAACATCGTTTTTCGGTAAGTCGCGCACGTGGCCATAACTGCTCTTCACGGTGAAGTCCTTCCCGAGGTATCCTTCGATGGTCTTTGCCTTGGCAGGTGACTCAACAATAACGAGGTTTTTACTCATACTAAGTAGTGTTTTTGTGCACCGATTCGTTCAACTTCGAGTTTACTCCGGCACATTTTAAAAGCGGCAAATGTATGCGATGAAAAAACTGTCGAACCAAATCGCCCTAAAATCGCTATCTTCGCGCACCTTTTAAAACACTGATTTTCAAAACAGCCATACACTGTGGAAGAAAAAAAAATCGATGAAACCCGACAGGGTGAATACCTTATGCTGGATGCAGAGGTCAATTCAAACAAGAAACAGCGAAAACTCCTACTCGAGAGTTACGGCTGCCAGATGAATTTTTCGGACAGCGAAATTGTTGCTAGTATTCTGGCAAAGGAGGGGTTCAGTACCACCCGAGATCCGGAAGAGGCCGATGTTGTATTGCTCAACACTTGTGCAATTCGCGATAATGCGGAACAGCGTATTCGTGGGCGACTCGACTATTTACGTTCGGTGAAAAAACGAAAACCGGATATGCAAATCGGTGTGCTGGGTTGCATGGCCGAACGTCTGCGTGAAAAATTACTCGACGAGGAAAAACTTGTTGATATGGTAGTTGGGCCAGATGCCTACCGTGATCTTCCAAATCTTATCGACAAGGTCGATGAAGGGCAAAAAGCAGTAAACGTGCTTTTAAGCCGCGAAGAAACGTATGCAGAGATAACTCCCGTGCGTTTGAACAGCAACGGAATTACGGCCTTCATATCGATTATGCGCGGCTGCGACAATATGTGTTCGTTCTGCGTTGTGCCATTCACACGAGGGCGTGAACGCAGCCGCGACCCGCAGACTATCGTCAACGAAGCACGCGATTTGTTCAACCAGGGTTACCGCGAGGTAACGTTGCTTGGTCAAAACGTCGACTCCTACAAATGGAATATCAGCAGCAAAGGGGAAATTCTCGACAGCACCAAACCTACCGTGAACTTTGCTCAACTACTCGAAATGGTGGCTCTGGTGCATCCCGACTTGCGCATTCGGTATTCTACCTCGCACCCAAAGGACATGACCGACGAGGTGCTGCACATTATGGCGAAATACGAGAACATCTGCAAATACATCCATCTGCCTGTGCAAAGTGGTAACAGCGATGTTCTCAAGCGTATGAATCGCGGATACACGCGCGAATGGTACTTGGAACGCATCGACTCCATTCGTCGCATTATGCCAGAATGTGCTATAAGCACTGACGTCATCACCGGATTTTGCGGCGAAACGGAAAGCGAACACCTCGATACGCTCTCTCTAATGGAACAGGTGCGCTATGAGATGGCATTCATGTTCAAGTATTCTGAACGTCCCAAAACACTGGCAGAGAGAAAATTCGAAGACGATGTTCCGGATGAAGTAAAGGGGCGACGTTTGCAAGAAGTGATTGCATTACAAATGCAAGGCGCAGCAGAGCGAACGAAACAACATGTGGGGGCAATCCAGAGAGTGCTTGTCGAGGGCACCAGCAAAAAATCGGACGATCATTTGCAGGGCCGAAACTCACAAAACATCGTTGTTGTTTTCCCCAAAACGAAAGAGTGCGCTCCCGGAGATTATGCAGACGTATTGGCCAATGAGTGCACTTCGGTGACTCTTATCGGTGAACTGATAAATGTCTACCCGAGAATCAGCGAACAAGTCAAATCTTTGTAAGCACCAATGGATATTAGGGCTGTAAAACAACGATTCGAAATAATAGGCAATAGCGCCATGCTCAATAGAGCACTCGATATTGCCGTGCAGGTAGCTCCCACCAACATGTCGGTGCTCATCAACGGTGAAAGCGGAACGGGAAAAGAAAATATTCCGAAAATCATCCATGCTTACAGCGCGCGAAAGCATGCGCCATACATCGCGGTGAACTGCGGGGCCATTCCGGAAGGAACCATAGACAGTGAGTTGTTTGGTCATGAGAAAGGTTCGTTTACGGGTGCAACAGAGGCAAGGAAAGGCTACTTTGAAGAAGCTAATGGAGGCACCATTTTTCTAGATGAAGTTGCAGAACTCCCCTTACAAACCCAAGTGCGCCTTTTGCGTGTGCTGGAGACCGGAGAATACATACGTGTTGGATCATCGAAAGTGCAGAAAACCAATGTGCGCGTAGTAGCAGCCACCAACGTCGACTTCAGTGATGCGATACGAAAGGCAAAATTTCGAGAAGACTTATACTACCGTTTGAACCAGGTGCCCGTCTTCCTTCCTCCATTGCGTGAACGAAAAGAAGATATTGCCTTGCTATTTGCAAAGTTCACAACTGATTTTGCCGAACGATATAAAATGCCCGTCCTGGAGCTTACACCCGATGCTCGTGAAATGCTTATCAACTATTCCTGGCCAGGCAATATTCGTCAACTCAAAAACATCACAGAGCAAATTAATGTTCTCGAGCAAGATCGATTAATTACAGCCCAAACACTAGCTTACTACTTACCACACGAAGATTTCGGAAACCGCGGAATGGTAGTGGCCGGAAACGCTTCATCACCCAACAATTTCTCGGAGCGCGAAATTTTATATAAGGTTCTTTTCGACATGAAAAATGACCTGAATGATTTGAAGAAACTAGTGGGAGGGCTTATGCAGTCGGGGGGGGATTTTGCTCATGACGCAGGCAATGCGGAGTTAATTCAGCGTGTTTTCGCCGACGATCATCAACCCGTGGTAAGCACACACAGCAATCCATCAACGGGAGTTATACGCCTGCCTCATGCACCGGAACCGGTCATTGAAGTGGAGGAAACACTGTCACTTCAAAACTCAGAACGTGAACTCATCGAGAAGGCTCTGAAAAAACATCGTAATAAGCGGAAATATGCCGCAGAAGAACTCGGCATTTCGGAAAGAACACTTTACCGCAAAATCAAAGAGTACAATCTTTCTTAATCATGCGATTTGTTTTCGTCATATCTGCCTTTTTCTCCGTTCTTCTTGTGGGATGCGGCATATACTCATTCACAGGCGGTCAGTATAGCGGAGCGAAAACCTTTTCCGTTGATTATTTCAAGCCTCAATCCGCCATGGTAACTCCGCTCTTCGCGCAGCGTTTTACCGAATCATTGAAAGATTTGCTTTTAGCACAGAGTCCTCTGCGTCTAAGTGAGAAAAACGGAGACCTCATGTATTCCGGGACTGTGATTGATTATCGCATAGCTCCTGTCGCCATCCAGTCGGGGGCCGCCGAAACAGCTTCCCTCAACCGCCTCACTATTACAGTGAAGGTGAAATACGACAATAGCCTCGAGCCGGAATTGAGTTTTGAAAAAAACTTCTCCAAGTTTGCCGATTATGACGCAAACCAGGATTTGTTTACTATTGAAGAAAGTTTGTGGTCGCTTATCAACGAGCAACTCACGCAAGAGATATATAACGCCAG
>Ga0315903_10001079_pt1 | contig 41290 bp, 42 predicted proteins | sample LakEriMetagenome_7_FD_203524 | JGI IMG/M metagenome (GOLD analysis project Ga0315903, IMG submission 203524) | Freshwater fungal communities from buoy surface, Lake Erie, Ohio, United States - Buoy 2 MA119 | ecosystem: Environmental > Aquatic > Freshwater > Lake | place: USA: Lake Erie, Ohio... | reverse complement strand
GCACGCGCGACACAGGGTGCGGGCTCAAGTGCTTCCGCCGCGAGGCTTATCTGGCTCTGCCGTATTTCGACGCGCTGCATCGTTTCATGCCGGCGCTGGTCCAGCGCGAAGGCTATTCCATCGGCTATGTGGACGTGATTGACCGGCCGCGGCTGACGGGCGTGTCGAATTATGGTTTCTTCGACCGCCTGTGGGTCGGGCTTGTGGACCTTGTGGGCGTGCGCTGGCTGATCGAACGCCGCCGCCGGACGCCGCAGATCGTTGAGACCGACGCCGCGCCGCATGCGCAAGGAGGCGCCCGCGATGCTGGTTGACCTGTCCAACGCCGTCGGCGGCTATCTGCATCAGGTATTCGTGCAGTCCTGGGATGGCTGGGTCATTCTGGGCTTCTTCGGACAGGCGCTGTTCACCGCGCGTTTCCTCGTGCAATGGGTCGCCAGCGAGCGGGCGGGACGCAGCGTCATTCCGCTCGCCTTCTGGTTCTTCTCGCTGGGCGGCGGCGCCGTGCTGCTCGTCTATGCGCTTTACCGCGCCGATCCCGTGTTCATCCTCGGCCAGGGGCTCGGCCTGTTCATCTACGTGCGCAATCTCATGTTGATCCGCAAGGAGCGCGGCGCGGACGAGGGTTAGCCGGCGGCCTTCATCGCCGCGAAGCCGCGCGCCAGATCGTCCTGCAGGTCGGCTACGTCTTCGAGCCCGATCTGGAAGCGCAGGGCCGGGCCGCCCGGATTCCACGTCGTCGCCGTGCGGTAGCCGCGGCAATCGAAGGGGATGACGAGGCTCTCGTATCCGCCCCATGAATAGCCCATTCCAAAAAGGGAGAGCGCGTCGAGGAAGGCGTCCACCGCCTTGCGCGAGACGGGATGCAGGACGACCGAGAACAGGCCGCTCGAACCTAGAAAGTCGCGTTTCCAGATCGCATGGCCGGGATGGGATGGCAGGGCGGGATGCAGGACGTCCTTCACCTCGGGGCGTCCGGCGAGCCAATGGGCCATGGCGAGGCCCTGCTTCTCCGCCTCGCGCAGGCGCAGCTCCATGGTGCGCAGGCCGCGCAGGGCGAGGAAGCAATCCTCCGGCCCCGCGCACATGGCGAACAGGTCGAAGGTCTCGCGCAGCCGCGGAAACCACGCCTCATTGGCCGAGACGAGGCCGAGCATCATGTCCGAATGGCCCGAGAGATATTTGGTGCCCGCCTCGACGGCGAGATCCACGCCCCGCTCATGGGGCGGAAAGAACAGCGGCGTCGCCCAGGTGTTGTCCATGACGACGCAGATCCCGCGTTGGCGCGCCGCCTGCGCGATGGCCGGCACGTCCTGCATCTCGAAGCTCTGGGAGCCCGGCGCCTCCACAAGGATCGCCTTCGTATTGGGGCGAAACAGGCGCTCGACGTCGGCGCCCAGCGTGGGATCGTACCATTGCGTCTCCACGTTCATGCGCCGCAGATAGCCCTCGCAGAACTTGCGCGTGGGCTGGTAGGCGGAATCGGTGGCGAGCAGATGGTCGCCCGCGCTGAGCGCGGTGGAGAGCGCGAGCGCGATGGCCGCAAGTCCGGTGGGCGCCAGCACCGTGCCGGCTGCGCCTGCGATTTCGCTCCAGGCGCTTTCGAGGGCCTCGGTGGTCGGCGTGCCCTTCGTGCCATAGGTGAAGCGGGGAGAATTGGCGCGCAGGGCGGCCGCATCCGGGTAGAGCACGGTCGAGCCGCGATAGATCGGCGTGTTCACGAAGCCGAATTGCTCGTCCGGGCGCCGCCCGGCGGCGACAAGGCGGGTCCGCAGGCGCAGGTCCTGCGGGGAGGGTGGCTTTTTCATGCGGCGGTCTGGGGCTGTGGGATCACGAGGGCACCGTGGGGGCGCTGGGGGCGCGCGTCAAGGCGGGCGGGGCGCGCGCTCTCCGCAATTCCACGTAGTCCTGTCAAAGCCGCCTTGCGCGGCAAACAAGCGCTTGACCCGGGTCCGCGCTTGCATGTGAGATAGGGCCAACCGTCTCGCTTCGGATTGGGCGGACGCATTATGGAGGGGTTTCATGTCGGGTGGGGCGAAGACGATGCGTGCGGCCGGTTTGGCGGCGGCGATTCTGGCGGTCGGATCCACGGGGCTTGCGCTGGCGCAGGAGAAGGGCGGACGCACGCTGGAGCAGGTGAAGGCCCGCGGCGCGTTGACATGCGGCGTCAACACCGGCCTCGCCGGCTTCGGCATTCCTGACGACAAGGGCAATTGGACCGGGCTCGACGTGGACCTGTGCCGCGCGATCTCGGCGGCGATCTTCAATGATCCCACCAAGATCAAGTTCGTTCCCCTGACGGCCAAGGACCGTTTCACCGCGCTGCAGTCGGGCGAGATCGACGTGCTGTCGCGCAACGGCACCTGGACCTCCTCGCGCGAGACCGATCTCGGCCTCATGTGGGCGGGCGTGAACTATTACGACGGCCAGGGCTTCATGGTGCGCAAGAAGCTCAACGTCGCCTCGGCGATGGAATTGTCGGGCGCCTCGATCTGCGTGCAGCAGGGCACGACGACGGAGCTCAACCTCGCGGACTTCTTCCGCGCCAACAATATGAAGTACGAAGTCGTGGCCTTCGCCACCTCGAACGAGGCGATCAAGGCCTATGATTCCGGCCGTTGCGACGCCTATACGACCGACGCCTCCGGCCTTTACGGCGAGCGTCTGAAGCTGGTGAACGCCGACGAGCATGTGGTTCTGCCGGAAGTCATCTCCAAGGAGCCGCTTGGCCCGGCCGTGCGGCAGGGCGACGACCAGTGGTTCAACGTCGTGCGCTGGGCGCATTTCGCCATGGTCAACGCGGAGGAGCTTGGCGTCACCAAGGCCAATGTGGACGAGCGCCTCAAGTCCACCAATCCCGAGATCCGGCGTCTGCTGGGCGCGGAAGGCGATTTCGGCAAAGGCATGGGCCTGACCGCAGACTGGGCCTATCGTATCGTCAAGCACGTGGGCAATTACGGCGAGAGCTTCAACCGGAACGTCGGCGACGGCTCGCGGCTTAAGATCCGTCGTGGCCTCAACGCGCTCTGGAACAAGGGCGGATTGCAATACGCGCCGCCTGTGCGCTGATCGCGTCGAGAGCCGCGTAGACACGCGGAGACATCGCTATGGCGCAAGCCGCTCCCATCGAACCGCCGCGCGCCCCGTTCTGGCGCGCGGATTGGGCTAAGGGCGCGTTGTGGCAGGCTGTGCTGCTGGCCGCCTTCGTGTGGCTTGCCTGGTCGGCGGTCGAGAACACCGCCGAGAACATGCGCCTGCGCGGCGTGCCGACGGATTTCTCCTTCTGGCATCGTCCCGCAGGCTTCGACGTCAATCAGACGCTCATTCCCTATTCCTCCTCCACGTCCACCTACGGCCAGGCCTTTTTCGTTGGGCTGCTGAACACATTGCTCGTCGCCGCGATCGGCGTCGCGCTCGCCACCGTGATCGGCTTTCTGGTGGGCGTCGCGCGGCTGTCGTCCAACTGGATCGTGGCGAAGCTCGCGGCCGTTTATGTCGAGGTGATCCGGAACACGCCGCTGCTGCTGCAATTGCTGTTCTGGTACAACGCGGTTCTCAAGCCGCTGCCCAATCCGCGCCAGTCTGTGGCCCTGCCGGGGGGCATGTATCTCAACAATCGCGGCCTGTTCGTGCCCGAGCCGATCTTCGGCCCGCATTTCGACTGGACGCTGTGGGCGCTCGGGCTCGCCATTCTCGCCGTCTTCGCCTTGCGCGCTTATGCGCGGCGCTTGCGCGCGACGTCGAGCGCGCGTCCGCCTGTGGGCCTCATCGGCCTCGCGTTGATCGTCTGCCTGCCGCTTGTCGCCTTCCTTGCCGCCGGCGCGCCGCTCACATGGAGCGTGCCGGAGTTGCGTGGCTTCAATTTTCAGGGCGGCGTGCGGGTCTATCCGGAATTCGTGGCGCTCCTGCTGGGGCTGTCGCTTTACACCGCCGCCTTCATCGCGGAGATCGTGCGCGCCGGCGTGCTTTCCGTGTCCCACGGACAAAGCGAGGCGGCGGCCGCGCTTGGCCTGCCGCGCGGTCGCGCATTGCGTCTCGTCGTCATTCCGCAGGCGATGCGGGTGATCATTCCCCCGCTCACGAACCAGTTCCTGAACCTGACCAAGAACTCCTCGCTCGCCGTCTTCGTCGGCTATCCCGATCTCGTGCAGGTGTTCGCCGGCACCGTGCTCAACCAGACGGGCGCGGCGGTGCAGGTGATCTCCATCACCATGGCGGTTTATCTGGTGATCTCGCTGGCGACCTCCGCCGCGATGAATCTCTACAATCGCCGCATGGCGCTGGCGGAGCGATAGATGAGCGACGCCGCCTCCGCCGCATCAGTCTCCTCCGCCGCCGCCGCAGGCGCTCAGGCCGCTGCGCCCCCGCGCGTCTTCGTGCGCGCCGGCGGCGCGCCGGACCTGCCGCCGCCGGGGCGCGTGGGCGGGCCGCTCGCATGGGCGCAGGAGAATCTGTTCGGCTCGGCGCTCAGCGCGGCGCTCACCCTTGCGAGCCTCGCCTTAATCGCCTGGGCCTTGCCGGACCTTGTGCGCTGGCTGTTCATCGACGCCGTGTGGAGCGCGCCGGACGGCGAGGCGTGCCGCAAGCCCGGGGTCGGCGCCTGCTGGGCCTATGTGGGCGCGAAGCTCGAATTCTTCGCCTACGGCTCGTATCCGCGCGAGATGACCTGGCGCGTGGACCTTACGCTCGCCATTGGGGCCGCCCTTGCGACATGGCTGCTATGGCCGGGCGCGCGGCGCAAGGGAACGGGGCTTGTCCTGTTCCTCGTCGTCTATCCGCTGCTTGCGCTTTATCTCCTGCATGGGCTGGGAGCGAACGCGCGCGCGCTCATCGCGGCCCTTGCGCAATTGTTCGGCTCCGCCGCGCTTGCGGACGTGGCGCGCCATGCGCTGCCGGTCGTGCCCACCAATCTATGGGGCGGGATTTTCGTGAGCCTGCTCGTCGCCACGGTGGGCATCGTCGTGTCGCTGCCGCTGGGCGTGCTGCTGGCGCTTGGCAGGCGTTCGAAGGCGCCGGTCGCACGCTTCCTCTGCGTGGCGCTGATCGAAGTGGTGCGCGGCGTGCCGCTGATCACGGTCCTGTTCATGGCGAACACGATGCTGCCGCTGTTCGTGCCGGCGGAATGGTCGCCCGACCGTCTGCTGCGGCCGCTGATCGGCGTCGCCCTGTTCGCCTCCGTCTATATGGCGGAAGTGGTGCGCGGCGGGTTGCAGGCGGTGCCCAAGGGCCAATATGAGGGCGCGATGGCGCTCGGCCTGTCCTGGACGAATATGATGCGGCTCATCGTGCTGCCGCAGGCGCTGACCATCGTCATCCCCGGCGTGGTGAACTCCTTCATCGCGCTGTTCAAGGACACGACGCTTGTCGCCATCGTCGGCATTTTCGATTTTCTGCGCGCGGTGGACACGCAAAGGCTCGATCCGACCTGGGCCGGGCCGACGATCTCCGCCACGGGCTATGTCTTCGCCGCCGTCTTTTACTTCATCTTCTGCTTCGGCATGTCCCGTTATTCCCTGATGATGGAGCGCCGCCTCGCGCGGGGCCGTCGACATTGAGGGCGATCCATGAGCCTTGAATCCCACCGTGCGGAGGCGGACATCGCCATTGAGATGCGCGACGTGCACAAATGGTACGGCCGCTTCCATGTGCTCAAGGGCGTCGATCTCGACGTCGCGCGCGGCGAGCGCATCGTCGTGTGCGGTCCTTCGGGCTCGGGCAAGTCGACGCTCATCCGCTGCGTGAACGCGCTGGAGGCGCATCAGCGCGGGCGCATCGTGGTCAATGGCGTGGAGCTGACCGACGATCAGAAGCGGATCGAGGAGATCCGCCGCGACACCGGCATGGTGTTCCAGCATTTCAACCTGTTTCCCCATCTCACCGTTCTGGAGAATTGCACGCTCTCGCCGATCTGGACGCTGCGCATGCCGCAGAAGGACGCCGAGGCGCGGGCGATGCATTTCCTCGAGCGCGTGCGTATTCCCGAACAGGCGCACAAATATCCGCTGCAATTGTCCGGCGGACAGCAGCAGCGCGTGGCGATCGCGCGCGCGCTGTGCATGGCGCCGAAGGTGATGCTGTTCGACGAGCCTACCTCCGCGCTCGACCCGGAAATGGTCAAGGAAGTGCTCGACACTATGGTGTCGCTGGCGAAGGACGGGATGACCATGATCTGCGTGACCCATGAGATGGGCTTTGCGCGTGAGGTCGCCGACCGCGTCGCCTTCATCGATCGGGGCGAGATTCTCGAGCTCGACCGGCCGGAGCCCTTTTTCTCCAATCCGCAGCACGAGCGCACCCGGCTCTTCCTCAGCCAGATCCTGCGCTAGGCCGGGCCGCGCTTTACAGCGCGTCGCCGCCATGGTGAATCCGGTTCCGCGAAAGAACAGGCTTGGAGGCGGCCATGGGCGCAGGCGAAGTGCTTCTCATCGAAACGCGCGGGCGCGTGCGCCTGCTCACGCTCAACCGGCCCGAGCGGCGCAACGCGCTGTCCTATGATCTCGCGCAGGCGCTGCGCCGCGCGATCATCGCGGCGGATGCTGACCCGGACGTGTCGCTTGTGGCGATCACCGGCGCAGGCGCGGCCTTTTGCGCGGGCGCGGACCTGAAGGACGCGCGCGCCAAGGACGAATCCACCGGCGATTACCGCGGCCCGCTGCATGAGCCCGAACGCCATGTGTGCGAAGTGCTGATCGACTCGCGCAAGCCCAGTCTCGCGATCGTCAACGGCCCGGCCATGGCGGGGGGGTGCGAGCTGGCGCTCGCCTGCGACATGCGCGTGGCGGCCGAGGGCGCCTTCTTCGGCCTGCCGGAGGCCAAGCGCGGCATGGGCGCCAATTTCGCGTCCGTCATTCTGCCCACGATGGTGCCGCCGGGCGTAGCGATGGAATGGCTCTACACCGGCCGCAACATCGCGCTTGAGGAGGCGCAGCGCTGGGGGCTCGTCAATCGCGTCGCGCCGGCGGAAGGGTTGATGGATTGCGCCATGGCGCTCGCCGACGAGATCGCGCAGAACGCGCCGCTCTCCTTGCAGCGGCTCAAGCTCACCTTCCGCAAGTCGCAGGGCCTGCCGCTGCATGCGGGCCTGCGGCTCGACACGGGGCCGGACGTCTATGCGTCGGAGGATCGCAAGGAAGGCGCGCGCGCATTCCTCGACAAGCGCAAGCCCGTCTGGAGCGGGCGCTGAGCGTCTAGAGCGGCACGAAGCGGCAGGGATCGCCCGCCTTCGCCGGCGGCGCATGGGGCGGGCGCACGATCAGCCCATGCGCGCGCGCGAGCACGCCGAGCATGGACGAGTCCTGCCGCGTGAAGGGCGTGGCGATGGGAAGGCCCGCGCCGTCGCCCTCAATCGTCGCGCGCAGATAATCCTGCCGCTGGTCGTTTTGCGGCAGGTCGGCGCCGAGCACGGCGGGGCGGGAGGGATCGCGGCCAGCGTCCGCATCGCCGGTGAGCGCGCGCACGAGGGGCGCGAGGAACAAGACCGCGCAGACGATGGCGGAGACCGGATTGCCCGGCAGGCCGAGGATGCGCATGTCGCCGATGCGTCCATGCATGAGCGGCTTGCCCGGTCGCAGCGCGATGCGCCAGAAACCGAGCTGCATGCCTTCCCGCGCAAGAGCCGTCTGCACAAGATCATGGTCGCCCACCGACGCGCCGCCGAGCGTCACCAGCACATCGGCCTGCGCGTCGCGCGCGCGGCGGATCGCGGCCTCGAGCGCGGGGAAATCATCGCCCGCGATGCCGAGATCGATCACGTCGGCGCCGGCGAGGCGCGCATAGGCGCCCACGGCGAAATTGTTCGAGGCCACGATCTGGTCGCGTCCGGGCTCCACGCCCGGCCGCACGAGTTCGTCGCCGGTGGCGAGCACCGCGACGCGCGGCTTGCGCGTCACGCGCACGGTGGGATGGTTCATGGCGGCCGCGAGCGCGAGCTCCGCAGGCCCGAGCAGGCGCCCGGCGCCGAGCAGCGCGTCGCCGGCGGAGAAGTCGAGCCCGGCGCGGCGCACATAGTGCCCTTCCGGCTCGCTGACGAGCGCGTCCACCACGCCATCGCCCGCCTGCGCGTCTTCCTGGATGAGGATGCAATCGGCGCCTTCCGGCACGGGCGCGCCGGTGAAAATGCGCACCGCCTCGCCCGCGTTCACGCGGCCGTCGAAGCCATGGCCGGCGGCGCTCGCGCCGATCACCTTGAGGCGCACGGGCGTCTGCGCGCTCGCCTGCGCAATGTCGGCCGCGCGCAGCGCATAGCCGTCCATGGCGGAGACAGGGCAGGGCGGCTGCGTGCGGCGCGCGACGAGATCGGCGGCGAGCCTGCGGCCGAGCGCGTCCTCAAGCGCGACGTCCTGCGCGGGCAGGGGTTCGCGCGCGCTCGCGAGAATGCGCGCCAGCGCCTCATCGACGGACAGGAGCGGCGATGGCGCCATGGTCACGCGTCCTCGCGCTTCCAGTCGCCGGATTTGCCGCCGGCTTTCTCGACCATGCCGACGCCTTCGATCGTCATGAAGCGGTCCACCGCCTTCACCATGTCATAGACCGTGAGACAGGCGACGCTGACGGCGGTGAGCGCCTCCATCTCCACGCCCGTCTTGCCGGTGAGGCGGCATTCGGCGCGCACGCGCACGCCGGGCAGGCTGTCGTCGGGGGTAAGCTCCACGACCACTTTCGACAGCGCGAGCGGATGGCAGAGCGGAATGAGCTCATGGGTGCGCTTGGCGGCCATGATGCCGGCGATGCGCGCCGTGCCCAGCACGTCGCCTTTCTTGGCGTCGCCCGAGCGGATCAGCGCGAGCGTCTCGGGCTTCATCACCACGCGGCCGACGGCGACGGCGGTGCGCACCGTATCCGCCTTGTCGGACACGTCCACCATGCGCGCCTCGCCGCTTTCGGCGATGTGGGTGAGCCGGGCGTCGGCGGGAGGCGCGCTCATGCGCTCGCTCCATGCAGGAGGTCGTGGGTCGCGCGGGCGACGTCGGCCTGTCGCATCAGGCTTTCGCCGACGAGGAAGGCGCGCACGCCCGCGCGGGCGAGGCGTACGCAATCTTCATGCGAGCCGATGCCGCTTTCCGCCACAGCGATGCGGTCGGCGGGAATGAGCGGGGCGAGGCGCTCGGTCACTTCGAGCGTGGTTTGGAAGGAATGCAGGTCGCGGTTGTTCACGCCCACGAGCCGCGTCTCAAGCCGCAGCGCGCGCCGCAGCTCCTCCTCGTTGTGGACCTCCGCCAGCACGTCCATGTGAAGGTCGTGGGCGGCCTTGTTCAATTCGCGCGCGGTCGCGTCGTCCACGCCGGCCATGATGATGAGGATGCAGTCTGCGCCCCAGGCGCGCGCCTCATAGACCTGATAGGGATCGTAGAGAAAATCCTTGCGCAGCGCAGGCAGGCGCACCGCGGCGCGCGCGCTCGTCAGATAGTCCGGCGCGCCCTGAAAGGAGGGCGCGTCGGTGAGCACGGAGAGACAGGCCGCGCCGCCCGCCTCATAGGCGCGCGCGAGCGTCGGCGGATCGAAGTCCGCGCGAATGAGCCCCTTCGAAGGACTCGCCTTCTTGATCTCGGCGATCAGTGCGAAGTCGCCCGCGTCGAGCTTGTTCTCAATGGCGTGCACGAAGCCGCGCGTCGGCGCCGCCGCCTCGATCTGGCGCTCCAGCGCGTGCAGCGGCATGGCGACTTTCGCCTCAGCGATCTCGCGGCGCTTGTAGACTTCGATCTTGTGCAGGATGTCGGCCATGGTCGGCGCTCCTCACGCGCGGTTCGAGATGTCTACGAGTTTCGCCAGCGTCGCCTTCGCGGCGCCGGAGGCGATGGCCTGCGCGCCCGCCGTGACGCCCTCGCGCAGGTTCGCCGCCTTGCCGGCCACGACGAGGGCTGCCGCCGCATTGATGAGCGCGATGTCGCGATAGGCGGAGGACGCGCCGTCGAGCACGTCGCGCAGCGCCTGCGCATTATGCGCCGGGTCGCCGCCGCGCAGGTCTTCGGGCCTGGCGAAAGGCAGGCCCGCGTCTTCAGGCGAGATTTCGAAAGCGCGGATCTCGCCGCCTTCGAGGGCCACGACCTTGGTGCGTCCGGTCGTCGTGATTTCGTCGAGCCCGTCAGACCCGTGCACCACCCAGGCGGCTTGCGAACCAAGGTTGCGCAGCGTCTCCGCCATGGGGCGCATCAGGTCGGGCGCGAAAACGCCGGTGAGCTGGCGCGTCACGGAGGCCGGGTTGGAGAGCGGCCCGAGGATGTTGAAGATCGTGCGCGTGCCAAGCTCCACGCGCACGGGGCCGACGTGGCGCATGGCGGCGTGGTGCGTCGTCGCCATCATGAAGCCGATGCGCGCCTCGCGCAGGCAGGCCTCCACCTGTTCGGCGGGCAGGCCGACGACCACGCCGAGCGCGGTGAGGATGTCGCTTGCGCCGGATTTGGAGGAGGCGGCGCGGTTGCCGTGTTTGGCGACCGGCACGCCGCAGGCGGCGACGATGAGCGAGGCGAGGGTTGAGACGTTCCAGGTGCCGGCGTTGTCGCCGCCGGTGCCCACGATGTCGATGGCGCCAGCCGGCGCGTTCACGCGCAGCATCTTGCCGCGCATGGCGGAGACGGCGCCGGTGATCTCCTCCACCGTTTCGCCGCGCACGCGCAGCGCCATGAGGAAGGCGCCCATCTGCGCGGGCGTCACGTCGCCGGAGAGCAGGGCGTCGAACGCCTGTTCGGCCTCAGCGCGCGCGAGGGTCGCGCCGCTGGCGACTTTTGCGATGATGGGCTTGAAGGAGTCCACCTCAATCTCCCTTACGCGTCGACCGTCGCGCTGGCGTTCCATGCGCGGGCGAGATCGAGGAAATTCGACAGGATGCGATGCCCGTGCTCCGAGAGGATGCTTTCGGGATGAAACTGCACGCCGTGCACCGGCAGGCTGCGGTGAGAGAGGGCCATCACGAGCCCGTCCGTCTGCGCGGTGACTTCGAGTTCGGCGGGCATGGTTTCGCGGCGCACGACGAGCGAGTGATAGCGCGTGGCCTGAAACGGGCCGTTCAGTCCGCGAAACAGGCCGGCGCCATTATGCGCGATGGTCGCCACTTTGCCGTGGATGGGCAGCGGCGCGCGCACCACTTCGCCGCCAAACGCCTCGCCGATGGACTGGTGGCCGAGGCACACGCCGAAAATGGGGATCGTGCGGGATGCGGCGGCGATCAGGTCGAGGCAGACGCCCGCCTCGCGCGGGGTGCAGGGGCCTGGCGACAGGACGATGGCCTCGGGCCGGCTCTCCATCACCTGCGCGACCGTCACCTCGTCGTTGCGCCGCACGTCGACCTGCGCGCCCAGCGAGCCGAAGTAATGCACCAGGTTCCAGGTGAACGAGTCGTAATTGTCGATCAGCGTGACCGCGGTCATTGCGGGGCTCCTTGAGCCGACGTTTTCGACGCAGGCGCGCGGCGCGTCAAGCAGTCTCGCCCGCCCCCCTTGAGGCGCGGCGCGGAAGGGGCCATCTTCCCTGCGTCGACCCGGCGCGGCGACGCTTGCGTGAAGGCGGATGGACCAGATCAACGAACCCCTCGTCCGGCTGGCGTGTTTCGCCGGCGTGCTCGCGCTTCTGGCGGGGCTGGAGACTTTCGCCCCGCGCCGACGGCCAAGCGCGCCGCGGGGCTGGCGCTACGCCAACAATCTGGCCCTTGTGGCGGTGGATTCCCTGTTCGTGCGGCTGCTGTTTCCGCTGGCTGGCGTGGGCTTCGCCCTGCTGGCGCAGGAGCGTGGCTGGGGCCTGTTCAACCTGTGGGAGGCGCCCGGCTGGCTCGCCTTTCTCGCAAGCTTCGTCCTGCTCGACCTCGTGATCTGGGGCCAGCATGTGGCGTTTCATCGGGTTCCCGCCCTCTGGCGGCTGCACCGCATGCACCACGCCGACCTCGACTTCGACGTCTCCACGGGCCTGCGCTTCCATCCTTTTGAGATCGGCCTGTCGATGCTGGTCAAGTTCGCGGCCGTGGCCGTCCTCGGGGCGCCGCCGCTCGCCGTGCTCGCCTTCGAGATCGCGCTGAACGCCACGTCCATGTTCAGCCACGCCAATCTGCGCCTGCCCGAGCGGCTCGACGCCGCCCTGCGGCGCGTCATCGTGACGCCGGACATGCACCGGGTGCATCATTCCGTCGATCCGGTGGAGACCCACAGCAATTTCGGCTTCAACCTGTCCATTTGGGACCGGTTGTTCGGGTCATACCGCGCGCAGCCCGCCAAGGGCCATGAGGGCATGGCGATAGGCCTGCCGATCTTCCGCGACGGCGCCGAATTGCGCCTCGACCGCCTGCTCACTCAGCCGTTCCGCCGACCCTGAGCCCTTAGAGACTATTGGATAAGTGGGCGCAGGCCTTGTGCGGGCAGGGCGCTCCGCTAAGCTCCATGGCACGGCGATTGCCTCGATTGCGGGGAGCCGGCGCGCGCGCGCCGGAGAGTTCGTCAAACGTAGGGGAACAAGATGAGCGCCAAGTCGATGAAGCTCGCTTTTGCGGCAGCTGCCCTTTTTGTGGGCGGCGCCATGCAGGCATCTGCCCAGACCGCAGTCAAATTCGCGCTGGACTGGAAGTTCGAAGGTCCGTCGGCGCCTTATTTCGTCGCCATCGACAAGGGCTATTACAAGGCCGAAGGGCTTGATGTGACGGTGGACAGCGGGCCGGGCTCGGTGGCGGGCATCGCGCGCGTGGCGGCCGGCGCCTATCCGCTGGGCTTCTTCGACATCAACTCGCTCGTGAAGTTCCGCGACCAGAACCCCGGCCAGGCCGTGCAGGCCGTCATGATGGTCTATGACGTGCCGCCGTTCTCGATCGTCAGCCTGAAGAAGGCCGGCATCAAGAGCCCGAAGGATCTCGAGGGCAAGATCCTCGGCGCGCCCGCGCCCGACGGCGCCTTCGCGCAATGGAAGGCCTTCACGAAGGCCAACAAGATCGACGACTCGAAGGTGAAGATCGAGAACGTCGGCTTCCCCGTGCGCGAGCCCATGCTGGCGCAGGGCAAGGTGGACGCCATCACCGGCTTCTCCTTCTCCTCCTACTTCAACCTGCTGCAGAACAACATCAAGCCCGACGACGTCGCGGTGATGCTGATGTCCGACCACGGCCTCGTGCTCTATGGCAACGCGATCATGGTGAACCCGGAATTCGCCAAGGCCAATCCGAAGGTCGTCGCCGGTTTCGTGCGCGCCACGGTGAAGGGCTTCATCGACACCGCCAAGAACCCCGACGAGGCGATCAAGTCGGTGATGAAGCGCAACGAGACCGCGGAGCTGAAGATCGAGCTCGAGCGTCTGCGCATGGCGCTGCGCGACAACATGGTCACCCCCTGGGTGAAGGCCAATGGCGTCGGCGGCGTGGACATGGCGCGTCTTGAGAAGTCGATCGACCAGATCGCCGACACCTATGAGTTCAAGAACCGCCCGAAGGCGGCGGACATTTTCACCGATGCGTTCCTGCCGCCTGCGGCTGAGCGCAAGTTCTGATCCAGCCGACGCGCCAGACCGGAGATCCGCGTGATCCAGCTTGATGACGTGTCGCTCGCCTACGCCGGGCGGACGGGACCTGTGCTGGCCCTTAACGGGACCAGCATATCCGTCGCCAAGGGCGAGTTCGCCGCCGTCGTGGGCCCTTCGGGCTGCGGCAAATCCACGCTCATGAAGCTGGTCACGGGGCTTGTGAAGCCGACCTCCGGATCGGTCGCCGTCAATGGCGAACCGGTCCGCGGGCCGGTGAAACTCGCAGGCATGGCGTTCCAGAACGCCAACCTGCTCCCCTGGCGCACGGTGATCGACAATCTCATGCTGCCGCTGGAGATCGTCGAGCCTTATCGCTCCAACTTCCGCGCGAAGAAGGACGAATATCGCGCCCGCGCTGAGGGCCTGCTGGAGACGGTGGGCCTGAAGGGCTTCGGCGACCGCTATCCGTGGGAATTGTCGGGCGGCATGCAGCAGCGCGCCTCGCTATGCCGCTCGCTCATTCATGAGCCGGCGCTCCTGATGCTCGACGAGCCCTTCGCCGCGCTCGACGCCTTCACCCGCGAGGAATTGTGGTGCGTGCTGCGCGACGTGTGGCAGCGGCTCAATTTCACCGTAGTGCTCGTGACCCACGACCTGCGCGAGGCGGCGTTCCTCGCTGACACCATTCATGTGATGAGCGCGCGGCCGGGCCGCATCATCGAGACCCGCAAGGTCGCGTTCCCGCGTCCGCGCTCCATCGATGTCTGCTACGAGCCGGCTTTCTCCGAACTCGTGCACGCGCTGCGCAACAAGATCGCCGAGGTGCGCCAGGCATGAACAAGCCGATCGAAACCCTCGCGCCATGGCTCTTCACCATCGGCCTTTTTGTCATCTGGGAGCTGGCGTGCCGGCTCTTCAACGTGTCGAGCATCATCCTGCCGGCGCCCAGCGAGATTTTCGCGGCGATGGGGCGTTTCTACTCGCCGCTGCTCAAGAACTCCTTCGTCACCCTGTGGACGACGCTTGCGGGCTTCCTGATGGCGGTGGCCTTCGGCCTGTTGCTCGGCCTGTTCGTGGGCTGGTCGCGCACGATCTATCGCGGCCTCTATCCCGTGATGATCGGCTTCAACTCGATCCCGAAAGTCGCCGTCGTGCCGATCCTCGTTATGTGGTTCGGCATCGGCGAAGTGCCCGCCATTCTCACGGCCTTCCTGATCTCCTTCTTCCCCATCGTGGTGAACGTGGCCACCGGCCTCGCCACGATCGAGCCGGAGCTTGAGGACGTGTTGCGCGCGCTGGGCGCCTCGAAACTCGACGTGATGCGCAAGGTCGGCATTCCCCGCGCCATGCCCTATTTCTTCGGCTCGCTGAAAGTGGCGATCACGCTCGCCTTCGTCGGCGCGGTCGTGTCGGAGACGATCGCGGCCAACGCCGGGCTCGGCCATCTGATGACGCAGGCGGGCTCTAACTTCCAGATGCCGCTCGTCTTCGCGGGCCTGCTCGCGCTGGCGGTCGAGGGCATCGGCATGTACGCGGTCACCGCTTGGCTCGAGGGCCGCATGACCGGCTGGGCCTTCCGCTCGCAGCAGAGCGCCGGCGGCTGAAAAGCTGGCGTTGGTTGCGCGCGGGGACGCGCGCGGTCTGGATTTGCGTTGCTTGCGCGCGAGGACGCGCGCGGTCCGGCGTGGCGTTTTGGACCGCGCGCGTCCTCGCGCGCATTACACTCCGCGCGCAGACAGCCTCAGTGATCCGACTGCGCGCCGGGAAGCGGTTGCGCGTCGATCAGCACGAAGGCGAGCACCGCGTTCTCCTCGGTGCGGTTGCTCCACGCGTGGTTCGTGCCGCGCTGGATCAGCACGTCGCCCGCGCGCAAGAGCTTTTCGCCGTCCTCCATAAGCGCCCAGATCTCGCCTGACAGGACGATGGCGTAGTCGATCGTGTTCGTCTTGTGGAAGCCGGGGTGACGCGGCGCGCCCTTGTCGAGCGCGGCGGCGCGGCTGGGGTCTTCATGGGCGGCGTCGGCGCGCTCTTTCTCCAGCGTGGCGAGCCGCAGGCGATCCGGCGGATAGGTGATGATCCGCAGCGCTGAGCCGCCCGTCGGCGGGGCGAGGGAATAGGGGCCGCCTGTGTGATCGTCGGGGTCGGAATTGTCGGCCGGCGTCGCCTGCGTGCGCCACAGCTCCGCGACGATGGTGCTGCCCGGCGAGCGCTCGCGCACGAGGCCGGGCGGGCCGTCCGCGATGAAGCAGGAGCGCCCCTGCGCGTCATGGCCCGTGACGACGCGCCGCACATGTCTGGACATCGAATCCTCCCCGCTCGTTATGTCGGGGAAGCATCGGGCGCCGCGCGGGCGCGCGCAAGCTCAGGGGGAGGGGGCGCGCGCGTCGTCCTGCGCGGGCGTGATCGCGACGCTCTCGCCGCATCCGCAGGCGGAGGTCTGATTGGGATTGTTGAAGACGAAGGTGGAGGAGAGCTTCTCCGTCTTGAAGTCCATCTCCGTGCCCAGAAGATACATGACCGCCTTGGCGTCGATGACGATCTTCACGCCCTTGTCCTCCACCACTTCGTCGAAGCGTCCGATCTCCTGCGCGAAGTCCATCGTGTAGGACATGCCCGCGCAGCCGGCGTTTTTCACGCCGATGCGAACGCCCACGATGGGCTTGTCGGAATTGGCGATGATCTCGCGCACGCGCGCGGCCGCCGCTTCCGTGATCGTCATCGCCTTGGGCCGCGGTCTGGCGGCGGGTTTTGTCTCGTTCATGTCATCCTCCGGCCGGGGTCAAGATCCGGCGAAGTTCAGTCGCGTCTCACCACATGTCGAGCGCGACGCGCGCCACGTCCGACATGCGGCTTTGATCCCACGGGGGATCGAACACCATGCTCACTTTCACGCCGGCGACGCCCGGAATGGCGCTCACCGCGTCCTCCACCCATTTCGGCATTTCGCCAGCGACCGGGCAGCCCGGCGCGGTCAGCGTCATGTCGATCTCGACGAAACGGGACTCGTCGATCGCCACTTTATAGATGAGCCCAAGCTCGTAAATGTCGACCGGGATCTCCGGGTCGAACACAGTCTTGAGAGCGGCCACGATGCTGTCGGTGAGCGCGTCCATCTCCTCCGGGGGGATGGAGGAGGCGAGGTCGAGATCGGGCCGGTTGGGCTGGATCTCGCTGGTTTCGGCCGTCGGCGCCTCAGACATGGAGGATCCTCACGAGAACATCGCTTCGGCGCGCGAGAGCGCGTCAGCCAGAGCGTCCACTTCTTCCATCGTATTGTACAGCGCAAATGAGGCGCGGCAGGTCGAGGTCACGCCGAAGCGCTGCATCAGCGGCATGGCGCAATGGGTGCCCGCGCGCACCGCAACGCCCGAGCGGTCGATCACCGTCGCCACGTCATGGGCGTGCGCGCCCTTCATCTCGAAGGAGACGATGGCGCCCTTGTCGCGCGCGCGGCCGATGATGCGCAGCGAATTGATCCGGGACAGGCGTTCATGCGCGTAATCGCGCAGCGCGTCCTCATGGGCGCGGATGGCGTCGCGCCCAAGCCCCTCAATGTAGTCGAGCGCGGCGCCAAGACCGATCGCCTGCACGATGGGCGGCGTGCCCGCCTCGAAACGATGCGGCGGCTCGTTGTAGGTGACGGTCTCGCGCGTGACGTTTTCGATCATCTCGCCGCCGCCGGCGAAGGGCGGCAGGCGCTCGAGCCATGAGCGCTTCGCGTAAAGCGCGCCAATGCCGGTGGGGCCATAAAGCTTGTGGCCGGTCACGACGTAGAAATCCACGTCGAGCGCGCGCACGTCCACCGGCAGGTGCACCGCGCCCTGCGAGCCGTCCACGCAAACCGGGATGCCGCGCGCATGCGCGATCTCGATCACCTTGTCGATGGGCACGATCGTGCCCAGCACGTTCGACATATGCGTGATGGCGACGATTTTCGTGCGCGGCGTGAGCGCCTGCTCGAAGGCTTCCAGCGAGAAATTCCCGTCGTCGTCCACATCCACCCATTTCAGCACGGCGCCGTTGCGCTCGCGGTGGAAATGCCAGGGCACGATGTTGGAGTGATGCTCCATCATCGTGAGCACGATCTCGTCGCCCGGTCCGATATGCGCGCGCCCGAAGGAGGCGGCGACGAGGTTGAGCGCTTCGGTCGCGCCGCGGGTGAAGATGATCTCATCCGTCGAGCCCGCGTTGAGATAGGCGCGCACTTTCTCGCGCGCGCTCTCATAGGCGTCGGTGGCGGCGTTGGCGAGATAGTGCAGCCCGCGATGCACATTGGCGTATTCGTGCTCGTAGGCGTGCGCGATGCGCGAAATCACCTGACGCGGCTTTTGCGCCGATGCGGCGTTGTCGAGATAGGCGAGCGGCTTGCCATAGGGTCGCTCGGCGAGGATGGGGAAATCCTCGCGCGCCTTCATCACGTCAAAGGGGGCGGCGCGCATGTTCATCTGTTCGCTCATCTGCCTGTGGCCTCTCGGGCCGTCGCGTCCGCCGGCGCGCGCAGGGCGAGCCAGTCACGGGCGCATTCCATCGTCTGTTCGCGCAAGGCCTCGTCCTCGATCCCGTCGATGACGTCGCCGACGAAAGCCTCCAGCAGCAGGGCCTCCGCCTGCGGGCGCGGCAGGCCGCGCGCCATCAGAAAAAAGAGGAGGTCGTCGTCGAGCTCGCCGCAGGTGGCGCCATGGGCGCATTGCACGTCGTCGGCGAAAATCTCAAGCTCTGGCTTGTTGTTCATCGTCGCCTCCTCCGACAGGAGAAGCGACTTCGAGGACATGCGCGCGTCGGTCTTCTGGGCGTGCTGGGCCACGCGGATGCGGCCCTGAAACACGCCGACCGCCTTGTCGTCGACCACGTTGCGGAAGGTCTCGCGGCTTTCGCAATGGGGAACCGCATGGTCGATGGCGAGCGTCACGTCGCCGTGCTGTTCGCCGCGCAACAGATTCACGCCGCTGAGCGCGGCGCGCGCGCCTTCGCCTGCGAAGCGCAGGAAGATCTGGTGACGCGCGAGCCGCGCGCCGGTCGCCAGCGAGAAACTGTCGAAGCTCGCGGCCTCGCCCAGCTGCGCGCATAGCGTGGAGAGGGCGGCGACCGCGTCGCCTGCCGCGTTGACGCGCAGATGGCGCGCGCGGGCGTCTGTCGCGACGTCGAACTCGACGAGCGTGTTCGACAGATGCGCAAGGCCTGCGCGGCTTTCGTGCGTCTCCACGATGGTGGCGCGCGCGCCGGGCTCCAGCCGCACGCGCAGGCGCCGCGCGAAGGCGGCGGGCGCCTCGTGCAGGTCGCGGAACGCCACATGGATCGCAGCCTCGCCCGCATCCGCGCCGATCACGATCTCGCAGGCGTGGGTGACGAAGGCCGCGTTGAGCGCGGCGAGCGCGTCATCGGCTTCCGCCAGCAGGGGCGCCGCGTTCGCGTCAAGCGGGGCGATGCGCACGCCGGCGGGCAGGGCGCCTGCGCGCATGTTTGCGCCCGAGAAGACGATCTGCGCCTGCGGGCCGATGCGCAGCTTCGCGCCGTCTTCCTGCGCGCCGGCGTCGCTGCGCGCGGGCGCGCCTTTGAGCAGGCTGCGCAGGTCCGTGTAATGCCAGGGCTCGTCGCGCCGGCCGGGCAGGCCGAGCGTGGCGAAACGCGCCATGGCCGCCGCGCGCGCCGGCTCGTTCGCGCCCGCGCTGTTGGCGAAGGCGTCGAGAAGGGCGGTCTCGCCTGCGGTTCTGACGGGGGTTGCGAGCGTCATCGCATCCTCACGCGGCGTCCGCGACGTAATCGCGGTAGCCGTTTTTCTCGAGCTCCAGCGCGAGCTCCGGTCCGCCGGACTTCACGATCCGACCGCCGGCGAGCACGTGCACGCTGTCGGGTTTGATGTAGTCGAGCAGGCGCTGGTAATGAGTGATCACGAGGAAGCCGCGCTCAGGCGAACGCAGCGCGTTCACGCCTTCCGCCACGATGCGCAGCGCGTCGATGTCGAGGCCGGAATCGGTCTCGTCGAGAATGGCGAAGCGCGGTTCGAGCAGCGCCATCTGCAACACTTCCATGCGCTTCTTCTCGCCGCCCGAGAAGCCCACGTTAAGCGGGCGGCGCAGCATGTCCTGGCTGACGCCCAGCTTGTCGGCGGCCGTGCGCACGCGCTTCATGAAGTCGGGCGTGGAGAGCTCGTCCTCGCCGCGCTGCTTGCGCTGCGCGTTCATGGCGGCCTTGAGGAAGGTCATCGTCGTGACGCCGGGAATCTCCAGCGGATATTGGAAGGCGAGGAACAGGCCCTTGGCCGCGCGCTCGTTCGCCTCCAGCTCCAGAAGGCTTTCGCCGTCGAGAGAGATGTCGCCCGCCGTCGCCTCATAGCCCTCGCGGCCCGCGGCCACATAGGACAGCGTGGATTTGCCGGCGCCGTTCGGGCCCATGATTGCGGCGACCTCGCCGGCCTTCACGCTCAGCGTGAGGCCCTTGATGATTTCCTTGTCTTCCACGCGGGCGTGAAGATCCTTGATCGAGAACATGTCGTCTCCTGATGTCCCTGCGCCGCGTCAGCCGACCGAGCCTTCGAGGCTCACGGCGATGAGTTTCTGCGCCTCCACGGCGAACTCCATCGGCAATTGCTGGAGCACGTCGCGCACGAAGCCGTTGACGATGAGGGCGGTCGCCTCCTCGCCCGACAGGCCGCGCTGCATGCAGTAGAACAGCTGGTCGTCGGAGATTTTGGAGGTCGTCGCCTCGTGTTCGAACACGGCGCTGGCGTTGCGGCTTTCGATATAGGGCACGGTGTGGGCGCCGCTGTCCTGCCCGATCAGCAGCGAGTCGCAATTGGTGAAATTGCGCGCGTTCTTCGCCTTGCGATGGGCGAACACCTGTCCGCGATAGGTGTTGTTCGAGCGGCCCGCCGAAATGCCCTTGGAGATGATGCGGCTCGACGTGTTCTTGCCGAGGTGCAGCATTTTGGTGCCGCTGTCCACCTGCTGGCGTCCGTTCGAAATCGCGATCGAATAGAACTCGCCGCGCGACTCGTCGCCGCGCAGGATGCAGGAGGGATACTTCCAGGTGATGGCCGAGCCGGTCTCCACCTGCGTCCAGGAGATCTTCGAGCGCGCGCCGCGGCAGTCGCCGCGCTTGGTGACGAAGTTGTAGATGCCGCCCTTGCCTTCGCTGTCGCCGGGATACCAGTTCTGCACCGTGGAGTATTTGATCTCCGCGTCGTCGAGCGCGACCAGCTCAACGACGGCGGCGTGCAATTGGTTCTCATCGCGCATGGGCGCTGTGCAGCCTTCAAGATAGCTCACATAGGAGCCCTTGTCGGCGATGATGAGCGTGCGCTCGAACTGACCCGTGTTGCGCTCGTTGATGCGGAAATAGGTCGACAATTCCATCGGGCAGCGCACGCCCGGGGGAATGTAGACGAAGGAGCCGTCGGAGAAGACCGCGCTGTTGAGCGTGGCGAAGTAATTGTCCGTCACCGGCACCACGGTTCCCAGATATTGCTTCACAAGCTCGGGATGGGTCTGCAGCGCCTCGGAGATGGGGCAGAAGATCACGCCCGCTTTCGCCAGCTCCGCCTTGAACGTGGTGGCGACGGAGACGGAGTCGAACACGGCGTCCACGGCGACCTTCGCGCCCTGCACGCCGGCGAGGATCTCGCGCTCGCGCAGCGGGATGCCGAGCTTCTCATAGGTCTTGAGCAGTTCGGGATCGACCTCGTCGAGCGACTTCGGCCCCTCCGCCGATTTCGGCGCGGAATAATAATAGAGGTCCTGATAGTCGATCGCGGGATAATCGACGCGCGCCCATTTCGGCTCGCGCATGGTCAGCCAGCGGCGATAGGCGTCGAGACGCCATTGCGTCATCCACTCCGGCTCGTTCTTCTTGGCGGAGATGAATCGAACGATGTCCTCGTTGAGGCCCTTGGGGGCCTTCTCGGACTCGATCTGCGTGACGAAGCCGTATTTGTAGGCGTCAACGTCAACGGACTTGACCGTCTGAACGGTCTCATGGACTGCCGGCATATCCTCTTCCCCCCTTGGCGGCTTCAAGGACCGCTGGTTGGACTTGAAACGCATACGCGCCGGTCGCCCGGCCTGATCACTTCCTGCGGCCTCACGCCGCGTCTGCTTGCGGCCTCACGCCGCGTCTTGTCCTCGCCGCGCTATCCGCGCCGCCGCCGTCGCGAAGGCGTCAGCGAAGGCCTCCAGCTCCGGCGCGCCCGTGTCGCGTCCGATGCTCACCCGGATCGCGCCCTGCGCGAGCCCCGGCTCGACCCCCATCGCGGCCAGCACGTGGGAAGGCTTCACCTTGCCCGACGAACAGGCCGACCCAGAGGACAATGCGAAGCCCTCGAGATCAAGTGCGATCAGGAGAGTCGCCGCCGCCGATCCAGATAGCGCGAAAGCGCTGGTGTTCGATAGTCTGGGGGCGCCCTGTCCGAAAAACACGAGGTCCGGCAGGGCCGCCTTGAGCCTGGCCTCCAGCCCGTCGCGCAGGCCGCGCTGCCGGGGAATATCGTCAAGGCTATGTTCCCGCACGGTTTTCGCCGCCGCCCCGAAGGCCGCGAGGCCGGCGGCGTTTTCGGTGCCGGCGCGCGCGCCGCGCTCCTGTCCGCCGCCCCTGATCTGCATGGACTCGATATTGGCCGCGGGGTCGCGCAGCACAAGGGCGCCGGAGCCCTTGGGGGCGCCGATCTTGTGGCCGGAGAGGGCGAGGGCGTCGGCGGGCAGGGCGTCGAAGCCGCAGGCAATGCGCCCGGCCGCCTGCACGGCGTCGCAGATCACGATCCCGCCGCGCGCCTGCACCTGCGCGCAGGCTTGCGCGACGGGCTGGAGAACGCCGGTCTCGTTATTGGCCGCCTGCAGGGCGAGCATGGGGCGAAGGTCGCCCAGCTCCGCGAGCAGGGCTTCGAGGGCGGCGAGATCGAGCCGGCCCTCGCCGTCGAGGGGGGCGATGCGCACGCGCTCCTGCGCAAAGCGATGGCCCTCCAGCGCGCAGGCGTGTTCGCCGGCGGAGAGGATCAGCACATCGGCCGGGCGCCGGTCGGCGGGCAGGAAGCCGGGGGTGAGGGCGAGGTTCATCGCCTCGGTGCCGCCGGAGGTGAAGATCACCCGGTCGGGCCGCGCGCCCACAAGGGCGGCGACCTGCGCGCGGGCCTCCTCCACCAGCGCGCGGGCGGCGCGCCCTTCCTGATGGATCGAGGAGGGATTGCCGACGATCTCGAGCGCCTCGATCAGGGCCGCGCGCGCCGCCGGCAGCAGCGGCGACGAGGCGTTCCAGTCAAGATAGACGCGAGGGCGCGCCATGCCTGGCTCCCGGTTGAGGCGAAAATGCTTGCAAATCGCACCGGCTCGCGTGCTAGAAGCCGCTTTCCGCAGAGCGGGAGCCGAGGTCGGCGACATTCGCTTTTCGGGTCGCGCAAGTCAAGGAAACCGCTGGCGCTCCGGCAGGTTTCAGAAAGTTCGCGCGGGCTGCGCCGGACATACGCCTGGGAGTCACGATGCCTGAAGTCATCTTCACCGGTCCCGCCGGACGCCTGGAAGGGCGTTTTCACCCCTCCAAGCAGCGCGGCGCGCCGATCGCGGTGATCCTGCATCCGCACCCGCAGTTCGGCGGAACGATGAACAACCAGATCGTGTACCAGATGTATTACGCCTTCGCGGAGCGCGGCTTCTCGGTGCTGCGCTTCAATTTCCGCGGCGTGGGCCGCAGTCAGGGCGCGTTCGACCACGGGTCGGGCGAATTGTCGGACGCCGCCGCCGCGCTCGACTGGGTGCAGTCGATCAATCCCGAAGCGCGCGCCTGCTGGATCGCCGGCGTCTCCTTCGGCTCGTGGATCGGCATGCAGCTGCTCATGCGCCGGCCCGAGATCGAGGGCTTCATTTCGGTGGCGCCGCCGGCGAACCGGTTCGATTTCTCCTTCCTCGCCCCTTGCCCGTCGTCGGGCCTGTTCGTCCACGGCGACCAGGACCGCGTCGCGCCGCTCAAGGAGGTCATGGGCCTGATCGAGAAGCTCAAGACGCAGAAGGGCATCGTCATCGAACACGCGGTCGTGAAGGGTGCGAACCATTTCTTCGAGGATTGCGTGGACGATCTGATCGTCGAGGTCGGCGCCTATCTCGACAAGCGTCTCGACAATCCCGTGAAGCGTCCCACGCCCACGCGCGCGCTCAAGGGCCCGGCCGCCGAGGCCTGAGGCGCGGCGGGTTGGCGTCGGCCCTCACGGGCGGGATATTCTGCCGCCTGTCATTGGCGCAGGGACTCCGGTCGTCGTGGGAAAGGTGAGCGGCAGGCCGCGTTGCGCGCGCACGGCGAGAAAAGCGAAGGCCTGAGCCTCCATGGCGGCGGCGTTCCAGCCGATCTCGTCGGCGGTGGAGAGCGCGAGGCCCAACGCCTCGCCCAGCATTCTCATCAGCGTGGGATTATGCGCGCCGCCGCCGCATATGATGACGCGGCGTGGGCGCGCCGGCAGAAGCGCGAAGGCGCGCGCGATCGAGCGGGCGGTGAAGGCGGTCAGGGTGGCGGCCGCGTCCTCGGTCGAGAGCGCTGCGACGGGCGCGCGCGAGAAAGCGTTGCGGTCCAGCGATTTCGGCGCTGGCGCCGCGAAATAGGGATGGGCGAGCAATTCCGCCAGCGCCGCCTCGTCGACCTTTCCCATCGCCGCCGCCATGCCGTCCACGTCGCAGGCGATCTGCGTGCGCTCCAGCATGAGGTCGTCGAGCAGCGCGTTGCCCGGCCCGGTGTCGAAGGCGATCGGGTCCTCGCCCTCCGCCACGAATGTGAGATTGCCCACGCCGCCGATGTTGACTGCGACAAGCGGTGTTTCCAGCCCCGCGTCGAGCGCCAGCGCGCGATGCCATACGGGCACAAGCGGCGCGCCCTGTCCGCCGGCGGCCACATCGGCCGCGCGCATTTCCCAGGCCACGGGAAGCGCCAGCGCGCAGGCAAGCGCCGCCCCGTCGCCGATCTGGACCGTGAGGCGCTGTTGCGGACGGTGCAGGACGGTCTGGCCGTGGAAGCCCACGAGGTCCACGCTCGCGCGGTCGATGCGATGATGGGCGAGAAAGGCCTCCACCGCCTGCGCATGGCGGGCGACGATCATCCGGTCGGCGGGTTCGAGGGCGCCGGGCCGGGCCGTGCGATCGCTCAGCGTCTCCGCCTCCTTGATGGCGGCGCGCAGGAGCGCCCCGTCCTCCTCCGAATAGGCCTGAAAGCCCGTCGGCCCCAGCCGGATCGCGCGTTCCCCGTCGGTCTCCACGAGCGCCACGTCCACGCCGTCCATGGACGTGCCGGACATGAGGCCGATGGCGCGGACGAGGGGCATGGGGCGGGGATCCTGTACTGATCCCCGGTCCATAACATGGGCCCGGGCCCGGCGGCTGTCGCCAAAGGGATACGCCGACGCGTTTTCCGCCGCCGGCCTTTCTGGACCCGGCGGCCCGGCCCGCGCTAAACAGGCGGCACGATTCCGAAACGGCGCAAGGGTTTCTCCATGTACGACATCCGCTGGATCCGCGAGAACGAGGCCGTGTTCGAGGAGGGCCGCCGCCGCCGCGGGCTCGCCCCGCTCGCGCCCGCGCTGTTCGCCCTCGACGATGCGCGCCGCGCCGCCATCGCCAAACTGCAGGCTGCGCAGGAGCGCCGCAACGCCGCCTCCAAGGAGATCGGCCAGGCGATGAAGGACAAGGACCAGGCCCGCGCCGACGCGCTGAAGGCCGAGGTCGCCGCCCTCAAGGACCAGATGGCCGGCTGGGAGGAGGAGGAGCGCGCCGCCGTGCGCGCGCTCGAGGAGGCGCTGCTCAAGGAGCCCAACACGCCGGCGCCCGACGTTCCCCTCGGCAAGGACGAGCACGACAATGTGGAGACGCGCGTCGTCGGCGAGAAGCCGAAGATGGATTTCGCGCCCCGCGAGCATTTCGAGATCGGCGAGGCGCTGGGCCTGATGGATTTCGAGACCGCGGGCAAGATTTCGGGCGCGCGCTTCGTCATCCTCAAGGGCGCGCTCGCGCGCATGGAGCGCGCGCTGATGCAGTTCATGCTCGACCTGCATGCGGACGAGCACGGATATGTCGAGGTCGATCCGCCGCTGCTGGTGCGCGACGACGCCATGTACGGCACCGCGCAATTGCCGAAGTTCCGCGAGGATCAGTTCGCCGCCGGCGAGGGTTTTTGGCTCATTCCCACCGCGGAAGTGCCGCTCACCAATCTTGTGCGCGAGACGATCCTCGAGGACAAGCAATTGCCGATGCGGCTCACCGCCGGCACGGCCTGCTTCCGCGCCGAGGCGGGCGCGGCGGGGCGCGACACGCGCGGCATGATCCGCCAGCACCAGTTTCAGAAAGTGGAGCTCGTCTCCATCACCACGCCGGAGCAATCGGGCGAGGAGCATGAGCGCATGACGCGCTGTGCGGAGGAGGTGCTCAAGCGCCTCGGCCTGCATTATCGCGTCGTCACCCTGTGCACGGGCGACATGGGGTTCGCCTCGCAGAAGACGTATGACATCGAAGTGTGGCTGCCGGGGCAGGGCAAGTATCGCGAGATCTCGTCCTGCTCGGTCTGCGGGGATTTTCAGGCGCGCCGCATGAACGCGCGCTACCGCTCGCCCGACTCGAAGAGCCCGCGTTTCGTTCACACGCTCAATGGTTCGGGCGTGGCGGTGGGCCGCGCGCTGGTCGCCGTTCTGGAGAACTTCCAGCAGGCGGACGGATCGGTCGTCGTGCCGCCGGCGCTGCGCAAATATATGGGCGGACTCGAGATCATCCGCCCGGCGTGAGGCCGCGCGCGTCTATTCGTCGAGAAAGTCGCGCGTGCGCGCGCGCCACAAGGCGGCGGCGCTGAGGGCCTCCATGCGGCTTGCGTCCGCAAGCGGGGGCAGCGGCGCGCCCGCGCGCAGCGCGCGCATGGTCGCCTCGATGGCCGCGAGCGCGGCGGCGATCGGCTGATGGCCTTGCAGGGCTATGCGCACGCCATGGGCCGCGAGAAAGGGCCGGTCGAGGAGATCGCCGGGAACGTCGCCCAGCAGGATCGGGACGCGCGCTGCTTTCGCCAGCGCCTCGATCTGCGCGCGTTGCGTCGCGCCGGTGAGGAACACGCCGTCCACGCCGAGATCCTGAAACGCCTTCAGTCGATCCACCGCGTCCGCAAGCCCTGTGACCGCCAGCGCGCCGGTGCGGCCGAACACGCAAAGGCCCGGATCGCTGCGCCCCGCCAGCGCCGCCTTCAGCTTGCCGACCGCCTCGGCCCGCGAGACGAGGCGCGTCTCCCGCTCGCCGAAGGGCCGGGGCAGGGCTGTGTCCTCGATGGTGAGGCCGGCAACGCCCGCCGTCTCCAGCTCCTCCACCGTGCGCAGCGCGTTCAGCGCATTGCCGTAGCCGTGGTCCGCGTCGGCGATGACAGGCAGGCCGCAGGCGCGCGAAATGCGCCGCGCGGTTTCGGCGAATTCGCTGAGCGTCAGAAGAATGAGGTCGGGCGCGCCGAGCGCGGCGAGCGAGGCGACCGATCCTGCAAGCATGCCGCATTCGAAGCCTGCGTCCTGCGCGATGCGCGCGGAGAGCGGGTCCCACGTCGAGGCGGGGTGCACGCAGTCCGGGCCTGCCAGAATGGCGCGCAGGCGCGCGCGGCGCTGGGCGGCGTTCGCGATCGGGCGCGGGTGATCGGATAAGGGATCGGACAAGGCGTCAGTCATGGGCGCTCCTCGCCGCCCAGTTTCTGAGCCCGCGGGCGCATGCGCAAGCGGAAGCGGGCGCTTTTGGGGCGCTTAACGAAGCGTTCACCATTTGGAGCCAAGCATCGCGGCATGGTCAAACGTCGCCGTCTGCGCGCAATTCTAATTCCTCTGGTCCTGTACTGCGTCTCCGGCGCGGTCTCCTCCTATTTCGTCTGGCATGCGGTGCATGGAAACCGCGGCCTGAAGACCAAGGAGGAATACCGCGTGCAGATGAACGCGCTGCAGGCCGAGCGCAATGAGCTGACGGGCGAACGCAAGGCGCTGGAGCGCCGCATCGCCATGCTGCGGGCCGAATCGGTCGAGCGCGACATCCTCGAGGAGGAGGCGCGGGTTCTTCTGGGCCGCGTCCACCGCAACGACGTGGTGGTTTTCCTGCCCCGCTGACGATCCGCCGATGGCTTTTGCGGCGCAAGCGCGGCGGCTGCGACAAATCGAATAACCAGATTCCGGTTAATTTGCTATAGTCTTTGTTGAATCAGCGCATTAACCGCTATCTTAGCACCCTCGGACGCGCTCTCGATTTCCCCTCCGGCCTCCGCTATGCTCGCCCCGCTTATACCTTCGTAGGGATAGGGCTGAGGCTCTCAAGGGGACCGCATATGGCCGCATCACGCACGACCGCCCGCAGCGCCGCGAAGGGCGGCGCGAAAGCAGCCGCCAAAGGGGGCAAGGCCCCGGCGCGCAGCGGCGCGAACACGCTTCAATTCACGCGCGAACAGGAGCTGGCGGCTTACGAATCCATGCTGCTGATCCGCCGCTTCGAGGAGAAGTCCGGCCAGATGTACGGCATGGGGCTCATCGGCGGTTTCTGCCACCTCTACATCGGCCAGGAGGCCGTGGTGGTGGGCGTGCAGATGGCGTCCAAGGACGGCGACGCGATCATCACCGGCTATCGCGACCACGGCCACATGCTGGCCTGCGGCATGGACCCCAAGGGCGTGATGGCGGAGCTCACCGGACGCCAGGGCGGCCTGTCGAAAGGCAAGGGCGGCTCCATGCACATGTTCTCCAAGGAGAAGCATTTTTACGGCGGCCACGGCATCGTGGGCGCGCAGGTCTCGCTGGGCACCGGGCTCGGCTTCGCGAACAAATATCGCGGCAACGACAATGTGAGCCTGACCTATTTCGGCGACGGCGCCGCCAACCAGGGCCAGGTCTACGAGAGCTTCAACATGGCGCAGCTCTGGAAGCTGCCCGTGATCTACATCATCGAGAACAACCGCTACGCCATGGGCACGGCGGTGAGCCGCGCCTCCGCGCAGCAGGATTTCTCCAAGCGCGGCCTGTCCTTCAACATTCCCGGCGAACAGGTGGACGGCATGGACGTGCGCGCGGTGAAGGCCGCCGCCGACCACGCGATCAAATGGTGCCGCGAGGGCAATGGCCCCTACATCCTCGAGATGCAGACCTATCGCTATCGCGGCCATTCCATGTCGGACCCCGCGAAATACCGCTCGAAGGAGGAAGTGCAGCGCGTGCGCGACGAGCACGACCCCATCGAGCAGGTGCGCGCGCGCCTTCTCAAGGGCAAGCTCGCGACCGAGGACGATCTGAAGAAGATCGACGCGGGCGTGCGCGCCATCGTGGCGGAAGCCGCCGAATTCGCCACCAACGATCCCGAGCCCGATCCGTCCGAATTGTGGACGGACGTGCTCGTCTGATTTTCGCCATTCGCCAGAGCGCCTGCGCCACAACGCGCGCAGGGCTTCCGGGGTCGACTCTTTCGAGTTCGAGGATCACATGCCCACTAACGTTTTGATGCCCGCCCTTTCGCCGACGATGGAACAGGGCAAGCTCGCCAAATGGCTCAAGAAGGAAGGCGACGTCGTGAAGTCCGGCGACGTGCTCGCCGAGATCGAGACCGACAAGGCCACCATGGAGGTGGAGGCGGTGGACGAGGGCGTGCTCGCGCTCATTCTCATCGCTGACGGCACAGAGAACGTGGCGGTGAACACGCCCATCGCCGTGATCGCCGCCGATGGCGAGGACGCCTCCGCCGCGCCTGCCGCGCCCGCCGCGCCCGCCGCCGCCGCGCCCGCGCAGCCGAAGGACGCATCGCCGTCGTCCGCCGCAGCGCCCGTCGCCGCGCCCGCTGTGCAAGCGCCCGCCACGCCGGAGATTCCCGAAGGCGTCACGATGACGACGATGACCGTGCGCGAAGCCCTGCGCGACGCCATGGCGGAAGAAATGCGCCGCGACGGCGACGTGTTCGTGATGGGCGAGGAAGTGGCCGAATATCAGGGCGCCTATAAGGTGACGCAGGGCCTGTTGCAGGAGTTCGGCGCCCGCCGCGTCGTGGACACGCCGATCACCGAACACGGCTTCGCAGGCCTTGGCGTCGGCGCCGCCTTTGCGGGCCTCAAGCCGGTCGTCGAGTTCATGACTTTCAACTTCTCGATGCAGGCCATCGACCAGATCGTGAACTCCGCCGCCAAGACGTTGTACATGTCGGGCGGGCAGATGGGTTGCCCCATCGTGTTCCGCGGACCCAATGGCGCGGCCGCGCGCGTGGCCGCCCAGCACAGCCAGGATTTCGCGGCCTGGTATTCGCACATCCCCGGCCTCAAGGTCGTCTCGCCCTATACGGCGGCCGACGCCAAGGGCCTTCTCAAGGCGGCCATCCGCGATCCCAATCCGGTGGTGTTCCTTGAGAACGAGATCCTTTACGGCCAGAGCTTCGACGTGCCGGTGATGGACGATTTCATCGTGCCGATCGGCAAGGCGCGCATCCACCGCACGGGCAAGGACGTGACGCTCGTCTCTTATTCGATCGGCATGACCTATGCGCTCAAGGCCGCCGCCGAGCTTGAAAAGGAAGGCATCGAGGCGGAAGTGATCGACCTGCGCACGCTGCGGCCGATGGACACCGAGACGATCATCCGCTCCGTCATGAAGACGGGTCGCTGCGTGACCATTGACGAGGGCTATCGCCAGTGCGGCATGGGCGCGGAGATCGCCGCGCGCATCATGGAGGGCGCGTTCGACCATCTCGACGCGCCGGTGGCGCGCGTGACCGGCAAGGACGTGCCGATGCCCTACGCCGCCAATCTCGAGAAGCTGGCTCTGCCCAGCGTCGCCGAAGTGGTGGAAGCCGCGAAGGCGGTTCTCTACCGCTGATCCCGAAGCGGGGGCTTCTGCACAGGACCAGTCCCATGGCCAATGAAAATCTGCATGAGCTCCCGGTTCCTCCCGATGCGCAGGAGGCAGGCGGCCACGAAGTGCTGCGCGCCTTCGTCGTCGACGGCGGCCTGTCGGTCAGCCTGCAGCGCGCGTTCGACGAGCCCCAGACCTGGGGCGTGTTGCTCGTCGATCTCGCCCGCCACGTGGCGCGCATCTACGAGGAAGAAACCGACATGAGCTTCGAAGACGCGATGCGGGAGATCCGCGGCATGTTCGAGGCCGAATGGGACCGCTCCGGCGTTCCCGGCCAGTCCGATCCGATCAACTGAGGCTTTCGCAATGCCCATCAACATCCTCATGCCCGCGCTGTCGCCCACGATGGAGAAGGGCAATCTCGCCCGCTGGCTCAAGAAGGAAGGCGATTCCATCAAGTCCGGCGACGTGCTCGCCGAGATCGAGACCGACAAGGCGACGATGGAAGTCGAGGCGGTGGACGAGGGCGTGCTCGCGAAGATCGTCGTGCCCGCCGGCACGCAGGACGTGAAGGTGAACGAGCTGATCGGCGTGATCGCCGGCGAGGGCGAGGACGCGAAATCCGTGGCGGCCTCCGGCGGCGCGAAGGCGCCTGCGCCTGCTGCTCCCGCTGCGCCAGCGGCTCCCGCAGCCGCAGCCGCGCCTGTCGCTGCGCCTGCGCAAGTCGCCGCGCCTGTCGCGAAATCCGCCAATGGCCGCACGCCGTCCTCGCCGCTCGCGCGTCGGCTCGCGAAGGAGGCGGGGATCGACATCGCCTCTATCGCCGGCACGGGGCCTCATGGCCGCGTGGTCGAGCGCGACGTGAAGGCGGCGCTCGCCGGCGGGGGCGCGCGCAGCGCCGCGCCGCAGGCGGCCAAGGGCGCGCCGGCGCTCGCGCCCGGCATGTCGGACGAAACCATCAAGAAGATGTACGAGCCCGGCACGTATGAGGAAGTGGCGCATGATTCCATGCGCAAGGTGATCGCGCGTCGTCTCGTGGAGGCGAAGCAGACGATCCCGCATTTCTATCTGAGCGTGGATTGCAAGCTCGACGCGCTGCTCGCCGCGCGCGAGGCGATCAACGCCGCCGCGCCGAAGAACAAGGACAAGCAGCCCGCCTATAAGATCTCGGTCAATGATTTCGTGATCAAGGCCTTCGCCATGGCGCTGCAGCGCGTGCCCGAAGCCAATGTCACCTACACCGAGAACACGATGCTGAAACATCGCCACTCCGACGTGGCGGTGGCGGTGTCGATCCCCGGCGGGCTCATCACGCCCGTGGTGCGCAAGGCGGAGACGAAGGGCCTCGCCGCCATCTCCAACGAGATGAAGGATCTTGCGACGCGCGCGCGCGCCCGCAAGCTCGCGCCGGAGGAATATCAGGGCGGCTCGGCCGCCGTGTCCAATCTCGGCATGTTCGGCATCAAGAACTTCTCCGCCGTGATCAATCCGCCCCACGCCACCATTCTCGCGGTGGGCGCGGGCGAGGAGCGCGTGATCGTGGAGAAGGGGCAGATGAAGGTCGCCAACGTGATGAGCGTGACGCTCTCCACGGATCATCGCGCCGTGGACGGCGCGCTGGGCGCGGAGCTGATCGCCGCTTTCAAGGACCTGATCGAAAACCCGGTCGGCATGCTGGTGTGATGCGCGCGGCGGGCGAAGTTCATGTGCGAACGGAGCGGCCACGCGGCCGCTCACGCGCCCCTGAACAGATCGAGTTCAAAGACAAGGTCGTCCCACGTCGCCGGCTGTCTCTGCTTTTCGAACACGCTGTATTCGATATGGTCGTCGAAGAAATCCAGCTCCACGAGCGTCGTCGGCGTGAGAAACGTCAGCATGACGGTGTCGTCCCGTTGCTGTTCAAGCGCGCGGGGGGCGCCGCCAAGCGCGTGCATCGTAGCTGCGAGATCGAGGATCGAACTCGGCGCTTCCGTGGCTTTCGCGCCGGCGTCCCGCATTTGAGCAAGCAGGATCGCGGGATCGCCGAGCACATATTCGTCGCCGCGGTAGAACGTCAGCGACAGGTTTTCTCGATCGACTTCAGCGACGATCCGGAGCCCGACCGTGGTCACCACGAGCCTCAGGGGCGCTGGCGCTTTTCTGTCTCCGGCGGGCAAGCGTGTCCAGGCCATGCGATAAGAGGCCAGGAGGTCCATCAGTCGCCACATTGAATCAGCGGGGTGTGCGTGCTGAGTGGTCATTTGCGATAGTCGTCCCGTCCCAAGAGCTTCAAACACCTACGAGCAGCCCAATTGCCTGACTTTGCAATCGTCATTACGTCGATGATCGGCATCTCTAAGAACTGCCCGGGTAGAACGGAGTATATGCTTGCGTGGCATTTCTCCGAGATAAACGCTTGTACGGACTTGCGCCGATCAGCAGGATCTATGCCGCCAATCAAAGTGATGTCTGCGCCAACCCACTGTCCGCCGTTCGGATCGCCGGCAGGAACCCGGGGTTGGGAAGGGGAGAATTTGATCGCACTGCCTAACGCCAGAAGGCGGGCTTCAAGCTGGCGAGCGGCTGTCAGCCATGCCGCACGCGTGCGCTGGATCGACGGCGAGGGGAACGATGCGTACATCAACAAACCTCTCAACCAAGACATTGTGTTCCCTTTTTGTTCCAAATTCAAGGCCACGCCTGTTCCGGCCGCCAACACGAAAGTCTGACCCATGAGCAATTCCTATGACGTTCTCATCATCGGCGGCGGTCCGGGCGGCTATGTGGCCGCGATCCGCGCCGCGCAACTGGGCTTCCGCACCGCCGTGGTGGAGCGCGAGCATCTGGGCGGCATCTGCCTCAACTGGGGCTGCATTCCCACCAAGGCGCTGTTGCGCTCGGCTGAGATCTATCATTACGCCCAGCACGCCAAGGATTACGGCCTGACGCTTGAAGGCAAGATGACCTTCGATCCCGCCGCCGTGGTGAAGCGCTCGCGCGGCGTCTCCGCGCAGCTCAACGGCGGCGTCGCCTTCCTCATGAAGAAGAACAAGATCGACGTGATCTGGGGCGAGGCGACCATTTCCAAAGTCGGCGAGGTCGTCGTCACGGAGACAAAGAAGCCCGCCGTGCAGCCGCAGAACCCCGTGCCGAAAGGCGTGCTGGGGGCGGGGACCTATGGCGCGAAGCACATCATCGTCGCCACCGGCGCGCGCCCGCGCGTGCTGCCGGGCGTGGAGCCTGACGGCAAGCTCATCTGGACCTATTTCGAGGCGATGAAGCCGGAGGCTTTCCCCAAGAGCCTCGTGGTCATGGGCTCGGGCGCCATCGGCATCGAGTTCGCGAGCTTCTATCGCACCATGGGCGCGGAGGTGACGGTCGTCGAAGTCCTGCCGCAGATCATGCCCGTGGAGGACGCCGAGATCGCGGCCCATGCGCGCAAGCGTTTCGAGAAACAGGGCATTAAGATCCTCACCTCCACCAAAGTGGTGAAGGTGGACAAGAAGGCGAATTCCGTCGTGTGCACGCTCGAGGACGACAAGGGCGGGCGCCAGACCATCGAGGCCGAGCGCATGATCTCCGCCGTCGGCGTCGTGTGCAACACGGAAGGGCTCGGGCTTGAAAAGCTCGGCGTGAAGATCGACCGCGGCGCCATCGTCACCGACGGTCTCGGCAAGACGAACGTGCCCGGCGTCTATGCTATCGGCGACGTCGCCGGCCCGCCCATGCTCGCGCACAAGGCCGAGCACGAGGGCGTGCTGTGCGTCGAGGCGATCAAGGGGCTCCATCCGCATGCGATGGAGAAGACGATGATCCCCGGCTGCACCTATTGCCATCCGCAGGTCGCCAGCGTCGGCCTTACCGAGGCGAAGGCGAAGGAGGCGGGCTATCAGGTGAAGGTCGGCCGCTTCCCCTTCCAGGGCAACGGCAAGGCGATCGCGCTGGGCGAGCCGGAGGGCCTCGTGAAGACGATCTTCGACGCCAAGACCGGCAAGCTTCTCGGCGCGCATATGGTGGGCGCGGAAGTCACGGAGCTCATCCAGGGCTATGTCGTCGCGATGAATTGCGAGACCACCGAGGAGGAGCTGATCCACACGGTCTTCCCGCATCCCACCCTGTCGGAGATGATGCACGAGAGCGTGATGGACGCTTATGGACGCGTCGTTCACAGCTGACGTGGCGCGGTGATCCCCTGGGTTCAGCTCGACGCGGCGCCGCTGCCTGACGGCGGGACGCTGCGCCTTGCGCGCCGGGGGGATGAATATTCCATCCGGCTCGACGGCGCGGAGCTGATGAACAGCCGGCTCAGCGGGTCGGAGGAGGCGCTCGCGACGCTCGCCTGCGCGCGTCTTGCGGGGCGCCCTGCGCCGCGGGTGCTGATCGGCGGGCTCGGCATGGGGTTCACGCTGCGCGCCGCGCTCGCCGCCCTGCCGGCGCATGCGCAGGTCGTCGTCGGCGAGCTTCTGCCCTGCGTGCTCGCCTGGGCGCGCGGGCCGATGGCGGAGCTCTTCGCCGGCTGCCTCGATGATCCGCGCGTGCGCGTGGATCTGCGCAACGTCGCGCAATGCTATGGCGAGGCGCCCGCATGGGATGCGATCCTGCTGGACGTGGACAACGGCCCCGAGGGCCTCACCCAATCGGCCAATGACGCGCTTTATGGCGCGGCCGGGCTTGCGCGGGCGCGGCGCGCGTTGCGGGCCGGCGGCCTGTTCGGCGTCTGGTCGGAAAAGCCGGATGCGGCCTTCGCCGCACGGCTCGCGCGGGCTGGTTTCCGCGTGGAGGAGACGCGCGTGCGCGCCCATCGCGGCAAGAGCGGGCGCCGCCATGTGGTGTGGCTGGGCGTGCGCTAGGATGTGCGCGCGAGGACGCGCGCGGTCCAGCCGGGCGCCGCTTTAGATCACGCGCATCCCCGCGCGCCCTGCAATAGCCCGCGCGACCCGACCCGCCGCGATTGCCGGAGCGCCCGGCTTGGCTTACATGAAGGCCGTGGAGGCGGCGGGCCGGCCCGCCGCAGCGCCAGTGGAGCCGACATGGCCGTCGTCATCGACACGCTCAACAACGACCCGCGCAAGAAGAAGGACGCCGCCGCCCTTCGTCATCCCGAGAAGGCGCACCGCCCCGATCAGGAGGTGGCGCGCAAGCCTGACTGGATCCGCGTGAAGGCGCCGGGCTCCTCCCAGTACAACGCCACCCGCGCCATCGTGAAGGAGCACAAGCTCGTCACCGTGTGCGAGGAGGCCGGCTGCCCCAACATCGGCGAATGCTGGGAGAAGAAGCACGCCACCTTCATGATCATGGGCGACACCTGCACGCGCGCCTGCTCCTTCTGCAATGTGAAGACCGGCCGGCCCGACGCGCTCGACGCGCACGAGCCCGACAACGTCGCCGATTCCGTCGCCAAGCTCGGGCTCTCCCATGTGGTCATCACGTCGGTGGACCGCGACGATCTGGAGGACGGCGGCGCTGAGCATTTCGCGCGCACGATCCGCGCCATCCGCGAGCGCTCGCCCGGCACGACGATTGAGATTCTCACCCCCGACTTCCTGCGCAAGCCCGGCGCGCTGGAGATCGTGGTGGCGGCGCGGCCCGACGTGTTCAACCACAATCTCGAGACCGTGCCCTCGAATTATCTCACCGTGCGCCCCGGCGCGCGCTATTTCCATTCCGTGCGGCTGCTGCAGCGGGTGAAGGAGCTCGACCCGACGATCTTCACCAAGTCGGGCATCATGGTGGGGCTGGGCGAGGAGCGCAACGAAGTGCTCCAGCTCATGGACGACCTGCGCTCCGCCGAGGTCGATTTCCTCACCATCGGCCAATATCTGCAGCCCACCCGCAAGCATCATCGCGTGGTGAGCTTCGTCACGCCCGACGAGTTCAAGGCCTATGAGGAGGTGGCGATGGCGAAGGGCTTTCTGCTCGTGTCCGCCACCCCGCTCACCCGCTCGTCCCATCACGCAGGAGAGGATTTCGCGCGCCTGAAGGCCGCGCGCCTCGCCCGCCTGCAAAGCGCCTCCTGAAGGACACGCCATGACCGCCCAGCCGCTTTTCCATCTCGCTTTCCCCGTGAAGGACATCGCCGAGGCGCGCCGCTTTTACGGCGAGCTTCTGGGCTGTCCCGAGGGACGCAGCGCGCCCAATTGGGTCGATTTCGACTTCTACGGCCATCAGGTCGTGGCGCATCTCGCGCCGGAGGAATGCGGCCATCGCAAGACCAGCGCGGTGGACGGGCATGATGTGCCCGTGCGCCATTTCGGCGCGATCCTGCCAATGGGCGAATGGGAGGCGCTCGCCCAAAAGCTTACAAGCGCGGGGATCGATTTCATCATCGAGCCCCATGTGCGCTTCAAGGGCGAGGTGGGCGAGCAGGCGACGATGTTCTTCCTCGATCCCTCGGGCAATGCGCTGGAGTTCAAATCCTTCGCCGACATGAGCCAAGTTTTCGCTAAATAAGTTTTCGCGAAGTAAGTTTTCGCAAAATTAGTTTTCGCGAAACAGGCGCCCGCGTCTTCGCATGTGAGGCATGAAAAAGGGGCGGCTGCATGGCCGCCCCTTTCGCATGTCAAGCCTGCGCCGCGCGTCAGCCGTAGAGGACTTTCGGCAGCCAGAGCGCGATCTGCGGGAAGATGTAGACGAAGGCCATGGCGATGATGACGATCATCTGGAACGGCATCACGCCCGCGAAGATCTCGTTGATCGTCACGTGCTTCGGCGCCACGCCCTTCAGATAGAAAGGCGCCATGGCGACGGGCGGCGAGAGGAACGAGGTCTGGATGTTGAGCGCGATCAGAATGCCGAAGAACAGCGGATCGATGCCGTATTGCTGCAGAAGCGGCAGGAAGATCGGCACGAAGATCACGATGATCTCGGTCCATTCCAGCGGCCAGCCAAGCACGAAGATGATGATCTGCGTGAGCAGCAGGAAGGTGAGCGGCGAGGGGTTGATCCAGTCCACGAATTGCTTGATCGGCTCGTGCCCGCCCAGATAGGCGAAGATCGAGGAGAAGATGAAGGAGCCCACGAACAGCCAGCACACCATGGCCGACGTGCGCGCCGTCAGATAGACGGATTCCTGCACCTTCTGGAACGACAGCGAGCGATAGGCGGCTGCGAGGATCAGCGCGCCCAGCGAGCCGATGGCGGCGGCCTCCGTCGGCGTGGCGAAGCCGAAGAAGATCGCGCCCAGCACCGCCAGGATCAGCAGCGTGAGCGGGAAAAAGCTCGTGAGCAGGGCGATCGCGATTTGCAGGCGCGGAACATTGCGCTCCTCGGGCGGCAATCTGGGCGCGAGCGAGGGGTTGAGGATGCAGCGCCCGATCACATAGATCATGTAGAGGCCCGCCAGCAGCAGGCCCGGCAGGAGCGCGCCCGCATAGAGCTTGGGCACCGAAACGCCCGCAGTCGCGCCATACAGGATCAGCATCACGCTCGGCGGGATCAGAATGCCGAGGCAGCCGCCGGCGCAGACGACGCCCGCGGACAATTTGCTGTCGTAGCCCGCGCGTAACATGGCGGGATAGGCGAGCAGGCCCATCAGCGTCACGACCGCGCCCACGATGCCCGTGGCGGTGGCGAAGATCGCGCAGGTGGCGAGCGTGGCGACGGCCAGCGCGCCGGGCACCCAGTGCAGGGCGAGCTGCAGCGAGTTGAACAATCGGTCGAGAATGTTCGCGCGCTCGATGATGTACCCCATGAAGACGAACAGCGGGATCGAGACCAGAACGTCGTTGGTCATCACCGAATAGGTGCGTTGCACGACGAGCTGGAACACCGTGTCGCCCATGGCGAGGTAGCCGAAGCCCACGCCAAGCGCCATCAGCGTGAAGGCGATGGGGAAGCCGAACATGATGAACACAATGAACAGAGCGAGCATCAGCACGCCGAGTTCAGGATTGGTGAGACCGAACATCACGCGGCTCCCTGTTCGCGCTGCTGCGCCTGTTCAAGGATGAGCTTTTCGGTCTCCTCCACGTCCGAGAGGCGCTGCGGCCATGCGCCTGTCTTGAGGCACAGGACGCAGCGCGCCACCTCCACCACGCCTTGCAGCGCGAGCATCGCGCCGACGATGGGGATCAGCGTCTTGAAATGGTAGAGCGGCGGGCCGTTCGGCGAATTGGATGAATGTTCGTTGATCATCCAGGAGAACTTGGCGAAGCCATAGCCCGCCCAGGCGAGCGCCAGAATGCCGGGAAAGAAGAAAAGAACGTAGAGCACGATGTCGAACGCAGCCTGTCGGCGTTCGGACCAGGTGCGATACATGAAGTCGCCGCGCACATGGGCGTTGCGCGCCAGCGCATAGGGTCCGGCCAGCATGAACAGCACGCCGTAGAGCATATAGCTCGCATCGAACGCCCATTCCGTCGGGCTGCGCAGGAAATAGCGCATGAAGACTTCGTAGCTGATCGCCAGCGTGAGCGCGAGGATCGCCCATCCCGCGAGCTTCCCAACCATGGTGTGGAAATATTCGACGGCGAAGCGGAAGCGTTCAGACAGGAGCGACAGGACGAGCGCGAGCACAATCGCGCCGATCGCAAGCATCACGATCGTCGGCGTGAGGGGAGTCATCATGGGCGCGGACCGGTTTCAGAAAATGCGCAAGCCCCGCCCGGTGAGGGGCGGGGCTGATGGATCGGTGACGATTGCTATCACGCCTTGAAGAAGTGGTCGTAGGCGACGCCCGCGTCAACCTCGTTGATGCGCTCAAAGGCGATAGTGCGCTTGCACCAGGCCTTCTGCGACTCAACTACTTTCTTGAAGAAGGCGTCCTTGGAGAGGTCGTCGATCACCTTGTTCCACGCCGCGAGCTGCGCGTCGAGGACGGGCTTGGGCGTGGGGATCACGTTCACGCCGCGCGCGCGCAGGGCGTCGAGGTCCTTCGAATAACGGTCGAGCGCCTTCCACAGCATGTCGGAGGAGGCGGACTCGGCCGCATATTTCAAGATCGCCTTCAGCTCCGCGGGCAGCGAGTCGAACTTGCCCTTGTTGAAGAGGATCTCGAAGCTTTCCGCCGACTGGTGGTAGCTCTTGAGCATGTAGGTCTTCGACACGTCCTGAAAGCCCAGCAGCGAGTCCGACGAGGGATTGTTGAACTCCGCGCCGTCGATCACGCCGCGCTCGAGCGCGGGCACGATTTCGCCGCCCGCCAGAATGGTGATGGCGGCGCCCATCTCCTTCATGAGGTCGGCTGCGAGACCCACGGTGCGATACTTGAGGCCCTTGAAGTCTTCCGGCTTTTCGATCGGCTTCTTGAACCAGCCGAGCGGCTGGCAGGGCATGGGGCCGGAGAGGAAGCCGACGATGTTGAGCTTCAACACCTGGCCGACGAGCTCGTTGTAGAGCTCATAGCCGCCGCCGTAATTCATCCAGGCGAGGAAGTTGTTGGCGTCCCAGCCGAAGGCCGGCGGGGTGCCGAACAGCGAGAACGCCTTGTTCTTGCCGTACCAATAGGCCGCCACGCCATGGCCGCCGTCGAGAATGCCGGCGTTGACCGCGTCCTGCATCTGGAAGGCCGGCACGACGGAGCCCGCCGCGAGCACTTCAAGGCGCATGCGGCCGCCCGACATTTCGTTCACGCGCTTGGCGAAGTCCTGCGCGAATTCGTGGAAGATGTCCTTGGTCGGCCAGGTGGACTGGAACTTCCAGCTCACCGTCTGCGCCCGCGAGACGTTGGGCGCGGCGATCACGCCGGCGCCGGCGAGGCCTGCGACCTTGATGAACTTTCTGCGGTCGGCCTTCGCGCCGCCCATGTCCTGCGTCATGCTGCAACCCTCCCTTGCAAAAACGCCGCCCCTCCGCGGACGTGCTCCGAAAGGCTGGGGCGGCGCCATGCGTTCGGCAAGGGGGGCCGTATCAAAAGTCGTATCGGAACAGTCTTACGACGAAAGTCATAGACCGGGGCGCAGGGCCCTGTGCGGGGGCGGAGAAAAGCGCTATACGGCCCGCCGGTTCAGGGAGCGCCATGCCTTCTTTCCGCACAACCCGCCGCGTGCGCCATTCCGCGTCCGACATGTTCGAACTCGTGGCCGACGTGGAGAAATATCCGCTGTTCCTGCCGCTGTGCACGGGCCTGCGGGTGCGCTCGCGCGCGCGCGACGCGCAGGGCCGCGACGTGCTCACGGCGGATATGTCGGTGGGCTACAAGGCGATCCGGGAGACCTTCACCAGCCGCGTGACCCTCGACCGGGCGGCGCTGGAGATCCATGTCGTCTATATCGACGGCCCGTTCAGCCGGCTGGACAACCGCTGGAGCTTCCGCGATCTCGAAACCCCGGCCTCGGGCGGGCGGCCTTCCTGCGAGGTCGGCTTCTTCATCGATTATGAGTTCCGCAACCGGATGCTGGGCCTGTTGATGGGCTCCATGTTCGAGACCGCGTTCCGCCGCTTCGCGGAGGCGTTCGAGGCGCGCGCCGATCTCGTTTACGGCCGTCGGCGGGAGGCCGCGCCGCCTGCGCCCTCCGCGCCGCCCGCGGTCTAGAGAGCGGCGCGCCTTCTATGTTCCTCGCCGCCCTCGTCATCCTGATCGGCTTTGGACCGGGGCAGGGCGCGGACCAGCCCCTGCGCGCGGAGAGCGCCGCCAACGCGGCCGCCCGCGCTTCCGCCGACATGAGCTACGACCAGACGGCGCGCTTCCTCGCCCGCCGGCTTGGGCGCCATCTGCCGGGCGACGTGCGCGTGGAGACGCGTCAGGCGCCCGGCGCGGCCGGGCTTGCGGCGGCGGCCGCCCTCGCGCGCGCGCCGGCGGATGGGGGCGTCCTCGCGCTGCTGTCGCCCAATGTGGCGCAGGCCTCCGCTCTGGGGCTCGCGGGCGGGCGGTTCGACGCGGCGCGTTTCGTGTGGATCGGGGCTGTGGCGCCGGAGGCCTGGGCCTGCGTGGCCCGGCCGGGCCTCGGGCGCGGGCCGCTCTGGTTCGCGGCCGCGGGCGCGGGGTCGCGCGCAGCCCTTCAGGCGCGCGCGCTGATTGAACTGGCTGGCGTGCAGGGGGGTGTGTTGTCGGGCTACGCCGGGCGCGGGGAGATCGCCCGCGCGCTTGAGGCGGGGGAGGCGGACGCGGCCTGCGGCTGGCCCATGCGCGACCTTGAGGCGCGCCGTCCCGACTGGCTCAAG
>Ga0315903_10001078_pt1 | contig 41292 bp, 35 predicted proteins | sample LakEriMetagenome_7_FD_203524 | JGI IMG/M metagenome (GOLD analysis project Ga0315903, IMG submission 203524) | Freshwater fungal communities from buoy surface, Lake Erie, Ohio, United States - Buoy 2 MA119 | ecosystem: Environmental > Aquatic > Freshwater > Lake | place: USA: Lake Erie, Ohio... | reverse complement strand
CGACATTGGCCGTCTTGCGCCCGACGCCGGGCAGGGTGACGAGCGCGTCGCGATCCTGCGGAACCTCGCCGCCGAACCGTTCGATCAGCTGGCGCGACAGCTCCACCACGTTCTTCGCCTTGGTGCGGAAGAGGCCGATGGTCTTCACATAGTCGCGCACTTTCTCCTCGCCGAGGGCGAGCATTTTCTGCGGCGTGTCGGCGACTTTGAACAGCGGTCGCGTCGCCTTGTTCACGCCCGCGTCGGTTGCCTGCGCAGACAGGACGACGGCGACGAGCAGCGTGAACGGATTGACGTATTCCAGCTCGCCCTTGGGCTCCGGCTCCGCCTTTTGGAAGCGCGCGAAAATCTCCTCGATGACCTGCGGCCCGACCGCGCGGGCGACGCTCTTGCGCGCGCGCGCCGCCTGCACGGCGCGGGGAAGCGGCCGGGCGGATTTCGCAGGCTTCGCGGCCTCGGGCTTCGTCGCGGCCGGCTTCGGCGCCGCAGTCTTGGTCGCGGCCTGCTTTTTGGAGGCGGGCTTTCTGGAAATCGGCTTGGCCGGCGCCTTGGGGGCGCGACTCAGGGGCGCAGGGGCGGAGGGCTTTTTCGCAGGCATGGCGCGAGTATAATGGCCGCGTCACAGGAGCGTCAGCGCCTTGTCCGAGCCAGATCCACTCAACGCACAGCTTTTCAGCGCGCGCCTGTCGCCGCACCGGTCGCTGAGCCAGGCGCATTTCCGCGTCCTGCTGATGGCGTTCTGCGCCTGCGCCTTCGTGTCGAGCCTGCCCTTCCTCATTCTGGGCGCCTGGCCGGTGGCGGGCTTCATGGGGCTCGACGTCGCGCTGTTCTATTGGGCCTTCCGCGCCAATTACCGCTCCGCGCGCGCCTATGAGGACGTGGTCGTGACGCCGCTCGCCTTGTCGGTCGCCAAGGTCTCGGAGGAGGGCGCGCGGCGCGAATGGTCCTGGCATCCCGCCTGGGTCCGGCTCGAGCGGCGCACGCACGAGGAATATGGGGTCGAGCGCCTGTCCCTCGTCTCGCGCGGATCGGCGCTCGAGATCGCGGGCTTTCTGGGGCCTGACGCCAAGGCCCTGTTCGCCGACAGGCTGGCCGGCGCGCTGGCGCAGGCCCGCAAGGGTCCCCGCTTCTCCTGATCGGTTTTCGGGTGGCTTCGGCGCGCGGGGCGGCGCATGCTCGCGCCATGAACGCCCCCGACCGCTCCCCCGCTCCCCACGCCGATTACGAGGTGGTGCGCCGCGCCATCGAGTTCATCGGCGAGAACCGGCGCGCCCAGCCGGCGCTGGAGGAGACCGCGGCCCATGTGGGCCTTGCGCCCGCGCGGCTGACGAGCCTGTTCCTGCGCTGGGCCGGCGTCACGCCGAAGGATTTGCTGCAGGCGTTCACGCTCGATCATGCGCGCAGGCTCCTGCGCGCCCGCGCCTCCGTGCTCGACGCCGCCCATGAGGTCGGCCTGTCAGGGCCGGGGCGGCTGCATGATCTGTTCGTGACCCATGAGGCGATGAGCCCCGGCGAGTTCAAGTCCGGCGGGGCGGGTCTCGAACTCGTCTATGGCTTCCATCCCTCGCCCTTTGGCGAGGCGCTCGCTGTGGCCGCGCCGCGCGGTCTCGCGGGCCTCGGCTTCTCGCCCGACGGGGAGGAGGGGAAGGGCGCGCGCGCCCGTGCGCTGGCGGACATGGCGCGCCGCTGGCCGGCGGCGCGGTTGCGCGAAGATCCATCCGTCACGGCCCCCTACGCCGCGCGCGCTTTCGATCCCGCCCAATGGCGGGTGGACCGGCCGCTGCGCATCGTGCTCATCGGCGCCGGGTTCGAGACGCAGGTCTGGGAGCGGCTGCTGCATATTCCCATGGGCGGGGCGGCCACCTATGGCGAGCTGGCGCGCGATCTGGGCCGGCCTGGCGCGGCCCGCGCGGTGGGGGCCGCCGTCGGGCGCAATCCGATCTCTTTCGTCGTGCCCTGCCACCGGGTCCTGGGCGCGGGAGGCGCGCTCACCGGCTATCACTGGGGGCTCACGCGCAAGCGCGCCATGCTGGGTTGGGAGGCCGCCCGTGCGGCCGCCGCGCAGGAAGCGGATTGAGCCCTAGGGCGTGAGCGCGCGCGCGGGGACGCGCTGTCCGGTCTGGCGCGACCGGGCGGCGACCGCCTGCTCCTCGGCGTCGAATCCCGACGGATTGAGGCGCGCGCGCAGGGCGACCGCCCAGGCCTCGGTGACGCGCGAGGCGCAGAAGCCGTGGCGTTCCTCGCCCTCGTAATCCCCGCAGCGCTCCGCGCGCTTGGAGGAGAAGCCCGCCTGTTCGGCGGCGATCACGCGCACCTTGTCCCGGTCCTTGCCGGCGGCGGCGACGAGGGCGCGGTAATTGGCCTGCGCGTTGCGCTCGGCCGCGCCGCGCGCGCGTTCGATCTGGGCGATCTCCGCCTCTCCGATCCGCGCGCCCTGCGGCCCCCACACGCCCGCCACGGCCGCCTTGCAATCGGCCGCCTTGAATTCGCACACGCCCGCCAGAGGCGAGCTCGCATAGGCGCCCGCGAGGCTCGCCTGCGCCGCTCCTGACAAGACGTCGAGGGTGAACGGGCAGACGGCGATCGCCGCCTCGTAGCGCCGCAGGCCCTCATGCCGGCGCTGGGGCTTGAGCCGGAACGGCCCCTCCGTGAACTCCACCTCGCAGGTTTCGCCCCGCCGCGACATGCGTTCGCCGGCGAGCTTGAGATGGGTGATGACGATCTCCTGTCCGCGCCGCTCCAGCCGCATGCGGCCCTGCGCGCCGTTCAGAAACAGATCGCGGCCCAGCAGGCCCGCCTCCTCGGGGGCCCGCACCGCGACGCCCTGCTCTTGCGCCGGGGCGGCGGGGGCGGGGGCCGCGGCGCCGGGCAATTGCATCTGCGCATGGGCCGCGCCCGTGGGGGCGCAGGCCAGAAAGGCCAGAAGAACGGGACGGGCGAGGAGCGCTGGACGCATGCGCCAAGAAAGCCCCAAAATGGTGAAAATTTGTTGAGCGGGCGCGCCGAAAACCCATGTTTTCGGGGGGAATCGCATGTCCGCAGGCCGGCTTGAGCCCGTCTTGCGGCCCCAAAAACCCATCCCTATATACCCGCCAGCCTTGCGGTTCGCCGCGGCGATCACAATCTCGGGAAGCAACGGGGACCGGGCGGAGAGCCGCGCAAGGCGGCGGCCCGCCCACGAACCGGACCGCTTCGGGGTCCGGCGGTTCTGCGTGGAAAGGAAAGAACATGGCTAAGGTCATCGGCATCGACTTGGGCACCACCAACAGCTGCGTCGCGGTGATGGAGGGCTCGAACCCCAAGGTCATCGAGAATTCGGAGGGCGCGCGCACCACCCCCTCCATCGTCGCCTTCACGGACGACGGCGAGCGCCTCGTGGGCCAGCCGGCCAAGCGTCAGGCCGTCACCAATCCCGAGCGCACCTTCTTCGCCATCAAGCGCCTGATCGGGCGCCAGTTCACCGATCCCATGACCCAGAAGGACATGGGCCTCGTCCCCTACAAGATCGTCAAGGGCGGCAATGGCGACGCCTGGGTGAACGCCGACGGCAAGGAATATTCGCCCTCCCAGATCTCCGCCTTCACGCTGCAGAAGATGAAGGAGACCGCGGAGGCCTATCTCGGCCAGCCCGTGACGCAGGCCGTCATCACCGTTCCCGCCTATTTCAACGACGCCCAGCGTCAGGCCACCAAGGACGCCGGCAAGATCGCCGGCCTTGAAGTGCTGCGCATCATCAACGAGCCCACGGCGGCCGCGCTCGCCTACGGTCTCGACAAGAAGGGCTCCGGCACGATCGCGGTCTACGACCTCGGCGGCGGCACGTTCGACGTGTCGATCCTCGAGATCGGCGACGGCGTGTTCGAAGTGAAGTCGACGAATGGCGACACTTTCCTCGGCGGCGAAGACTTCGACATGCGCCTCGTCGAACATCTGGCCGCGGAGTTCAAGAAAGAGCAGGGCATCGACCTCACGAAGGACAAGCTCGCCCTGCAGCGCCTGAAGGAGGCCGCCGAAAAGGCGAAGATCGAACTGTCCTCCTCCGCGCAGACCGAGATCAACCTGCCCTACATCACGGCTGACGCCTCCGGCCCGAAACATCTGGCCCTCAAGCTCACCCGCGCGAAGTTCGAGGCGCTGGTGGACGACCTCATCCAGCGCACGATCGAGCCGTGCCGCAAGGCGCTCAAGGACGCGGGCCTGTCGGCGGGCGAGATCGACGAAGTGGTGCTCGTGGGCGGCATGACGCGCATGCCCAAGGTGCAGGAGATCGTGAAGTCATTCTTCGGCAAGGAGCCCCACAAGGGCGTCAATCCTGACGAAGTGGTCGCGATCGGCGCCGCCGTGCAGGCAGGCGTGTTGCAGGGCGACGTGAAGGACGTGCTGCTGCTCGACGTCACGCCGCTGTCGCTGGGCATCGAGACGCTGGGCGGCGTGTTCACGCGCCTCATCGACCGCAACACGACGATCCCCACCAAGAAGAGCCAGGTCTTCTCCACCGCCGAGGACAACCAGACCGCGGTCACCATCCGCGTGTTCCAGGGCGAGCGCGAGATGGCGGCCGACAACAAGCTGCTCGGCCAGTTCGATCTCGTGGGCATTCCTCCGGCCCCGCGCGGCGTGCCGCAGGTTGAGGTCACCTTCGACATCGACGCCAACGGCATCGTGTCGGTGACCGCGAAGGACAAGGCCACCAACAAGGAGCAGCAGATCCGCATCCAGGCGTCCGGCGGGCTGTCCGACGCCGACATCGACAAGATGGTGAAGGACGCGGAAGCCCATGCGGCGGAGGACAAGAAGCGCCGCGCGCTGGTGGACGCGAAGAACCAGGGCGAGGCGCTCATTCACTCGACCGAGAAGTCGCTGGCCGAATTCGGCGACAAGGTGGGCGAGGGCGAGAAGAGCGCCATCGAAAGCGCGGCCGCCGCGCTGAAGACCGCCCTTGAGGGCGAGGACGCCGAGGCGATCCAGGCGCGCACCAACGAGCTGGCGCAGGCCTCCATGAAGCTCGGCGAGGCCATGTATAAGGCCCAGCAGGCCGAGGCTGGCGCGGGCGGCGAGGCCGGCGCCGGCGCGCCCGGCGCCGAGGCCAAGAAGGACGACGTGATCGACGCCGACTTCAAGGAAGTCGACGGAGACAAGAAAAAGGGCGCCTGACGCGCCGCCGGCCCCCTCCGCGCCGGAGGGGGCCTGTTCGTCCTGCGTCCGCTCGGGTGAGCGGGCTCTTGCGCAACGCGGGCGGGCGGGGATAGCTGGGGCGGTCGATGTTTTCCCCGTCGATTCTTCCCCAAGGTCGCGCGACGTCCCCGCGTCGCTCCAGAGGGCCGGGCCTCCAGAATGTCCAAACGCGACTATTACGAAGTTCTCGGGGTTTCGCGCACCTGCACCGAGGCGGAGCTGAAATCGGCGTTCCGCAAGTCGGCGATGCAATGGCACCCCGACCGCAATCCCGGCGACGCCGCCGCGGAGCTGAAATTCAAGGAAGTGAACGAGGCCTATCAGTGCCTCTCGGACGCGCAGAAGCGCGCCGCCTATGACCGCTTCGGCCACGCCGCTTTCGAGAACGGCGGGGGCGGCGGGCCGGGCTTCGGCGCGGATGGGTTCGGTGCCTCCATGTCCGACATTTTCGAGGATCTGTTCGGCAATATCATGGGCGGCGGCCGGCGCGCCGGCGGCGGCAATGGGCGCGAGCGCGGCGCGGACCTGCGCTACAATCTCGAGATCACCCTCGACGACGCCTTCAAGGGCAAGCAGGCCACGGTCACCGTGCCGACCTCGATCTCCTGCGAGGCGTGCTCGGGTTCGGGCGCCAAGCCCGGCTCCAAGCCGCGGGCCTGCGGCACGTGCGGCGGCCATGGCCGCGTGCGCGCGCAGCAGGGGTTCTTCGCCATTGAGCGCACCTGCCCGGCCTGCCAGGGCCGCGGGCAGACCATCGACGATCCCTGCACCTCCTGTTCGGGCGCGGGCCGCGTCAGCCGCGAGCGCACGCTGTCGGTCAACATTCCGCAGGGCGTGGAGGACGGCACGCGCATCCGCCTCGCCGGCGAGGGGGAGGCGGGCCTGCGCGGCGGGCCGGCGGGCGATCTCTACATCTTCCTGTCGGTGAAGCCGCATCCCTTCTTCCAGCGCGACGGCGCGGATCTTTATTGCCGCCTGCCGATCTCGATGGTTCAGGCGGCGCTGGGCGACGAAGTCACCGTGCGCACGATGGACGGCGGCGAGGCGAAGGTGAAAGTGCCCGAAGGCACGCAATCGGGCCGCCAGTTCAAGCTGCGGGGCAAGGGCATGCCGGTGCTGCGCTCGCGCGAGGTGGGCGACCTCTATCTGCAGGCCGTGGTGGAGACGCCGCAGAACCTCACGCGGCGCCAGCGCGAGCTGCTCGCCGAGTTCGAAGCGGAATCCTCCAGCAAGACCCATCCCGAATCCGCGGGCTTCTTCAGCCGCATGAAGGATTTCTTCGGCAATCTGAGCGGCGCGTGAAGCTTTGCCGGACGGCGCGGATGCGTTAAAGGGGCCCATGATCATCGCCATCGACGGGCCGGCCGCATCCGGCAAGGGAACGATCGCGCGCAGGCTCTCGCGCCATTACGGCCTGCCGCATCTTGACACCGGCCTGCTCTACCGGGCGACCGCGCGCGCGCTGCTTGACGAGGGCGCGCGGCTCGATGATCCCGCCCGCGCGGAGGCCGCCGCGCGCGGCCTCGCGCTTGTCGATTTCGACGAGGAGCGCCTGCGCGGCGCTGACATGGGCGAGGCGGCCTCCGTCGTCGCAGCCCTGCCTGTGGTGCGCGCCGCTTTGCTCGACCAGCAGCGGCGCTTCGCCGCCCGCCCGCAGGGCGCCGTGCTCGACGGGCGCGACATCGGCACGGTGATCTGCCCTGACGCCGACGTGAAACTGTTCGTCACCGCCAGCCCGGAGACGCGCGCCCAGCGCCGCGCGCTCGAATTGCGCGGACGCGGCGAGGACGTGGACTTCGCCCTCGTGCTCGCCGACATCCGCAAGCGCGACGAGCGCGATTCCGCCCGCTCCAGCGCGCCGCTCATCGCCGCCGCAGACGCCATGCGGCTCGACACGTCCGATCTCGACGTGGAAGAGGCGGTGGCTGCGGCGATCGCGCTTGTGGAGCGGCGCCGCGCGGGCGCAGCTTAAACGAGCCCTTAGCATTTTTGCGCGACAAACGCGGTCCCATCGGGGCCGCGCATGTCGATGTCGCACATCAATTCAGCTGATGGCCTGGCGCGCTTTCGCGCGCGCGCCGTGTTGCCGGCCTTCGCCGGCGCGCTTTTGCTTTCCGCGCTGCTGCTGTTCTCCGTGCAGCCCATGTTCACGAAAATGATCCTGCCCAGCCTCGGCGGTTCGCCCGCCGTGTGGTCGGTGGCGATGGTCTTTTTCCAGTTCATGTTGCTGCTCGGCTATCTGTGGGCCCATGCGCTCACGCGCCTCCTGCCGCTCTGGGCGGCTGCGTTCGCGCATCTGGGCGTGACGCTGGCGGCCTGCGCCGCCCTGCCGCTTGGTTGGCGCGTGGACGCGGCGCCGCCGGCGCAGGGCGCGCATGTCCTGTGGCTCGTCGGCGCTTTCGCGGCCGCAGTCGGTCCGCCCTTCTTCGCGCTGGCTGGAAACGGGCCGCTCCTGCAGACCTGGTTCGCGCGCTCAGGGCACCATGCGGCGAAGGATCCCTATTTTCTTTACGCCGCGTCGAACGCCGGCTCCTTTGCGGCGCTGCTCGCCTATCCGCTCGTGATCGAGCCGGTCTTCGGCCTGCGCGCGCAAAGCCTCGCATGGACGTGGGGCTTCGCCGGTCTCGCTCTGGCGCTGGTTGTGTGCGCGGCGCTTGCGCTGGGCGCGCGCGCCGATGAAAAGCCCGCCGCAGCGCAAGCGCAGACGCCTGCGCGACCCGTGATCGCATGGCGCGAGCGCCTTGTGTGGATCGGCCTGTCCAGCGTGCCGTCGGGCCTTCTGGTCGCCGTGACGGCGCATATATCGACCGACATCGCCGCCGCGCCGATGCTCTGGGCGGCGCCTCTGGCGCTTTTCCTTTTGACGTTCATCCTCGCCTTTCGCGAGCGCTCGCCTGTGTCTCCGCGCAGCCTGTTTCTCGTGCAGGCGTTTCTCTCCACGCTGGCGCTCAGCTCCTATGGCGGGCAGGCGTCCATCGTCAGCCTGCATCTTGCGATCAATCTGCTGCTGCTTTTCGTGGCGAGCCTCGCCATTCACCATGCGCTCTACAAGCGCCGGCCCAATGTCGAGGGCCTCACCGATTTCTATCTCTGCATGTCGGCCGGCGGCGCCCTTGGCGGCCTGTTCGCAGCGCTTCTCGCGCCCGCGCTTTTCTCCGGCGTCTATGAATATCCGATCCTGATCGTCGCCGCCCTTCTGTGGGCGCCGGGCCTGTTTCCGGCGCGCGCGCAGGGCCTGCGCACGGCGGCGCCGTTCATCGTCTTCGGCTTCCTCGCTCTGACGGCGTTTCATGCGCTGCTGCGCAATTTCGAGGTCAGCGATGGTCTGCGCGCGGGCCTCATCGCCGCTTTCGGCGCGCCGGCCTTGCTCTTGTGGGCGCGCCCTGCGCTCGCACTGGGGTTCGCCGCGCTCTGCGCGCTCGCGGCGACCTCGGCGAGCGGGCTCATCACCCATGAGCGCGCGCATCGCTCTTTCTTCGGCGTGCACAAGATCGGCTATTGGGACGAGGGCAGGGCGCGCGTGCTCAAGCACGGCACGACGGTGCATGGCTTCGTGCGCGTGCGCAATGACGACGGCTCGCCTGTCGTCGGGCGCCCGCGTCCCACGGGTTATTACACGTTCGACGGGCCGATCGGCGAGGCGATCCGCTCGGCGCGCCTTCATGCGGGCGGGCGGCTCGGCCATGTCGCGGCGATCGGGCTGGGCGCGGGCACATTGGCCTGCCACATGCGCGCGGGCGAGACGATCACGTTCTACGAGATCGATCCCATTGTGGCCGATCTTGCGCGGGATGCGAGCCTGTTTCCCTTCCTCAGCGGCTGCGCGCCGCAGGCGCGCATCGTGCTGGGCGACGCCCGCCTCACCATCGCCGGGCAAGCCGAGCGCAGCGACGTGATCGTGGTGGACGCTTTCTCCTCCGATGCGATCCCCACCCATCTGCTGACGCGCGAGGCTGTCGCGCTCTATCTTTCCCGGCTCGCGCCCGCCGGCGTCATCGTGATGCATGTCTCCAACCGCACGATGGACCTGCGCGAGACGGTGGCGCGGGTGGCGGTGGACCTTGGCCTCGTCGCGTTCCACCGCATCGACGTCGCGGCGCTGGGGGAGGATTATCGCGCCGGCAGCCGCGTGATCGCGCTGACGCGCCAGCCAGACGACCTCGGCGCGCTGGCGCTGGAGGGCGGCCAGTGGTCGCGGCTTGAGCCGGACCTCGCGTGCCGGGTCTGGAGCGATGATTACTCGACCATCCTCACGCCCGTGCTGGACATGATGCGCAGCCGCTGAACGGCCGGCCATTGACGCGCCCGCGTCCCTCGTGCGTTCTCCTGTCAAAGCCCCGGAGCACGACATGCCGCTGACCGTCGCCGTCCAGATGGATCCCATCGAGAAGATCAATATCGCGGGCGATTCCACCTTCGCCCTCCTGCTCGAGGCGCAGGCGCGCGGCCATTCCATCCTCTATTACACGCCCGACCGCCTCTCCATGCTGGGCGAGCGCGTGATCGCCCGCGCCCAGCCGCTGTCCGTGCGCGACCTCGTCGGCGACCATTTCACCCTGGGCGAAGCGCGCGAGGTGGATCTGGGCGGCGAGGTGGACGTGGTGCTTTTGCGGCAGGATCCGCCTTTCGACCTCGCCTATGTCACGACCACCCATCTGCTGGAGCGCATCCATCCCCGCACGCTGGTGGTGAACGATCCCGCCAGCGTGCGCGACGCGCCGGAGAAATTGTTCGTGATGAACTTTCCCGAGCTGATGCCCCCCACGCTCATCACCCGCGACCGCGCGCGCATCGAGGCGTTCCGGGCCGAGCATGGCGAGGTGGTGATGAAGCCGCTCTACGGAAACGGCGGGGCGGCCGTGTTCAAGGTGGGGGTGCGCGACCCCAATTTCGGCTCGCTCTACGACCTGTTCGCGACCACGTTCCGCGAGCCCTGGGTGGTGCAGCGCTTCCTGCCGCAGGTCAGCGAGGGCGACAAGCGCATCATTCTCGTGGACGGGACGGCCATGGGCGCGGTCAACCGCGTGCCGGCGGAGAACGACATCCGCTCCAACATGGTGCGCGGCGGCGCGGCGCGCGAAACCGATTTCACCCCCCGCGAACGCGAGATTTGCGCGAAAATCGGCCCGGAATTGAAGAAACGCGGCCTGATTTTCGTTGGAATCGACGTGATCGACGGCAATCTGACCGAAATCAACGTCACCTCGCCCACTGGCGTGCGCGCCATCAAACGGCTCGGCGGGCCTGATCTGGCGGTCGCGATCTGGGACGCGATCGAGGCGCGCCGCGCCGGCGCCTGAGCCCTTGCGGGGGACGCGCGCCGCGCCGCCTTTGTGCTAGACTGCGCCCATGAGTCTCGCCGTCTCCACCAGCTCTTCCGAAGCGCCCTCGCGCCGCAAGCCGCGCGCAGCGCGCGCCCAGCTTGTCGACTTCGCCGCGTTGAACGCGCGCATCGACGCCCATGCGCAACGCTTCGGCGACGACCGCGCGCAATTGCGTCAGGCGGCGGTGGAGGAGTTTCGCGCTGCGCTCGACCAGGGGCGCGAGAAGGCGCGCGCCGACCTCGAGACGAGCGGCGACGGATACGCCTGCGTGACAAGCGTTTCCCGGCTCGAGGACGAGCTGATCGGCGCGATCTATCGCTTCGTCGTCAGCCATATGTATCCGGCGGAGAACCCGTCTTCGGCGGAGCGCATCGCCATCGCCGCCGTCGGCGGCTACGGGCGCGGCACGCTTGCGCCGGGCTCCGACATCGATCTTCTGTTCCTGCTGCCCTACAAGCAGACCGCGTGGAGCGAGAGCGTCATCGAGGCGGTGCTCTACATCCTGTGGGACCTGCGCCAGAAAGTCGGCCATGCGACGCGCTCGGTCGACGAGTGCATGCGTCAGGCGCGCGAGGACGTGACGGTGCGCACCGCCATGCTGGAGGCGCGCTTCATTCTGGGCGACGAAGTTCTGTTCGACGAGATGCGCACGCGTTTCGAGACCGAGATCGTGCGCACGACCGCGCGCGAATTCGTCGCCGCCAAACTGGCGGAGCGCGACTCGCGCATCGCGCGCGCGGGCGCCTCGCGCTATCTCGTCGAGCCCAACGTGAAAGAGGGCAAGGGCGGCCTGCGCGATCTGAACACGCTCTTCTGGATCGCCAAATACGTCTACAAGGTGCGTGAGGCCGAAGACCTCGTGCGCGCGGGCTTGTTCACCCAGAAAGAGCTGCGCACGTTCCGCAAGTGCGAGGACTTCCTGTGGACCGTGCGCTCGCATCTGCATTTCATCACCGGGCGCGCCGAGGAGCGCCTGACTTTCGATCTGCAAAGGCAGATCGCGGAGCGGCTGGGCTATGTGTCCCACACCGGCCTGTCGGCGGTGGAACGCTTCATGAAGCATTACTTCCTCGTGGCGAAGGACGTGGGCGACCTCACCGCCATTCTCTGCGCGGCGCTTGAGGAGCGGCAGGCCAAGCCGCGCGCCATGCTCGACCGTTTCGTCGGCAAGTTGCGCAAGCGCAGCCTGCAGCTGGAAGGCGACGGCTTCGCTGTGGAGTTCGACCGCGTGACGGTCGCCGCGCCCGATGTGTTCCAGCGCGATCCCGTCAATCTCTTGCGCCTCTACTGGCTCGCCGACCGGCACGGCCTGCCGATCCACCCCGACGCCACGCGCCTCGTCACCCTGTCGCTGAAGCGCATCGACGACCGGGTGCGCAACAATCCAGTCGCCAACAAACTGTTTCTCGAGATCCTCACGTCGCGCAATTCACCCGAGACGATCCTGCGGCTCATGAACGAGGCGGGCGTGCTCGGCCGCTTCATCCCGGATTTCGGCCGCATCGTCGCGATGATGCAGTTCAACATGTATCATCACTACACGGTTGACGAGCATCTCCTGCGCTCCATCGGCATTCTGGCGCAGATCGACTCGGGCCGGCTGAAAGAGGACCATCCCGTCGCCAGCGAGGTGATGCCCTCCATCACCAACCGCATGGCGCTTTACGTCGCCTTGTTCCTGCATGACATCGCCAAGGGACGGCCGGAGGATCATTCCATCGCGGGCGCGGAGGTCGCGCGCAAATTATGTCCGCGGCTCGGCCTGTCCGACAGCGACACGGAGACGATCGCCTGGTTGGTGGAGAACCACCTCATCATGTCGAACGTCGCGCAAAGCCGCGACCTGTCCGACCGTGGAACCATTCTGGCGTTCGCCAATCAGGTGCAGACGCTCGAGCGCCTGCGCCTCCTGCTCATCCTCACCATCTGCGACATCCGCGCCGTCGGGCCCGGCGTGTGGAACGGCTGGAAGGGGCAATTGCTGCGCACGCTTTATTGGGAGACCGAGCTCGTCCTCACCGGCGGCCATTCGGCGATTGACCGCAAGCAGCGCGTCATGCGCGCGCAGGACGAATTGCGCCGCGCGCTGCCCTTGTGGTCGGATCCCGATTTCGAATCCTACGCGCAGCGCCATTACCAGCCCTATTGGCTCAAGGTCGATCTCGCCCACAAGGTGAAACACGCCGAGATCCTGCGCGTGTGCGAGAAGGAGATGCGCTCGCTCGCCACCGAGGTCGCGACCGATTCCTTCGCCGGCGTCACTGAACTCACCGTGGTCGCGCCCGACCATCCGCGCCTTCTGTCGATCATCGCCGGCGCCTGCGCCACGGCGGGCGCCAATATCGTTGACGCGCAGATCTTCACGACCACGGACGGGCTCGCCCTCGACACGATCTCCATCAGCCGCGCCTTCGACCGCGACGAGGACGAGCTGCGGCGCGCCGAACGCGTCGCCAAGGTGATCGAGAAAGCGCTGCGCGGCGAGATACGCCTGCGCGAGGCGGTCGCCGAGAAAGCCGCGGCTCCGCGCGAGCGCGAACGCGAGAAGACTTTCGCGATCGCGCCTAATGCGGCGATCGACAACAATCTGTCGGGCCAATACACGGTCATCGAGGTCTCGGGCCTCGACCGTCCGGGCCTGCTGTTCGACCTCACCTCTGCGATCTCGCGCCTGAACCTCAACATCGGTTCGGCCCATGTGGTGACCTTCGGCGAAAAGGCGGTGGACACGTTCTACGTGACCGACCTGACGGGGCTCAAAGTCTCCAGCGCGGCCCGCCAGGGCGCGATCCGCCGCGCGCTGACGGAGGTCTTCGCCCCCCGCGAGCCCGAGAAGGAGAAGGAGGCGGCGCGCGAGCCCGCCCGGCCTGCGGGGCGGCGCAAACCGGCCGAAAGCTGAGCGCAGCACAAGCTTGAGGCGGTCCGTCCGCTTGATTTTTGGGGCCGGCGACCTGATATCGGAGCCGACTTCGAACCCGCGCGCCCGCGCGCGCAGCCCCCTTTCGATGGACCGATGATGAACGACAAGGACCAGCAGGACCCCGTCGAGGCCGCCGCCGGCCGGAACGCCGCCTCCCCCGCCGACGACAAGCCCGCGACCGAGGCTCCGGCCGAGGCCGGCGCGCAGGATCCCTTCGCCGTGCTCGAGAAGCTCAACGCGGAGAACGCCGAGCTGAAGGACCGCATGCTGCGTACGCTGGCCGAGATGGAGAACCTGCGCCGTCGCACCGAGAAAGAGGTCGCCGACGCCAAGCTTTACGGCGTGACCGGCTTCGCGCGCGACATGGTGGGCTTCGCCGACAACCTGCGCCGGGCGCTGGACGCCGTGCCGGCCGGCGCGCGTGAGGCGGATGGCGACCTGAAGGCGCTGGTGGAAGGCATCGAATTGACGGAGCGCGATTTCCTCTCGCGCCTCGCCCGTTTCGGCGTGAAGAAACTCGAGCCGCAGGGACAGCGCTTCGACCCGAACATGCATGAGGCGCTGTTTGAGATTCCCGATCCCAGCGTGCCGGCCAATACGGTCCTGCAGGTGGTGGAGGCGGGCTATTCCATCGGCGAGCGCTGCCTGCGGCCGGCCAAAGTGGGCGTGTCGCGCGGCGGGCCCAAGGCGCCTGCGGGCGACGACGCGGCCCAGGCGAGCGCCTGACGGGCGTCCTTTCCCAAGCGCTCGGCTGGGTCGCCCGCGCGCCGCGCGGTCGCTGCCGACCTATCCGCCCTCCAAAGGCTGAGTCACGCGGCGCAGGGTGAGGTTGAGCCGGCCGCCCTGCGCGAGCAGAGTCGACGTGCCGCCATAGATCTTGTCCACGCCGTGGAAGCACAGGCGCGAGGCGCCGCCGATCAGCACGACGTCGCCCGAATGCAGCCGCACCGAGCGCGTGGAGCCGCCGCGCGTTTCTCCGCCGAAGCGGAACAGGCAGGAATCCCCCAGCGACACGGAGACGACCGGCGCGTCGAGCGCGGCTTCGTCGCGGTCCTGATGCAGGCCCATTTTCGCCGAGGCCTCGTAGAAATTCACGAGGCAGGCCTCCGGCGGCGCGCGATAGCCGCCCGCCTTCCAGGCCTCCAGCGCGAGGGCGGGAATGGCCGGCCAGGCCGTCCCGGTCTCCGGGTGGGTCGCCTGATAGCGGTAGCCGCCAGCGGCGTCCGAGACCCAGCCCAGCGGGCCGCAATTGGTCATCCGCACGGAGAAGGGCTTGCCGGTGCGCGGCATGCGGGGCGTGAACAGGGGCGCCCGCGCGCTCGCCTCCCGCAGGTCGGCGACGAGCCGTTCCTGGGCGGCGCGGTCGAAAAAGTCGGGCAGGTGGATCAGTCCCGGGGCGAGCTCGAGCATGGGCGCCATATAGGGCGGGCGTGGCGGCCCCCGCCAGACCCCCGGCCGCCCATTTGACGCGTCCAGTCGGGCCATGGGCTTGACCTTACATTATAAGTCTGCGCCTTTCCTTGACGCCGGTTGCGAAGTCGGCGACTTATTCCAAAGAAGTATGGCGCAAGCGTAGCCAGACGAAGAGGTTCCGTGCGTACGCAAGTCGATCCGCCAGAGGGGTCCGGCCGCAAAAGCGACGGGCTCTTCCCCCAGCGCTTCGCCGACGAGGCGCGCTTCATCAAAGCGTGGTTTGAAAATCCGGGCGCGACCGGCGCGGTCTCGCCGTCGGGACGATTTCTTGCGCGCGCGATGGCGCGTTGCGTCGATCTGGACGCGCCCGGCGCGGTGATCGAGCTGGGGCCGGGCACGGGCCCTGTCACGCAGGCGCTGCTTCAGCGCGGGATCGCGCCCGAGCGTCTCATTCTCGTCGAATACGATCCCGCCTTCTGCCGCCTGCTCGAGCGCCGTTTCCCCGGCGTGCGCGTGGTGCAGGGCGACGCCTACGATCTCGCCGGCGCGCTGAAGGGCGTGCTCGACGGGCCGGCCTGCGCGGTCGTCTCCAGCCTGCCGCTGCTCAACCGGCCTGACGCCGACAGGCTCAAACTGCTCGCCGACGCCTTCGACCTGATTGGTCCGCGCGGCGTGTTCGTGCAATTCACCTACGGCATGGTGTCGCCGATCCCGCGGCGAACGAAGGAGACGAGCGCGCCGCGCTTTTCCGCGGAGGCGTCGCAGCCCGTGTGGCTCAATCTGCCGCCGGCGCGCGTGTGGTGCTATCGCCCGCTCGCCGAAGGCGCATCGCTGCGCGCCAATCCGGCTGAAAAGCTGATCCATGAATTCAAGGCCGGCGCCGGGCGCGTGAAGGACGAGATTCTCGAAACCTGCGACCGCATCGAAACCGAAATCCGTCTTGCGCGCGAGCGCGTGCGCATCGATTTCGAGCGTCGCGCGGCGCGCGTGCGCAATGAGCGCGCGGTGAAGCCGGCCATCGAACTGCTGCGCCGCATCGGCGAGCCGCGCAAGCGGCGGTGATCCACACGCGCCCGTCATCGGCGCCTCTGCCAAGCGAAAGCCTTCCATGACCATCGACGCCGCTCGCGACAAGCTGATCGTCGCGCTTGACCTGCCCTCCGTCGCCGATGCGCGCGCGATGGTCGCCCATCTCGGCGACGCCGTGTCCTTCTACAAGATCGGCATGGAGCTGACTTACGCTGGCGGCCTGCCGCTGGCGCAGGAGCTGGCGCGCGCGGGCAAGAAGGTTTTCCTCGATCTCAAACTGCACGACATCCCCAACACGGTGGCGCGCGCCACGGCGCAGGTGGCGGAGATGGGCGCGACCTTTCTCACCGTCCACGCCTATCCGCAGACCATGCGTGCGGCGCGCGGGGCGCTTGGCTCCTCAAGCCTGAAGATTCTCGCCGTCACCGTGATGACGAGCTACGACAATTCCGATCTCGCGCAGGCCGGATACGCCTATGGCGTGCAAGAGCTGGTGGCGCGTCGCGCGCGTCAGGCGCAGGAAGCGCAGGTCCACGGCCTTATCCTGTCGCCCGAGGAAGCGCCCGCCATGCGCGCGCTTCTGGGGCCTGACATGTTGCTGGTCACGCCGGGCGTTCGGCCCGCCGGCGCGGAACTGGGCGACCAGAAGCGCGTGATGACGCCTGCGCGCGCCATCGCCGGCGGCGCGAACCATCTCGTGGTGGGCCGGCCCGTCACCCAGGCGCCCGATCCGCGCGCCGCCGCGCAGGCCATCGTGCAAGAAATCGCAGACCAGATCGCGGACCAGATTGCGAAGTAAGCGACTGCGCCGCAGGCTGAAACGCAAAACGCCGGGCGTACCTCCGGCCCGGCGCTTCCGTTCCTGAATCGCGATGCGTTTCAGAACGAGATCATGCTAACGCTCAAGCATGAAGGATTTATGAATGCGCCTCACGGCAGGCCGTTCTCGGGTTCGATGAGCGGCGTGAAGGAGAAAGGCTGCAGCGCGTCGGGATCGACGTTCACCCGCACCGCATGCACCAGCTTGTCGCCATAGACCTGCAGGCGCGTGACGCCCTGCACCGGCGCGCCGTCGAAATCGACGAAGCGCGACACTTCGTAAAAGTGGTAATCGCCCCAGATCACAAGCACCGGCTTGCGCAAGTCGCGCGCGCCCTTGGCGGTCGCCTCGATAACGCTGCGGAAGGCTTCCGAGAAGCGGCCGTTGCGCCGCTCCATGCCGGCTGTGACATTGGCCTGCCAGGCGAGCACGAGCGCCTTCGCGTCCTGCGCGCGCGCCTGTTCGAAGGCGTGCGCGATCCAGGCTGCGTTGGCTTCGTCGCGGGCGCGGAACTCCGCCATGGCGGCGGGGCGTTTCTCGTCCAGATTATTGTTGGAGCCCACCACGTGGACGGTCGCGAAATGCACGCCGTTCTTCACGAAGCGCACGTTCTCCACATAAGGCGCGAAGCGTTGCGCCATCGCGCGCGACTGGCTTTCCACCTCCATGCGCGCGCGCCCCAGCGACTGGCCGGGCGCGGGGAACATCAGCGCGCGCACTTTCGCCAGCCGTTCGAGCGGATCGAAGCCGCCGCCGCGGTCGCGATGACAATCGGTCCATTCATTGTCGCCGGGCGTGTAGACGAGCGGCGCCTCGAGAACGGCGAGCTGGCGCGCGGAGCTTTCGAGCGTGGCGTCCGTGCAATGGACGGAGCCCGAGATCATGTCGCCGATGTGGATCGAGAAGGCGGGCTTGTCGGCGTTGATGCGCGCGATCAGCCGGTCGACCTTCACCTCGTCGCCGGGATTGTAGGGCATGTCGCCGAACGCCACGAAATGGAACGCGCGGCTTGTCGGCGCCCCCTGCGCCTGCGCGGGCGCTGGCGGGGCGAGGGCGCATAGCGCCAGCAGCAGGGCGCCGCAGGCGATCGCGCGCGGCCTGCGGGCGCAGGCGCGGGATCGGGTCGAGACGGCTGTACGATGGCGCATGGCGTTGGTCCTCTCCTGCGCCTCACATGGCTGAGCGCGCGGCGTCCCGCAAGGCTGCAGCCGTTAAAAACGGCTGGCCCCGCTTCTGCGCCGGGATTATCACAGCCCCATGACGCCGCAGGGTCCGCTCAAGGGCCGCGTCGCAGGAGGAAAGGCCATGCCCAAGGGTTACTGGATCGCGCAGAACGACGTTCACGATCCCGAGACGTACAAGAAATATCTCGCCGGCAGCGCGCCCGCTTTCGAGAAGCACGGCGCCCGCTTCCTCGTGCGCGGCGGCCGCCATTCCGCCCTCCAGGGCAATATCCGCGCCCGCCAGGTGCTGATTGAGTTCGACAGCTACGAACAGGCGCTCGCCTGCTACAATTCGCCCGAATATCAGGAAGCCGCGAAATGGCGCAAAGGCGCCGCCGAGGGCGACATCGTGATCGTCGAGGGCGCGGACTGATTCGCGCGGGCGCTTGGCGCGCCGGCCGGGGAGGGCTATAGACCCCGCCAGCCAATCCTTGCTGGGAGGTCCCCGTGGAGCCCTCGAACCCAATGCGTCTCGTCGTCGCCGGCGCCGCCGGCCGCATGGGGCGCATGCTCGTGCAGGCCGTCTGCTCCACCCCCGGGGCCGTGCTCGCCGGCGCGCTTGAGCGGGCGGGCTCGCCCGCTTTGGGGCAGGATGCGGGCGCGCTCGCCGGCCTGCCCGCGCTCGGCGTTCCCGTCAGCGACGACGCGCTCGCCGTTCTCTCGAAGGCCGACGGGCTTTTGGATTTCACCTCGCCCGACGCCACCATCTCCTTCGCCGCCGTCGCCGCGCAGGCGCGCATCGTCCATGTGATCGGCACGACGGGCATGGGCGAGACGCATCTGGCCGCGCTGGAGGCGGCGGCCCGCCACGCGACCATCGTGCGCTCCGGCAATATGAGCCTCGGCGTCAACCTTCTTGCGGGCCTTGTGCGCAAGGCGGCCGCTTCGCTCGGCGTCGACTACGACGTCGAGATCGTCGAGATGCACCACCGCATGAAGGTGGACGCGCCTTCCGGCACCGCGCTCATGCTGGGCGAGGCGGCGGCGGAAGGCCGCAAGGTTTCCCTCGCGGAGAAGTCCGTGCGCGTGCGCGACGGGCACACCGGCGCGCGGCGCGACGGCGACATCGGCTTCGCCTCCCTGCGCGGGGGCACGGTCGTGGGCGACCATGACGCGATTTTCGCCGGCCCCGGCGAGCGGCTCATTCTCGGCCACCGCGCCGAGGACCGCAGCATTTTCGCCCGCGGCGCCGTGCGCGCCGCTCTCTGGGCTAATGGCCGCAAGCCCGGCCAATACACGATGGCCGACGTGCTCGGCCTCTCCGATCCCTAAACCCGACCGCCGGCCAAGGCCGGCTTCATGGAGCGATCAATGGACCGCACGCTTGTTCTCATCCGCCACGGCCAGAGCGACTGGAACCTGAAGAACCTGTTCACCGGCTGGAAAGACCCCGACCTCACGCCCGTGGGCGTGGAGGAGGCGCGCGCCGCCGGCCGCCGCCTCAAGGGCATTGGCGTGCGCTTCGACAAGGCCTTCACCTCCGCGCTCACCCGCGCGCAGCACACCACCCGCCTCGTGCTTGAGGAGCTTGGGCAGGCGAGCGTGCCGACGGTGCGGGACATTCGCCTCAACGAGCGCGATTACGGCGATCTGTCTGGTCTCAACAAGGCGGAGGCCGCGCAGAAATGGGGCGAGGAGCAGGTGATGATCTGGCGCCGCTCCTACGACATTCCCCCGCCGGGCGGCGAAAGCCTGCGCGACACGCTCGCGCGCGTTCTGCCCTATTACAATCAGGATATCCTGCCCTGCGTGCTGCGCGGCGAGTCCACCGTCGTTGTGGCGCACGGCAATTCGCTGCGCGCGCTTTTGATGGTGCTTGAGCGCGCGACGCCCGAGACGATCCCCGGCATCGAACTCGCCACCGGCGTGCCGGTCGTCTATCGCCTGCGCGCGGATTCCACCGTGGAGTCGAAGCAGGTTCTGGAAGCCTGAGGCTTTCGGCCCGGCTGCGCGCGCCAAGGTCATGCGAAGCGCGCGCCAAGGTCAGGCGAAGCGCGCGCCAAGGTCAGGCGAAGCGTGCGCCAAGCGCCTCCATCTGCGCGCGGAAGCTCGGATAGCTCGTCGCGATCATGCCTGAATCGTCGACGCGCATCGGCTTCTGCGCCGCCATGCCCAGCACGAGGAAGCTCATCGCGATGCGGTGATCGAGGTGCGTCTTCACCTCGCCGCCGCCGCGCACCTGCGCGTCGCCCGTCACGATGAGGTCGTCGCCCTCGATCCTGTTGGGCGCGCCCGCCGCGTCGAGCCCGGCGGCCACGGCCGCAAGCCGGTCGGATTCCTTCACGCGCAATTCCGACAGGCCGCGCATGCGCGTCTCGCCGCGCGCGAAGGCGGCGGCGACGGCGAGCACGGGATATTCGTCGATCATCGCCGGCGCGCGGGCGGCGGGCACGTCCACGCCTTTCAGCTGCGAATGGCGCACGCGCAGGTCCGCCACGTCCTCGCCGCCTTCCACGCGCGCATTGAGCGTCTCGATGTCCGCGCCCATTTCCAGCAGCGTGGTGATGAGGCCGATGCGCAGCGGGTTCATCATCATGCCTTCGATGACCACGTCCGAACCCGGCGTGATGAGCGCGGCCACCAGAGCGAAGGCGCCGGAGGAGGGATCGGCGGGCACGATCACGTCGCGCGCCTTCAGCTCCGGCCGACCCTCAAGCGTGATTCGCCGCCCGTGCGGGCCTTCGGGCTCGCTCGTGATGCGCGCGCCGAAATAGGCGAGCATTTTCTCCGTATGGTCGCGCGAGGCCTCGGTCTCGATCACCACCGTGCGGCCGGGGGAATTAAGGCCGGCGAGCAGGATCGCGGATTTGAGCTGCGCGGAGGGCACCGGCGTGCGGTATTCGATGGGGGCGGGTTCGCCCGCGCCCTGCAGGGTGACAGGGCAGCGCCCGCCCTCCGCCTCGCTGACGACATGGGCGCCCATGAGCGTGAGCGGGTCGAGGATGCGGCGCATCGGCCGCTTGCGCAGCGAGGCGTCGCCGTCAAAGGTCGCGGTGATCGGATGGCCGCCCACCACGCCCATCATCAGCCGCGTGCCGGTGCCCGCATTGCCGAAGTCCAGCGTCTCCCGGGGCGGCAGGAGCGAGCCCAGGCCGCAGCCGTCCACCTGCCATTCGCCCGGGCCCAGCCGCTCCACCTGCGCGCCCAGCGCCGCGCAGGCGGCCGCGGTGCGCAGAACGTCGTCGCCCTCCAGCAGGCCCGAGATGCGCGTGCGCCCCACCGCCAGCAGCGCCAGAATGAGCGCCCGATGGGATATGGATTTGTCGCCGGGCGGGCGCAGGCGTCCCTTGAGCGGGCCGGCGGGGGCCGCCGCCAGCGGCCGGGCCGGTCCATGGCCATGGGATGCGGACTGTGCGGCGGACGCCGCCTTGGGATCGACCTGCATGGGGCCCTCGCGCTGAAAACCAGCGGGCTCGTAACACGTCGTCCGCCGCCGTGTCATTACGTTCGGGGCCGGGGTCCGGGCCGGCTTCGAATCTCCATTTGACAGCGCGCCGGGCCCCGACTAACCGAGACCCCGCAATTCCGGCCGGACGGGCGCGTCGCAGGCTGATTCACGTTTCATCACGCCGCAGGGATACTGGACGTGGCCAAACCCGAACTCGGCAGCAAGCGGCAGTGCCAGAGCTGCTCCACCAAGTTTTTCGACCTCAACCGCACCCCGATCGTCTGCCCGAAATGCGGCGCGACCTTCACGGCGGCCGCCGCTACGCGCGCGCCCGCCCGCGCCGCCGTGGCCGACGACGAACCTGAAGTTGATCCGGCCGGGCCGGAGCTGGTCTCGCTCGAGGAAGCCGACGCGCTGGAGGGCAAGGACGCCGCAGCCTCGGACGACATCGAGATCGAGGACGACGGCGCCGCCGACGAGACCTTCCTCGAAGAGGAGGAGGAGGACGCCGACGACGTGGCGGGCCTCATCGACGGCGACATCGAGGACGACGAGGAAAGCTGACGCCCGCGGGCGCGCCCAAGAGCGAATAAAACGCGCGCGGGCTGAGAAAAACGGGTTGTGGAGCGCACGCGATCCGTCTATATCACGCGCCGTCGCCGCCGGTTCGCCGGCGTCGCGGGCGATCCACCCCAAGGGATCGCGACATATCGGGCCAGCCTGTCGGGCATGGCGCGAAAAGTGGGGCCATAGCTCAGTTGGGAGAGCGCTTCAATGGCATTGAAGAGGTCGTCGGTTCGATTCCGTCTGGCTCCACCAATCCTCTCCGCGGCCGCTCTGTCCATCGCCTGTTTCGATCCCGCGATCCGTGCGCGCAGGACCGCGCGCGCCTGAACCCCGGGCTTCGCCTTTGGGGGGTAAGTTGCTAGACAGGGCCGGCGATTGCGGAGTCCTGTCCTTGCGTTTCCAGTCTCGTCCCCGTTCGTGTTCGCGCCCTGAGCCGCGTGCGCTGGCGCGCTTGCGCGTTCTTGCGCCTCTGGGCGCGCTCGCGCTGGCCGCCTTTCTCGCAGGCTGCGCGGGCCGGCCCGACGGGTTTCTCCTGCCGGTGGAGGCGCCCGCGGAAGGCGCCTCGCGCGTGGACGTTCTGGTCGCCACCACGCGCGCCTCGCTGGGCGCGGCGCCGGGCGAAATGTTCAGCGGCGAGCGCGCCTACGGGCTCGCCTTCGCCGACGTGGCCGTCTCCATTCCGCCCGGCGACGTGCAATGGCCCGCCTCCGCCAAGGCCGATCCCGCGCATGAATTCGCCGCGCTCGGCGTGCGCAGGCTGGAGGGCGGGCAGGCGGCCGGCGTGTTCCACGAACGCCTGCGCCGCACGCGCCATCGCAGCGTCCTGCTCTTCGTCCACGGCTACAACACGCGCTTCGACGAGGCGGTGTTTCGGCTCGCGCAAATCGCCCATGACGCGAAGGCGCCCGCCGTGCCGGTGCTGTTCACCTGGCCCTCGCGCGGGCGCCTGCTCGCCTACGCCTACGATCGGGAGAGCGCGAATTTCTCGCGCGACGCGCTGGAGAGCGTGCTGCGCAGTTTCGCCGATGATCCCGCAACTGCGGAGATCACCATTCTCGCGCATTCCATGGGCAATTGGGTGACGCTGGAGGCGCTGCGGCAAATGTCGATCCGCAACGGCCGCATCTCGCCCAAGATCCGCAGCGTGATGCTCGCCGCCCCGGACGTGGACATCGACGTGTTCCGTCGCCAGATCGAGGCGATCGGCGAGAAGCGCCCGCCGTTCATGCTGTTCGTCTCGCAGGACGACAAGGCGCTCGCGCTCTCGCGCCGCCTGTGGGGCAGCACCGCGCGGCTCGGCGCCATCGATCCCGAGCAGGAGCCCCTGCGCAGCCAGCTGCAGCGCGCGCGCGTGCAGGTGATCGACCTGACGAACCAATCCTCGAGCGACAGTCTCAACCACGGCAAGTTCGCCGGAAGCCCTGACGTCGCGCGGCTGATCGGCGGCAAGCTCGCCTCAGGCCAGACGCTCTCCTCCTCCCATGTGGGGCTTGGCGAATCCCTCGGCCTCGTCGCCACCGGCGCGGCCGGCGCCATGGGGCGCGCGGCGAGCATCGCCGTCACCGCGCCCGCCGCCATCGTGGACCGGCGCGCGCGCGAGGGTCTCGCCGATCAGGTCGAGGACCTGCGCGGCCATGTGCAGGATACGGTTTCGCACGCGGTCACGCCGCCGGGGCGGCGCTGAGCGCGGCTGCGTATTTGAGCCACGTTGGGTGTGTCCCGTGGATTGATAGTCATCGCCTTAATCGATGCCGGGAAGAACATACCAGTCATCAAACTGGGAAAGCTCCTCAAAGCGCTGAACGTAGCCATTCTTCGTGAGCAAGCTGCGGATTTTTTCCCGATTTGCCGTGTGATTATGTTCACATGTGATCACTCGAAACAGATACCGGGCAAAATCAAAACCGTTCAGGATCTCGAACTCGCTCCCTTCTGTGTCTATCGAAATAAAATCAATTACAGGGGGTGCTTTATGCTCATCAAGCAAATCAATTAAGGAGACTGTTTGCACATCATATTCGAGACGATCTCGGCGATTATGGGAATCTGAGCTATTGAACTCCGAAATTGTTGACAGCTCGGCATATCCCACTTCACTGAATCGAAGCGTCGCGCCAGATTTCTTCCAGACGCATCTGGTGTCGATGATGGATGCTTTTCGATTTCGCACTAAATCAGGGTGCCAGCATTTTGCAGGCTCGGCCAGAATGCCTTTCCAGTCAAAACGAGTCTCGAGAAGATGTGTGTTGGATAAATCGATCCCGTTGGTCGCTCCGAACTCGACAAAGTAACCAGATTTCTTAAAGTTCAGATGTGTAAGAACAAATAAATCCTGCCGTAGTTGGGACTTTGAATATTTTAGATTTTCGACAATGGGCGGGGCGCTTTCGCCATACATTGCGATAATGAAAGCGAGATCGTTGTTATTCTTCGCTTGTTCTTGAATTCGCTCATAGTGCGAGTGCCGCAAGAGAGCTATGTCGAATCCCCTCAAGCTAGGTCTAAATGCCTTTTTCCAATTGCCAATCATTGCTTGCCCCGATTCAAATCGCTTTTTTAAAAATTTGTCATCCTCTTTTGGGGAGAAGACGCCAAAGAGCTGGGTGTTCCTTAAGCTACCGCTCACGCCTGATGCTCGTCTAGCCTAAAGTGTGAAGGTGGCGAGCGCCCGCCGCCATCGTGGACCAGCGCGCGCGCGAGGGTCTCGCCGATCAGGTCGAGGACCTGCGCGGCCATGTGCAGGATACGGTTTCGCACGCGGTCACGCCGCCGGGGCGGCGCTGAGCGCGGCTGCGCCCGCTCACTCCGCGTGATGCTCCGCGCCCTTGCCTAGCGCTGCCTGACGGATCGTCTCCGCGAATGTGATGAAGCCCAGCTCCGCGCTGATGCGCTCGCGCGCATGGGCCACGTCCGACGCGCTCTTGGGCTCGCGGGTGACGTTGCGCAAGGCGCGCACATGGGCGAAGCGCTCGGCGAGCGCGTGTTCGATCTCCTCCATCAGCGCGGCTTTCAGCTTCGCGACGTCGCCGCTCTCCACCGCCTCCTCTGCCGCCCTAATGACGGGGCCGAAATCCCCGCCCGCGGGCTGCAGCCCGTGGAAAGGCGCGCCTTCGCCGGCGCGGTGCAGGCGGATCACGGTCTCGAGGAAGGCGCGGTCAGCCAGCTGGCGCGCGTCCTCGCCAAGGCCGCGCACCTTGCGCGCGGCCTCAAACCCGCTGCGGATCTCAGCCTCGGCGGAGGCCGGCGCATAGGCGAGCACCGGGTTGACGTCGCCGTCGCCCAGCGCCTTTTGCGCCGCTTTCGCCACAGGCCCGTCGAGCGTGTCGCAATGGGCGCGGGCGGACGGGGCGAGAAAGAGAATGGTGGCGGCGGCCGCCGCAGCTGCGGCGATGGCTTTGTAGTCGATCATGGCGCGCTCCCATGGATGAAATGCGCGGCCGCGTTGCGCGGCCTGCGCGCCATTCCCGCGCGTCATTGCAGCCGATTGAAGGCGATCAGCAAGGCTTGCGGCGGCGAATTGGGAGAGAGCCGCGGCGCAAAAGGCGAAGCCCCTGTCCGGAAGGCGAACCCGCGCCTGAACGTCCACGCCTCGATGTTAACGCCGCGCTGCGCGCGCCAGGATTTGGCGTTAACGCCGCGCTGCACGCGCCAAGATTTGGCGTTAACGGCGCGCTGCGCGCGCCTCTTGCAACCATGCGTTCCAGGCGCGGTCGGGGTCGCGCGAACCCTTGCGGCGATGTTCGATCTCCGCCTCGGTGAGGAATTGCACCGGGCCCAGAACGCTCGCCTGCAATTGCTGCTGCGCATTGGCCTCCGCCACCACGGCGCGGCGCGTCATCTCGCGCAGGTTCGCGCCCACGACCACCACGCCGTGCCGGCGCAGCAGTACGAGCGCATGGTCGCCCAGCGCCTGCGCCAGCGCGCGCCCCTGCGCCGGCGTGACCACGTTGAGATCGCCCTCGTCGTCCACGTCGCGGCTGTCGAAGGCGGGCGCGCCCGCGCCCAGAAAAGCCGCCGGCGCCGTCATCGGGCGCAGAAGCGTCGCGCTGTTGCAAAACGGGATCAGGTTCGGCGAATGGGCGTGGATCACGGCGTTCACGTCCGGACGCGCGCGGTAGATCTCGCCGTGAATCACACGCTCGAAAAACAGTTTCGCCTGCGTCTCGCGCACAGGCGCGCCCTCCAGCGTCACCTCCACCAGCGTCTCGCGGCTCACCTCGCGCGCCGGCATGGCGCGGCTGATCCAGTAGCGGTCCGCATGTTCGGGGTCGCGCGCGCTGATGTGCCCGTAGGCGTCGATCACGCGCAGATGGGAAAGAATGTGGTTCGCCGCGACGAGTTCTTCGAGAAGGATTTCGCGCGCCTGCGCGCTCTGGCTGTCCATGATGCGCCCTTTCAGGTGGTGAAACGCTTCAGCGTTTGCGGCGCGAACAATTCCTCCGCCGCCACCTCGCGGTGGCACACGCCCTGTTCGAAGGCGTAGCGCAGGAAGGCCTCCAGCGTCGTGCGGTTGGCTTCGAGCCCATAGGGCCACACATCCTTGCCGAACAGGGCCTGCTGGGCGCGCGCATGCTCATAGGCCCATGGCACGGGAACGGAGGCGGCGACGCTGAGCATGCGCCGCAGGCTGTTGTTCTTGGCCTGTTCGAAAGCGGTGTAGAGATTCATCGCGAGCCAGGGGTCGCGCTCCACGATCTCGCGGCGCACCGCCACCACATGCATGATGGGGAACACGCCCGTCGTCTTCACATATTCCTGCTCCGCCGCCAGCGAATCCTCAAACAGGCGTGCGATGTTGGGATGGCCTGCGCGGAAGGCTTCCGGCGGATGGGCTGCGAACACCGCATCAAGCTCGCCTTTCACCAGCATGTCGCTGAGATTTTTCTCAGGCTCGCTCGTCACGCGCACGCCTTCGGGCAGGCGCAGGTCGACCTTCTCGATGCGTCCCGCCTGCACCCATTCCACGCTGCGCAGATCGACGCCATAGGCGTGCGCGAGCATGCCGCGCAGATAAATCGCAGCAGTTTGCGCCCATTCAGGCACGCCCACCCGCTTGCCCGCGAGATCGGCGGGCGTGCGCAGGCCTGCGTCGCGACGCACATAGATCGAGGAATGGCGCGGCAGGCGCGAGGTGAAGACGGGCAGGGCCACGAAATCGCGCACGCCCTGCGAGACCATGGAGGCGTGCTTGCCGAGCGACATTTCCGCCACGTCGAAATCCTTGTGCAGGATGAAGCGGAAATGAATCTCAGCCGGCCGGTCGAATTGCACGCAATTGACGCTCGCCCCGTTCACGCCCACGCGCCCCGTCACGAGGTCGGTCACATGGTCGTAATGTCCCAGCGCGATGGTGAGATGCGGTTTGCTCATGTCTCCTCCCGGGGGGCTCTGCGGCCCATGTTTTCTGACGCGGCCGCGCCTGTCACGTATCCAGCGTCTCGCGCGCGAACAGGTCCTCCACCGCAAGGCGCGTGCTTATGAGGCCCTGATCGCACGCGTAGTCGATGAAGCGGGCGAGGTTCGCGCGGTTGCGCGCAAAGCCGTTCTCCCATGGATCGCGGCCGAAGGCGGCGCGCTCGGCCTCCATGTCCTGCAGGCCCCATGCGAGCAGCGACCAGTTGGGATCCTCGTAATAGGATTGCGCGATCTTGCGCGCGCCTTCGAACGCGTCGAACAGCGCGCGCGCAAGGCCCGGGCGCGCCTGCGCGAGATCAGCGCGCATGGCGATCACATGCATGATGGGGAAATCGCCGATGGCGCGGAAGTAATTCAGCTCCTCCGCGCGCGGATCGGCGAACAGCCGACGCGCCCGCGTCTTGCCCGTCGAGACGGACTTGGGCGGATGGGGCAGGAAGAATGCGTCCACCTCGCCGCGCTCCAGCGCAAGCCCGAGGCCCTGCCGGTCGCCGATGTAATCCACCTTCACGCCGGGCTTGGTTTGAATGGGGATTTTCTCGGGCGAGGTGAGCAGCCAGTGAATCTCCTCCCACGGCGTGTCGTAATGGCTCTTGAGGTCGCCGCGTGCGAGCAGGGAGAGCGTGGTCTGGAAGGCGCTGAGCGCCACTTTCTTGCCGATGAGGTCGCGAGGCGTCCAATAGCCCGAGTCCGGATGCACCCACATCTGGCTCATGCTGAACAGGCGGCGCGGGAAAATCGGCACGCCGATGATCGGCAGGTTCTTCTCGCGCGCGATCAGGAAGCTCGAGAGCGAAAACTCCGCGACCTCGTAATCGCCCTCCAGCATGCGCCCGTGCCGGTCCGTGCCGTCGCGCAGCATCGTGCTCTGGCCGACCTGGCGCACGTCGAGCTTGAGCCAGTCGGGCGTGGGCGCCGTGCCGTCGAAAAAAGGAAAATGGCGGTCGTAGCGATCAACGCCGACCCGCAATGTGAGCTTCTCCGCCATAAGCGCCTCCCTTGTCGTCTGGATAAGCGCGCGCCGGGGGCCGCGCAAGGCGGGCGGGGCGCGTCGCAGCCGCAAGATTGACTTCGCGGGGAGGGCGCCCTCTTTAACGGATCAGCGCCGGTCCAGCCGGCGAGCAGGAGGGAATGCATGATGAGCTGCAAGAAGGTCGCTCTCTCGCGCGTCGCCGCTTTGGCCGGGTTCGCGTGTCTGGCGGCTTCCGGCGCGCAGGCGCAGTCTGGCGCGGAGTTTTACGCCGGCAAAACGGTTCAGTTCATGGTGGGCTATCCGCCGAGCGGGGCGTTCGACGCCTACACCCGCGTGGCCGCGCGCTTCATCGGCAAGCACATCCCCGGCGCTCCCACGGTGATCGTGCAGAACATGCCCGGCGCCTCGAGCCTGCAATTCGTCCGCTATCTGCAGGCGCAGGCTCCCAAGGACGGCACGCAGTTCGGCATGTTCAACCGCGGCCTGATGCCGAAATCCGTGCTTGAGCCGAAAGAGACCGGCGTCGACTTCACGAAGTTCGCCTGGATCGGCAGCATGAACAGTGAGCTCGCCATCTGCTACATGTGGGCGGGCGCCGGCGTCGGCGCCATGGCGGATCTGAAGAAGCGTCCGCTGACGCTGGGCGATACGTCCAAGAACAGCGGCGGCTATATCTACACCTCGATCCTGCGCTCCTTCGCGCCCGAGACGATCAAGCTCGTCATGGGCTATGCGACCACGGGCCATATCTGGCTCGCCATCGAGCGCGGCGAGGTGGACGGCAATTGCACGCTGATGACGAGCCTCGAGAGTCAGAAGCCGGAATGGCTGCCGCAGAAGAAGATCCTTCCGCTCGTGCAATTCTCGGAGACCAAGCACAAGGACCTGCCCAACGTGCCCACGATCTTCGAGCTTCTGGACAGCGATACGCAGAAGCAGGCGATCAATTTCCTCATCGCCTCGGAGGCGATCGGGCGCCCGATCGTCGGCCCGCCCGGCATGCGCGAAGATCGCCTCGCCACGTTGCGCAAGGCGTTCAACGACATGATGAAGGATCCCGAGTTCCTCGACTATGCCCAAAAGGCGAAGATGGATATGGATCCCGTCACCGGCGAAAAGGCGGCGGAGATCGCGGCCGCGATTCAGAACACGCCGGCCGCCGCGGTGGAGATCGCGCGCAAGTTCATGGATTGAGCGGCGCCGCGCGTTTCGCTCAACGGCCGTCGCTCCCCAAGCGGCGGCCTTTTTGTTTGACACCAGCGCAGGGCCGTCGGAGTCTCGGCGCGATCGTGGGTGAGTGAAGGACGTGGACGCATGACGAGCGGGGCCGGAGCAAACGACATCGGCGAATTCGTGCGCGATTACGTGGAGCGCAACCGGCGCGCCATCGCGCTTGTGGGCGACAACGTCTTTTATTTCGGCGAACTCGGCATGCAGGAGTTCGAAACCATGGGCCTGCTCACGAACGTGCTCGAGCAGGGCGGCTTCAAGGTGGAGCGCGGCATCGCGGGCCTGCCCACGGGCTTCTGCGCGACCTTCGGGGAGGGCGGTCCCGTGGTCGCATTGCACACTGAATATGACGCGGTGCCGGACAATTCGCAGGCCGCCGGCGTCACGCGCAAGCAATCCATCGTGGAAGGCGCGCCCGGCCATTGCGAAGGCCACAACGTCAACGCCGCCGTCCTCGTGGGCGCCGCCATGGCGACCGCCGCCGCGATGAAGCGCTATGGGATCAAGGGCACGCTCAAAGTGTTCGGCGGCCCGGCGGAGGAGCAATTGATCGGCCGCCCTTACATGGTGCGCGACGGTTGGTTCGATGATGTGGACGTGGCCTTCCATGACCATATCAGCTCCGATTACGAGGCGGGCTACGGCATCATCCAGTCCGCGCTCATCTCCGCGAAATTCACCTTCCATGGCGAATCCGCCCACGCCGGCACCGCGCCCTGGAAGGGTCGCGACGCGCTCGACGCCGTGGTGCTGATGGATGCGGGCATGGCGCAATATCGCGAGCATATGCAGCCCACCTCGCGCATGCAGCGTTCCTTTCCCGAAGCCGGCGACCAGCCCAATGTCACCGCGCGCATCGCCTCAGCCTGGTGGTACTTCCGCGACGCCAATGCGGAGGGCGCGCGCAAATTGTTCGAACAGGCGCAGAAGATCGCGCGTGGCGCGGCCATGATGACGGACACCGAGGTGGAGACCGAGATTCTCGCCGCCGTCTGGCCGTTGCGCGGCAACCGCACGCTGGCCGATCTCGTCTGGCGCCATATCGATGCGGTGGGCATGCCTGAATGGAGCGAGGAGGAGCAGGCCTTCGCGCGCGAATTGCAGGCCAATTCCGGCGCCAAGGTCGAAGGCTTGCGCACCCGCGCGGTACGTCCTGCGGGCGAGGCCAAGCAGCGCTGGTCCGCCAATGACGCCGGCGATGTCTCGTGGAAGACGCCCATGTGCAAGTTCTATTATCCGGCGATGGCGCCCAATCTCGCCGCCCACCATTGGGCTGCGGGCGCGCCGCTCGCCACCTCCATCGCCCACAAGGCGGCCGCCTCCGCAGCCCGCATTCTCGCCGGCGCGGCGCTGGACTGCATGCGCGATCCCGCGCTCGTCGCGCAGGCGCGCCGCACGTTCGAGGAGGAATTGGGCGGCGTGCGCTACACGTCGCTCCTGCCGCCCGACCAGAAGCCGCCCGTTGATCTCAACCGCCGCACCATGGAGATTTTCCGGCCGATGATGGCCGCGCATTATCTCAAGGAAAAACCCGTCTTCACGTGACGCCGACGCAGGAGCTTTCGCGATGAACACGAGCCGCCGTTTCGCAATTCTCTGCGCCATGGGCGCGTCCGTCTGCGCGGGCCTGATCGCTGCGCCCCGCGCCCATGCGCAGGAGAGCGCGGCGGACGTCGCCGCTTTCTACAAGGGCAGGCAGATGAGCCTGCTTGTGGGCTCCGCGCCCGGCGGCGGCTATGATCTTTACGCGCGCCTTCTCGCGCGCCATTTCGCAAAGCACATGCCCGGCGCGCCCGACCTCGTGGTGCAGAACATGCCCGGCGCCGGCGGGCTCATTCTGGCGAACCATCTCGCTTCGCGCGCGCCGCGCGACGGATCGGCCATCGCCCATGTGCAGGGGCCGCTCTCCATCCGCCAGCTCACCGACGCTAAGAACGTCATGTACGACATGCGCCGTTTCGGCTGGCTCGGCAGCGCCAATAATTCCTCCAACGTCTGCGTGCTGTCGCCGCGCGTCGCGCTGAAGGACGCCAAGGAGCTGCTTTCGCGCGAGATCATCGTGGGCGGATCGGGAGGGTCGACCACCTATGTGCCCATGTTCCTCAACGCGGTGGTGGGCACGAAATTCAAGATCGTCGCGGGCTACAAGTCGACGTCCAATGTGACAGTGGCCATCGAGCGCGGCGAGGTCGACGGGCTTTGCGGCTGGGGCTGGGACAGCGCGAAGGGCAATGCGCGCAATTTCTTCGAGCGCGGCGTGATGAAAGTCGGCCTCGACGTCGGCATGGCGCCCCATCCCGAATTATCCGCGCAGGGCGTGCCGTTCATCATGAATGTCGCGGACAATGAGGAGGCGCGCGCGATCCTGCGCTTCGCCTTCAGCTATCTTGTCTACATCCGTCCCTTCGTGACCCCGCCCGATCTGCCGCCCGCGCGCCTGAAAGCGCTGCAGGCCGCCTTCGCCGCCTCGCTGGCCGATCCCGATCTGTTGCAGGAGGCGCAGAAGACCGACGTGGAGATTCGCTACACGAGTCCTGCGGAGGTTGAGAAGGCGCTCGCGCAGGTCTTCGACGCGCCTGAAGCGGTGAAGCAGAACGCGCTCGCCAAGCTGCGCGAGGCCGGCTTCGACGGGCAGTGACGCGCGGACTAGCCCGCGCGCACTTCCCGGATCAGCGTCTCCACATTCTCGATCGGCGTCGGCGGCAGGATGCCGTGGCCGAGATTGAACACGTGGGGGCGGCCTTCCAGCGCCTTCTTGATGCGTGCGATCTCGCGCACAAGCTCCGGCCCGCCGGCGAGCAGCAGCAGGGGGTCGAGATTGCCCTGCAGCGCAACGCAGCTCGGCGTATGGGCAAGGCAATCGGCGAGGTCGGCGGACGTGTCGAGGCCCACGCAATTCACGCCCGGCAGGCGCGCCGTCGCGCCCACATGGCTCGGGCTCACCCCGCGCGGGAAGGCGATGACCTTCGTCTGCGGATGGCGCGCGCGCATATGCGCGGCGATGGCGCGCACGGGCTCAAGGCACCAGCGCTCGAATTGCGGCGCCGGCAGCACGCTCGCCCATGAGTCGAAGATCTGCACGGCTTCCGCGCCGGCCTTCACCTGCAGGCTGAGATGTTCGACGCAGGCGCGCGTGATGAGATCGATCAGCCGCTGGAACGCATCGGGATATTGATAGGCGAAGCGGCGGGCGGGCGCCTGATCGGGCGTGCCGCGTCCCGCGATCATATAGCTCGCGATGGTCCAGGGCGCCCCGCAAAAGCCGATGAGCGCAGTGGACTCGTCAAGCGCGCCCTTCACCCGCTCCAGCGCTTCATAGACCGGCGCGAGGATCGTGGCGTCGAGCTCGTCGGCGAGCAGGTCGAGGTCCGCCGGGGTCTCGGTGGGGCGCAGGCGCGGGCCTTCGCCCGCCTCGAACGTCACCTTCTGCCCGAGCGCTTCGGGGATCACGAGAATGTCGCTGAAGATGATCGCCGCGTCGAAGCCGAAACGGCGGATCGGCTGCAAGGTCGCCTCCGCGGCCTTGGCGGGATCGAAGCAGAAATCCATGAAGCTCGGCGCCGTCGCGCGCAGCTCCCGATATTCCGGCAAGTAGCGGCCGGCCTGGCGCATCATCCACAGCGGACGCCGCGCGCCGACCTCGCCATCGAGCGTGCGCAGGAAAAGTTTGCTTGAGGTCTTGCTCACGTGGGCTCCCTGCGGGGCGCCGGCGCGATCCCGCTCGCCCGCGCGTCCCGTCGAGGCGTTTGCGCCAGCTCCGCCGGCTTGTCCAGCCCTGCCGGCGGCTGGTCCAGCCCCCACGGCCCTCATCGCATTGGACATGCTCCGCCCCCTTTCGCAGCCCCCGGGCGCCGGGGCGCCCGCGAGGCTTGGCCACGCGTGTGTAAGTTCATGTTGTCATTCCGTCCCCAGTATGTAAAGTGAACTGGACGCTTTGGTGTGGATTTGGCAGGGGAGGCGCACAATATGCCGTCCAATTCTCCGACGCCCCTGCTCGATTCCATCGGCAGTCCGGCTCATTTGCGTAAATTGTCCGCGCGCGCGCTGCCGCGCCTCGCCGACGAACTGCGCGCCGACATGATCTCGGCCGTATCGCAGACCGGAGGCCATCTGGGCGCCGGTCTGGGCGTGGTCGAGCTTACGATTGCGCTGCATTACGTGTTCGACACGCCGCGCGACACGCTCATCTGGGACGTGGGCCATCAGGCTTATCCCCATAAGATCCTCACCGGCCGGCGCGCAAAGATGCGCACCATCCGCCAGGGCGGCGGATTGTCCGGCTTCACGCGCCGCGCTGAAAGCGAATACGACCCCTTCGGCGCGGGCCATTCCTCCACCTCCATCTCCGCTGGCCTCGGCTTCGCCGCCGGCCGCGATCTGCTGGGAGGCGACGAGCGCGTGGTGGCGGTGATCGGCGATGGCGCCATGTCGGCGGGCATGGCCTGGGAGGCGATGAACAACGCGGGCGCGTTGAAGAGCCGCCTCGTCGTCATTCTCAACGACAACGACATGTCCATCGCTCCCCCTGTGGGCGCCATGTCGAACCATTTCGCGCGCCTCGTCTCGGGCAAGCCTTACATGAGCCTGCGCGATGCGGGCCGCCAGCTTACGCGCCGCCTGCCACGCCGCATCGACCAGACGATCACGCGCACCATTCAGCGCACGCGCACCATGATCACCGGCGGATGCCTGTTCGAGGAAATGGGTTTCTATTACGTCGGCCCGGTCGATGGGCACGACCTCAACGCCCTCGTGCCGATCTTGCGCAATGTGCGCGACGCGCAGCAGGGCCCCATCCTCGTCCATGTGGTGACGAAAAAGGGCAAGGGTTACGCGCCCGCCGAAGCCTCGGACGACAAATATCACGGCGTCGGCAAGTTCGACGTCGCGACGGGCATTCAGGCCAAGTCGACGCCGGCTGCGCCCGCCTATACGAAGGTCTTCTCCGACGCCATCGTGCGCGAGGCGGCGCGCGATCCGCGCATCGTCGGCGTCACCGCCGCCATGCCCGGCGGCACGGGGCTCGACGCTTTCGCGAAAGCCTTTCCCGACCGCTTCTTCGATGTTGGCATCGCAGAACAACATGCGGTGACCTTCGCCGCGGGTCTCGCCGCGCGCGGGATGAAGCCTTTCTGCGCGATCTATTCCACCTTCCTGCAGCGCGCCTATGACCAGATCGTGCACGACGTCGCGCTGCAAAAGCTGAATGTGCGTTTCGCCATCGATCGCGCGGGGCTTGTGGGCGCGGACGGGCCGACGCATGCGGGTTCCTTCGACCTCGCTTATCTGACCTGCCTGCCGAACATGGTGGTGATGGCGCCTTCCGACGAGGCCGAACTCGCCGCTGCGGTCGCCACCGCCGCCGCCTATGAGGACGGGCCGATCGCCTTTCGTTATCCGCGCGGCGAGGGCGTCGGCGCGCGCATTCCCGCGGAGCGTGAGGCTCTGCCGATCGGCGTCGGCCGTGTTTTGCGGCAGGGAACCGACATCGCGCTCCTCTCGCTCGGCTCGCGTCTTTCTGACGCGCTCGCCGCCGCCGACGAACTCGAAAGCGTGGGTTTTTCCGTCACCGTCGCCGACGCGCGCTTCGCCAAGCCGCTCGACCGCGCGCTGGTGCGCAAGCTCGCCTGTGAACATCAGGCGCTGCTCACGATCGAAGAAGGCGCAAGCGGCGGCTTTGGCGCCGCCGTGCTCACCGAATTGTCGGACCAGAACCTGCTGGACCGCGCCAGGTTGCGCACCCTGCGCCTGCCCGACGCCTTCCAGGAGCATGATTCGCCGCAGGCGATGATCGCCGCAGCTCAGCTCGACCGCACAGGAATCGTGCGCGCCGTGCTGGAGATGTTCGGCGCCGCGCCCATTAGCGCCGCGGCGCGGAAAGGACGAGCCGCCAGCGCTCGGGAACGCGATGACCGCAAGACTCGTGTGGGAACGTGACGGCCGCGACTGGCCGAATCGCGCATGGAGCCGCTTCGCCTTCGCCGACGGCCTGTTGTGGCACGTTCAGGTGATGGGCTCGGGGCCGGCGCTGCTGCTCTTGCACGGCTCCGGCGCCGCCACCCATAGCTGGCGCGATCTCGCGCCTATTCTGGCGCGCCGTTTTCTCGTCATCGCGCCTGATCTGCCGGGTCAGGGCTTTTCCCATGAGCCGCGCGCGGGCGGCTATGCGCTCGAAGCCATGGCGCGCGGCGTCGCCGCGCTACTGGCGGAAATGAAGACAAAGGTCGACGTCATCGTGGGTCATTCCGCAGGCGCCGCCATCGCCGTGCGCATGGCCATCGAAGGGCTGGCGAAGCCGCGCGTCATCATCGGCCTCAACGCGGCGCTGCTGCCTTTCGCAGCCGCCGCGCCCATTTATTCTGGCCTTGCGAAATTGTTCGCGCTCAACCCCTTCGTGCCCTGGGGCTTCGCCCGCTACGCGCGCGGGCCGGGCGTCGTGGAGCGCTTGCTCGCGGAGACGGGCTCGCGCATCGACGCGCGCGGCGTCGCGCTCTATCGCAGGCTTGCGGGCAACGCAGGCCACGTGGCCGCCACGCTGCGCATGATGGCGCATTGGGATCTGCCCTCGCTGCAACGCGATCTGCCGAAGCTCACCACGCCTCTTGAATTATTCGTCGGTTCGCGCGACCGCACGGTCCCGCCCGAACGCGCGTTCGAATTGCGCCGCCTCGTGCCGCACGCGCGCATCACCCAGCTCGCCGGACTGGGCCATCTCGCCCATGAGGAAAAGCCCGAGGACATCGCCGCGCGCATCATCGAAGCCGCTCGCGATCATGGATTGCCGAATGTGCAGGGGAATGCGCCATGAGAGACCTTGCAGCGCCTCACGCGGTAGTGATCGGATCCGGCTTCGGCGGGCTGGCCGTCGCTGTGCGCCTTGCAGCCAAAGGCTGGCGCGTCACCATTCTGGAGAAACTCGATGCGCCCGGCGGGCGCGCCTATGTCTACAAACAGGATGGGTTCACCTTCGACGCCGGCCCAACCATCATCACCGCGCCCTATATTCTCGAGGAATTATGGGCGCTCGCGGGCCGCACCCTCTCGCAGGACGTGGATCTGCGGCCGATGGATCCCTTCTACGTCATTCGCTTCGATGACGGGGAGACGCTGCGCTGCGCTGCGGACGTGAAGGACATGCGCGAGGAGGTCGCGCGCATCGCTCCGCAGGATCTCGCCGGCTTTGATCGCTTTCTTCTCGATAGCGCCGCGATCTACGAAGTCGCCTTCAAGGAGCTTGCGGATCAGCCTTTCCACGAATTTCGCTCCCTTCTCCTCTCTGCGCCCGATCTTGTGCGCCTGGGCGGATTCCGCTCCGTCTATGCGAAAGTCTGTGATTACTTCACCAATGATAAACTGCGCGTCGCCTTCAGCTTCCATCCGTTGCTGATCGGCGGAAATCCCCTCACCACCACGGCATATTACTGCCTCATCTCCCATCTGGAGCGCACCCATGGGGTGCATTTCGCCATGGGCGGCACGGGCTCGATCGTGAAGGGCATGGTGGGCCTCGTCGAGCGGATGGGCGGCGGCCTGCGTTATGGCGCTGAAGTCGAGCAGATCCTTGTGGAGGAGGGGCGCGTTCAGGGCGTGCGGCTCGCCGGCGGCGAGATCGTGCAGGCCGACATCGTCGTCTCTAACGCTGACGCAGCCTGGACCTACGGCAAGCTCATGTCGCAGACGCCGCGCCGGCGCTGGACCGATGCGAAACTCGCCCGCGCGCGCTATTCGATGAGCCTGTTCGTCTGGTATTTCGGGACCAACCGCAAGTTCGACGACGTCTATCATCACGTCATGGTTCTGGGGCCGCGCTACGAGCCGCTTTTGCGCGACATCTTCACCCACAAGACGCTCGCGGAGGATTTCAGCCTCTATCTGCATCGCCCCACCATGACAGACCCCTCGCTTGCGCCGGAGGGATGCGACGCGTTTTATGCGCTGGCGCCGGTGCCCCATCTCGACAGCGGAGTCGATTGGAATCGCAAGGCCGAGCCCTATCGCCTGGCGATAGAGAAGCGGCTGGAGGAGACGATCATGCCGGGCCTGTCGGGCAGCGTCGTCACTTCGCGCGTGCTCACGCCTCTGGATTTTCGCGACCGGCTTTGCTCGGTGAAGGGCGCCGCCTTTTCCTTCGAGCCGCAATTGTTTCAGAGCGCCTGGTTCCGTCCCCATAACGTCAGCGAGGAGGCCAAGGGCCTGTATCTCGTGGGCGCGGGCACGCATCCGGGCGCCGGCCTGCCGGGCGTTCTCTCATCGGCGAAGATCGTCGGCGATCTCGCGCCCTCCGCCAAACGTTTTCACGAGGAGACGACGGGCGCGCGCATCTGAGCGCGTTGGCTTTTATCGATGATGCGCCAACGCCACAGGATGTATCCGATTCCCGTGGCCGCCGGCGCGGCCCACATGGCGGGACTAAGCGCCAGCTCCGGCATCAGCCGCACGGAGCCGAACGCCATGAAGGCCGTATAGACCGAGATTCCGGCGCCGATCAGCGCCTTCACATGCTCCTTCAGCCAGTCCATGGCGCCGGGAGCGGGCTTATAGAGGAACCAGAGATTGGTGAGCGCCGTCGCCACGCCGATCACGCATAATCCGATCATCAGCGGCTCGCCGATGATCCAGCCTTGCGCTGCGCAATTGAGCGCGGCGACGAGCAGGAGCGGCTGCAGGGCGAGGTTGCGCCATTCGCGCATGCGCTCGCGCCGCGTGCGGTGCTGCACGCACATCCAGCCGTACCAGGCGAGATTGATGGTGAGCAGCCCGAGATGCAGCATCAGCCAGCCGAAAATCCCACGCACGAAAGCGGGTTCGAATTTTCCCACAAGATGCGGATGCGTGCCCATGGGCTCGATCAGCGTCAGCGTGCTCATGCCCATCGCGAACATGCCGGTGAGGATCATCGCCGTCACGAAGAAAGCGCCCGTCTTGCGATGGGTGCGGTCTCCCTTGCGTCCGAGCACGGGAATCCAGAAGGCGAGCGCGCCGCTTGCGCCGGTGACGATATGCGCCGCCACGAGGATTTCGAACAGCCTGTGCTCCATGGAGACGTCCTCGTGTGTTTCGACCGGCTGCGACGCAATGCGAAAAACCGCTGCGCCGCAGACGCATTTGACGCATATTGCGCGCGAAACGCAAGCGCGCTTTCGTCGGAGGCGCTGATGATATGAACGCGCCGCTCTCTTCAAAGCCGTTGTCGACGCAGAGCGCGCCGCCGCTTCTGCGGCCGCCTCGCCCTGCGCCCTTGCCGGCGCTTTTCGGCCTGCTGCGCGCGGCGCTGAGCGGAGAGGGCGACCTGCTCGGTCTCTTGCCCGCCGCCGCCTATCGCATGGAGATCGGGCCGCTTGGCTGGTCGCGCCGCTCCACCATCGTGGTCAACAGGCCCGACCTTGTTCGCGCGGTCCTGACGGATCCGCAGGGAGTCTTCCCTAAGTCGGATCTGATGGTGAACGCGCTCGAGCCTCTGATCGGCGACAGCATTTTCGTCTCCTCCGGCGCCACATGGCGCCGCCAGCGCGACATGATCGATCCCGCGCTCACCATGATGCGCGTCAATCGCGCCTTTCCCGCGATCGTCGCCGGCGTTGAGGCCTCCATGCGCTTCCTCGATGCGCGCGCCGCGCAGGGGGAGGCGTTCAGCCTCGATCAGGCGATGTCGCATCTCACCGCCGACGTCATCGTTCGCACGGCCTTCTCCCGCAGCCTTGAGCACGAAGCCTCGCGCGACGTCTTCGAGGCGTTCACCTTGTTCGAGCGCAGCGTGGCGCAGGTGGAGATCCGCCGGCTCATCATGGACAAGGCCTGGACCAAGATCCGCCAGCGCGACGACGTGCTCGACGCCTGCCGCCGCATCCGCGGCCATCTCGACGACCTGCTCGACGACCATGTCGGGCCGGAGGGCGCGCGTTTCGACGACATCGCCCGGCAGGTCGCGCAGGCCCATGATTTCGAGGGCCGCGCTTTCACGCGCGAGGAATTGATCGACCAGCTCGGCGTGTTGTTTCTCGCCGGTCATGAAACGAGCGCCAGCGCGCTCACATGGGCGTTCTACCTGCTTGCGCGCGCGCCGGACGCGGTCGCCCGCATCCGTGCGGAAGTCGCGGCGATCGCCGGCGACGGGCCGATCGGCTTCGAGCACGTCAAGCGGCTGTCCTTTGTGCGCAACGTCTTCCGCGAGACGCTGCGGCTCTATCCGCCCATCACTTTCCTGCCGCGCGTGGCGCTGGAGGAGACGCGCATCGGCGGGCGGCGCGTTCGCAAGGGCGCGCTCGTGATTGTTGCGCCCTGGGTGCTGCATCGTCATCGCCTCTACTGGCGCGACCCGGATCTGTTCGATCCCGACCGATTCCTGCCCGAGCGCGAAAGCGAGCTCACGCCCGGCGCCTATATTCCATTCGGGCTAGGTCCGCGCGTGTGCGCGGGGGCGGCCTTCGCAACCGTCGAGGCGACGCTCATCATCGCCGAGCTTGCGCGGCGCTATGATTTCTCGCTGGCGCCGGGTGCGCAGGTGCGTCCCGCCGCGCGTCTGACGACGCGGCCTATGCGCGAGATCATGTGCCATGTCGGGAGGCCGTCGCCATGAGCCGCACGGTCCTTCTCACCTTGGGGCGGCTGCCCAAGGGGCTCGACGTCGCGCGCAGTTTCGCGCAGGCGGGCTGGCGGGTGGTGGTGGCAGATCCCTTCGCCCGCCATGTGGTGGGCGCCTCGCGCTGCGTCGCGCGCTCCATTCAGGTCGCTTCGCCCGCTGATGATCCGCAGCGCTTCCGCGAAGACCTGCTCGACGCGATCGAGGCATGGGACGTGTCCTTCGTTGCGCCTGTGTCGGAGGAGATTCTCCACGCGGCTCCGCTGCGCGATATGTCGCCGGCCGGAGTGCGCGTGTTCGCGATGCCGCAGGACGATCTTCTGGCCGCCCACGACAAGGCGCAATTCGCCTCTTTCGCCCGCGCCAATGGATTGACCGCGCCCCAGGCGGCCCTCGCGGAATCGCCTGCCGCACAAGACATCGCCGCTTCGGGCCCCTTCGTCGTGAAACCGCGTCACGCCTGCGCTGGCATGGGCGTGCGCCGCTATCCGGCCGGCGCCATCTGGCGGCGGGAGCCCGGCGCGCTCGTGCAGCGGCTTATCGTCGGCGAGGAGCGCAGCGCCTGCGCGCTAGTCCATGAGGGGCATGTGCAGGGCTGCGTCGTCTATCGCGGCGCGCTTATGTCCGGCACGGTCGCCGTGCGCTTCGAGCGTGTGGAGGATCCGTCCATCGCCCGCTGGGTCGCTTCGTTTGCGGCGGCGACGCGCTGGAGCGGTTTTCTGTCCTTTGATTTCATCGTGGACGAGAGCGGCGTGCCGCACGCCATAGAATGCAATCCACGCCTGACGAGCGGCGTGCATTTCTTCGAGACGGCGGACATCGCGCCTGCGATGGTCGATCCGTCCGCGCCGCTGCGGCTGCGCAAAGAACGCGTGTTGCAGCAGTTCTGGCCCTGCCTGTCGGAGACGCAGGCGCGCCTGCCCAATCTGCGCGCTTTCGCGGGTGCGCTGGGCGCGCTGTTTGCGACGCGCGACGTCACCTGGTCCTGGCGCGATCCATGGCCGCTTGTGGGCCAGCCCTGGTCCGCCTGGCCCATCATTGCGCGCGCGCGCGCCGGCGGGCGGTCGTTCGGGGAGGCCGCCTCGATGGATCTTGTCTGGCGCGAGGAGGCGCCAGCCGCCTCGCAGCCGCTGATGCGCGCGCCTCGCGTGGAAGGAAGGGAGCGCCATGCCGACGCGTCTTGACGCGCCAGTCGCCGCAGAAGGCTCGCAGCGCATGCGCGATCTCGCAGCCTGC
>Ga0315903_10001076_pt1 | contig 41295 bp, 55 predicted proteins | sample LakEriMetagenome_7_FD_203524 | JGI IMG/M metagenome (GOLD analysis project Ga0315903, IMG submission 203524) | Freshwater fungal communities from buoy surface, Lake Erie, Ohio, United States - Buoy 2 MA119 | ecosystem: Environmental > Aquatic > Freshwater > Lake | place: USA: Lake Erie, Ohio... | reverse complement strand
ACACATCTGCTTGGTACTTGGGTCTGGTCCAAGGCCCCGGCTCCGGTACAACCTTTGCCGCTGGCGATACATTGGCTACGCACGCAGGCTGGACTGAGTTGGTGCCCGGTACGGCTTACACCGGCAATCGCAAGGTGGTAACATTTGGAACCGCCACCACGGCTGACCCATCGGTAATCTCCAACTCCGCATCGCCCTCTTCGTTTGCCATGCTGGTAAACGGCACGGTGGTGGCTGGCGCATTGTTGTCCAGCGTGGATACGGGTACATCCGGCATCTTGTTTTCGGCTGGCGACTTTACTGGCGGCGACAAGACTGTGGACAACGGCGACACGCTGAACGTCACTTACAGCTTCTCGCTCGACGCAGCCTAACGGGATGTGCGGTGTTTGGTGATGTCACTTTTGCCCAAGCACCCTTCGCCTCTTTAGGCGGGAATACGTTTTCCGTCTCCGCTTCGGAGACTGCCACAGCGGCGGATTCTTTTGCAATTTCAAGCATTGCGTACAGTGGCGCAGTTGCTGAAACCTCTTCTGGGCAAGACGCCCAATCTGTTTCCGCAACATTCGTAGCTACGCAAGCAGAAACTGCTACTGCTTCTAACGTCCAGACAGTCATTGTTAGTGTAAACGCCTCAATTGCAGAGACGGTAAACGCCTTGAGCACATTTGGGGTTGTAAAAATAATCAACGTTTCTCTGACGGGTGTGCAGCTCACCATCAGTATTGGAGGGGTGCTGGTCTGGGCGGTAATTGACGACAGCCAAACTCCAAACTGGCAAAATATCACCAATACCCAAGGTAGCGGCTGGACTGTTGTAAATGATGCGCAGTCCCCCGGCTGGACTCAGCTACCGTCGTAAGGATTCAAAATGGCATTGGTACTCAAAGATCGCGTCAAGGAAACAACCACAACCACTGGTACGGGCACAGTGACGTTGGCTGGAGCAGCCGCAGGGTTTCAGTCCTTTGTGGTTATTGGTGACGGCAACCAGACCTTCTACGCCATTGTGGATGCAGCATCTGGCGCTTGGGAGGTAGGTGTTGGCACATACACATCCTCTGGCACAACCCTGTCCCGCACTACCGTGGTGTCGTCCAGCAACGCTGGGTCGTTGGTAAATTTTGGCGTTGGCTCCAAGGATGTGTTTGTCACCTACCCGTCCTCGCGTGCGGTGTATCTGGACGCTGCGGGCTCTGCCGTCACCACGCTGGACATCGGCACTCTGGGAACCAGCACGGCCAACATCTCTACGGCCAACATCACGGCGGGTACGGTAGCCACGGCTCCGGTCAACAACACGGATATCGTCAACAAGCAGTACGCTGACGCCATTGCATCGGGCATTCACTTCCACGAAGCGGTGAACTTGGCGACCACAGCAGCACTGCCAGCAAACACGTACAACAACGGCACCTCTGGGGTTGGGGCAACACTGACCGGGAATGCCAATGGCGCTCTGTCTGTGGACTCGACCCTCACCACTGCTTCCGAACGGATACTGGTCAAGAACGAAGCCGCCGGGGCTAATAACGGTGTGTACACCGTCACGCAGGTTGGTTCTGCTGGAACACCCTACATTCTGACCCGTGCAACAGACTTTGACTCTGTGGGGACTGGAGTTAACGAGATCGATGAGGGCGACTTCTTCTTGGTGACCAGCGGCACGGCCAACCTCAACACCGCTTGGGTGCAGCAGACTCCACCACCCATCACCATCGGCACGACAGCGCTTGTATTCCAGCAGTTTGCTGCGCCGATCACCTACACGGCGGGCACGGGCTTGAGCGAGTCGCCAACTTACACCTTTAACATTGCCAACATTGGCACTGCGGGGACATACGGCTCAGCATCCCAAGTCCCGGTGTTTGTTACAAATGCACAGGGTCAGGTTACAGGCGTCACCAACACGGCCATCGCCATCTCAGGCGCAGCGGTCTCGGGCAACATCTCTGGCTCGGCTGGCTCTGTAGCCAACGCACTGACGGCAGGCAGCTTTCTGACCTCTGGCGGCACGTTTGACGGCTCTGCTGCCCGAACATTTGCAGTGGACGCTACATCGGCCAACACCGCTAGTAAAGTTGTGGCACGGGACGCTTCTGGTGACTTTAGCGCAGGCACCATCACAGCCACCCTGTCCGGCGCAGCCACAAGCGCAACCACAGCAACCAACCTCGCAGGCGGTGCGGCCAACCAGATTCCTTTCCAAACAGGAGCAGGGGCTACATCGTTTGCTGTCGCGCCAACAGTTTCTAGTACCGCTCTGACATGGAACGGCTCAGCTTTTGCATGGGCGGCGCAGCCTGTAGCCGGGATCACGTATGTAGCGGTAACGGCAAACTACACTGCTGCCAACCGCGAAGGCGTCCTTACCAATACGTCTGGCGGTGCTTTTACCGTAACACTACCCGCATCTCCGTCTACAGGGGCGCAGGTCATAGTTGCTGATTCCGGCAACGCTTGGGGCACAAACAACCTGACAGTGGGCCGTAACGGTTCTACGATCAACGGCACGGCTGCAGACCTTGTGTGCGACATCTCTGGTGTCAGCGTTCAGTTCGTCTATGACGGCACCACATGGGATGTTTACGCGCAAATTGGCGGCAATGGCGGAACGGCAGTTACGTTGAGCGGGGTGCAAACTCTGACCAACAAGACCATCAGCGGTGCGGACAACACCTTGACTGTTGACGGAACGGTGCCTGTTGGTTTTAGGACCATCCCTCAGAACAGCCAAAGCGCAGCCTACACATTGGTCCTTGCTGACTCGGGTAAGCACATTCTTCATCCGTCCGCTGACGCCAATGCTCGGACGTTCACAATCCCAGCCAACAGCAGCGTGGCTTACCCTATCGGGACGGCGGTTACTTTTGTGAACATGACAAGCCAAGTGGTGACAATTGCAATCACTACGGACACGTTGACGCTCAGCCCCGCTGGCACCTCCGGTTCACGCAGCTTGGCACAGTACGGCTCCGCCACGGCGCTGAAGATCGGTTCTACGCAGTGGCTCATTTCTGGGAGTGGTCTGACATGAGTGGCGCACTTCAAGCTGTTTTTCAGAACCAGCGTTCGTTCGTGCCGCCAACGTATAACGTTGAGTACCTTGTCGTTGCTGGCGGTGGTGGCGGCGGTGGCGGTTCAGGTGGCGGCGGTGCTGGTGGTTATCGGTCAGGCACTGGTTTCTCTGTAACACCCGGCACTGGCTATACAGCAACGGTCGGCTCAGGTGGGGCGAGTGGTAACAATAGTAACCCTCCGGGAATTGGTAACAATTCTGTTTTTTCTTCTGTTACATCAAACGGCGGTGGCGGCGGGTCAAGGCAATATGAACCAACATCTGGGGGGTCTGGGGGCGGCGGGAGAGCAGGCTTAGGCGCTGGAGGGTCGGGTACATCCGGGCAAGGAAATAATGGCGGCGCTGGCGGCATTGACGGTGGGGGCGGTGGTGGTGGAGCATCTGCAGTTGGCGGCACTGCATATACGGGCGGTCCCGGAGGTAACGGCTCAACTTGGAGCAACGGTTCTACATACGCAGGAGGGGGAGGTGGTGCAGCAAATACTACCGGAGGCGCTGGCGGCACTGGCGGTGGCGGCACTGGCGGTGGCGACGGTGGCACTTCTGGCGGCAGTAGTACTGGCGGCGGAGGTGGAGCAGGAGGCGCACCCTCTTTTGGAGGCGCTGGCGGCTCTGGCATCGTAATCATTCGTTACTTGGGCACTCAAAAAGGCACAGGTGGAACAGTCACATCTTCTGGCGGCTACACCTATCATACCTTCACATCTTCTGGGACGTACACAGCATGAGCCAGTTTGCCCAAATCAACGAAAACAACATTGTCCAGCATGTGCTGGTCATTGACCAAGCCGAGATCGACACAGGCATCTGGGGTGACCCTGCCGGTTTTGTGCAGACCAGCTATAACACACGGGGTGGCATCTATTACATCCCCAACACCAGCACGCCTGACCCAGACCAGTCCAAAGCCTTCCGCAAAAACTTTGCTGGCATCGGCTACACATGGTTGCCTAACGGACCTGAAGGGCCGGGTTTTACGGCCCCGAAGCCGTACCCGTCATGGGTTATGAACAGTTTTTCATATTTGTGGGAAGCACCCATACCAATTCCTGTGCCGAACAATCCTCCGTTTTACGTTTGGGATGAAGCCACATTGTCTTGGGTTCTTGCACCGTAAAATCACATAAAGGAAAAATATGTCAAGCACCTTCTCCAATCTTAAGTTTGAGTTAATCGGTAACGGTGAGCAGTCCGGCACTTGGGGCACAACGACCAACAGTAACATTGGCACTGCTATCGAGCAGGCCATTGTGGGCATGGCAACGCTGGACTCTGGCGACTTTGCTGCCAACATCTGCACGTTAACGCTGACCAACACCACCGCAGCTCAGGATGCACGAGCTCTGTGTTTAAACATTGCCTCCGGTGCGGTATCCGCAGCAGGCACGGTTAACGTCCCGGCTATTCAGAAGCCCTACATTGTCATCAACGGCTCCAGCTACACAGTCACCGTAAAAGTCTCTGGTTTGACCGGGGTGGCGGTTCCTGCTGGCACCCGCACGGTGGTGTACAACAACGGCACAGATGTGGGCACTCAGCTCAACTGGCTTAACTCTTTGGTTTTGAGTACTGCACTGCCGGTGACCTCTGGGGGTACGGGTACTTCAACTCCCGCTTTGGTGGCTGGCGCAAACGTAACTATTACGGGAACATGGCCAAACCAAACAATTGCAGCCGCATCCCCCGGAACCGGCACGGTGACTTCGGTTGGCGGCACGGGTACGGTTAACGGCATTACTTTGACGGGAACCGTGACAAGCTCCGGGAACTTAACTCTTGGTGGGGCGCTGACCGGGGTCAATTTGGCTTCGCAGGTTACTGGCACCCTTCCAGTTGCCAACGGCGGTACAGGAACAACCACACTGACTGGGTTGACCATCCCCCAAGCTGTGCTTGCCCAGCCCGTTATCACGCAGAACGTGCAGGTAATCGGCACAAACACCACGGCAGTGGCTTCGCGCGTCTACGTGCTCACGGCCTCCTTAACTTTGACCCTACCCGCCTCCCCATCGGCGGGTGATTGGGTGGCAATTCAAAATAGTTCGGGTACGGCCACAGCAGTAATTGGTCGCAACAGCAGCAACATTATGTCGTTGGCTGAGAATATGACGATTGACAACACCACTGCCAGTTTGACGCTGGTATATGCCGATGCAACTCGCGGGTGGGTTATTTCGCTATGACCACAACGTACAGTTTTGAAGGCTGGCTGACCGGCGAACGGTTGGCCCCGACGCACAACGTGGAGCATGCCCGAGATGGGTTCTTGCACTGCGTGGACACCACAGGTCAGTCGTGCGTGCTGGTGCTTCCTGCCAAGCCGCATGACGGCTTTAAGCTCATCGTGCAGGACAAGTTCTCAAGCTGGGAAGAAAGCCCCTTGGTGATCCACCGAAACGGTAGCAAAATCATGGGTATGGAAGAGCACCTGAAGTGCGACCTGAAGAACCAAGTGTTCGCGCTGGTCTACGTTGCCGCCTTGCAGGATTGGGTGGTAACGCTGGATTTGAAAATTAACAAGTCAAGAAAGGACTGATATGAGTTCACTATCGCAATTTGCGCCGTTTGCTGGCGGGGGCCTGAAGAGTTTTCAAACAGGTTATCTTTCTGCAAGCTTGAGCAGTAGTAGCGGAGAAGATGCGACTTATTACGACGTTACCTTAAGTGCGGTCACTACTGCAAAAACGATTACAGGGTTTCAAGGCGCTGCCGGAAGTAACAACTATGGGTTTTATTCGGGGTATGGCGGTGAGGCTGCGGCCGTCGTAACAACACGCATGACTTCAACCACAAATTTGCGCATGGCATCCCGTGATGCTGGCTACACCTTACGCGGTCGCTGGCAAGCTGCTGAAGCAAACTAAGGAGCACACATGAGCTACTACTACGCACAAATTAATGACACCAGCAAAATTTGCGGAGGCGTCTCCCAACTTAGCGGCTTTGTTGACGCTTCAAACATGATTGCCATTACGCAGGAGCAGTACGAATCCACTTCCTTGGTGGGCCAGCAATATGATGCTGCAACGCAAACATGGGTGGTTGTACCGCCTGCGCCAGCGCCAGACACATGGATCATTACGCGCAACGCATTCCAGAACCGTTTCCCGATGACGGCCAACGGCGTGAGCACCAAGTACGACTTGATGACCCTGTTCTTGTCCGACACTGGCTATGCGGCATCACTTGGCGTCACTGGCTCTGACCTGTACAGCTTGCGTTCAATCATCATCACAGGCAACAACCGTTTGGGTGTGGTGACCAGCGTGAACCTGCAAGCACAGGAGACCATCGACTACGTGAACATGACCACAAATGTGGCGTTCCCCGAAGTCTTCCGTTTGACCACAGACGAGGCCAATACTCTGTTGACTACACCTGCTGCGCCCAACGAACTTCCATAAGAAGTAAGCCATGGCAATACTTTCAGACATCATCACACCGACCAACGTCCTGACTGCGACCAATACCCAGACGGTCACAAACAAGACGTTTAGCACCGGCACATCCTTCTCTGCCAGCTTTTCAGTCACTGGTACAGGCTACAGCCCCAACATCACGCTGACAGACGCTGCTACAGTGGCGTGGAACACAGCTTTGGGCCAAGTGGCCACCTTCACTTTTGTATCAACCAACAGGACCGTTGGAGCGCCCACAAACCTCGTCAACGGCGGTTTCTACGCACTGGCTGTGATCCAGAACGCTGGCTCTAACACCCTGACATGGAACAGCGTGTTCAAGTGGGCTAGTGGCGTTGCACCAACACTGTCTACTGCGGCAGCGGCACAAGACTACTTTGTGTTCCGCAGCAACGGCACAAACCTCTATGAGCAAGGCCGTTCACAGGGGGTGGCATGACCTTTCCCGTACTCTCGGCTGGCACAAGCGCCTACAACCTGCAACGCAGTTTGCGGTTTCGCAGCAGTGCGTCTGCGTATTTGAATCGAACACCTGCAAGTGCCTCAAATCGCCGCACTTGGACATGGAGTGCGTGGGTTAAGCGCGGCACTTTTGCCAACAACTATTCAGCTTTGTTTTCTGCTGGCGCTGATGTGAACAACTTTAACGAGTTGCGGTTCACTGACTTAAATAGCGGGGTGTTTGACTTTACGTTCGTTACTGGCGGAGCGGACACAGCGCGTATCACTACTACACCCGTTTACCGTGACCCTTCCGCTTGGTATCACGTGGTTGTCGCGCTTGACACGACCCAAGCCACCGCAGCAAACAGGGTGAAGATTTACGTGAACGGGGTGCAAGTCACATCGTTGACAACCGCAACATACCCAACACAGAACTCGACTTGGTACGTGAACGCAGCGAACGCTCACGGTTTGGGCGCAACCGTTGCGGTTGGTCGTTACTTCGACGGCTACTTAACCGAAGTCAACTTCATCGATGGTCAAGCCCTGACACCCAGCAGCTTTGGTTCAACCAACGCTGTCACTGGCGTATGGCAACCAGCACGGTACACAGGCACATACGGCACAAACGGGTTCTACCTGCCGTTCACCAACACCACCAGCACGACCACGTTGGGCAACGACTTCAGTGGCAACAGCAACAACTGGACAACAAACAACATCAGCCTGACATCGGGAGTGACCTACGACTCCATGACGGATGTGCCGACACTGACCAGCCCGAATGCGGCGAACTTTGCGGTAATGAACCCGCTGGACAACGGTGGATTGACTATCACTGGAGCAAATTTGGATTCCAGTCGTGCAACAGCATCGTGGTTGAGCGACAGATGCACATTTGGTTTAAGTAGCAGCAAATGGTATTGGGAATTTACGGCAACCAGTGTTGTTGATGTCAGCAATGGCCACATGTTGGCTTTAATGAAATCAACCGCAAATCTTGGAAGCTATCCCGGCGGCGATGCAAATGGTTGGGGGTATTTTTCAAGCAATGGTCAGAAATACACCAATGGCGCTGCGGGCGTTGCCTACGGATCGTCATGGACAAATGGCGATGTAATTGGCGTTGCTTTTGATGCAGACAACGGAACATTGGTCTTTTACAAAAACAACGTCAGCCAAGGAACGGCCTACACTGGTTTAACAAACGGTCCATATTTTCCAGCACTTGGTTTATTTGGAACGGCTACTGGTTCATTCAACTTCGGTCAGCGCCCCTTTGCCTACACACCGCCAAGCGGCTTTGTTGCGCTCAACACGTTCAACCTGCCAAGCTCAACGATCCAGAACGGTGCGGGTTTCATGGCGGCTACGCTGTACACGGGCACGGGTTCAGCACAAAGCATTTCTAACGCTGTTGGCTCTGCGTCATTCCAACCCGATTTGGTGTGGCAAAAAGCCAGAGCAGAAGTTGCAAGTAACAGATTAGTTGACTCGGTTCGAGGAACTTCTAAAGTCTTGTACTCCAACAACACAAACGCAGAAGCCACAACATCAGGTGTTGTTGATTCTTTTAACAGTGGTGGATTTACTGGCGGTGGAAGCGATGTTGTTACATCAGGCTACACTGCCGTTGCTTGGCAGTGGAAAGCCAACGGCGCAGGTGTTACCAACACTTCTGGCTCCATCACCAGCACAGTCAGCGCCAACACGACCAGCGGGTTCAGTGTGGTGACGTACACGGGTACAGGAGCGGCAGCTACTGTGGGGCATGGCTTGAACGTTGCACCTGCCATGGTTATTGCCAAAAGTCGAAGCAATGCTGGAGGCGATAGCGGGATTTGGGTTGTTTACCACAAGAACTTATCAGCACCATCGTACTTTTTGTACTTAAACCAGACCAACGCCGAAACATTTGCAACTACCGTCTGGAACAACACCGCCCCTACCTCCACGGTATTCAGTATTGGCTCTGCAAGCGGATCAGGCACGGCTTCTACCCATGTCGCTTACTGCTTCACACCCATTGCAGGGTTCAGCGCCTTTGGCTCTTACACAGGCAACGGCAGCACAGATGGCCCGTTCGTCTACACGGGGTTCAGACCACGGTGGTTGATGATAAAACGCACGGATACAACCAGCGATTGGTACGTTTTTGATTCGGCAAGAAATACATTTAATTCTGCAACGCAAATACTTTATCCAAACCTTTCTAACGCTGAAGTTGGGTACACCCCGCCAGCAGGCTTTGATTTACTGTCTAATGGATTTAAGTCCAGAGAGACAGCCATTAATGCCAGCGGTGGCACGTACGTTTACGCTGCCTTTGCCGAAAATCCATTTCGCAACTCTCTCGCACGTTAAGGACCAACCATGTTTGCAATTGTTCAAAACGACACCATCGTCCAGCTTGTGCCAGAGGGTACAGCCTTTGAGCTTGACGGGGTTCAGTACCCTGCCAACTGGTGCAACCTGTCTACCCCCGAGGACAAGGCTGCTATTGGCATGGTTGATGTGATCTACGGTCAAGCACCGTCTGACACCTATTACTGGGTGACGCAAGAAGCGCCAGTGCTGGTTGACGGTCAAGTGCTGGTCAACTACACCTCAACACCCAAGGACTTGGACCAGACCAAGGCCACCTGCAAGTCGCAGATCAACGCTACGGCTTACAGCATTCTCTTGCCCAACGATTGGATGGTGGTCAAGGCCACTGAGACAGGTGAGCCAATGGCCCCTGCATGGAACACATGGAGGCAGTCGATCCGCACAACAGCCGAGGGCTACGTTGCCGCTATCATGGCTGCTGCTGACATGCCAGCCCTTGAGGCTGTAATGAGCAACATCACTTGGCCCCACGACCCTGATTACGTGGAACCCGTACAAGAGCAAATCCAGCCATGAAAGACTGGGCTGTAGCATTTATTGCCGCAGCCCTCATTCTTGGGCTGGCCCTGTGGTGCGCCCGCATTTTTATTTGGAGTTTTTATGGTTGACCTTACCAAAGCCATTGGAGCCGTCGCCGCCAGTGTCGCTGCGTTAGGTGGCAGCTATACGCTTGCTGACAAGTTTGGTGTGTTTGACAGGGCCATCATTGAATGGTCGCCGGAGAATTTCAAGATCGTGGCAGAGGCTGGACAGCCCATCACTGTCACGGTTGCGCGGATCAAGAAGCGCGATGACTGCTCTGTTGAAAGTTTTACGCCGAGCATCCGTGATGCAGCGGGTATGGTGCATGAGGCAACCACCACTGCAAGCAAGTTCAGCGGCCCAGCAGGGCCAGAGATTGACACGTTTACATACCAGCTCACTATGGTGCAAAAAGAAAAGATTGCCAGCGGCAAGGCAACTCTGTTGGCGACCATCAAATACAAATGTCCTGAAGGGGAGCGCGTTGTGCAGTATCCCCGCCACACCAACCTGAGTTTTGAATTGAAAGGCTAAAACGATGGCACAGTTTGAACCTGCTTTTGAACTTATGATGGTTGACGAGGGCGGCTACGTCCTCCACGAAGTTCCCGGCGACACCGGGGGCATGACCTATGCGGGTATTGCCCGGAACAAGAACCCGCAGTGGCCCGGATGGGCGCTGGTGGACAAGAAAGAGTTTGGCGGCTCCCTGACCCCCATGGTGCGCGAGTTCTACCGTGTGGAGTTCTGGGACAAGATGCGTGGCAACGAGATCAACAACCAAGACGTAGCCAACACCATCTTCAACTTCGGTGTAAACGCAGGCATGAGCATGGCTGTAAAGCTGGCGCAGCTTGTGGTCGGGGCAACACCTGACGGCGGCATCGGTGCAAAGACGGTTGAGCGTTTAAACCAAATACCTGATGGCCAGCGGTTTAAGGAGCAGTACGCTTTGACCAAGATCGCTCGGTATGTAGAGATTTGCAACAAAAACCCGGTGCAGGTCAAGTTCTTAAAGGGCTGGTTAAACCGCACATTGAAGGGGCTTAAATGAACTTACTTGGCGTTGGATCAATCATTGAAGCGGTTGGCAAGGTTGCCGACGACCTGATCACCACTGATAAAGAGCGGATGGAGATGGAGGTTGAGCAGCGCAAGCTCGACCTTGAGGAAAAGCGCATCGACCAAGCCACCGACCTTGCCCAGATCGAGGTCAACAAGGTGGAGGCTGCAAGCTCCAGCATCTTTGTGTCTGGCTGGCGTCCTGCCATTGGCTGGATCGGCGTTGCAGCAATGGGTTATCAGTTCTTGGCCTACCCGCTGTTTCAGTGGGGCTGGAAATGGGCGCAGGCTACAAGTTGGATTCCTGCGGGTTTGGAGCCCCCTCCGGTACTGGACGCAGACCAGCTCTGGGTGATACTATCAGGCATATTGGGCATCGCTGGGATGAGGTCTTTTGAGAAAACCAAAGGCGTTGCCAGCAAATAAAGGTTGCCCATGCCGCTAAAGAAATTGCTATTTCGCCCCGGAGTCTCGCGTGAAAACACGCGCTATCTGTCGGAAAATGTCGGCCCAACTGGGGTTAACGGCGCATATTCGGCTGGCTGGTACGACTGCGATAAGGTGCGTTTTCGGTCTGGCTCTCCTGAAAAGATTGGCGGCTGGGAGCGCATCTCGGCTAACTTCTTCCTTGGTGTATGCCGTTCCATGTGGAACTGGATCACTCTGGGTGGGGCCAACCTGCTGGGTGTTGGAACTAATCTTAAGTTTTACATCGAAAACGGTGGAGCCTACTACGACATCACTCCAATCCGTGCATCCAGCACCATCAACAACAACCCGTTTGTAGCCACGCTTAGCTCCAGCGTCATCACCGTCACAGACACCGCGCACGGCTGCTTGACCGGGGACTTTGTGACTTTCAGTGGTGCTGTTGGCCTTGGCGGCAACATCACGGCGGGCGTTCTGAACGCAGAGTACCAAGTCACCGTAATAGATGCAAACAGCTACACCATCACCGTTTCTGCTGTGGCCAACGCTACGGACGTATCAGGCTCTCCCGGTGGCGGCGCATCTGTGGTGGCTGCATACCAAATTAATACGGGCTTCGAGTACGCAGTTCCTCTCGTTGGCTGGGGCGCTGGCGGCTGGGGCGCTGGCCCATGGGGTACAGGCACCTCTTCGTCGGAGGCTATTCGGTTGTGGAGTCAGTTTAACTTTGGTGAAGACTTAATCTTTGGGCCAAGAGGTGGGGCTATTTATTACTGGGATTCTTCGGCTGGCACAGGCACTCGGGCCGTCAATTTGACCACCATAGGGGGCGCTTCGGATGTTCCTACGGTACAGAACTTTTTGCTGGTCTCGGATGTCAGTCGTTTTGTGCTGTGCTTTGGTTGTAACGATCTTGGAAGCGCCACACAAAACCCAATGCTAATCCGCTGGTCTGACCAAGAGGATGCAGCAAACTGGACTCCCGCAGCAACAAACCAAGCTGGCAGCTTGCAGCTATCTCGGGGCTCGGAAATCATCACAGCCATTCAGTCGCGCCAAGAGATTGTGGTGTTTACAGATAACGCTGTGTATGCGCTTCAATACCTTGGGCCACCTGCTGTCTGGGGTGCAACCTTGCTGGGCGACAACACCTCCATCGTCAGTCAGAACGCCGTCACGATTGCCTCTGGCGTCACGTTTTGGATGGGTGTGGACAAGTTCTACAAGTATGACGGTCGGGTCCAAACTCTGCGCTGCGACCTGCGCCAGTACATTTTTTCTGACCTTGATAAAAACCAGTACTCACAGGTGTTCGCGGGGACCAACGAAGGCTTCAATGAGGTCTGGTGGTTCTACTGCTCGGTAGGCTCTGACGCGGTGGATAAGTACGCCATCTACAACTACCTTGAAGACATCTGGTACTACGGCGACATGGCCCGCACTGCGTGGCTGGATTCTGGCTTGCGGGACTACCCAATTGCTGCCACGTACCTGAACAACATCGTAAACCATGAGTCAGGGGTTGATGACAACTCCACAGCCACGCCAACTGCAATTGCTGCGACGATCACCTCTGCGCAATTTGATCTGGATGACGGGCACAAGTTTATGTTCCTGTGGCGCGTCCTACCGGACATCACCTTCCGTGGATCAGAAGCCGCAGCTCCCACAGCCCAGATGTACATGCAGCCCCTGAAGAACTCGGGCTCTGGTTATACCGACCCCCCTTCAGTTGGCGGAGAGAACAACCGACCAATCACGCGCACGGCTGTGCTGCCAATTGAAGCGTTCACTGGACAGATTTACACGCGGGTCCGTGCTCGGCAGATGTCTGTGAAAGTGGAAAGCACCGACCTTGGTGTGACATGGCAGCTTGGCGCTCCTCGCCTTGACCTGCGTGCTGACGGATCGAGGTAGCCATGGGAATGTTTAGCCGCGTAACCCCGCCCCGCCCAACCGCTGCGCCACAGCAGTACACCATGGCATTCATGGACCAGATGCAGAACATCTTCAACTTGTTCTTCAAGCAGATAAACGCTGTGCAGCCAATTAACATTGCCAGTTTAAACATTGACATTGACACCCTGCCGACTCAAGCGGACTTGGCCAACCTGCGCGTGGGTGATATTTATCGGGACAGCACGGCGTCCAACGTATTGAAAGTGAAGGTCTGATATGGCAAACCCATGGGACGAGGCATATTCCCAATATGCCAATCAAGCTCAGTCAGGAGATATAACTGCCGATTTCATCCGCAAAACATATGGCGGTCTTGAAGGCGGCAAGTCCGAGAAAGGCAACTCGTTTGCTGACCGGGTAATTGCCATCCACCAAGAGTTGGAAGACCAGAAAAAGAAATATAAGGTGCCAACCTCTGCTGGCAAGATTGGCGAGGCTGACACAGTTTGGGATACCGCCTTCCGACTGGCAGAGACCGGGACGGATTCACTGTACGACCTTGGGCAGCGTCAAAAGGAGGTTGTTGGGTATGAAGGCGAGGGCGGCGGCACATATACGGCGCTTGAAAACGAGCTTTACCACAAGCCCACAGGTGCAACTGTCACCATGCCCAACCATGGGTTTAAAAACGAATACCGCTTGCAGTTTGCCCCGGACGGAACACCAATACCCTATTCCACAAACCAGCGGAGTGATTGGGTTGAGTTTCGGGATGATTTTGCAAGGCCCGCCGCATCTTTTATAGGTTCATTTATTCCCGGTGTTGGCCCTTATATTGCCGCCGCCAACGCAGCCTATGCAGCCTCCAAGGGTGATTGGGAGAAGGCTTTGATGTCTGGCTTGGCCGCAGCAATTCCTCTGTCTGGACAGCTTGGCGCATCAGCAAGCACGGCAGCAACCCTGCAAACCGTGCAAAAGGCAGCTTCAGTACTCAAGGCGCTGGAAGATAAAAATTTGTTAGGTGCTGCGCTCGGTGGAGCCGACTTGGCCGGAGTGTCGGAGGTTGCCGGTTTTGATATGAAAGACATTAATCAAGCAGTGGGCATGGTTACGGCGCTTCAAAGCGAAAACCCCATGGCTATCGTCAAAGCTGGTGCTGGGTACTTGTCTAAAGACGGAGGGGGTGATGGCCCCAACTCTAAAGATTTCATTGAGGGCTACTTCGCCCCCGGAGGAGAGGGGTACGTTGCCCCACCCACTTATGCGGCAGACACCCCGGGGTACTTCGATGAGATAACGGGCAACTTTATCCCCGACGAAAACGGTGCCTTGAAATTTGGGGATTTGACCAACGAGACCTCTGGAACAAACCTTGATTCCATGAAGGACTACAAGTACAACCCCGACACAGGAAACTGGACAATGCCTGATGGTACGGAGATTGACACCAGCTACATGCAGAACAGCAAAACACCGCTGACGGGCCAACAGGTCATGAACAATGCTGGCGCAGGGGGTCCTAAAACTCCGGGCGCGCAACCAAAGCCGGGAGCGCCCGGAACGCCACCCAAACAGCAAACACCCAGCTCGGGTGTGGATGTAAACGCTCTGATGTCGCTTCTTGGCGGTGGGCAGCAACAAGCCCCAACGGTTGTGTCGTCTGGTCAGGATAACTCTGCGGACGTACAATTGATGGAGAATATTTTTGGAACCACCTTGTCTGCGCCTCCGGCAGGTGATACCGCTACACAAGCCCGCGAACTTGCGCGGCTTTTAAGGAGCTGATATGCCATGGGTTATTACTGGGTACGATGACGACGGTGAACCGCTTACAGAATGGGTTGATGATCCAGAGACGGTAAGCCCCGTAACGGAAGTCGTCGTGCCTCCCCCCGTTATAGAGCCCAACATCAATCCAGAATATGTTGCGCCCCCGGCCCCTAAGACTACAACTCCTGCGACTACAACCCCTACGGGCGGCGGTGCTGGTACTTGGCAGCAAGACGAGCGAGGGAATTTTTACAAACTTGACGACTCTGGCAACCTGACATTCAAGGATTCCAAGGGAACCGACTTTACGTATGACACCAAAAAAGGCGGGTTTGTAGACAGTAAAGGCAACTTTGCTGGCGACGACGGTGGTTTGATGGGCCTTGTTAAGCAGGGCGGCCAAAAATTGCTGGACTTGTTTAAAGGCACAGATGGAAAAACTGATTGGACCAGATTGCTCTCCTTGGCAGGAGGGTTTGCTGCCGCGAACAAGTCAAATGCTGGACCAGCCCCCACAGGCTACCAAGGCAAGATTCCTAAGCTGACCGCAACAAGCAACATGCTGACTGCGCCTCCTGTGGGTCGTCGTCCCGGCTCGGGCGGCATTAACTACGGCGGTGGTACAACGTACCGCAACGAAAAAGGCGAGGTTGTTTCCTCCAACGAGAAGACCTTGGAAGAGCTGCGTCAGGCTGCCATCAACAACCCGTTCAATCGTGGCTCCACCTATGAGGGTGGTTCTGGTCTGGGTGGAAGCGACATGGCTGAACTAATGGCGTTGCTAAATCAGGGCCAAGCAAACTCCGGCGCTACTACCGGAACTGTAGTTGGCGGCGGAGCAAGCACGGCTGGAACCAAACCAACAGTTGACCAGAACGCAAGGTACAACAGCATCAATGAGTTCTTGCGAACCAACCCCTCGCCAGAGGCGTTGGTTGCGGCTCAAAAGCAATACGGCGTGAGCAACCAAGAATTGGCTGCGGCCAAAAATTACGGTTACCAACGATACGACAGCATAAGCAAGTTTTTGGCGACCAATCCTTCGCCAGAAGCTTTAGCCGCTGCGCAAAAACAATATGGCGTGAGTGATGCCGAGCTGGCCTCTGCGCGTCGATACGCCAATGTGGGCGCTCCTCCCGGTACACCCGGCGTTGACTCTTCACAAGTGGTGGTCGGTGGCGGTGGTTATTCCGACTTTCAGCCCAGTGGCGGCACTAAGGCTGAAGGGTACTCCCGTGACTACAGTGGTAAGGAATTGACGGCCATCCGTGCAGGTTTCTTGGAAAACCGCCAAGACCCGCAAAAAATGATGGAGTTGATGAAACAGTACGGTGTGAGCGTCAACGACATTGCCACAGCCATGGGCGGTGATGTTCAGGGCTATCAAAACATCCTCATGAAGGCCGGTGCGGACCCTTCGTTTGGTGGCATGTCAAGCTATCAGCCTACGGCCAACGACAAGGCATACATCGACCGTATGCTGACCCAGCCTAACCCGATGGGTCAGGGCACGCTGGGCGACATGTACAAGAAGCAGGGTATTGACCCCTATACCGATCCCCGTGTTATTTCGCAAGCGCGTGGGCAGAACACAAACGCTGCAAACCGCGCCAATATGTACGGCGGGATAGCAGGCGCACCCATGGAGCAAATTGCACCGTGGCAAGACCCCAACTGGCGGGCAAAACAAGATGCCGCCGACAAAGCTGAACGTGAGCGTCAGCAGCGCATGGCCGCTCAAGACGCAGCTTCAGGCGTCACCGTGGGCGGCGGGATTGTTTCCGCTCTGCCTCCCGATGTGAACGACTGGGCCAAAACCCAGCAAGGTCAAGCGGCTGGCGGCATAAACAGTGTTTACAACAGCATCAACAAGTTCTTGGCCACCAACCCATCGCAACAAGCGTTGAGCTCGGCCATGCAAGATTTTGGCGTGAATTTGTCAACTCTTGATGCCGCAAGGGCATATGCTCCACCAGCCAATCCAGAGCCGGTTGTCGTAGGCCCCGGACCCGCTCCAGAACCCGTAGTCGTCGGCCCCGGACCTGCTCCTGTTGTTGGTCCCGGTCCTGCCCCGGAACCAGTAGTTGTTGGTCCCGGCCCCGCTCCAGAGCCCACTTATACCGCACCAAATCCCCTTGATCCATACGACAGCTATTACTTTACTGGTGCCGCCAAAGGCGGTCTGGTGCGTGATGGCTTCGTTGTCCCTGCTGATGTGGTAAGTCACTTTGGCAATGGAAGCTCTGAGGCTGGCCTGAAGTTGCTGGCCGAGCGTATTGGTGCCACCCCAATCAAAGGTGAAGGCGATGGTATGAGTGACTCCATAAAAACCAAGATTGACGGCGTGCAAGAAGCGCGTGTTGCCAACGATGAAGCCTATGTTTCGCCTGAGAAGGTGAAGGAACTGGGTAACGGGAGCCCTGAGAAGGGAGCCAGAAAGCTGTATGCCATGATGGACGAAATTCGCAAAGCCCGCACCGGCTCCACCGAGCAGGGCAAAGAGATTGACCCTGACAAGTACATGCCCGGTGGCTCCGTGCAGCGTTACGAGGTTGGTGGAACTACAAAAGTTCCAACAGGTGCCACGGGCGCTGAGTCAAGCCTGTCCAACTGGGCTGGTGACTATGTGACCAACATGCTCGGTCAGGGCGCAGCTCTGGCGAACAAGCCATACGAGGCATACACCGGCCCACTGACTGCTGGCGCATCACAACTGCAAAACCAAGCGTTTACACAAGCTGGGAACATGCAAACTCCCGCATCTATCGGGCAGGCAGCTACCACGGCTGGCGGTATTGCATCTCTGGCTCCCGGCGCAGGGCAGTACACCTCAGTGGGTACTGACTTCGGAACAACGCAAGCTCAGCAGTACATGAACCCGTACTTGCAATCGGCGCTGAATCCCGCAATGGAAGAAGCCCGCAGACAGGCTGACATCTCGCGTATGGCTGACGCTGGTCGATTGACTCAGGCCGGTGCATACGGCGGTAGCCGTCAGGCCATCATGGAATCTGAAGGTCGCCGCAATTTGATGGACAAGCAGAACCAGATGCTGACATCGGGCTACTCAACTGCATTTGACAAAGCGCAGCAGCAGTTCAATGCCGATCAGGCCCGACGAATTAACGAGCAGCAGTTTGCCACAACGTCAGGCCTCCAAGGTCTCCAGACCGGCCTTCAGGGCGCACAAACCCAAGGCCAATTGGGGTCTCTTCAGTCGCAAGCCGATTTGGCGGGTCTTACTGCGATATCTGGTTTGGGTGGTGTACAGCGCGGCATCGAGTCAGAGGGCATCGCAGCCGACAAAGCTCAGTTCGAGGAGGCTCGTCTAAACCCATACAAGATGGTTCAGTTCCAGCAGTCGTTGCTTTCGGGACTGCCTCTGTCTGCTCAGTCGTACAGCATGCCGGGTACAAGCAACTTGACTCAGTTTTCTCAAGGCGCAACCACAGTCCAACAGCTCTTGGATATCCTAAGTGGCAAAACAGCAGCCGCCCCAAAACAGTAAGGACAGATCATGAGTCAACCTAGCGCACAAGGCATCGCCTCATTGTTCCGTGGGAACCCAGCACCGCTCCAGCAGCGCATTCAACAGGAGCAGCAAGCCAAGCCCGGTCTGCCCCAAGACTTGCAAAAGCTGATGGCTTTAAACATCGTCACAAACGAAAAAGACGCCATGGCTAAGCAGCAGGCTTTGAGCCAGCTTGCCCAGATGCAAGGTCCGCAAGGGAAGCCGCCCACCGTGATGGAGTCTGTGCAGGAGCAAGCTCGTCAGAAGATGCAGGCTCAGCAGGTTCAGGCTCAGCAGCAACAACAAGCCATGCAGGCCATGGCAAAACAAGCTGGCCCCGGCCCGGTCCCGGAAGGAACGCAGTTTGCCCAAGCGCAGCCCCAAGGCATTGATGAGCTACCAGTAGAGTTTGAGATGGCTGGTGGCGGCATCGTTGCGTTCCAAGAGGGTAAGCGCGTTCCACGCATTCAAGATGAAGTTGGAATTTCTGAAGAGGAGCGAACTCGCCTTGAGCGGGAGCTGTTGATGCGAATTATTGGCGAAGAAGCCCGTAATCCACCACCTCCTAAGCGACCTCCCATGGAGATCACCGAGTCAGACCTATCTAGCATTCCCGGCTTGGAGTCTGGTGATTTATACACTCGTGCGATGCGTGAAGCCACTGGACCCCAGCCGGACAATCGCGCCATGCTGAATGCCTCCGAAGAAAGTGCTGCGCGTAAAAACGCCATGCTGGATCGTGAGCGCGAGAAGGCTGCATCCCGTCCAAAATACGAAACACCTTACGACCGGATGAACCGCCAAAACCGTGGCGAGCCAACCGCCGATGAGCGTCAAGCGCAAGCCGCCCGAGAAGCCCGCATTGCTCAAATTCCCAGTGGTGGAGATGGTACTGTTACAGGCGGTGATCGCGTAGACAGCTCCGAAGCCGAGCGCAGAGTCAAAAACACCCTTCTTGCACTTCCCGGCGCAAGCGCATCTCGCGGCCTCAGTGGTAGCGCAGGCTCGGCTCGCGGGGTTTTGGCTGGAATTGTGGGCTTACTTGGTCTTGATAAAAACAAGACCTCCGTAGAAGCCGCTCCTCAAGAAAGACCGCCATCTCCGGCTGAAGAATCGGGCTACTCTAAAGCAGGCCGCACTGGCGCTCGTCCATATACGCCAGAGCCAAAGCCCGCCGTGAGGTCCTTAGCTGATCAGCAGCGTCAACAAGCGCCACGCCCAGTACCGGCAGCACCGCCTACCGTGCAACAGCAGCCACCCGTTGCCTCGCCACCCGCAAGCGTTACACCGCCAATTTCTGCATTGCAAGCTGAGGCCCAAGCCCTTGATGTCGAGCGCATGCGTGCCGACCCGCAAGCCGCCGCTGCCAATAAAGAGATGATGTACAAGTCTCGGATTGGTGATCCAGACACCACGCAGCGCGACGCAATGATCAAACAGTTGCAGGCAGAGCGAGATCGTCAGGTTGGACCGCAGGATTCGTATGGCCAACTCATGGAATACCTTGGCCAGATCGCAGCCACCCCTCGAGGCATGTCATCGTTTGAGGCTGGCGCTGCCGGCGCCCGTGGCGTGCGAGGCTTGGAAGAGCAGCGTGCCCAGAAGCGCTTTGACCTTGGCTCCAAGATTATTGAGCAAGAGCAAGGCAAGATTGATGCCTCTCGTACATACGCCAAAGAGCTTTACGGCGTTGGCGAGAAAGAGTACGACCGAATCTTCAAAGAAAAATACGATGCCGCTAAAGCTGTTGGCACGAGTGAGATGGAGGCCCGTAAGCTTGCCCAGCAAGAGACGCTTAAATTGCTTGAAATCGAACAAAGGGCTACTGAAGCTCGTGAACGAAATGAAACCCAGATTAGGACTGCAACCATCGGTCAGACGGGCAACTTCAACGAGCAGGCTCGCATCAACAAGATCACATCCTTGAAGCAGCAAGCTCGCAGGGCAACCGATCCGAAGATTGCTGCCGAGCTGATGGCTCAGGCTACAGACTTGGAGGCACTGGTTGGCCGAGGTGGTGGAGGCGCTGGCGTTGCCGCTGATCGTCAGGAGCTTGCGGAATTGAAAGCCCTTCTCAAGAACGCAGAAGAAACCGCTGGTAATCCTATGCTCCCAAAGTCAGCAAGAGATGCCGCCCTTAAGAGAATGGAAGACATTAACAAGCAAATTTCAGGCATGACAAAAATGGGTGCCGGCGCGACAACACCGCCAACAGCGGGTAAAGTACCACCACCTCCACCCGGCTTTAAGTTGAACTGATTATGGCAATCCAAACCGCGACAAACCCACAGACAGGCGAGACAGTTGCATTGGTCGATGGTCAGTGGGTGCCGGTTGGGCAAACTGCCACAAACAACCAAGGGCAAAAAGCCTACTTGGTAAACAACCAGTGGATGACCGACGAGGCCAAAGAAGAAAAGGGCTTCCTGTCTAACATCGGATCGTTGATCTATGAGGGTGGCGAGCGTGCCATTGGCGCTGCCAAGATTGCCCCATCCGTAGTGACCGGAAATGTTGGCGCGGATAAGGCTGCGCTTTTATCTCAGGAGTTAAGTCGCCCTGATGGCGTGCGTCCCGCTGAGTTGGTGGCGGCACAGACTGCATTTAAAGATGAGGCTGCTGCTTTTGAGAAGGCCAAAGGATTCAGAGAGAGTATTGGTCCAGTAGCAGACATGCTGCTTGAGTTTGGTAAGCAGGCCGTTACAAACCCCAAGGGTGCCGCGTACTTGGCGGCTCAAAGCGCGGCGAATATGGCTCCTCAGATCGCAGGCATGATTGCTGGCGGCAAGGGCGGAGCATTGATTGGCTCTGCTGGTGGCCCCGGCGGCGCAGCAATAGGTGCTGGTGTGGGCGCTATTGGTGGCGGGTTTGCTGCCGGCGCTCCGCTGGAGGTTGGCTCTGAATTCATCGGACGTATTGGCGACGCACTTCGTGAGCGGGGCCTTGAGCCGACAGAGGCGAATGTAGCCGCACTGTTGCGCGACACCCCCGCCATGGAGAAGGCGGTCAGCGAGGCTCGCACAAAGGGCATAACAACTGCCTCCATTGACTCACTTATGACGGTTGGTGCTGGTCGATTCGCCACTGGCACACGCCGTGCAGCCATCGAAGCCGCGCGCAAAGAAATGGGTGCCACGGCTGACGCAGCAAAGATTGCGGCCCGCGCAGATGATCTGCTTAAAGCCCGTACCACTGGCCAGAAGGTTCAGTCGGCTGTTGGTCGTGGTGCTGGATCTTTGGGTATTGATGTGGCAGGAGGAGGCATCTCCGAGGCCGCTGGTCAGGCCGCCGCATACGGCAAGGTTAACCTTGAAGATGTTGGCCAAGAGATGCTGGGTAGCCTTGGTGGTGCTGCTGTTGAGATTCCTGCTGCCGCTTATGCAACGGCTACTGACGCCCTCAAAAAGCCTGCCGCCGAAGCGCCGCCCGCGCCCGTCGCTCCGATTACGCCACGGCCAGTCGCAAGGCCCATTGTTACGCCAGAGCCGCCAGCACCGCCAGCGGCCCCTGTGGTTGAGCCAACCCCCACACCAGAGGAGCCACTGGTAAGCGCCGCTCCGGCAGAGCCAGTTGCTCCGGTAGAGCCTCTTGCCCCCGCCGCACAGGCCCCAAAGGCTTCGGAGTGGTCCAATGACTACACGGAAAACCTGCCGCCAGAAGCTGGTTCGTTCTTCCAGAACCGTGACCGCTCTGCGCCTGCGTCCGTTGGTCAAATGCAAAGCATTGCAGCTAACCCAGACTACTCTCGCCTGAGTGTTAACCGTGACTTTGGCTCTGGTGCCCCGGTTGTTATTTCCGACACGCCAATCAGCGATACCCAGTTCGGCAAGGTTGCATACGCCACCGCATCTGATGGCACTCGAATCCCTGTCCGCTACGCTGTTGTAGAGGGCAACGACATCACGCCATCAAACACTTCTGATGGTACAAAGAACCCCGAGTACGGCGACTTGTCCGTATCCGCGATTCGCCCCATTGCCGGTAATGGCCGGGTGGCTGGTTTGCGTGCGGCCTACAGCCAAGGAACTGCTGACAACTACAAGCGCGAGATGATTGAAGACACTGAGCACGGCATTGATGCCGGCGTCATCAGCGGCTTCCAAAATCCAGTGCTTGTGCGCGTGATGCCAAAGTCGAAGGTAACTTCAAACATTGCGGATATCAGCAACATTAGTGGCACGCTGCGCCTGAGTCCTGTCGAGTCCGCAAAGAACGATATCAGCCGGGTTGACTTGGGCGGCCTGACCTTCAATGACGACGGCAGCCCCAACACCAACACGCTGATCCAGTTCGTTCGCTCCATGCCGAAGGATGAGCAGGGTGAGTTGATCGACGCCAAGGGCATGCCCAACACCAAGGCGATTGACCGCCTGAACAACGCAATCTTCTACAAGGCATATGGCAGCGACACTCTGATTGAGCTGTACGCGCAAGCTGCCGACCCAGAAGCGAAGGCTGTGCTCAATGCGCTGGCCAAGGCCGCTCCAAAGATGGCGGCTCTTGATGGCGCTGGCGACTACGACGTGCGGGCCTCGGTGCTTGATGCGGCAGAGATGGCCGTCAATGCACGTAGGTCAGGTCAGAAGCTCAAGGATTACGTACAGCAGGGAATGCTGGGCGCAGACCCGTATGCGCTCAAAGTGCTCGAGATGTTTGCGGATAACAGCCGTTCATCAAAGCGTATGGCTGAAGCGCTGGATCGTCTGGCGACAACTGCTGCCGAGCAGGCAAACGCCTCCGACACAGACATGTTTGGCAATGTTCCGAAGATGCCAAAGGATGACCTGTACAAGGCTTTGGTACTGGAGCCAGAAGCTGAGCCTGACATGTTTACTCCGCCCGCAGCGCCAGTCGCCGCTCCGGCTGAGCCGCAGGCTGCTGCGCCCGCCGTTGCTCCTGCCGCACCTGCAAAGCCCAAGGCCGCAAAACCAGTGGAGCCCAAGGCGCCAGAGCCAACAGAGCCGACCTACGACAAGACGGACAAGCCAGAGTTCACTATTAACAAGCCCATGGAGGAGATTGCCAAAGAAGTTAACGGTATGACCATCCCTCAGATGGCGCAGTGGACTGTTGACAACGCACCAAACGAGGCGGCAAGGGCCATTGCTCAAAAAGTAACTGAGCGCATCAACGAGTTTGCAAAGAGAAAAATCTTTCCAGAAAAGGTGAAGGTTCTCAATGGCGGCGCAAGGTGGAAAAGCGGAACAAGAGGGATGGCCCAAAGTTTCTGGGCCGAAGGCAAAGGCACGCTTGTAAAAATCAGGCTGAATGGACTTGTTGATGGTAAGGCGGACGGTCAGACGGGAACAAGGTATCTGACAATCTTGCATGAGCTTATTCATGCAGCAACATCTGCGCAAATCTACTTAGCGCCAAACTCAAAAGCCATAAACGACCTCAAGGTTCTGTACAAAAAAGTTGACGACAGGATTAAAAAGGACAGGGCTGCCGGTAAGAGCAACTACGCGATTACAAGGATTGATCGCGGCGCAAACATTATGAAAAACCCGGCTGAGCTTATGGCTTGGGGTTTGACCGACTCAGAGTTCCAGAAGTTTCTTGCTGACATCAAGATTGCAGACAAGACCGGGTTTTCAAAGCTGATTGAAATCGTCCGTCAGGTGCTTGGCCTTTCCAAAGACTATGAGAGCGCACTTGACAATCTGGTTAGAACTTCCGAAACAATCATGGGCATGTCGCCTTCGGACGTAGAGCTTGACATGAAGCCCTCTAAGGTTCCTTTGAAGGGCGTCAAGATCAAGGGTGGAAGAATCATCGTCTCGCCCGAGGGCGCTGGCGAAGCAAAGGTTGACGAGGAAGAAAAAGAAAAACCTCTGTTTTTCCTTGACTCTTTTTTCAAAGAGCAGTCTGAGTTAGACCGCAAGCAAGGCTACGCAAACCGATTTAAGAACCCAGTAACTCTGAAAGATGGCTCGCGCTTGTCTGGATTTACCGATCCAAAAACGCAAACCACCTTTCATGGCTATGACAAAAACGGCGAAAGATTTACGCAGCGTGCGGAGTATGTAAATCCAAATGACATCGTGTTCTCCAAGGATGCCAACAAGACTGCTAACAAGGTTCGAGAAGCATTAAAGGATGTCTACGGTACGCCAGACGTTGAGGTTGTAGTCTCCGAAGAGCGCCAAGGAAAGCCGACTCCGACGGAGGCTGGTCAAGAAAACCTCAACATCCTTGATGCAACAGGCATGCAGCTTCAACCGCCTGACCCGGGGCGCATCCAGAAGATCAAGGACATCCTGAAGGCCACTGGCGAGAACCCAGCAATGACGAAGGACTCGGCAAAGAGTGCCGTCAAGAAGTTCTTGGACAAGATGGAAGTTGCAGCCTTCTCCGGCGATGCGGCGTTCAACAACGACATCCGCAGGAACTTGCAGAAGGACTTTGCCGACAACCCAGAGGTGTTGGGTATGCTGCTTGAGGCCAGTCAGTCTCAGGCCGTGCATGCTGACGCCTTGGCTACGCGCTTCATTGTTGATGGCGGCATTGCGTTCGATCCAGAGACCAAGAAGTGGGTCTCCATCAAGCGCGACGACAACTTCATCACTCTTGCCAAAGAGATTGAGAAGACTGCCGAAAAGTATGGCCTAAACAAAGAGCAGGCCGAGCAGATTTCGCACACCTACTTCGTGGCCAAGCGGTTCAAGGACCTGTTGAAAAAGCAGCGCACGCGAGAGGCAGAGATTGACCGACTGAAAGCTGAGCTGGAAGAAGAGAACGCCAACATCAAGCAGTACAAGAAGGACGGCGACTTTGAGAAGCTTCGCACTTCCGAGCGTGCAAAGAACGATATCAGGGCTGACATTGCAAAGCTTGAAAAGGCCAGCGTCCTGATTACCCCTGAGCAGATTGCAATGATTGAGCCCGGCATGAGCTTGGCCAAGAACATGCCCGAGCTGGAAAACATCAGCGACATCTGGCAGGGTATCCGTGCCAACGCTGTGAAGGCCATGATTGACGGCAACTTGTGGAGCCGAGAGTATGCCGAGAGCATGCTGGACAACGCAGCTTACGTGCCGTTCTACCGTGAAGAGCAGCTTGACGAAGGCGGTGGCCCGCAAGAGTTCATCAAGGGCATGCAGGTCAAGGCAGCAGAGTTCCGCCTGAAGGGCTCCAACGCAGCCGTGAACGACGTGTTTGACAACATGGTGCGCTGGACTCAGTACGCCATCAACCGCTCTGTACGCAACCACAAGGCGCTTCAGATGGTTGACCTTGGTACTGAGCTTCAAGTGGGTGATCGGAAGATGGCTGAGAAGGTCGAGAAGATGGACCCCAAGAAGAACACCATTCGCGTGTTCCGTGATGGCGTCCAAGAAATCTACAGCATGGCCGACCCGCTGTACGTGGATGCCTTCTCTGCCATCAGCAACGTGACCATTCCAAGCCTGAAGTTCTTCACTTGGTTCTCAAACGTTCTGCGTCAGTCTGTGGTCTTGTACCCCCTGTTCTCGTTGGCACAGGTCCCGCAGGACGCCTACTCGGCAATGTTTACCTCCGGCTTGAAGACGCGCTACGCCTTGAGAATTCCAGTGCTGGCGGTGAAGGAGTTTCTCAAGACTCTGACCAAGACCAGTGCAACCCACAAGCTGCTTGAGTCGTATGGTGCGACCGGTGTGCGTGACTTCAACGCCACCATCGCTCGTAACGACATCCAGATTGCGGCAGGCTTGAGGGGGTCAAAGGGGGTGGCTGGCAAGGGAATTGAGTTCCTGAGCCATGTTGCTATGGCCGCTGATAACGCTATCCGTCAGGCCGTGTACGAAGCATCCATGCAGCAGGGATTGTCCAAGGGCGAGGCCATTGAGAAGGCATTTGACATCATCAACTTCCGTCGCCGTGGCACGAGCAAGCTGGTGAACTTGGCTGGCCAGACTGTGCCGTTCTTCTATGCCTACATGTCGGTGCAGCGCACGGCGTACAAGGTGCTGACCGGGGTCGGCATCTCGCCGCAGCAACGCAAAGAGGCGCTGATGACTCTGGCCACCACCTCTGGTGCGGTCATGGCCTTGTCGCTCTTCTACACCATGATGAATGGCGGAGATGATGAGTACGAGAAGACACCCACTGCTGTTCGTGACCGCACCTTGAACGTCCCCGGCACCGGTGGTTTCCGCATTCCTTTGCGTCCAGACTTGTTCTTGATGCCCAAGGTTTTGACCGAGCACTTGTACCACCTGATCACCGACACCGGATTTTCCGATGGCGCCAAGTTCAGGAAGTCAGTTGCCGACGGCATTGCCAACGCAGTGCTGAGCCCACAGCCGATTCCTCAAGCCGTGAAGCCAGCTCTTGAGGTGGCGATCAATTACGACTTCTTCCAAGGCCGTCCACTGATTGGGCAGTTTGAGAAGAAGAAAGAAGCTGAGCGCCAGTTCAATGACAACACCTCGGAGTTCTCGAAGATGCTGGGCCAGTTTGGCGTGTCGCCAATTGCGGCTGATCACATGATTCGCGGCATGTTTGGATCGGCTGGTGGTTTGTTTTTGTACACGACCAACTTCATGATCAACAATGATCCTGATGTTCCCCGCCCTGAGCTGTCGTTCCGTGATGCGCTGTCATCCCTCCCGGGCACAAGCGGCTTTGTCACCAAGGCCAGCGAGAACGCGCTCAAGACGGACTTCTACGCCTTGCGAGATGAGGTGGAGAAGACCAAGAGCACCTATAACGACATCAAATTGAGGAGCCCGCAAGAGCTTGAGAAGTTCCTGTCCGACGAAAAGAATATTGCCCGATTGGGTCTAGCCAAAGGCACGGAGAAGATTGGCGAGCAGCTATCAAAGATTCGCAGGGCCGTCAGCCAAATCACCAATGCGCCTGAAGATTTGTACTCCGCATCCGAAAAGAAGGACGCAATCAAAGAGCTGCGCGAAGTGGAAAAAGAGATGCTGAAGTCGGTCAATCTACCCGAATTGCGGAAGCAGGCTCAGATGTAAATTGAATACTTTAGTGACGCGGCAACCAACACGCTTTGGTTGCTTCGTTGTTTTAGTATTCATTTCTCAGCAAAGATCGTCTGGAGGGTTTTGTTCAAAGCGGACAGTTCGTCCAGCTTATGGATGGCCCACATGCGCTTCTGGCCATGGATTCCGTTGAGGTTTCCCATGTGGCAATCTTGGCACAGGGGCATGCTGGTAAACCACTGGCCTTGGTTAATTTCGTGGCAATCACTGGGTCCTGATGCCCCGCACACCACGCAGTCCATTTCCTTGATCCGCGTGATGTGCTCCCGCTCTGATGCGGTGGGGGCCTTCTTGTTTTTGGACTGCATTTAGACGGCCCGCCTTTTAAGCATCTCGTCTGCGTGGTCGAATGCTGCTGCGTGAATGTTGGTAAGACCGTCATCGCTCTCAATGACAGACCTGTCGCCGTAGTAAGCCAATAAGCCCTGCAACGCGAACGCTGCAAAGAAGTCTTGCATGGTCAGCTCTTGTATCGACACAGGGTCTTGCTTGGCCACCACTGAGGCGATGCCTTCAGGTTTTTTTCTTGCCATTGCCGCGCCCCTTCACGTTCTGGTTAACGATCAGCTCTTCGATTTGATCCGACAGTATCTTTGCCAGAGTGTCCTCGTAATAGCCGATGGCTTTGCACAGCTCGTTCTGCTGGATCAGCCGGATGGCATCACGCACGCCTTTGTTGTAGCCGCCATTAAACTCGTCGTCGCCCTCAACAATCAAGGTGATGGCGTCACGCACCAGTGCTGATGCTTTGCGGTTTCCTGCGGCCTCTTTTAGTTTGAGATACACGTCCTCTGGCAGGTGAACCGAGTATGGGATCAGGCGTTTTGTTTCCATGCTTGGAACTCCTCGTTTATGGCCCAGAACTTCTTGGCCTTTTGTTGGTCTTCTTTCAGCTCGGTACGCGACTCGATGTCCAGCTCACCTTTGAGCCACTCAATAACATCGGCCTCTTTCATTTCAAAGATTTGTTCTTTGCCGTGAAGGTACTGGGCGAACTGTTTATCGCGGCACAGAATGCCTGCGGTGCGAACAGGGTCACGGTGGTATTCCGCATCCCTGCTCATTGGTTTGTTCTCGTCGTTCAATCTCACCATGACTACTTGATACCTTGCGCCCACATAGTCCCTCATTAGGTCAACGGGCAGTTCATCTGGATGGATATTCAGGGTCAAAATATGACCCGTCTTATCCTGCTTCATGGCAATCTTGACGGCTTCAAATTGGAGCGTCTTGACGGCCATGGTCAGAAGGGCAAATCACTGTCGTCTTCAAAAAGTACTGGCGCTGGCTTGGGCGCTTGGCGGCGTTCTTCCTGCGGCTCAGCATCCTTGCGGCCACCTTGCAGTGCAACGTCGTTCACGCGCACATCCATGGTCTTGCGCTTCTCGCCGTCCTTGCTGATCCACTCGCGCTCGGACACGGAGCCGGTCACTGTGACGGCTTGGCCTTTGGTGAGGTACTGAGCCAAGGACTCTGCACGCTTACCGTACAGACCGCAGTTCCAGAAGATGGCCTGCTTGTCTCGCCCGCCTTGGTTGTCAGCAACAGAGAAGTTAGCAATAGGGTCGCCGTTGGGCAGGTACTTTACTTCGGCATCTCGTGTCAGAGTGCCAGCGATGATGAGGGTGTTCATGTTGCTTCCTTTTTCAAACTTTGTTTTCGTCGATTCGATGGTCTCCGCACCAGTCGGTCATGTAGACAACTGGATAGCCATTCATTGTTGGAGCGTGGCGACGGCATCGGCCAGCCTGAGCCAGTGGGTTGATGTCCGAGTTTGAGGTGCCAATGCGTTGCTTAGGCACATACCAAATGCAGGTCATGCACTTCATGCCCTTGTCGCGGTATGCCCAAGGATCGCCAGCAATAGTGCCTGTGGCTTGTTTCTGTTCGATGACGTCCGCCATCATTTTGGCGTTTCGGCCAAGCATCTCTTCGCGAGCAACCTCGCGGTATTGGCCGGCAATGTTTTGCTCGCTCATGCTGCTTCCTTGTGTTGTGCGCGTGCGGCTTTAAATTCAGACATCAGAACGTCGTATGCAGTGGGGGAGCCACTCTTCACTTCGTCGTAGATGTTGCGGTTGGTTTTAAAAATGTTCATGACTTGCTCTTCGGTCTTGGCCTGCTCAAGCTGGAGCATGGTTGCGTCGATGATCAGTTGCGACCACTCGCCGTGATCGCCGTCTGGCTTTGCCACAACCTTAAGCTGCCACTCGGTGTCTTTACCTTCGATCTTGGTGGGTGCTTTGGCCGCTGGGGCTGCGGGTTTGGCTGGCGCTGGTTTTGGTTTGGCCGCGCTGTTGCCGTCGTCATCTTCCGGTGCGATTCCACAAGCCGCCATCAGGCTGTATCGGCGTGCATAGGTCAGTGCGCTGCCGTAGCCCTGTGCGTCATGCTTGGTGGCTGGGACGTGCAGTTTGCCGCTGCTGATTTGCTCACCAGAGGAGTGGATGAAGATGGTCTCCACGATCACGCCATCAGTGCATTCGTGCGTGGGCTGCATCAAGTAGATGTCGTTGTTGTTCAGTGCATCAATGACGGCCTCGACGCAGGCAGACAGGTCTGCGTAGCGGCTACGGAACGCCGGGTTGGTGCTGGTCTTGAGTGCTGGCCCAAACTCTTTCTGAGCCTTGACCAGTGCTGCTGCGATATCTTTCATTGGAAGTCCTTACGTTGTTCTCTGTTGTCTGGGTGAAGAAGCCACTTGCTACCAAGCAGCTCAATGGATAGCTTGCGTTTTTCTTCGTTGCGTTGCTGCATGTAATCAATCATTTCTTGCGTGATTGGCCCATGAAAAGGGCTGGCGCTGATTGGGTCCACGTCAAATGATTGGAAAAATTCTTTGATTCTCATGCTGATACCTCCAAAACGTGTGGCGGGCGTCCGGGGCGTTTCTTTGGGCTGCCGTCCTTCTTTATTCCCCATGGTGCGTCTCCCGTTTTGACAATCTGGATGCGATGTTTGGTTGCTTTGTTTTTCAACCACACAACCTCAATCTCCAAGTCTCTGATTTTGCTCTTCAGGTCCTCAATGGTCATCCATAGTACGGCCTTTTCTTTGCTAGAAATAAACATGATGTGTCCTTATCTAAACCACAGCCACACGCCGTGAATGATTCCTATTGGGAACATGATTGCACCCGCCAGAAGGAAGCCCCACAGGCCCTCGCTGAAGCAAGTGAAGATGTGATTGAACCAAGCCGCGAGGCAGGTAAGTCCGATGATCCAGCCCATGGGGTGCTCCTTTTAAACGTCGAGTTCAGACTGAGCGGAATCGCCATAGGCTTCCACCTTGGTGCCGTTTCGGAGTTCTAATACCAGATCATCTTGAGATGCAACCCGGGCAGTAAATGCCGACTTGGCGACATGTGTGATGGCTTGTGATGCCACGGTGGCGCGTACCAGACGATTGGTGCCGTCTTGTGTGCTGACGATATAGATGCGTGTTGCTGTTGCCATGGTGTTACTCCTTGTTGGCTTTTGTGGAAAGATACGTTTGGTGTTGTTGGCAGTACGGCGCTACTTGGCAGAAGCTCTCGCAGCGTGTACGCCCTCCTTCTCTTACTTCGATCAGGAACTTTTCGCTCTTCTTGGCTTTTTCTGTTGCGGCAGCCAGAGCCGTGTCTGCTGCTTCGCTTGTGTCGTGAACGCTCTTGGCTCGGACGTTGCCATCCTTCTTGAGCGCGTAAGTGGTTTGCTTCTCCCACATTTCTTCTGATGTGCAGTTGGGCATCTCGCCGTCAGTCTCCATCTCAAAGAGGGCGTCACCATGCAGTGAGATGCGGCTGCGCACATAGGCTTCGCGCTCGGCAAACGGCCACAGAGGGATGTCAATCACTACGATGGGTGCCTTGGGGTAGCCTTCCTTGTGTTGGGCCTCCCTGCGGCTCCAGTCGCGCACGATGGCCACGATCTGCAACTTGGTCACGGGAATGCCCTTGGCCTTCTCAACAAGGTACGCATAGCTGTTGAGCTGGTTGTGCCAGTCCTTCTTTTCCTGCATTGCAGCCCATGCGCTGGTCGTCTTGTAATCGGACACGGTGATGCCGTCTTCAGAGATTTCTTGCAAGTCGATTGCACCGCTGATACGCATGCCGTCCAGCTCGACGTGGATGCGCTCTTCAACGACGTGGGTGTCGCCCTTGCCGTGCTCAAGGATGTTGTGGATGGCGGTGCCAAAGATGGACCAAACCATGTCGGCTGCGTCCTCGGTCAAGTCTTCCCAGTGCTTGCGCTTGAGCTGGACGATGCGCGGGCTGTTGAGCAGCTCGGTTACAGACATGTTGGCCTTGCCTTTGCTGTACTGCGGGCGTGCGATCACGTTGAGGATCGTCTCGGGCATGCCGAAGTTATTTGTCAGCTTCATCTTCGCGCTCCATTGCCATGGTCTGTTTGTGAACCGACATGAACAGGCCCACAGCATCATGCAAGGACATGCCCATGGCGCTTGTAAATGAGGACAGCAAGATGGCTGCCGCTGTGGCTGCTGTGCCACCCGTGTTGTCCGCCTCCTTCACGATCAGTGGGCCAAACTTGTTGGAAATCCGCACTGCATCAAAAAGGATGTCGATTGATTTGCTCCGTTCGTTTTCAGTCATTTTTTCCTCCTAGTGCGTTTTGAAGATCTTTGTTTTTCACGTTCATCATTCCCGCGAGCATTGAAATCTTTGCCTGAGCATCTGCGTTCTTTGCCCTGCCGGCATCGGTTAGCATTTCTGCCTTTGTAAAGCTGACGGACATGGCCATCTTCTTCATCTCACGACCGATTGCTTTGATGCCGGTGTTCACTGCGTACTGGGTCTGCGACTCTGGCTCAATGACTACGTAAGAGCCCTTGTTGTCAGACGCCAAGAGCATGCAGTGGGCAGTCAACAGGATGTCTTTGATCTCTGATGTGCATTGCAGGAGCTCGAGGTCATGTCGGCGCACATCCTCAATGCTCTCTGGTGGCCGCACATTGCAAAGCTCAGAGATGCGCTTTCTGCTGATGGTGCTGCCATAGGTTAGGCCCTCATCAATCAGAATCTTGACGGCCTGTTTCCAAGCCGGGAACAGTGTCATTTCTTGCATCAAATGAACTCCACATTGAAACGGCCAAAGCGTGGGCGGTAGTCGCCCAAACCAATCAGGGCTCCAGCATCTTGCACAGCCTTCTTTACTTCGTTGAGGTTGACCACTTCTTCGTTGACAACGATGGTTGCATTCAGAGACCACTTGCGAAGGATGGGGCGGTAGCGCATGATCTTTGCCATGCCAACCTTGACACCACGGCAGTCAATGTGCTCTGGGTCTTCCCATAGTTGCTCGGGAGTTTTCTTGTCGTACCCCGTAAACGTAAGCTCATCTTCCAATACCTGCACGCCCTGCTTGAACTTAACTCCGAGCTTTTGCAACTTGGCTGCGGCGATCAGGCACGCATCGAGGTTCTGTGCTGGCAAGAAGAAGCCAACGTCCTTGCGCCAGTAGCAGCCGCCGATGAACTCACTGCGCGCGATGGCAGTGTGGTCGTCGTCTGTTTTCTTGCGCTTGCTGGTCAGCTCTTTGTGGGCCTTTGCAAGTGGGTCAAGCGGGTTAGCAAAGCGGTCCGAGTGCATGAGAAAAGGAGCCTTGCCTGTTAATTGAACTGCGATTGTTTTCATGATGTTTCCTTTGGTTAATTGATGCACGCTTTGCATCGAAATGACACCTCATTGAAGTGTCATGACGCTACATTAGCCCCTGCCAATCCACGCCCCTCCTAGCCATTCCCGGCGTGTCCAAGCCACTTGGTGTTGCCACCGAGATGAACCCTCAATGAAGACTCATAACGCTGTTAACAGCCCTTGTTTTACCCAGAATTTCCATGCCCGACCCCGCCCCGCCGCACCGTGGCAGGCCAGTCCAAATGGTGTTGCCACCGGGTAGCCACCTTTGCAAGTGACTAACCACTGTTAACAGCCCATGCCCCAGCCTTCCACACCCCTCCTAGCCGTGCCGCTGCCAGCCCTTCCATTTTGGTGTTGCCACCGAAATCACCTCTCATGGAAAAGTGATCCCGCTGTTAACAGCCCTCGCCGTGCCTTTGCCGACCGAGCCTGACCGCACTGCTCCGAGCCACAACCACGCCACTTTGGTGTTGCCACCGAAAAGCACTCTGTAAAAAATGCTTCCCGCTGTTAACAGCCCATACCAGTCCCCGCCTCTCCTCGCCGTGCCGAGCCTTTCCCGACCGTGCCGTCCGATTGGTGTTGCCACCGAAATGACCTTTCATTGAAAAGCCATGACGCTGTAAACAGCCCATGCCGTTGACTACCAAGCCCGACCTAGCCTAATCCGGCCCCGCAGATACATCAGGTAGGTTGGACTTGATTGTACCTGATGTATTAGGTTCGTCAACACCAGATACAATATGTTTTGAAAATATTTTCATCAGGACAAACCCTATGCGACGAGCTGCCCGCCGAGACGCAAATGAACAGGACATCATTAAGGCCATGCGCGAGGCTGGCGCTTACGTGAAGGTGATCAACGACGAGGGCCTGTTCGACCTGCTGGTGAGCTACCGTGGGGAGACGCTACTGATCGAGGTGAAGGATGGCGCCAAGCCTCCATCGGCACGCCGGCTCACTGAGGCGGAGCAGAAGTTCCATGACGAGTGGCCGGGAGCAGACCTGTACATCGTGAACAGCGCTGAAGAGGCGCTTGCGCTGCTCAAAACATGCGGCTAAACTGAGGTTGCGTTTTCATGATGTTCTCCAGAGTGATTTAACCCCCACCTTAGACGTGGGGGTTCTTTTCTGGGCCATCACGCATGGGGACTAAGAGGCGAGGGGGTGTAGCCGCACTTCTGGAGACTCGCTGAAAGTCGCAAGGCAAACGGACAGGCGCTATGGTCAGCCAAGAGGAGTCCGGTAAGGGTTCAAATCCCGCCTTAGTCCCCAGCCGTGATGGTTAAGCGACACACCGCCGATAAGGCAACACACCGCAGGATTGGGGGAGCCCGGTCGCCATCAGCCTCTTGCACACTGTTCCCATTTGTTGATATACTGCGTCCATCAGCGGCTTGGTAACCCGTTGTAGTCCTGTGTAACGCGCCCCGAACCCTTATTGAAGGAGCGGGCTTCGTCAAAGCTACAGATGTCTGGCACAGCAGCTCTGTATGCGGCAACCAAGCCTAAAGCTCGTATCTTTCAATAAGGGTTTTTTGCTTTCTGCCTTACCTTGGTCTGAGGGTTTATCGGGAGCCCTGTACTGTTTGTCTCAGACCGAGAGCCACAAAAAGATCGACGTGGCAAGCGCGGGTGGGGATAGCGCTGATTGTTGAGTAAACCGCCAGAACGGAACCGGGTCGAGAGATTAGGGTGCTCCGGGGCAACGGCAACAATCAGGTCAAGCTTGGTCAGTGCGCTAAGAAGGGACCTCACAATGGGTCTAAATGTCTGACAGTTGCGGCGGAACATTGAGAGATGACCGCAACCAAAAAGCGACGGAGCGACCGAAGGGTGATTCCAGCATTTTGATCTTCAGCCAACCTCGCGGTCTGCGGGCTAGGGGTGGGCTGTGTCCGATTGCTCCGTCACTCGGTCCGGGTGATAACCAGTGTGGGGGCTGCGATGTTAGACAGAAGTGAAGCGAAGAGAGTGAAGAGTAGTGCGCTGCCTTGGTTCATAACCTCCCGGCTTCGATCTGTGAATCGAGTGGGGCTGAGTGAAGTGGAGCAAGCCTGCCTAGCGCTAGAGGCTGACGGTATGCCCTGCCCCATGAGCGTGGAGCCTGAGCAATGGGTTCGGGACAACTTCTCCTACATCTGCTTCAAGTACCACGAGAGGTATCCGCGTCCTGCCGCGAAAACGGCCAAGTTGTCAAAGAAGCAACGTAAGAGCAAACGCCTTGCTGCATCAGGCTACGCAAAGACCGCGCACAAACCCTCCCCAAAAAAGCCAATCACTCAAAAGCCTGTTTTGGTGGCCGGCGTAGATGTTGCGTCAGACGCCTTCCTGTCCACGTTTCAGTGGCGCAGGGTACGCATGGAGGCGCTGAAGAAGTATGGCCCGAGGTGTCAGTGCTGCGGAGCCACTCCCGCTGGCGGGGCGGTGATGAACGTAGACCATATCAAGCCACGCAAGAAGTGGCCATCTCTGGCGCTTGACGTGAACAACCTCCAGATTCTTTGCCATGACTGCAACCACGGCAAGGGCAACTGGGATGACACTGACTGGCGGGCGTAAAAAAACCCGCACTGGGCGGGCTTCGGTTACTCTGGATCGTGCCAGATGTCTGGGGTGGCCCAAGCGAATAGAGCCATCCACACAGTCGGGCAGTCACCGACCGACCTAAACACAATCTTGGCCAGTGCGAGCTGGTTGTCGCGCTCTTGGAGCCACCACTCATAAGCCGTGAAGGGCGGGTGCTTGCGCATCAGTCCTCCAGTCCAAGCATCTGAACACCCCGGCGAACGGCGGTCAGCACTTGCTCTAAGTTGTCCTTGCTCAGGACCAGCGGGTTCTTCACCTCAATGGTGCAGCAGTGGGCATCTTCCATTTGAAGCGCGAACAGGATGTTGCCGTCCTCGTCTACGGCCTCAATGCGGGTTGGGTATACGTCGATCATTCGATCTCCTCTATGCGTACTCTGACGCGGATTGGTTTGGCTTTGATGTTGTTAAAGTGCTTGACGGCCATGGATGCTTCGTATGCAGGCATCCTGACCTTCCATAGCATCGGCAGGCCATCGGTGCCGAGCATGAAGCTCCTGCCGCCAGTCTTGACGGCCCATGCTTTTATTTCTCGCTTCATGGCTTCCTCATTTCTAGCATCAGTGCCCTGCAATCGTTCCAGCCTTCGTGGTAATCGGCGCTGTTTTTGTCAGCAATCGTCAGGGCATCGGGGACTGCTGGCTGCGCCATTGCATTGACCGCCTTATCCACACTGGACTTCGCTTGTTTCTGCATTCCGTCAATGACACCGCGCTCGTACTCGCTCATGGTGGTCTCGCTCATGGCTTCTCCTTAATGGCATAGTCGTGAAATATCGCCCCCTTGCTTGCGTCACCCACCTTGCAGGACTTGACCCAGACGTTCTTGCCTGTTTTTAGCCTTCTCAGGTGGCCTCTGCGCTCATGCAGGCGGGGTGATGCGTGTGTGCCCCCTTTGGAGTCTTGGCGGGGCTTAGATGGCTCAATCCACACCGTTGTCCAGTCGTAGGTTGGCAGCTTGCCTTGCTGTATCTTCCGGCGGTTTGTAAAGGTGTCACGCACTGTTGGGATGTGCGCCTCAATACGTCTGTCCATCGCACCGTACCACGCGCCAATTTGAGCCAACATGAGTTCTGCAAGCTCCTTGTCCACTGGCTCGTCATCGCTGACAGACCCGTATCGAATGTTGTCATCCTCAATGAAGTAAAACATGGCAGGGATCGGCATCAGTCGAGTCCCGGTTGGCCCCTTCCACATTGACACCGTGATGCCTTCATCTGGATCATCTCCAGCCACCATCATCAAGACGGTGTAGCTCGGGTGATGGCTTGTCTTTCCTTGCCAAACAACAAAGCATTTGTCAAAAGGTGGTCGGTGCGTCATCACCGGGTCAAGGTCTGCCCGTTGCTTGTCCGTGAACGCACCAGACAGGTCAAACCATTTGATGTCCACAATGTCCACGCCAGCATCAGCCATCAGCTTCATAGAGTCACGAACAAGTTGAGTGGTCATGTGTTCTTCTCCTTGAGTTTGGCTTCGATGGCGCTTGCAAATCGTGCGGGGTTTAAGTCGTAGCAGGCCAGTCGCTCCGGCTCCGTCAGCCCAACCCATGTGCGCTGTGCTGGCTGCTCACCAACTAACTCACGCTTGATCTGCTCTGCCAAGGCTTGCTGGTATTCCTCGCTCTGGCATGTGGGCCACTTGCATTGCTGTGCTGGCTTCACTGGCTCAGGCACGTAGCCTTGCCAGAAGTCGGGCTGTGCAAGTGTCTTGCGGGTGGCTTGGACAGCGCGTTGCCATGTCCGCAGGAACACATCAAACTCTTCGCGAGTGGCCTCGCCCAGCATTTGTTCGATCTCAAGCCACGCTGCCTGCATGTCTTCGGTCATCAAAATCTCTCCTCGCAGAACTTGTCGAGGACCGTGGCCAGCTCTTCGAGAGAGTAGTCCCCTCCCTCGCCACTGGCGGCGGACTCAATCCAGATCACCCCAGGCTGCAGGCTCGGCATCAGCCGCCACGCGCCTACCAGCACCTCGTAGTGCTTGCGGCCCCGGCTGTACCCGTCCTTGACGCCCTGGTCATAGGCCACCTGGGCCTTGCATGCCTCTTCGATGGTCATGAGGGTGTACTTCTGGCATTCTTCCCAGACGTACTTGGCGTTTGATTCGCCAATCACCTTGCGCTCTGCTTTGGTCAATTGATCCCACCATTCATTGAACGACATGATCAGCCTCCACTACGGCCATCAGCCGGTCCAGCTCCAGGACCACAAAGGCCTTGAAGTGCTCGGGGTCCATGTCTGACTGCTTGCCCATCATGGCCAAGAGGATCATCATGACGTTCATGACAACGGGCGAGTCTGCCCCTTCCACCAACGGGCGCATTTTGTTGTACAGCTCATGCACAGCCAGGTTGTGGGTGTTGACGATGTAATCGCGGTCTTCAGTCATACGTGCCCCTTTGCCCAGTAACGCAGGGCCGTGATCCATGATCCGTGAATCTTGCTCAGTTTGCCCTCAAGCGCCATGACCGTGCGGGCCAGCTCGGCGTTGGCGCTGGACATGCGGTCCAGCTCCTCTGCGGCGTTCTTGGTGGCGCGATCTACGCCTTCGGCAAAGCCTCTTTCGTATGCGTCCTTGGCCACCTCTTTGAATGTGCGGCGCTTGGCGCGGGACTTGCGCTTCTTGGCAGCCACAGCAGTGGCCTGCACGGTGGTCTCGGCTTGAACGCCACCTACCATTACTTCAGTTGCAGTTGTAATCATCTCATTTCTCCATGTGGTTAAAAACTTCGGTGTCAATGCGCTCTCGGTCGTCCCCGGTCAGCTTGCGCTCCAGCCACGGGGCGGGTCGGCCCCTGCGGTCGAGGATTTCCCATTCGCCTTCGCCACCCTCAGGCGGGTAGCAGCTCTCTGGTGGGCCGCTGCGGCGGCCAGGATCGTAAGCCTCCCAGTATGTCACGCGGACAATGCAGGGAATGCCGCAAACGGTGGATGCAAACTCGCTCACAGCACCACCCCCTTGGCGTCTTGCACGAACACGCGCATGCGCTCTAGGATGGCGTCGTGCTTCTTGAGCTTGAACAGCCTGTACAGCTCTTCGACGATCTCCCCGCTGACGGTGATGCCGCGCTCTTTGCACAGATCAATCAAGTCGTCGTTGGACAGGTCGTGGTCAGTGATGTCGACATCGACGTCAACGCTGAGCGTGGTGGAGTAAAGGTAGCGGCTCATAGTGGCATGTCCCCGTGCCATGGCTCGTCAGCCATGCGCTTGAGGTTGAAGATGAACCGGTACTGCGGATACACCCTCACAAACAGCCTGGCGTAGAACGCAATGTGGTCGTTGCTGATCTTGTAGTCCGAGCCTGTGGTCTTCATGGCCACTTCCCAGCGGATGCGGTTGATGATGAGCCAGTGGCTGATCTTCCTGTGGCCAGCTTTGATGGCCTCCAGCGTGAACCGCTCAAAGTATTCCCACACCATAGGGTTCGCGGTGTGGAACTTGTTGAACTCCCGCTGGCGCAGGTGGAACGGTGTGTTCATGCTCATAGCGGTGCCTCCTCTGCATCGCTTGGATACTGAGGCCCACTCGGGGCCCGTGGTCCGTGATACGGGGGCAGTGGAAACTGCGGGAAGGGCCAGGTCATAACTGCTCCTTCGGGGAGCCCCACACCTTCTCGGCGTAGCGCAGCAGAGCGTGCATGACATTCGGCTCAAGGGCTATCTGCTTGTTGGTGTGGTGGTTCACGGCCAGCCAGATTTGGTAGCCGTCATAGCTGGCGTAAACACCATCGCCCAGGTAGGTGTCTTGATGGCTCTCGCTCATGCTGCCACCTCGTCCTTGGACAAGATGGACTGCAGGCCTTCCAGCATCTGCCGAGCCTCTTTGCGTGTCAGAGTCGTGTGAATGCTCGCTCGGTCATCGCGCAGGGAAAACCAAATGCCGCCGTTGTCCCACTCGTCAATGTGAATGCGGAAGTTGGTCTCTGTGTACACCGTGACTGTGATGTCTTTGTCCATGTCATTTCTCTCTTTCTATGTTGTCAGGATTGACAAGTTGATTTTAACAGGAACCTTGAAGTACTTGTCAAGTACTTTCAAGATAATTTAAAACCGACCATGATGGAATCAGGCCGCAGCACGTTGACACCCTTTGGCCGCCACAGGTGCAGGCAGTAGGGATGGTTGTTCACGTGGTCCTTTGAGGGGACGTGGAACTGCATGACGACATCCTCGTCATCCCAGAACATGTCTTTAACCTGGCACATCTCTTCCCAGGTCGGGCAGCGGTCTTTTCGTGAGACGCTCACGTGCTCCCAGCCCTCGCCGTCACTTGCGATGACGAACACCTTCTGGGAGTGCTTGAGCTTCACGATAAAAGCCCCGTTGGTGGCGTCACCCTGTGGATAACCAGAGAGTTTGACGCGCGCTTTTTCAGGGACGTGGAACATCAGAACACCCCGAACCAAATGCCTGTGCCGTGCACACAGCCAATGGGGAAGAAGATGGCCCCTGCAATCAGGAACCCCCACTTGGCTGCACTAAGGCAGGCAATGACGTGCGTGAGCCACGCAGCGGCGACCCAGCCTACGATAAAAACAGGGAGTAAATCGCTCATCGCGCATTCCCCTGTAAGCGGTCCGCGACCAGCGTGGCGTAGCCGGCAATGTCCACCCAGCTGTCCACCTTGTCGGGGTTGCCGTTGACGATGCGCGCCATCTTGTGCACGATCATCTCCAGGGCTTCCCACTGGTCGTCAGCGAATGTCCTGTTGTGCTTAGCCGCGTGGTCCGCGAGCAGTCGTTTGATGCCCTGCATCAGCTCAGCGCCGTCCTTGAACTTGCCGTAGTCCTGCGCGCGGTTGTCCAGGGTCTCGTCAACGTCGGTGCCTGTCTCGAGCTCGTCTGCGTATTTCAAGAAGCCGCCTTCAATGCCGCCCTTGACAAAGTCCTGAGGGCTCAGGCCCAACTTGGCGGCTACAGCCAGTTGACCTGAAGAAACGATAATTTTTCGCTCCGTCTTAGGCTCTGGCACCGGCACCATCTCAGGTGCCTGATACATACTGTCCAAGACCTGCTTGCGCAGTTTGTAAGTCATTGGCTTGGGGGCCTCGAACTTAGCGGCCACCTTGACCACAGCAGCATCGGGGTGCTTGCGGAAATACTCTCTGATTTTGTCTGACTTGTTCATATGCGCCTTAGAAGCAGGTGGTTGTGCAGTTGCTGCCCACGCAGCAGGTGGTGCATGTCGCCATGCGGCCACCGGACATGATGGTGTGAGTGGAGCAAGAGGCCCAAACTGCTGTGGCCGATGCTGCGAGTGCGATTGCGATAAATGCTTTTTTCATGATGTTTCCTTTTGAAGTTGAACAATTGCGCGTGCCTTGCCTTGGGCCAATACCTTGTAGACAAAGTTGTGCGCCTTCTCGATGTCGTGAACAGTGGCCTGCGCCAGCTGCTCCTCATGCAGGTCCATCACCAGCTTGAGCTTTTCCCACTCTTTGGCTGTCATGATGAACCTCATGCCCCGTGCGACGCCTCTGCGGGAGAGCTCCAGCAGCGCGTCTTGTCCTTCCCTGATCTCGTCCATCCAGTCGCGGCCCATGCCACTCAAGGCC